>FUFK010063217.1_pt1 | contig 41490 bp, 59 predicted proteins | sample 1021851 | NCBI WGS metagenome assembly FUFK01 (sample SAMEA51879418, study PRJEB19060) | metagenome
ATTATAAGGCACATCTTCTATAAGATAATCTTCATTGACTCTTGTTCCTGTTGAGTTTCTGTCAAAGTCAAAGTCGGCATCTGTTATTTCTTTTGCTGAAACATTATCAATTACACAACTTCCTGATGAGTGCATATCGAAAACTAAACTTGTTCCAAATAGAACGGTTAATACCTGTGTATAAGTTCCTGCTGTTGTTCTTATTGAGCCATTTGTTGTACCTGCTTTTATTTTTACACTACCACTACTAATACTGTCTATTGTAAAAGTAACTTCGTAAGTTTTGTTTGGAGTAAAAACATTTGTTTGTGTAGCTTCGAGTGCTGTGTTTGTTGCTATTAATTTACCTCCTGATATACTCCAACCACTATCTAAATTCCAATCGCTGTTGCTATAAAAATTGCCATTTGTAACAAGCTCCTCCCCAAAAGGTATTGCAGGTTTTATAGAATATAAGTAGTCCTCAGCATAAGCTGTAGGTGTGGTTATTATGGATGCTTTTTGTAGTAAACTCATTGTATATTCTCTAATAGTTGATTAGTCATTGTGTTGTTCTCGTATATCTGCACTCTCCTGTTTAAATCAGAAGTCAAATACTCTACTATATAATCATCTCCCCAACTATTGGTTGTTGTTGCGTTCCCCCAATAACTCTCGCTGTATGATTTCCCCCAATTTATTGTATTCGCCATCTTTTTCTTGTCGTTTTAAATATTGTTTTAGTTTTTCAACATTAATCTTTTTCGGTTTATACATCCCCATAATTAAAGAACCCAACCATGAAAGTTAACATCCTTATCAGGATACATATCCTCATTAGAATTAGAGTTATATTCTGGATATAACGTCTGATTATAAGTCATGTAATCAATAAACCTTCTAGTATAAAACTCTGCAGTTTCAGATACTTTGTTTGTCAACATAGCTATCTCTTCCTGTGTTACAGAATCAGCATTTTCACTTCTATGCTTAAATACACCTCCGTTAGATACTTGATACATAGCAAACGGAAGATAATTACTTTGTGTAAACCAAATCAACATAGGTTTAATATATGTCGTAAGCAATGTCTTATAAGCAGCATTAGAACCTAAGTTAATCTCATTGTCTGTAATTAGCTGCTGTAGCTTGTTGTATAAATCTGTTCCTAAATAGTTTTGTATATGTGTATCTTGTGCTACCTCAATAAACTGAATTACCTTGTCAGCATCTAAGTTACCATCTATTATGGATTTTCTCTTTAAGTCTATTACTGTTATAAATAATGCTTTTGCCATAATCTTAACTATTTGGATAAGCTCCTGAGTTCGGCATATCTGCTGGTCTAACAGATACCTCTGAAGGATTATTAGGTTCTACAAATCCGTCTTTTGCTGCTTGATTAACACTAACCTCTGCATCATCAGATACTTTCTTTTTATACACTCTTAACTCCCAGTAATGCTTACAGTTTTTACCACCCTTGTATTTAAACAGAGAATAGTTTCTACCGTTGTGTCCTAGCTTTCTGTTTACACCTCTAAAACTCATTAGTCCAATATCTTCTTTTCTAAATACAATATTATCCTGCGTATATAACTCCATTCTCTTACAGAACTCTCTGCTATTAGGAGACTTTCTTACAGGCATATAAGCATATCTTACTTTGTATATTCCTTTGTCTTGTTTAGACTTCTTGCTAGGAGCAGCATTTATATCGGCTAAATTAGCCAAATCAAAGTCCTTTTCCGAGTCTTTTACCTCTTCGGAATGTATAAGCTCCCAATCGTCAGAGATACGCTCTCCTAGAGCCTCTAATTGCTCCAAAAGGTCATCCCCTTCCTCATCAGTAAAATCTGTTACTTCCTGTGAGCTTAATTTCTCTCCTGTTTCTTCTTCTCTCTTAACTCTTGTAGAGATATTGTCTAGCTCTGTAAACTCAATCGGTTGTAGAGTTACAAAGTATAAGTTCAAGTATATCTTGTTAAAGTTTAGTATGTCATTAATACCTTCAATAATTCCTTCTTGGAATGGTCTAATAACAATATTGTCCATCAATATAGAAGCAGTTCTTAACTCCTCTGCGTTATTCCCAAACCCCGTATTGTCTTTTATACCTAGTAGAATAGGTGATACAATACCATGTCCTAACATAATCTTTTCTCTGCTCTCATCAGACAAGAACTGATACTGCGCATGAGCATCTGGTAAGTGAATAGGTTCTAGGTCTGCTTTAGTTTCTATAGATTCGTTAAATGCTAAAATAAATTTACCTGCATTAGAACTGCCACTAAATTTATCATATATTTTTCTTTCAATAATCTCTTGAGTTTCCTCATTAGGAATCCCATTGTTAAAGTTTATTAGTAAGCTAGGCTGTAATCCTTGCTTTATGTTACTGATGTGATAGTTACTTACTTCTTCTTCCAAAGAACAATATTGTAAACATCCATGATAATCAACAGGAGCGTAATAATAAAAGCCACTTCTGTAAGGCTTAAATATATATAACTCTGATTTTTCACTTTTACCACCATTCCCAAATGTAGGGATTCTTTTAGGCGTATCGCTTGGCTTTATCTCTGCCCACTTAGGGTGATAGTAATAAGCTCTAATTACTCCTTTAGAATCACACTTCTCTGCTCGTAAGCACTCCATAGGAAAGTGTAGCACCTTTATTATTTTCGTTTTAGACTTGTTGTATACTACTTGCATAGCAGCTTGACCTAACATCTTGTAGTCATTGGCTACTCTCTTTACATCTTTAGGTCTAATCAATACCTTAAACTTAGCGTACATTTCAGGAAAGTCTGCGCTATCTGTAGCTTCTAATCCTCTACCATACACCATATCAACAATACCGTTGATACATCTACTGTTTGTAGGTGAGCCTAAATACCTTTCAATAAGTACGTCAAAGTAATCATTGTTTTCGCCATAAGCAATCCACTTCTTACTATAGACTTCTTTCACTTCTGGTATCTCGTAGCCAGATAAGTTTACTACTCTTATTGAGTTATTTTTTTCTTTATTAGTCATTTAGTATAATATATTCGTTATCACTAGAAGAGCCAACGTATGGGTCGTATTCATTGTCGTTGATTGAATGAACAAACTTGTTATCATAAGGAACATCTCCGTCTGCTAATACCATAACTCTATCTCTGTAAACTAATTTACCTGTTGTGAAATTAGTTACTGTCATAAAATAATTAAAGTTCTTTCTAAATCTATTACTTGTTGTAGTAACATTTAAGGCTAAATAATTATCGTATTTAACACTTTGATTATTTAATGTACTAGAGCCATCATTAGTCTCTTCTTCTACAAACTTAACACTTAGCTTTCCTGCTAATACTCTAACATTTCCAAATTCATCTGTATCGTATTCTACGTTACTATTTCTTGGAATTATGTTAAAGGTTTGTGTATCTGCTGCATTAATAATTATCATACTATGATAACGTAAAAACTATTTTTTGTTTTATAATAAAAAAGGGTAGACCGAAATCTACCCTTTTTAAATGAATAATAATAAAGGAAATATTATTCGTTGCTCATATTAGTAGTTTGAACATCAAATCCTGATGAACTACCTACTGCTACTAGAGTATCTAGTATGAATAGAGCTGGAAGAACTTCTCTTCCCTCGAAGGAAATTGTATAACCATATAAATCACCCATAGCACCACCTGTAGATGTATTCACAGATACTTCTACACCATTTTGTGCGCCAGCCATTCTAAATTTGCCATTATAATCCTCTATAATAATATGAGGTCTACCATAAGACAATAATTTTAATTGCATCATTGTCTCTGCGTTTTGAGCCTTAATAACAAAGCTTCCTGATTGTGTCCAGAAAGACGTTCCGTTGTCTCTAGAGTTTTCATTAGTCTCTTCAAACGTATTGTTATCACCTCTGACCTCAAATTTATAAACATCTACTGCAGCAGCTAATGTGTCTACTTGACCATTAAATGCAGCACCTGATGGTGGTACAGAAGCAGAATCGTCCATACCAGCATACATAGCAGAGTTATAATTAGCAATGTATAAATTCTTAATACCACCTACGGATTCTTTACACGCCTCTAATCTCCCTTTTGATATATCACAAGCCATAATCTAAATTGTTTTTATTAAAAAAGGGTAGGTAGAAAGAACCACCTACCCCTCTTTGTTGTTAATACTTATCTAACTATTATGTATAGTAAACGATTTCAGAACCTAATCCGTACTGTACACCAGCAGTATATCTCATAACGATTCTTACATTTTGAGAACCATCAATATCTGCCATNTCAATAACTTTTACTTCATTGTGGTCTGATAATAAACCAGTACCGAAGTATAAGTTAGATTTTTGAGCNGCCATTGCATCATTATCAGNTAATCCGTTAGCNACGAATAATTTAACACCATCAAAAGATAATGAACCATTATTCCACCATTGTGTACCCATATTGTTTGTACCTGCAGCACCTAATCCGTTAGCACCAAATCCACCTAAAGCTCTTACATAAGCTCTAGCAATGTTTTGTGATACATAGATGTATAAATCTTCTTTTCCATAGATAGTAGAAGGAATAGCATCTACAATCTTACCAAGCTCAGCGATTACGTTAGCAGCAGTTACAGTTGTTCCTGTTACGTCTACTACATCTCCATCAGCAGCAGCTAATACTGTGAATCCGTCAAACTCACCAGCAGTAGCGTTAACACCTTGCCAGATAGTGTTTTCAGTTTTCTCAGCTACTTTAGCGATTACATGAGCTAATAAGAAATCTTGGAAGTTTTTAGGTAATGTGTCAAATGCAGAATATCCCATAGATACAGCTTCCCAATCTGATACAAAATCAGACTTACATAACTGTAGGTTTACTTGGAATTCTTCTGGCTGAATAATTCTTTCTGTTAATGTAACAGAAGAAGTAGCAGCAAAATCACAAGAAGCGTTAGCAACTAGGTCTCCAGTAGCTAATTTCTTAATGACTTCCTTAAACTTAATGTTTGGTTTTACTTCGATTCCACCATTGTCAATAGTAGAAGAAGAAAGAAGAGCTGCAGCAATATACTTGCCAGCAAATTCTCCTGCGTAAGTACTTGTTATACTTGTTGTTGTTGCCATAATTAATTAATTAATTGTTAAATAATTTGTTAAATACTCTTTGTTGTGTCGTCATTGGACGATTCTGAGAATATAAATTCATTGGTTTAGAATCTACTTCTGCTTCAGGAGAATGAGAAATTTCTTCAGACTCTTCAGATAATTCAACTTTGTCTGAGCTTAACTCTGCTGGTGCATCACTAGCTTCTTCTTTGCCAATGCTGTCCATCATTTGCTCATACATAGCTTTGAACTCAGCTACTACTTTGCTTAATTCTTCTTTAGTAGCGTAAAGTTCTTCTGGAGATTCTTCAATTACTTCTTCTTCAACTTCTTCTTCAGCTAATTCTTCTGCAGAATTTTCTTCTACTGTTTCTTCTTGAGCAAGCTCTACTTGCTCTTCTGCAACTTCCTCTTTCACTTCAGCAGAAAGCTCCTCTTGTACTGGAGTCTCTTCTTCAGCTTCTACAGAAAGTAATACATTTTTGAATTTGTCAATAATTTCTGTTGCTTTCATAAATAATTATTTAATTTGATAACGATTAATAAAATATCTGTTTCATTTTCAAGGTTATGGAGTTGTACCTTGTCCTGTTAAAGCTCCAATACCTTGTGCTTGTAAACTTCCATCACAGCATTTACTACTGTAAGTTCCGTTCTTGCATAAACAGCCTCTTTTTTTTCCTGTTGGACTAGTTCTACTTGGTGTTTTTTTCATCTTCCTTGTCCTTTGTATTTTTTCTTATATCCCTTTTTTCCTACACTAGCATTTTTGCTATGAGGATGAGACTTTCTCTTTTTCTGTCTATATGTGCTTACTACTTTTCTAGGCATTACTTCTTGTCAGGTATACAGTTAGGTACTAATCTTCCATTCTTCTTCTTCATTCCGTATTGTGTATATCCTGCTTGACAAGGGTCATCTTCTTTTAGATTATGCTCTACACAAGGCATAAACCACATCTTTCCTTCTACTTCATGCTCGTGATACCCTTCGCAACCTAAGTCTGCTGCTTTCTCTTCAGCCATTTCCTTAGTAGCAAAAGCCAATCTGTTATCAATAATTATATAATCATCATTAACAGGAACAAACTCTTTGGCTAGCTTTTTCTTATCTATCTGCTTTAGTTTGCTAATAGCCCAGTTAATACCTGCGCTACCACCCCAAGCATCCCACATAATACCACCACATCCTTCTGAGTAGGGTACGTCTTTGTTTTGCTGGTGTCTCTTAAAGCTTGCCATTCTAGCTATTGTTGAACGAGATAGGTTAGCACCTGATGCTAATTGTGAAGCTCTTCTCCAACCTACAGGTGTTCCACAACTACTACCATTCTTTTTCTTATAATCTAATGCTCTTCTTGCATTGTTTCTAGCAGCTTTAGGATAGTCGCTATATGTTTCTAGCTTTATATCATATTGTGAAAGTATAATATCTTCTAGCTCAAATATCTTAGCAAGTGCTTCTAACTCTTCAGAATCTATTTCTTCCTTTACGCTTTCTCTTGGTCTTTCATCAAGCTTGTCTGTAAAAAAACCCTCAATGCTAAAACCTCTTACTTTACCTTCTTTAACAAACTCTTCCCATATCTGGTCGTTATTTACTTTGACAGATACCATCCAAGTTCCTACAGGTAAATTAAGATTATACTTAGCAGACTTGTCTTTCTTCTCATCTTCTATAATCCAGCTTTCTACTACACTTAATCCATCTAACTCTACATCATGTTCTAATGTTGAGTTGTTTTGCTTGCCTTTAGACAGAAATAATTCAGATGCTCTTCTGACAGTATCTTTAGAGAAATAGATAAAGTATTCTTTGTCTCCACTCTTTCTAAATATCTTTCTATCAGGTATTAATGCAGCACCCATCAAGATTCTTTTCTCAGCATCTACCTCTGCTAATTGTATTGTTTGTTCTTTTAGAGCAATAAAATCTTCTTCTATTGCTGGATATTCTACTATAGAAATTGCTTCTATACCAGAAAAATCATTTTCTTCGTCTATAAATAGTTCTATAATATCTTGTTCCATACTTTGATAACGATTTTTATATTATTTGTTTTATATTAATCACCAAGTGATGCTCCTGTTTCTATTTGTAAGTCTAATTCTTGTTGTGATGTAATCTGACTACTTACTACATAAGCTTGTATAGGTTCTTGGAATTGTGCGCCTACTGCTTCTGCTAATTGATTAGTTCCTGTAGTTCCTACTAAATTAAAGTCAAAGGTTCTNCCTCCACCACCTTCACCACCTCCAGCTCTTCCNCCNNCNGANGGNGCTGTCCTAGATGTTAAAGTAGTTGCTAATATGTTTGCTATTGCTATACCTGCTCCAATATTGTTTCTNCTTATTCTTTTTGCTGCACCTGCCTTTGCTTCTAAGGCTTTACCTTCATAAAAAGATAATGCAGCAGGATTTAAAGCGTTTACTGCTGCTGCTGCTTTGTAAAACCCAACTTCAGTTGCGCTAGCAGATAGCACCTCAGCATTGGCTTTTTGCGCCTGTATAACAACACCTGCTATAGCTGCTCCTTTTTGTACAACTAAACCTACCTTAGCTAAAGCCTCACTTTCTTTCCCTAATGTTGTAAATACTTGACCTAAACCAGAAACAAAATCCACATATTCTAGTTGAGCTTGCATCTTAAGGTCTAACAATAACATNTCATGCTCAAACTCTTGGTCTTGCAANTCCATNCTCATCATAGCTATTTCATTTTCTGCTTCGATTCTCTCTAAAGAACCTTCTTCTAAAAGACCTGCCATTCTTTCTCTATGAGATATTTCATCTTCTAGTATTCTGTTGTTAGCTTCAGAAGCTTGTATTCTAGCTTCATCATAATAAAGCTGTCTTGTCTCTACTCTTCTTCTTTGTAAGTCAAATTCTAAAGTTTTACTTTCATCATATCCCTGCAATAAAGCATCAACATCAAATATAGAATCACCAAAAACAGGTAGTTTTTCTTTCTTTGTTGTTGTTCTTTTCCCTCTACTGGATTTTGGCTTGAACAATTCGCTTACAAGACCCTCTTCTCCAGCAAGCTCTAATAAACCTTCTATTTCTTTTTTCAAACTATCTATAGCTTCTTGACCTGTTTCTTGCGCTGCAGTGGCTCTTTGAGCAGAGGCTTGAGCTACAGCAGTTCCAGTTCCTTTTAGTGAAGTGTTTATTGCGTTTATAGCTGCTGCATTTTTTATTTTAGCATCAGTATCTAATATCTACTTGTTTTGATTCAAGAGATAGTAGTTCTGAATATTTTTCTTCTAGTAAACTTTGAAGAGCTAACGCTTTAGCTAAATGTTTTAATGATTCTATTTTGTTATCTATAGCTATTTTACTTTCTTTTGTTAATTCATTGTTTTCATCTAAAGATAAATTCAAATCACCATATTCTTCATTGGCTTTTTTAACAGCTTCATTTGCTTCTTCTTGAGTAAGAAATCCTTTTTTTAAGGTATCTCTCAATATCCTTAAGTTAGAAGCAGCAGCACCAAGTGAATCATTTAATCCTTTTACTTCTTCTGTAGTCTTTTCTGTGGTCATAGACCATCTCTCTAACATAGCAATAGCTCCCTGAAAAAGAAGTATGATACCTAAAGGACCCATAAGAGCTTGACCTATATTTTTAAGACCTCCTAATAGTGTTCCTGCTTGTTTTGTAGTATATATAAAGTTAGTTGCTAATTGAGAAAGGTTGTTAGCCATACCTCTAATACCGTAGTTAGAGTCAGATACAGCTCTACCAAGTTCCAGTACAGTTGCAGATGCAGCTCCTGTTGCAGCAGAAGCACCCTGCGCACCTTGTTGCATCCTGTTTAATTCGTGATTTAATTCCTTAAAGCTTTTTTGTACACCATCTACTTGTATTTTGGCTTCTTTGCCTTTTACATCTATTATTATAGTTTTTCTTGTAGTCGAGTTAGTTGCCATTATCTATTTCGTTTTATTGCGTTTTTAAATTCTTTCCAATTAGTAGGAGCTAAATATTTACCTTTGGCTATCTTTATATCCTCGTCATCTATATGCCAATCTGCTGCTGCTAATAAATCTATTATATCCCTAATCATTATACTTCATTTATTAATTCTAAATCTGCTTTTCCTGTATTAAGATTCATCTTAATTTTGTTAATCTTATATTTTTTATTTGATATAATTAGCTTGTCATTCAATTTAAGCTTGTTAATTATATTAGTAGGTAACAATGCTTTAAACTTAGATAATCTAGCCCTTTCGTTATATATAGGAACTATATAGTTAAAGTAATAGTTTGAAAACAAACTCTCTGAGTTTGGTAATCCAAAATACTCATCTACCTCTTCACCAAAGTGTATGGTTTGTAGATTAGTTCCTGCTGAAACAGTCAAAGTGTTTGCTGGTCTTATGTATTGGTCTATATCTGTTCCGTCTGTCAACTCTAAGGGTGTAGAAGATATATCGTGTTTATGGCAATAAAAAAGTAGAGGTTTTGCAACTATAGGATTCTCATCTTCGCTAACCATCCAACCCCATTGTATAGCTGTAGGTTGTTGTGTTCCAGATTGATTTGTCATTCTCTCAAACATCATGTGTTCAAACCCTAGCTTAACATCATATTTACCTCCGTCAAATGCCAAAGGACTGCTTATGTCATCACTAGAGTTGTTTAGCGATTCGTTACCAAATTCATCACCTGTTATTTCATTACTCTTTATTATAGCAAAAGTAGAAGCATCACTATAATCAAAGTTTATCTCAGAATATATATTAGCTTTATCTACACTATGCTTGTCTGTGTACAAGTATTTGTCTATAGTATAATCAACTCCTTCAGAATAAAAATCATCTATAGTCATTACCTTTATCTTATCATAATCTGCATTTACTGTTCCGTTAGCTAACACTCTTCTGTCATCATAAAATGCTGTTAGATTAAACATCTTAAATATAGATGTTAAAAAGTCTATAACTTTCATCTTAGGCATATTCCTAGCTATTTGTATTCCTCCAGATATAGTAAAAGTTCCTGTGTTTGTATAATTAGCATCATAGTAAGTCGAGCTTGTTTCTACATAATTAGGAAATGCAGGATTTGTAGATGTGTTTATGTATTCTTTAGTGTATTTTCTTATAACCAAAGAGCCTATTGTAAAAGAAGTTATACCTCCTCTTGTTTTTACTTTTAAAACAGGTGTAAATGTCTGGTCAAATAAAAGAGTTAGTGGTCTTTGTAGTATAAAAGTTCTTGTTACTGCAACACCATCACCAGATAAATCTGTAGAGCTTACTGTTGGAGCTACAATGTTTCCTGATTCTGTGTCTAGCATTTCTATAGTATATAGTCCACCACCACTAGGNGTTATTTCTACAGTATATTCATAATAAATATGTGTTCTAACATTTAAGAGCTGCGTTACACTAGAAACTAAACTTTTATTGCTATTGCTTCTAGGGTCAGGATTACTTGCAGGACTTGTGTTTACAAAAGCGTAAGAATCTAAAGCAACAGACTCTTCTTCTTCCTCAACTTGCTCATTTAAATTACCTTTTTCTCTATGCAACCATAGATACAACTGATAAAATTCGTTATTTGATGTGCTAAAAAAATCATTTGTACCGTTTTTAGTAAACTCAATGTTGTATCTATCCTCTATTCCTAAAATAATGTGATATAATCTAATTGCTGGCTTTAAATCTATCAAATCAAGACCTTTACTATCACTTCCATGAGTTTGTACGTTTCTGGAAGGAGTATCTGTATTAGTAACAGGAGCGTTGTTATGTTGAGAATCATAATAATAGTGAGACCTACCACTAACAAAAGGATAACACAAATCACCTGCTGTAGTGCCTGTATTGTTTACTAAATTACCTGAAGATAAATTATATCCGTTTTCAAACGCATTTTGTGCAAATGCAGATGTGTAAGTGTGGTCAAACTGGTCTAAGTATGCTCCTGAAAATCCTCCTAAAATACTTAGCTCATCATCACCAAACAATCTCTTTAGATTTACTGTTTTACCATAGAAAATAACCTTGTATGAAAAAGGCTGTTGGTTTTTCATGCTAACACTACTTAAACTAACAAAGCCAGTTCTATAATCTTCTCCGTTTATCTTGATTAATGCTTCTCTTTTTACTCTAGCATCATAACCACCCTGTATATCAAAGTTGTAATAATGCTTAAATAACTTATTGTTTGGTTTGCTTGCAGGTACGTTGAATTGTTGTGAGTAGTCAGTAAATACCTTTGCAATATCTTTTACCTCTTTTATAGAGTTAGTGATATTTATAGACTCTTCCTCAAACAAATCTAATCTTTGATAAGATATTGATTGACCATAGTCATTAACATTAACATATACTTCTACTTCTCTACGCATTATCGTACATTGTTTATTTTATCGTATGCAAACTCTACTTGTATTGTGTAGTTTATAATCTTGTTGTTTAATTGTGTCTGGAACGATAAATCACTAGATTTAACTGTAACAGGTAATGTTTTGTTGTCATATTCTATCCAAACATCCTCGCTTAATGTAAATTGTCTAAACACTTCATTATATTCTTCAGGATAGAAACCTGTGTTTAATGTTAAAGTTTCTTTACCATTTACGTTAAATGTTTTGTATTGATGCTGATATGTGTTATAAGAGCCATTGCTTATAATAGATGACCTAAAACTTTCTTCTTTCTTTGATAAAGACAAATCACTACGCTTAAACATCCACAAGTCTTGTAATGCACCATATTTGTTTACAAATACCATTTTGTAGGGTGTAAACTTACATTCTTCTATATTTCTTACTTCTAGCTTAGTTACACCTTCTGTTCCATTTACATAAACCTCATCTACACCATATATTCCGAATTGTGCTAGAAAGTTAGTCAGACATTGACTGCCTTCATAGACTCCTCCATCTTCTAATATCCTATCTTCATAACTATCTGCACCTGCTTGTGATTCGTTTGTTATATATTGAATCCAGTTATCTGAATCTGTTTGGTCTGCTACTGCTTGCGTATATATTTCTTGACCATTATAAAAGAAAGCTACAGATGTGGTGTTGTTTGCATCTACAGGTATTCTTAAAGGAGCATCATCTGGTTTTAATATAATATTATTGCTTATTAACAAGCCTTCTAAAAGTTGTGGATTTGCACCATCTTCAAAATACCCATATCCATCAAATGCTCTAAGACCTAAAACTGGTGTCTGTGCTGATGTAGAGCCTGTTGTTAAAGTAAGAGTTGCTTTGTAATCTACATTGATTGTAGAATATAAAGATGAGGTGTTGTACTCACCGTCAAACCCTGTTGTTAAATAGTCTCTTATTAAGTTGCTTATCTCAAAAGTTACATTTGTTCCTACTGCTGTAGAAGTAAGCACATAGGTTGGAGATATAGTATGCCCTGAAGTATGTGCTGTTCCTGTGTATATTTCCACTTCTAATGTAGCAGAAGCTAGGTTTGAATCTGATACATTGATAAAGTATGGGCTTCTTACGTTTATTTTAGCCATTTGTTTTTATTTTATTTTATTTAATTCTTCTTCTAATCCACTCATCCAAGCTGTTAATAGGTCATCATCAAACTCATTCATCACATTATTTACTGCTCTGTCTATAAAGTTACTTCCTTTATAACCAAATCGCTTTATAGCTCCTTTTTTATATATGCTGTTAGCAATAGCCCTTGCAGATTCTCTAATAGTTTTCTTTTGTGGGCTAATTCCTTTAAAACCCATCCATCTTTCTATGTCTTTGGCAAAGCCTTTAGGAACTCTAGCTCCAGCCTTCCTTCCCTCGTCTACAGTAATTGCATAGGAAGTCATAAATATCTCTATGCTTGTGCCTATAATCTTATAGTACATTGTGTCATGCAATTTATTAGAGGCTCTAGTTCTATCTTTAGATAGATTACTTCTTAATCGCTCTATAGCTTCAGAACCTAATCTTTCTAATGCTCTCTTAATTAATTGCTCACGATTCATCAGCAGATGCTTATATCATTAATCATAACAATATCTACTTCTGCTTCCCAACCAGCTAACTCATTCTCAAATCTCTCTTTAAATGGCTGACAACTCATACTAGCATCTACCTGCAGCTTATCAGCTCTTAGATTACCTCTTTTTAGTTTAGAGAATATTAAATTCATTACCTGTAATTGTGTGTTTAGTACATCCTGTAAGTTGTCTACACCATAAAAATCATCTGGACTGTATTCTTCTTTTGTGTAATCTACTATATCTGCACATAATATCTGCAATGTGAATGTAATAGATTGTGAATCTATAACTGCATTAGAGATGTTTAGGTGTGCTAAAGGAAATATATCTGTCTTGTTTAGGTTTACTTGTGTTATATCACCAAAACTCACACTATTAATGTGATTGTCGGCTCTTAACTCATCCTTAATCTTGTCTAGTAAGTCGTATACTTGTGTCATATTTATTTTNTATNTGCCTTTTTTATTAAAGCATTTTCTATTCTTGTTTTATCCTTTATATACTCCAAATACATCAAACAGGTATGTACTGGTAGTTTTGTAGCTTGGTCAATCTTTGCTGCATCTTCTTGAGCGATTGTAAATATTGATTGATACCAACCCCATTTTTTTCCAAAGTTTGCTTGAGCTGAGGTGGAAGTTCCTTCCCCTTCAACTGCTGCTGTAAATAATCCAGCGTATAGCTTGGTAATTTGCTCCCTAAACGATAAAAAAAAACCATTGCTCCTATCGCTACATTAACTGGCATATCTAACATTACATCAGAATATTTATGACTGCCTTCATAATCCATTACCCTATAGAACTCATTCTTCTTAAAGATGACTGGTCTAAACAATACAGCCATTGCTTTATGCATCTTATCCCAATCAGAGATATAACCATCTAAATCAATGAACTCTCCAAAGGTCATCTCATCTAGCTTTGGTATAAAACCAAACTCAACAACCGTCTCATCCCCATACTCGTCTGTTGCCGACATACTAAATCTCGCTATTAAAGGAGTTTCCTCCTTAAAACAGTTGTTTATGGCATCTATAGCGAAATCAAAGTTGTTTAAGGGAATCTTAAACGTATCTTCTATTTCTAAACCACAGAATATCTGCAGCATCTTTGTCTTTATATACACCTCATCTTCCTTATCCCATTTATCTAGTATTTTAAGATACTTCTGATACTGTCTAAGGCTTATTCCTGCCAATGTTTGAGGTATAGACAGTTTGTATTCCTTTATCATACTATGATAACGAAAATNAACACATTCTGTTTTTTGTTAATAANTTGTTTATGGANGAATAAAACAAAAATNNAAAATATCGTTATCTTTATACAAGTAGTTGCAAATCTACANAAGTTGCCAAACTTCAATACCCTANTAAATATGGATGATTGTTGGAACNNNTANNCTAAATCTCCTTGTGAATGGCAGTACTAAACCCTTTGTTATTTTCGTANNCGCCCTAGTACTATTCCATACAACGAGTAAACTGCTAACCAAATATCTAGCAAATATTATTTAAAATAACAATTATTATAGGTGGGCGAATAATACCTTATCCATAANNTACTTTTNANNTATATATATATTTTTANAATATGAGTTTTATATAAATTCATTTTGGATGAAATCATTAGAATGGATAACTCCANNNGNNNNACATTCAANTTACGTCAAATNCATATAATAAACATCTAATTTAAAGCTATTTAGAAGCGTTTTAAGAGATGTTTAATAAATAAATGTATTTAGGTATTNATGAGGTTGTTNAAGTNTGCTTAAATGATGTTAAAATTGNTTGTTATCTCTCAGCTATTTACAGGCTCTCTAATTCAATAACTTACAAAAAAGGTACATTTATATATCTTTAGTTAAAAGAACCCTAAAACGCAATGTTTTAAGGCTCTTTCGGACTAACTAAAACAAACTAAACAAAGCTTTTTTGTCGTTATTATTATAATCTTCTACATGTTTGCACATGTTCAAAAAATCTTCATTCATTCTATTTATTTCTTCTTGTGTTAATTCTTGTATGCTCATTGTTTTAGTTTTAAATTAGTANTTATAAAGNTCTATTAATTTCATGATTCCGTAAATCATTAGAGCGATTGCAAAACCTCCCAGAACTAACTCTGTTAATTCTCTGAGTTGGCTTCTTTTCTCCTCTCTCTGTTTTTTCTTAATCATTAAATAATTAAACTCTGTTAAAGTCATTTCTTGAGAGCGTAACCCAAACCAGACACGAACTTTGTTGTTGCTCGTCATCTGGATTTGTGTAATGTCTCTACCGATAAAGTCAAATATTTTTTTCATTGTTTATTGTTTTAGTTGTTAATATTAAAATGTTGAGATAAACCCGTTTAAAGCCCATTGACCAACAACGGCCAATAATGTTAGCATGATTACTCCAAAAGTTAAGATTTGAACTTTTGCAAATGTGTCTAAATTTCTAAATGTTTTAATTGTTTTCATGTTTATTGTTTTTGTTATTATTAATTATGATGTAAATATAGTGTAAGAATATTAACAAAAATGTTAAAGAAATGTTAAAGTTTTGTTAAAGTTTTATTTCTGTTCTTTGTCCGTTCCACTTCTCACCATTTAAAAACCATTGAAAATTTTTTTGATATATACCAGCGTTTCCGATATAGTTTAAAATTCCGTTGAGCCTTTCTTTAGTTGTGTTGCTGAACCAACCACAATTTGAAATATATAATTTATTATTTTTCTTTTCAGCTATTAAATTATGATGTAAATAAAATTTATTATCATTTACAAATGTATTATTGTTCGAATAATTGTAATTATTAAAAAATGCTTTTACTGATTCTTTTGTTATTTTTCTCATATTATTTAAATTTTGTTTCTAATACTTTGTTAATAATTTCCTCTGTTATGTTTTCGTTAATGCCTTCAAATTCTGTTGATATGACTGCAAATAAGTCATAAGAAATCCAATAAATAAAATCATTTATACATGTTGCGCAATCTTTGGGTTTTCTTGCTGGCTCTCCAAAATGAGACATGCTTTTGTCATCTGTAACTTCCATTAAATCAAATACATTTAAAGGGCTATGTTTTTTTAACCAGTGCTGGCCGTCATCATAGTAGATTATATAATCATTTTGATTAAACAAATCCGTTTGCATTCTCCATATATCTGCATCTTGATAATCTTCAATATGTTGTTGTATAACATCCCATACTTCAATATATACGCTTTCAGGAATAAAATTGTAGCCGTATGAAATGCAATGTTTTATTAATTTTTGTTGTAATGTCATATTATTTTTAATTGTTTTTATTGGTTAATCTTTAAAACTATTTTTAACAATCTATTATTTTCTTGTTTTAATTCTTTTATATGTTCTTTTAAAAGGTCTAAACGATTTCTAAAATTTACATATAAACTAAAGTCAATTTGTTTTTTATGATAATAATCCAATAATGTTTTGTCTATTTTCTCTAGATAAACGATATCATTTGTTAATTTTTGTGTCGTTGCCATTTTATTCTTAATTGATTAAGACACAAGAGTAATAATCTACCAGCGTGGTTTGTCATTTGCACCTCTTGTGTTTCGGATATTTAACCCTCATCAGTTAATCTTTTCAGTATGTCAAGGAACTTAAACAAATGTATGAACATAATTGTTAATAAAACAAAATTTTAACAAAACTTTAACATTTGTGTTAATTCGTGTGATTTGCTTTCTTTTATACGAAAAATTTTAATAGGTTGTATGTATTTTAACATAATTTTAACATAAATTTTAACATTTACCGATTATTTTTTTTGTTTCTTCTCTGGTAAATTGCGTTTAATGGACTTTCTCAGCTTTTTAATATCTATATACTAGCGAGGGGTTAAAAGCCGTTAAAACGCCTTATTTTAAGCCCATACAAAAAATATTTTACACTAGCAAAATAAAATTAATTTTTCTACTAGATTTTTTTTGTCATAAAATTGCAGCAAATCACAGAGCAAAACCCTGTAATAAATATTTTTTACTTGTGCAAAACTTTAACAAAATTTTAACATTTGGTGTAAAACAAAAAAAAAGGCAACCCCTCATGTTAAACAGGTTACCCCTCATGTTAAACAGCTCACCCTCCATGTTAAACAAGAGAGGGAATTTTTATCCCCCCTCATGTTAAACAAAAACTAAAAATAAAAAACTAATCTTTTATTTTTTTAAATCCCTCCATTGTTCTGTATTTAATTGGTAGAAAATTCCGTTTACAACAACAGGTATTTCCTCATCTAAATTATAAACTACAACTCCCTTTTTGGTTTGAGTAGGAACACATATTTTATCACTTAATAGCTCTAAGAAATATCGCTTCTGCTCTGAGTCAGTATCATTGTAAAAGTCAATTACTTTTTTATATTTTTTTCTCATGTTTTATTATTTTCCGTTTCTATTATTTTTAATTGTTCTATGTGGTGTCGATATATTTTGTCAAGCCTATCAAAGTCAAAGTATATTTTATCATCTACTATATTATGATAAACAGGCATAGAAAAAGCTGAGGGTACAAACCCTGTGTTAATATAATTGCTATTCTCCATAATTAAATAATTTTACCTTTTTTAATTGTTCTTCTTAACAAGGTTTGATTTGAGTCTTTGTAACCAAACTCATACGCTACTCTTCTCCACATTAACAAGCTGTAAAGAAGCTCTTCTTTTGTCATGCTTAAAACTCTGTCAAGCTCTCCCTCATCATAATGAAGGAACTCGTTTTTTATTGTTTCGTTTATGTTTTTATTTTTCATATTAAGTTATTTCGTTTTGTAACATTGATTCAGCAATCTCATCAGAGATATGCTCTAAAGCTCCGTAATATACTTCATCTGCTTCAAGGTTCATATCATTATCCTCTGCAACATCTTGGATAATNGCTACCAACTCTTTTANTAAAGTGTAGTTTGAGTCAATCNTATTATACAATCTGTTTTGTAATTTTCTTTGAAACTCCATATTAATTTCTTTTAANNGTATAATCTTCATTCACTAAACTAAACACCTCTTGATAATATTCTTCAGGNACTTCAGCTTCTNTCATCTGCTCGTTAATCTCTTCAAATAATGCGTCTACTACGCTACAAAGCGAACANCCATCTACTTGGTTATACCANTAAGCTACTTGTTCAAATCTTTCTTCTGTTGTCATGTTTTTTAATTTTTGTTATTAATAGCCCAAAGATACTAACAAAATTGTGAAATACTAATTCTTTAACAAAACTTTAACATTTGTCTTATACATATTAAGGAACACGCACACACGATATAAAAAAAATAATAAGCTCTGCAAATTTTTTTACTTGATTAACAGAAATAAATCAAGACTATATTTGCGATAATATAAGTGGGAGAGGTATGCCTTCATGTTAAAGAAAGCTCCATGTTAAACAGAGCATCATGTTAAACAAACCTCCATGTTAAAGACCTTCATGTTAAAGGTTCATGTTAAACAAATTATCGAATAACATATTTCCCAGAATTTACTCCTTGAACTAAATATTGTAAGGAATATCTGATTGCATCTACAAAGTGATTGTACTTGTCTATTGGTTTCTGACCTCTCTCGTGCCAGACATAATTATTGAACTCTCTTATTATATTGTGTGAGTTTCTCTCTACTATTATCTCATAGTCTTGCATCAAAGCAATACCTGATAAGATACTACCTTTCTTCTTTATGGTTGGTCTTATGTTTAGACCTGTGTTCTTTAATTCTTTTATCAATCTAGGCTCAGAACTATCACAAATGATTAAATCTGCTCCACATTCTTTCCTATTCATAAAAGCTATATCTGATGTAGAGAGTCCTGTTTTGCCAAAGACTTCCTTTACATATACTTTTCTTACTTCTCTGTCTACAGAAACCTTTACAAGGGTTGTCATATCCATAGAGAACCCAAAGTCTTGCCCATAACAAGTTAGTTCTGTTTGTGCAAACTCTCCAACTTTCCAGTTTCTAATTATTGTTCCTTCGGCTTTTTCCATCCATCCTCCTAAAATAATATGCTCGAACTTAGAAGGAGTTCTTCTCTTCATATCATATATCTGTGTTAGAAATGACTCAGATAGATTGTCTTTGTTATCTTCATAGGTTGTATGTATGTAAGTTACATCATCTTTGCTGCCATTATGACCACCCTTTATATTTTTATATAAAAAGAATCTTTGATATATCCAATGCTCTTTTGTAGCTGGGTTTAATATTAAAATACATCTGTTTTGTTTACCTTGTGTACGAATAGAAAAGTCAATCTTGTTAAACACATCCTCTTCTAAAAGCTCTTCAGCTTCATCTACAACGAAAGTAGTTACACCATTTAATGATTTAAGAGCTGCAGTTTGATTTCCTGATGAGGTTCTGATACCTTTAAACATTATAGAGCTGTTTGTCTTTAGGTTTATTATCTCATCTTTAGTTATCCTAAAATCCCTGTGTACATCCATCAAGTCAATCTTCTCAATGAACTCAGGAATAATAGATGTGTTGGCTGATGTTAAAGTATACCTAGTAAACAGAATCTTATGTCCATGCTCATAGGTTAGGTTCAGTAGAAACAGAGCAGCTCCGAAACTCTTACCACTACCTCTACCTCCAGTAATCACAAAGTATCTACTCTTTGACTGAAACAAAGGTATGTATTTACTATGTAGATTTATATTGCTATTCATCTTCTGGAGTTACATCTATGATGTCATCATCTATTTGACTCTCCTTGTTGTTAAAGAAGTTGATTACAGGAACTTGAACTTTATTGTTCTTAGTAGAATCATTTATACTATCTGATGGTTTGCCATAAGCATACTCCATTAGTAGTTTCATGTGAGTAAAGTTCTTCTTAGCAAGCTCAGCAAGGTGTTTAAACGCCTCTTTCTCGCTTCCAAACACTTCTTTCATAGCANTGGTCGCATAAGAAGAGATACGCTCTCTCTTGGCTTTATTTTGCCTCGCAGGTTGTAGCTTCTTTATTGTGGATATTGGCTTAGGTTCAAGCCTTTTGTTGTTCTTCCTTCCGTCTGTTCTCTTTATTTCTGTAGACCTATTCTTTTTAGCTCTTGACATATAATGATAACGATTATTTTGTATTATGTTTTTTGTAAAGCTTTAAGTAAACATCTGCAATCCCTTCTTGTACAGACCTTTTGTTATACTTTTCCTGTATAATTACTTTCTTATTTCCTTTTTCTACAACGATATTGTAGTTTAAATTATCTTTTGTAACAGGATAGATATAAAAGTCATTTGCTATACACCATTGAACTGCATCTGGATTTAATACTTTTGTCTTACGCATAGTTCTTAATAATATCTACCATTGCTTTTACTCTCACCTTTGCCACCTCGATATGTTTTTCAGGAACTTCTCGTATAATATCAACAAGCTCTGTATGCTCATCAAATGTTTTTATCTTTAACAGCTTATCATATTGTTTTCTTAAAGCATTGTAGTTCTCTTTAAGATATGCTAAATCCTCTTGGTCTCTTATGCTTTCATATATCTCTTTATATAATGGTTCATGATTCATCATTTCTGGAAATACATTCTTGATTCCATGTAAAACTGTAGCATGATTAACACCTAATGTGTCTGCTATTTGTTGTAATGTTAAAGTTGACTTCTCTTTACATAGTTTAAAGTATATTGCTCTTGCATAAACTAACTCTCTCTGTCTCCTCTTAACAGATAAATCTTGCATTGTTGCTTGTTCAACTTCCTTTCTTATTTTCTCTATCATCTTCTATAAATTTAATATTATCTTTTATTTTATCTTGGCTAACAAATCTAGCTATGTCCACAGTAGCAGTAAACTTGTAAACCTCTAACGCATTATATATGCCTGCACATTCTAAATACATTTCTCTTTCTTCGTATTCCTTTAAGATATCTTCTATCTCTCGAACACTTGTTCCTTTCTCTAATTCATAAGTAGTCAAAGCAAAGTACTCTGCTATCTTAGAATCAGATATTCCATCTTTCATTCTGTTCTTAATCTAAGTAAATTATAACATTGTATATATTTTAATTTTGCTTTTTGTTTATATATTTTTTTGAATAACTCGTACACCTTTTTAGTAAACTGATAATGAGTTGTACAATCTTTTAATATTTTTTTTGCATACTTCTTGCCATAACCTTTGCAATAGTTTACATTGTCTATTGTATCTCCTACTATCATTTGTGTATAAAAATTGTTTAATGCTTCTACTTCTGATACATCATACATACATTGATGGTTGTAATGATAGTTATATATTAAAGCTGGTAATTGCATATAATCTTTATCTAATGCTAAGATGATTACATTATCTCTACCATTTTCTTTAGCTATATGTTTCCAGTATCTAGCAACCAAGTCATCTGTTTCAACACCACAGGTTTTCACACCATTGTATTTCTCAGTAACATAGTCATGTAACTCCCTCAGTATTAAAGGAAGTTCACTACCCTTTCTGTTTGCTTTATAACTTTTATCTAAGAGTTTTCTAAAATTTCCACTACTATTATTAAAAGTAATAACTGTATCAATATCATAACTACCATATAGATTTATTAATATGTTTTCAAAAGAGTTATCATATTCTATCTTTGCTTGTTGTAAATCATCTTCTGCTTTAAAGCAAGATGCCCACACCAAACTATCTGCATCAAACAATACGGTCATGATTACTTATATGATGTTCTTCTTATATCGTTTAAGATGTTTCCTTCTGGGTCAAAGATAGTATATCCTTCTTTACGCAAAAGTGTTATTGCTTTATTCCTTTCAGCAACTCTCTGCTGACTTCTGTAAGTTTCAAATATTTGATTTGATATTGCCATAATTATTGTTTTTGTTAAACTAAATCTGAGTACTGTTCTGCAGCTAACTCTTCTAATTGTAATAATACATCTGTATCTAATATGTCAATAATGTTTTGCTTATCACATATTACTTCGTGTATTTGAAAATATCTAGGTTCTGGTGCTTCTAAGTAGCTGCCTCTAGAACCAGCTTCATAATACCCTCTTAATACTAATGTAACTGAATCGTAAATTACTGTTGTTTCTTCCATTGTTTTATTATATTAATTGTTAATAACTGCAATATATAAACAAAATAATTAACTACCAAACTTTTTAACTTCTATTTCTATTGTACTGGTCAATATACCATTGCTCATCTCTTTGATTAGAGTTCTCTAATTCTTTTTGTAGATTAGCCATAGCTCTCCATGCCACCTTTGCACTATGCCTTACACCATCTGTATCTATCTTGCCAGCTTCTACTAAGTGTCTAGCTAAAGCATCCAGCTCATCTGTACTCTTATTTCTATCCCAATGTAAAGGTTTGTCAGGATGATGTTGCTCGTTTCCCATTAAAGATACTCTAGCTAATTCTGCTAAAGCATCTGGGAAGTATTTAATTACTCCAGTATAAATAGGAATCTTTTTTCTTTGTTGACTGTTAGTTGGTAGATTACCAAACTCTTCTTCGTATGCTTTTCTACTATCACTCATCTGTTTCTTCTTTAAACAATATTTCTTCCATTTTCTTTATACGTTCACCAAAGTTTACATTGGTTAAATATAATTGAGTAAGTACTTTTTCCATCCTACCCATCCTTTGTGCTATTGTGTGTTTCTTATCTCTTAGTTTCATAAATCCATTAGTTCATTAATTACTGTATGCCCTCCAAATACTACTGCACAACCTATTGCTGGTTTCTTTCCTGCCTTAGCATAAGCAAACGCATACTTTTCATGGTCTATACCACAACCAACCTGTGTTGCAAATACTTTAAACTTTGCACCTACACACCACTCTGTATAACATTGTGTATGTAAGTGTCCTTGTACTGTAGACATCATATCTCCTTTAGCTTTTGTTCTAGCTGTTCCTCCTTCTCCATGTAAATACTGTACATTGTCTACAACTAATCTCTCTATAAAATTCCAGTTAGGAGTATTTAATACATCAGAATAATCTCTTATCCATCTACTAGGTATGCCTCCTGTTTGTGCTTTCCTTGCTATAATTCTATCGTGATTACCTATGATAACATCTGCCTTAGGAAACACATCATACCATCTAGCTATCCTTTCTATAGCTATGTCTAGCTCATCTCCACCACCTAAACCATCTGCATCTGTCTCGTGATAACTTGAATAATGATTGTCAATTACATCTCCTATAAATATTACCTTGTTACAATTATATTTAGAATAAATGTCTTTGCAGAACTTTAAGTATTTATCTAAACAAAATGGTTCGTGTAAATCTCCTATAACTAAAACTCTGTTTTCTCTTTTAGTTATATTAAGAAATGCTTTTAGTTTGTTGCCTTTTAGTCTTGGTCTAAAGTCTTTCATCTTAATCGTATTGGTTAAACAAAATCTTAAGCTCATCTATCATTGTTTTGATACATGAACCACAACTTGTTCTCTCTCTTCTTTGATTGAAAACTCTGTTGTATATCACAAGCAATTTGTTCTGGTCTGCTTGCTTCACTACATTAGACTTATTGTTAAACCATTCAGATAAAAAACTGTATTCCTCTTCTGTTAAACAGTTTACATTCCTTCTTTTTAGTAAAGGAATAGCATTCATCTTTTCTTTTCTTTCATCACAACCACAATCCTCACCAGCAATAAACTTTACTGCTTTCTTGATTCCTGTAGCTTCAGTAACCTTCTCGACCAAATCCCCTAAGCCGATAGTGTTTTCTTTGTTAAATCTTTTTTTCCATTCTTTGTACGCTTTTGTACGTTTGTCTTTTGGTGCTTCCATCATATTAAATTTTATCGTAATCTTTGTTATAAAAATCTTCTACATCTTCTTTGAACTTGTCTTGTATAATCTCTCTATGTATTCTAACTGTGTTATAAATACTAGAACGACCTATACCTAATTCTTTTACCAACTTGTCTAATGATAAACCTGTAGTAAAATATGCAATACACAAATTCTTATTATAGAAATCCCAAGTGTTTATCTCATCTAGGATTCTATTATAAATCTTTGTAAATGCTTCTTGTTCTTCTAAGTCCATACCAGCATAATAAGCTGGTGATTCAGACATAGAGTCAACCTCGTCATTATCCATAATCTCAAAGAACGTATACTTTCCTCTTGCTCTCTTATAGTCTATATACATAGACTTCAATGTTAAATAGATATAAAATCTATTCGCAGACTCTTCATCATACATCACATTCTTTCCTTCCTTGACTAGCCTGTCTATTCGCAGATACATTTGCTGAACAATGTCCTCTGCCATACTAGGGTTACACCCCATGTTAAGAACCATCTTTAACCACAAATCATGATTCTTAGCAATCTTTTCTAATACATTCATATACTCTTTATAAAAACTTCAACTCTCGGTTTCTCTCTATCTATCTCTGTCGGCATTATTGTTTCTGTTTTTATAAAATCGTCATTGTCATCTTCCCAACAACCTAGCTGTGTTATTGCATCCATTAGGTACTTTGATGTTATACTAATTACATTCATTTTGTCTAACTTTCTCTTTGTTGGTTTATACACCTTATATGTTACTTCAACTGGTGTTTCTATGATAACTCCTTCTAATTGTTTTTTTATTATCTCTAAATACTTTTTCTTAACTTCATTGTTTGTGTAGTGATAAAGATTCCTGTATGTGTTTAGGTTTACAGAAATCTTCTTATCCTTTCCTTTAACTCTTGGCAATGTAATATATAAAGGACAATTCAGTTTAATCAAAATCTAATTTTTTATGTTTAATTTCTACACCTTGTAGATGGTCGTACAGGTTGCCTACTATTATAGGATAGCCATAATCATTAACTTTAAAACTAAATGTCTCAAAAGGGAAACCTCTACTTCTTCTGCATCTAACTGTTATGTGTTCTTCATGTACTGTGTTCTTTTCTAATTCTATTTGTGTTTCAGCTTTCTTTTCTAACAGACTACCTAAGTGTCCAGTAGGTTTAGAAGAGCCATAATTAGAATGTATTATTGTAACTATGTGGCAATTAAACTTTGCAGTCCATTCCATCAACTTTTGTACTACACTATTGCTTTCTTCTAAGTTGTTTACATCACTTATTAAATCTGCAACACCATCTATAATTACTAGACCAGCTTTGTTTTCTTCTACTTTTTCTCTTAGCCAATATTCTATAAATTCTAATCTTGTTTTGTAGCCTATTGTTCTTAATGTAAATGTATGATAATTCTCATCTTTTTCTGTGTCATTCATATCTAGTACTCTTCTAAATACTTTTTGACAATGCCATTTGCCTTGCTCAGTATCAAAGTGTAACAAACACTTATCATCTCTATGTCCTTTTAAATCACCTCCAAACTTATTTGTACCTGATAAATATACAGATGCTAATAATGAAATAAAGAATGTTTTTTTTGTTTTAGGTGGTGCTTGTACAAAACTAAAGTTACCATAAGTACCTATTGGAATAGGGTATGTTTTTATGCCATCTTTAGTAGTAAATCTTTTTTCTCCTATAGATATAGCTATTGGAGGATATTCTATCTTCTCAGTTGTATCTAGGATGCACTTCTCTTGGATTGCTTCCATAACTAAATTGTCTATTGTTCTTTCTTCTATAGTCATATAATAAAAAAGGGAGGGCGTTAACCCTCCCAATTTTTAAAATGGTAAATCGTTGCTAGATGCAGCTACAGTCTCTTGAGCTTCGCCTTTCTCTCTTTTAACTGCAACGCAGCTTCCGTCTGTCCAAACTACCTTTCCATTGCCAATGTAGACTTTATCTTTCTTGGCATCTCTCTCTTCTTTTGTTTGGCTATCAAAGACAGCAACATTTTGACCAAATTGGTTAGTTTCATCATTTACCGATAAGGTAAAATTATAATAAACTCCCTTTTTACCTTGCACAAACTTTTCTTTTGGCAAGTCTTGTAAGTTAATACTTACGTTAATTAAACTACTCATATATATAAATTAAGAATTAAAATCAAAATTAAAATCTTCTGCTACCTTATTATTGGTAGCTTTCTCTACAACACTTTTCTTTGCATTATGTGTGTTGGTTGCATCTGCATCCTTAGTGTCGTCTATTAATAATAAACCATTTAATGCATACTTTCTNGCATAAGAACTAGATGAACCAAATGATTGTGATATATCCATACCCTTTCTATTAGGGTCTATACCAGCTTGTGCAGTTGCTTCTATCTTGCCATCTGGACAATGTAGTACTGCTCTAGCTTCTACATAAGGTATACCACACACCTCTTTTACTTCGTCAGTAATCATTAATGATAAATCATACTTTTCTAGTAAAGGTTTTACTGCTTCCAGTATATCCTCACAACTTCTATAGTTGTATTTACCAAACTTGTTTCTTTGATTCTTCGGAGCTTTTAGCTCTGATTGTAAGAGAACTACTCTCTCATGAAATGTGAATTGTGTTTCCATTATTATCTGTTTTTATTCGTTCATAATATTCATCTCGCCATTCTGACAAGACTCTTTTTGATTCTCTAATATCTATCCTAAGTGAGTTAGCATAAAAATAGATTTCGTTTAATGCTCTTATATATTCTTGTTTGTCTTTAGAATCTAATTTAATAAAATATTCTCCAAGTATAATAAAGTTATTGTGAAAATTTGATTCAGCTAATGAATTCATTTATTATGTGTTTTTATTATTATTCTCCCAAATATAAACAAAATTATTAATAAAACAAAAAAAAGAGGGTAAAATTTCTTCTACCCTCCCAAAAACAAAAAACAATAATAAACAATTCTACCAAATATACAATCCTCTTTCTTTCAAATCATCAGTATCATAATAAACTATATCTTTGGTAACTGCTATTCTCGTAACGCCTTCTAGTATCAGTAATCTAACTAAGTCCATTCTCTTTTGTGGATTAAGTATTCTTAGTCTTACTGCTCTTCCTACTCTATGTGAATCTTTACTAGACAAGCCATATTTGTTGGCATAAGCTGGAGTTGTATAACCTAGTAGTATGTTAAAGTGTCTCCTAGTTTTCTTAACTATTCTATCTAATATGTATACAGGTTCTCTTTCCATAAACTTATATCCACTTCCTTTTTCATCTGGAGAATCAAATAAACTCCATTGTAAATAATCTAAACCTTCTATGTCTAAATCATCTTGCATAAGTAAATATACAAAAAAATAATTTATAATGTAGTTGTTTAGTAAAAAATAATTTTTATAACTTTGTTGTTTATTAGAAACAGAATAAGTTTTCTAAATAGTTTGTGGTGTAGTCATACAGCGAAACCACAAAACACATAGCGTTATAAGTATTCAATACGCTATAATTATGTTCTTTATTTGATAGATTTAAATTTCTCTGCACCTCTACTTCCATAGTAGGCAACATAAACTGTAACAAGAAGAGATTTTAATAAATCTACCCATGAGCTGTCGATATTAAAGTCTATATTAAAGCTGTCCAATAATATTAAACACACCATAGATATAGTAAGAAATATAAGTGTCATAGGTCTAGTATTCTTACTTAACCAACTATCGCTAGCCATATCGCTAGACCACCTCTTAGAAACCTCTTGCATCTCTATAGAATCCATTTCAAGCAGTTTTAACGCCTTTTCTTTATCTTCTGGTGGTAGAGTACTATCCTTGTGTATAACATTCTTTAAAACGCCTAATAAGCCTTGATTCGGCAATGTATCACCTACTAACCCTACAATATCAGAACCTTTACTAGTTAAGAACTGTCCTAACTTAGTATCTTTAAACTTCTTCTTACTCATAGTGGAATCTCCATTTAAGTTGTACAATAAGTAAATAGATGTTTAATTCTTCATAGTTATGCTCTGTATCTGCAGGAAAGTAATTAAACCCTAAGTTTATACCGTTTGGTAATAATAATATAATTTGAAAATCCATATCTATTTTTTTCTATAATCCCATCTAGCTTTAGTACCTCTAATATCATAATGAACAAAAGTATCATATAATCCTAACCCTCCTTGTAACATTTCACCATTACTTATAGCATCTTCTATGTGTTGATATAAAATCTCTGTAGGCATACCCTTAATCGCTATATCAGCAGCTTTACCTAATATATGCTGAGATGTCTTTACACCACCTACACTTGCATTATGTTCTGGACTTCTATAAGCACTATTAACCTTAATAGGCTTAGCTAAGTAATCTCTAAGGTATTGTAATTGATTAGCAACCTTAACAACATTATGATATACCTCTTCAGGCATCTCTCTACCACACTTTGATTCAAACTCAGATTTACTAAAATTCTTTGTCATCTATTATAATTTATAATTTAATCCTACCTTTATCTCTTTTAGGTTTCTATCCCAGTATCTCTGTAAAGTAATCTCACTAAATACTCCTAGATTTTTACCTACTCTAAAACCAAACACACCACCTGCAGAGTAATCTATCCAGTCTCCTTCTACAAAGTTATTGTAGCTATATCTCTCATCACCTTCCATAAGTTGATGTTTAGTTAATACATTACCATATAAATGTAACCAAAAGTTTTTCTTGTAGTGATAGAAGTCTAAACCAAATACTGCAGCTAAATCTGCAAAGCTACCTATCATAGCAAGTTCTTCTCTATTGTATCTATTAACTACATTCTGAAATACACCATTACGATAGTCTGCATCACTTGCTGCAATTAGATTACCTTGTTGATTAAACCATTGATAATCGTAACCTAATACCTCATCTGTAAAAGGGTCTACCATTTGATATAACTGGTCTGTATGTCCTGCAAAGTTATATGCTAAAGTCCACCAAGCATTATCTTCTAAGTACTTCTGTATAGGATTATGTCCATAAGCTTTCTCGTAAGTTCTATAAATAGCACCTGCGCTTAAACTTAGCTTCTTTCCTATAGGTAGTCTAAATCTAGCTTCAGCACTCTTATAATCTATATCAATCAATTCATTCTTTTGATATTCTGCTTTTACTAGCCATAGCTTAGATAAATACCTTACAAATAACTCTTGATTCTCAAACTCTCTACCTTGTTGTCTACCTCTACTATATTCAACTAAATATTCTAATCCTTTATATGCACCTATGTTTGACTTAACAGATTGATTCTTCTCACTACCATCATAAAACTTATTTCTATCCTCATATTGAAAGAAAGCTAACTTTCTTAGACCATAAGTAACCATCATATCAGATGGATGTTTACGAGTAGTTTCTATTAACTCGTTGTCTTGTGTTACAATAAATGTTTGTGGTGCTTGTATTGAATTTGTTTGTGAGTAAGCTCCGTAAATAGTAGAATACTTAAATATCTTTTTTAAGAAGCCTTCTTTTTTGTCTGCGCTGTATGCGTTCATGCTTACGATAACTGCGAACAATGCGATTATTAATTTTCTCATCTTTACTTTTGTTTATTAATTTAATGGTTAGTGATATTGCAACGCCTCCTAATGTTGTTGCTAATAAATCTTTACTATCAAATTTGCCATACTGCAAATAGTCTAAACTTTCTTTACCAAAACCTACAACAAATGATGTAGCTATTGGTAATTCTACTGTTTTATAACCTGTATATCCTGAAACAACTCCTGCTGCAAAATGATAGTATTTATCTTTTTGTATTTGTGCGAAACTAAACGTAGTTAGAAGCGTTGCTCCAACAATAAATCTATATGCTCGTTTAGTAATTCCTTCCAATTATCAGGTAGTTTAAGGCTTATGCCAGATTCTATTCTTAATTCCTCCTCACCATCATTATATAAAATAATAGTAGGAAGATACTTTATGTCATTCTTGTTAAACGCATCTTTAGATTTAGACATAAACAACGTCTCTATGTTGTAATCTCTAAAATTATCTAATGATACTTCTTCAGCAAATCCTGCTGTATACTGTATTATACTAATTGACTCCGTTTGAGCAAAACTCGCAAAAGTCAGAAAGAACGCAATTATTACACATCTCATCTTTGTTTACTAATTTGATATAATCTCTCATCAATCTTCTGTAGTTGGTCTTTGACTTCTTTTACATCACCACTCAATACATCAGTCTTTTCTTCAACTCTTTGGATTGTACTTCTTACTAGCTCATCTTTATACTGAAACTCTACAGGGTTTACGCTGTTTGTTTTAAGCGCATCTATATCTTCTGTATTAGCAGCTACACTACTTTGTAAGGTGAAGTATATACCAAACAAACTAGATAAGCCTACTACAGCTCCTATAATCTCTTTTAAAGACAAACTAAACTTGCTATCTGGATTTAGCTCTGCCATTACAACTTGTTTTCTAAATATGAAACTCCCATAAATCCATGCATGCCTTCTGTGTCAATATCAATAGCATAACTAGCCCATCCATAAGGGTGGCTAACACTACTATTTCCATCTTCATCCACTTCTTCAATGTCTTTCCAAAGCACATCTACATGATAGTTCTCTGATAAAACAGGTGCAGTTGTTTCATTTCCATCCTCATCATACTCACCTTCAGTTATAACAATATTGCCTAACTTAACGATAGTATGTTTATGAGTAGGATAGCTGTTCCCATCTTCATCAGTTGCACTTGGTAAAGCATTAATTTTACTTTCTGCTTGTTCCTGTGAGTTAAACTCATATTTACTAATGTAAATTCCCATAATTATTGTGTTAATTGTGTTAATAAATTATCTATTTCGGTATCTGTCATACCCTCTGTATCGTAATATCTTAAATCTTTGCATTTGCCATAAAATTTACTACTTCCATCTCCCCTGTCAAACCTAAGAGTATTTAAAATTCCTTCGTTAAATGTAGTTCCACTTGTATCTGTTCCTACTAAAACACCATTTATATACATTTCAAAATCATTTGCCTTAAATTTAAATGCTATTTTGTTAAAATTAAAAACACTTGCATCTGCAAAAAAATTACATTGTGATACACCACCTACACCAACAAAATTTAAAATTTTATCATTAGAGCCACTTTTCCAAAACCCTACACTTATTCTGTTAGATGAAGTTGCATTTGAAATACTTATTGCTCTACTAGTTGAACTGCTTTCTAAAGCTGCTACTTGAAAAAATAATATACCTTGCTCTGAGTTAAAAGTGCTAGTATTTCCTGCGCCTGTACAAAGTTCTCCACTTCTTGTAGTTTGACTATTAGAATCACTCTTTATATAGCTTGTAACAAATGTGCTTTTTTCAAACTGCGCTCCCCATAAATAAACAAAAGAGTTACCATCTAAAGTAACTGTACTTGTTCCATCTGCAGATGCTTGTCTAATTAATAATGTTCCACTTAAATCTGTTCCTGATGTAAACTTAATAATACATCTATACCAGTCATTAGGATATTTTTCTATGCTTGCTGTGTGATTAGCATAAGTAGTTCCTACTGCACCTGTAACTAAATTAAAAAATGTTTCTCCTATACCTACTCCATCTGTAAAATCCCCTGTTCTTAAAGCTATAAAATCCATGCTACCTTTCTTAGCAAATACGCTAAAATGATAGTCCTCATCTTCTTCTACTGTTACTGATAAAAACCTTTGTGAAGTGTCTGTTCCTGTACTACCATCATCAGCCATCTTAGATGCGTTTACAGTACCGTCTGGGCTTGTTAAAGAATTAGAAGTTATAGCACTTCTTGTTTGACCCCAACTAGAAAAGGTTTCACTATATCCTAATATATTTGTAGAAGCTGGCTCTAATAATAAACAAGGGCAACTATCAGGCTTGCCATTTGTTAAATCGTAATGTAATCTAGGTAGATTAGCAGCAGACGATTCCCATAAACCATCTTTATTTAATCTATAAGCAGTAGAGCTTCTAGCAAAAGTAAAATCACCTACACCATTCTCAGGCATAATAGAGTATAATTTAGTGGCTTTTACACCAGAAGCTATCATTGCTAAATTAGGTGCTTCCATTAACTTGTTATTTTAGTTAATAATATATCTACTTCTGAATCTGTCATCTCTTTAGTGTTATATACTCTTATATCTTTACATTTTCCGTAAAACACAGATGTGCCTTGTGGATTAGAAAACTGCAATCTATCTAAAACGCCTGAAGCAAATGTTGCACCTGAAGTGTCTGTTGCAACCTCATTTCCATTTACCCATAATGCAAAGTCATTAACTTTCCACTTCATAGCCACTTTATTAAAAACAAGAGGGTTTGTAGAAGTATCTTCCATTATTGAAGTGATTGCGCCATTAGGATATGAAAAAGCACTTATATTGCCTGTCGTGTTTAAAAACCTTATTACAAGCCTATTTGTGTCTGTAGAGCCACCAATAGATATATATCTTAAACCACCATCTAAATTAAAAGCCTGTATCTCACAATATAATATGCCCTCTGTACTTTCAAAGATAGAAGATGTACCTGCACCATTACAGGTTTCTGCTGCTCTTGTTTGTGTGCTTCCGTTTGTTGGTATGTAGCTTGTTGAGTAGCTTTGTTGCTCCCATTGTAAACCCCACATATAAAAACCACTTACACCATCACCTGCATAATTTGCTTGACCTGATTTTATACTTTGCAAGATTAACATACCTGTTCCTGTACTGTTAGCTGTATTTGTTACTTTTAACCTATACCACCCATTGCCATAGTTTTCTATTGATGCAGTATTACTAACATTTGTTGTAATTGTTCCGTTTTCTATATCAAAAATACTTCTTGTAGGGCTTGCAAAGTTAGAGCCTGTAAAACCAAATTGTACAGAGCTTATTTCTTCTTTTTTTACAAATACACTTATACTATAAGCATTACCACTTGTAACACTAACTGATTTTTGTATTGTGTGTTCTGCTGTTGATGTGTTTTCAATTAATTTAGAAGCACTTAAAGAGCCATCAGGAGAACTTACTATGTTGCTTGACACGCTTGAATTATTAGTAGTATAAGCAGAAAAGTCCTCGCTATATGTTATAAGGTTTGTGCTTTGTGGCTCTAATAAAAGTGATGGCTTTGTGTTTACTAAACCTCCCTCTATTTCATAATTTAATCTTGCTCTGTCGCCTAACACTTCTTTTACGCTTACATTGTCAATAGTTACTGTTGTACCTGATGTAACTTGAATATATAATACTGTAGAAGAATCTGCTAATTTATCTAAAACTTCATATTCGCCTACTTCTGTTATCGTAAGACTTGCTGCACCTGTACCTGTAAAAACTTTTAAAGTTCCGTTTATTGCTATAACTTTTATTCTTGTATTGTAAACTTTACTTACTGTATAAACAACCTGATATAAATTAGAATTACTTGATTGACTTCCATCTGAACTTGCAACTCCGTTAGATATTGTCCATCCTGTTCCCTTAGTCCAATTACTGTCTGTATCAAAACTACCATTAGTAATCAATTCACTACCATAANAACCTACTCTTTCTATTAAACCCTCACTATTCACACGAGTAGCATCCGAATCTCTATTAAAGTCAAAATCAGCATCCGTTGAGTTAGGAAATACAGAATGTACTTTGCCTGAACTAACTGCTGAGGGAATCATAAATAAACTTGGTATATCCATATCTTATAAATTATCTATTACTTTTTTAACTTCGTTTAATGCTTCTACTGTAAAGGATGCTGTCCTTGTTACAAAATTGCTATATATTGATGATGCTGTTACGCCTGTTAGTTGCATAAGTTGTGATTCGCTTAATGCTTCGTTATATACTGCTAAACCTTTTACTTTTCCGTACCAATCATTACCCCCATCACCTCTATCAAAATTGATTCTATCTAAACCACTTGCAACAGCAGATGTTTGTGTTACACTTTGTGCTTCACCATTAAGAAATACTTTATAATTAGATGCTTTGTATTGTAATGCTATTTTTTGAAACTCGTTTGTTGTTACAGTAACATCTTTCACAAAATCAGTTCCTGATGCTGTTTTTAATTCTATTCTTATTTGTGTAGAATTTAGGTATAATATTTTTACTGCTTCATTTGCAGTTCCATCTGAAATCGCTAATTGTCTTACACTTGATTCAACTGCAAGTGCAGCTATCTCTGCATATAAAACACCCTCTGTACTATTTACACTTGGTTTAGAATTGTTACAAGTTTCAGCAGCTCTTGTGATAGTTGTTCCTGCTGTTTTGATGTACGAAGTGCTAAATGAATTTTGCTCAAACATAGCACCCCATACATATACTCCATTTGTAGTAGTTGGTGTAAAAGGACCTATGCTTGTTCCATTTTCACTTAAATATACTCCACTAAATTTTGTAGTTGAGGTTGCGCTATCTGTTATAGAACAACGATACCATCCATTACCAAAATCTTCAATTTTAGAATCATCAACACCTGCACCTGCTGTACCTAAAAGTGTTCCGTTTTCTAAATCAAAATATCTTCCACCAAAATCGTTTAAAAATATTAAACACACATATTTTAACTCTTTAGCTTTTAAAAATATAGAAAAGGTATAATTTTGTCCTGAACTTACACTTGGTGTAAATTGCATATAGTGTTGATTCGTGCCACCGTTATACGCTAAAACCTTAGCATTAGTAGTTCCATCAGGGTTTTTATGTGTTGCCGATAATATTTGTGCATCTCCTTTACCCCAAGCACTCTGACTAAAATCTTCACTAAAAGTAACAAGATTCGTAGAACTCGGCTCTAAAAGTAAATGTGGTTTATCTTCTACTACTCCATTTGTTATATCGTAACTTAATCTTGGTCTATCGCCTTGTACTTCTACTACGCTTACATTGTCTATTGATACTGTCTTACCTGTGCCTCTTGCAAATCTTATTCTAAAACCAAGATTATCTATTGCTGCAGTCAACCTAACACTATAACTTCCAACCTCGCTAAAATAATCTGTAAAAGGTTGTGAACCTCCTTGTTTAGTATCACAAAATTGTATAGCAAAAATATTTGAACCTGTTGAAGCTGTAATGTCAAAATTTATTTTATAAGTGTTTCCACTTTTTATGCTGATTGCCTGAAAAACACCTGCACCTCCTGAATTACCATTATCTACTAAATTTAAAGTATCTGTAATAGTAACATCTGTTCCATAGTATTCAGCATCCCATCTATCATTAGGGTCAACTTGTTTTACTGATACGTTGTCGATTATTGCATCTGAACTTGCACCATATAGTCTAAAAATACTATCTACTGCACATACTACATACTCCGTATATGTACCTGCACTTGTTCTTTGTGTAGCTAACCCTGTATCGCCTAATCGTGGTTGTATATAACCATTAGAAATAGAAACTATTGTGTAAACTAACTTATATGTTTTTCCAACAACCATACTTGTATTTTGAAATTTACCACCAAAGCTGTTGTTGTTAAAAACTAATTGACCATTTATTATAGAAGAAACATTATTTACATCTGACCAATCACTTGCGCTACTAAAATCTCCGTTAGTAATTAACTCGCTTCCTAATTCACTAAAGTCTCCGTTTTGTACTAACTCACTTGAGAAATATCCTACTTTTTCTATTAAGCCATCTCGGTTGATTCTTGTTGCGCCTGTACTTCTATCAAACGTAAAATCGCCTTTACCATTATTAGGTAAAACTGAATGTAGCTTAGAATCGCTTACAGCACTTGGTATTTGTAATAAACTTGGTATCATAATATATAATTGTTTATATCGGATTCTACATTGTATTCTTCTNCTAAACCTAAATAGCTTAATCTATTGTAATAATTCATATATAGTTCGTGGTTGTTGTAGCCTGTTAGTTTTGCTAATTCTAAGTCAGTAAGAGCTTCTTTAAATACTGCTACCATTTTTATTTCGCCCTCATTAAATTTGTTAGTATTATTACCATCACTAAAATCTAACCTTAACATAGTATTTGCACTTGGAACTGCAACACTAGTATCTGTGTTGATTTGTTCACCATCAACCCAAAGAGCAAAATCATTTTCTTTATATTTTACTGCTACTTTGTGATATTCTAAAGTTGTTGATACTGTTTTATCTATTGATGCAGTCAATGTATTATTTGCTCTTACTTGGCCTAATATATTATTAGCTGTGTTACTTAAATACAATATTCTTACTACATTTACAGCAGAAGTTCCATCAGAAAGAGCAATAGTTCTTCTATGTGGAGGTGTTTCAATAAATGATTTTATTTCAGCATAAAGCACTCCCTCTGTAGAGTTTATTAAGTCGCTGTTTCCTGCATTGTTTGCTGAATCTGCACTACGAGTAACTGCACTTCCTGAGGTGTGTATTAGAGATGTCGCATAGCTTCCTGTCTCAAGTTGCAAACCATAATAATATAAAAATTTACCTGTTGTAGAGCTTGTAGCATTAAAGTTACTATCTGAATCAGAAAGTAATAATCTTATTGTAGTATTTCCTGTATATCCTGCAAATTTAGCACTACACCTATACCAATTATTTGAGTATTGTTGTATTGTAACATTTGAAGTTGTTGCGCCTGTATTTCCAATAGTAAAATTATCTAAATTTATATTAAAAAAATCTCCTGCATTACCTGCACCTAAAACTTGTGCATAATTTGAAGTACCTGCTTTTAGGAAAACACTAATAGTATTATTAGATGTCATAGCTACAGTATCAGTTCTTACATATGCGCTTGAAGCAGTAGAAGTAACTTTAACTCCATTTGAAATATTTTCAGGACTTAATATATTATTATATTCTATTGTTGTGTTATTAGCTATTGTTGTTGTACTGTTAGGTATTAAATTTGTTCTGCTTGGCTCAAGCAAGATACTCGGCTCTCCGTTTGTGTAATCTATTCTTGGTATGTCTAATCTGTCTATTGTTTTTAGATAGTCTTTTGGTTGGTCGCCTTTTGTTATTTGCGCACCCCATATATATACAGCGTTGTTCAACTCAGTCGAATCAGTTTCACTTTCTCCTATACCAAATTGTTTGAATGTTGCGTGTACATCATTGGTAGTTAATTTTATCCAACCATTACCTGCACTTGTTGCTACTAAGTTAGCACTACTTGTTGTTTTATTAGCAAAATTGTAAAAACTAAAGCCTGAAGCAGACCTAATGTAAAAGTTGTCTGCATCAATATTTTTTACAAATATAGATTGTGTAAAAATCGTTCCGACAATATTTGTTTGTGGTCTTATTATGTTATAAGTTCCTGTACTTCTAATTAATTTAATCGCGTTTGCAGTACTGTAAGGAGCTTTAACTGTTGTTGTTTCTACAGTACCGTATTTACTCCAATACGAATTAGTAAAATCTTCTGAATAAGAAAAAATATTATAAGGCACATCTTCTATAAGATAATCTTCATTGACTCTTGTTCCTGTTGAGTTTCTGTCAAAGTCAAAGTCGGCATCTGTTATTTCTTTTGCTGAAACATTATCAATTACACAACTTCCTGATGAGTGCATATCGAAAACTAAACTTGTTCCAAATAGAACGGTTAATACCTGTGTATAAGTTCCTGCTGTTGTTCTTATTGAGCCATTTGTTGTACCTGCTTTTATTTTTACACTACCACTACTAATACTGTCTATTGTAAAAGTAACTTCGTAAGTTTTGTTTGGAGTAAAAACATTTGTTTGTGTAGCTTCGAGTGCTGTGTTTGTTGCTATTAATTTACCTCCTGATATACTCCAACCACTATCTAAATTCCAATCGCTGTTGCTATAAAAATTGCCATTTGTAACAAGCTCCTCCCCAAAAGGTATTGCAGGTTTTATAGAATATAAGTAGTCCTCAGCATAAGCTGTAGGTGTGGTTATTATGGATGCTTTTTGTAGTAAACTCATTGTATATTCTCTAATAGTTGATTAGTCATTGTGTTGTTCTCGTATATCTGCACTCTCCTGTTTAAATCAGAAGTCAAATACTCTACTATATAATCATCTCCCCAACTATTGGTTGTTGTTGCGTTCCCCCAATAACTCTCGCTGTATGATTTCCCCCAATTTATTGTATTCGCCATCTTTTTCTTGTCGTTTTAAATATTGTTTTAGTTTTTCAACATTAATCTTTTTCGGTTTATACATCCCCATAATTAAAGAACCCAACCATGAAAGTTAACATCCTTATCAGGATACATATCCTCATTAGAATTAGAGTTATATTCTGGATATAACGTCTGATTATAAGTCATGTAATCAATAAACCTTCTAGTATAAAACTCTGCAGTTTCAGATACTTTGTTTGTCAACATAGCTATCTCTTCCTGTGTTACAGAATCAGCATTTTCACTTCTATGCTTAAATACACCTCCGTTAGATACTTGATACATAGCAAACGGAAGATAATTACTTTGTGTAAACCAAATCAACATAGGTTTAATATATGTCGTAAGCAATGTCTTATAAGCAGCATTAGAACCTAAGTTAATCTCATTGTCTGTAATTAGCTGCTGTAGCTTGTTGTATAAATCTGTTCCTAAATAGTTTTGTATATGTGTATCTTGTGCTACCTCAATAAACTGAATTACCTTGTCAGCATCTAAGTTACCATCTATTATGGATTTTCTCTTTAAGTCTATTACTGTTATAAATAATGCTTTTGCCATAATCTTAACTATTTGGATAAGCTCCTGAGTTCGGCATATCTGCTGGTCTAACAGATACCTCTGAAGGATTATTAGGTTCTACAAATCCGTCTTTTGCTGCTTGATTAACACTAACCTCTGCATCATCAGATACTTTCTTTTTATACACTCTTAACTCCCAGTAATGCTTACAGTTTTTACCACCCTTGTATTTAAACAGAGAATAGTTTCTACCGTTGTGTCCTAGCTTTCTGTTTACACCTCTAAAACTCATTAGTCCAATATCTTCTTTTCTAAATACAATATTATCCTGCGTATATAACTCCATTCTCTTACAGAACTCTCTGCTATTAGGAGACTTTCTTACAGGCATATAAGCATATCTTACTTTGTATATTCCTTTGTCTTGTTTAGACTTCTTGCTAGGAGCAGCATTTATATCGGCTAAATTAGCCAAATCAAAGTCCTTTTCCGAGTCTTTTACCTCTTCGGAATGTATAAGCTCCCAATCGTCAGAGATACGCTCTCCTAGAGCCTCTAATTGCTCCAAAAGGTCATCCCCTTCCTCATCAGTAAAATCTGTTACTTCCTGTGAGCTTAATTTCTCTCCTGTTTCTTCTTCTCTCTTAACTCTTGTAGAGATATTGTCTAGCTCTGTAAACTCAATCGGTTGTAGAGTTACAAAGTATAAGTTCAAGTATATCTTGTTAAAGTTTAGTATGTCATTAATACCTTCAATAATTCCTTCTTGGAATGGTCTAATAACAATATTGTCCATCAATATAGAAGCAGTTCTTAACTCCTCTGCGTTATTCCCAAACCCCGTATTGTCTTTTATACCTAGTAGAATAGGTGATACAATACCATGTCCTAACATAATCTTTTCTCTGCTCTCATCAGACAAGAACTGATACTGCGCATGAGCATCTGGTAAGTGAATAGGTTCTAGGTCTGCTTTAGTTTCTATAGATTCGTTAAATGCTAAAATAAATTTACCTGCATTAGAACTGCCACTAAATTTATCATATATTTTTCTTTCAATAATCTCTTGAGTTTCCTCATTAGGAATCCCATTGTTAAAGTTTATTAGTAAGCTAGGCTGTAATCCTTGCTTTATGTTACTGATGTGATAGTTACTTACTTCTTCTTCCAAAGAACAATATTGTAAACATCCATGATAATCAACAGGAGCGTAATAATAAAAGCCACTTCTGTAAGGCTTAAATATATATAACTCTGATTTTTCACTTTTACCACCATTCCCAAATGTAGGGATTCTTTTAGGCGTATCGCTTGGCTTTATCTCTGCCCACTTAGGGTGATAGTAATAAGCTCTAATTACTCCTTTAGAATCACACTTCTCTGCTCGTAAGCACTCCATAGGAAAGTGTAGCACCTTTATTATTTTCGTTTTAGACTTGTTGTATACTACTTGCATAGCAGCTTGACCTAACATCTTGTAGTCATTGGCTACTCTCTTTACATCTTTAGGTCTAATCAATACCTTAAACTTAGCGTACATTTCAGGAAAGTCTGCGCTATCTGTAGCTTCTAATCCTCTACCATACACCATATCAACAATACCGTTGATACATCTACTGTTTGTAGGTGAGCCTAAATACCTTTCAATAAGTACGTCAAAGTAATCATTGTTTTCGCCATAAGCAATCCACTTCTTACTATAGACTTCTTTCACTTCTGGTATCTCGTAGCCAGATAAGTTTACTACTCTTATTGAGTTATTTTTTTCTTTATTAGTCATTTAGTATAATATATTCGTTATCACTAGAAGAGCCAACGTATGGGTCGTATTCATTGTCGTTGATTGAATGAACAAACTTGTTATCATAAGGAACATCTCCGTCTGCTAATACCATAACTCTATCTCTGTAAACTAATTTACCTGTTGTGAAATTAGTTACTGTCATAAAATAATTAAAGTTCTTTCTAAATCTATTACTTGTTGTAGTAACATTTAAGGCTAAATAATTATCGTATTTAACACTTTGATTATTTAATGTACTAGAGCCATCATTAGTCTCTTCTTCTACAAACTTAACACTTAGCTTTCCTGCTAATACTCTAACATTTCCAAATTCATCTGTATCGTATTCTACGTTACTATTTCTTGGAATTATGTTAAAGGTTTGTGTATCTGCTGCATTAATAATTATCATACTATGATAACGTAAAAACTATTTTTTGTTTTATAATAAAAAAGGGTAGACCGAAATCTACCCTTTTTAAATGAATAATAATAAAGGAAATATTATTCGTTGCTCATATTAGTAGTTTGAACATCAAATCCTGATGAACTACCTACTGCTACTAGAGTATCTAGTATGAATAGAGCTGGAAGAACTTCTCTTCCCTCGAAGGAAATTGTATAACCATATAAATCACCCATAGCACCACCTGTAGATGTATTCACAGATACTTCTACACCATTTTGTGCGCCAGCCATTCTAAATTTGCCATTATAATCCTCTATAATAATATGAGGTCTACCATAAGACAATAATTTTAATTGCATCATTGTCTCTGCGTTTTGAGCCTTAATAACAAAGCTTCCTGATTGTGTCCAGAAAGACGTTCCGTTGTCTCTAGAGTTTTCATTAGTCTCTTCAAACGTATTGTTATCACCTCTGACCTCAAATTTATAAACATCTACTGCAGCAGCTAATGTGTCTACTTGACCATTAAATGCAGCACCTGATGGTGGTACAGAAGCAGAATCGTCCATACCAGCATACATAGCAGAGTTATAATTAGCAATGTATAAATTCTTAATACCACCTACGGATTCTTTACACGCCTCTAATCTCCCTTTTGATATATCACAAGCCATAATTTAATTGTTTTTATTAAAAAAGGGCAGGTAGAACTTCCACCCACCCTATTTTATGTTAATA
>FUFK010043492.1_pt1 | contig 41489 bp, 48 predicted proteins | sample 1021851 | NCBI WGS metagenome assembly FUFK01 (sample SAMEA51879418, study PRJEB19060) | metagenome
CTGCGGCGGATTCGACCAGTCGTTCGGCGGTCGAATCTGCAATCTCGATCATCATCCGCAATTCGTCGGCAACTGCCTTGGCGCGGGCGGCGTCATGGGTGCCGCGCGCATATTGCGTCAGCGTGCCCTTGAGTTCGGACAGCACCAGCCGCGCCTGCACCGTTGCCTGATCGAGCGTCGAGACGACCTGCGCCAGATCGTTGCGCTTCAGGGCGTTGAGCGCACGCATCATGCGCATGCTCTGAACGATCACCACCGTACAGAACAACATGGTGAGCACGTTCGCGATCAGCGAATAAGTCATGCGCGCATCTCCTTGGCGATGTCGGATACCAGCCGCACCGCGATCTTGTTCGACCGCTGGCCGATCTGGGCCCGGCCGATGGTTACGCCGCCGCATTGCATGTCGAGCGGCTGGTCGGGGTCGGCGAACAGCGGGATCGTCTGACCGACCTTGAAGTCGCGCACGGTGCCGAGCGGCATGTCGCGTTCGCCCAGGACCACGTCCAGCGTCACGTCGACCTTGCGGACCTCCGACGCCATATGCACTTCCCAGATCGTGTCGCGGCCCAGCTTTTCGCCCATGAACCGCTGGTTGAGCAGATGGCGGACCGGCTCGATCGTCGCATAGGGCAGCAGGATGCTGAAATTGCCCCCGCGCTCGTCCATGCTGACGCGGAAGGTTGCGACGGCGCAGACGTTGGTGGTGCCGGCAATCGCGACGAAGCGCGGGCTGCTCTCGACACGCTCCAGCTCGATCGTGGTCGGGGTGATCGGCGCCATCGACGTCGACAGATCGCTCAGCACATGGCCCAGCATGCGCGAAACCAGGTCGGTTTCGATCGTCGTGAACCCGCGCCCGTCGATCATCACCTGCTCGCCACCGCCGCGCCGTCCGCCCAGCAGCGCGTCGACCACGGCATAGATCAGGCCTGAATCGACCGAGACCAGGCCGTAATTCTCCCACTCCTCGACGCGGAACACGCCGATCATCGCGGGGAGCATGATGTGGTTGAGATAGTCGCCAAAGCGGATCGAGGTCACTTCCTCAAGGCTGACGTCGATCGCGTCGGAGGTGAGGTTGCGCATCGAGGTCGCAAAGATGCGGACCATGCGGTCGAACACGACCTCCAGCATCGGCAGCCGCTCGCGGCTGATGACGTTGGATTCGATGACCGCGCGCAGGCCTTCCTTCGGCTGGCTGAACCCGCCGACCTGCCCAAACAGCGCGTCGATGCCTGCCTGATCGAGCAACGCTTCCGCGTCGGAATCGAACTTGGGCGGCTCGGGAAGCTCGAAATCGTCGAAATCGTCGCTCATTGCTGCACCAGATCCTGGATCAGAACATCCTTGACCGCGTCCGGACCCAGCGTCTGGGTGGCGCGGACCAGCAGCTCTTCCTTGACGCGATAGACTGCGCCCGACCCGTTCAGGTCCTCGGGGCGCAGTTCGCGCAGGAATGGCTGATAGGCATCGATCAGCAGCGGCAGCTTGCCCTGCAGCTTCTCGACCGAGCTCGCCTTGCCGGGCACCAGCACGAAATGGACCTTCAGGAAGCGGGCCGCACCATCGGCGCTGCGCAGGTTCACGACCAGCGGGGGCACGTCGAGATAGGCAGTGCTCTTGCCGTCTTTGCCTTTCTCACCTTCGCCTTCGCCTTCGGCCTCCGGTTCGGCTTCGGCCTCCGCGTCGGCATGCTCGCCCTCGGCAGTTTTTGCCGCCGCCTTGTCCGATCCCATCAGGAAGAACGCCGCGCCGCCACCGCCGCCGCCGAGCACCAGCACGGCCGCACCGATGATGATCATCAGCTTCTTCTTGCTGCCCTTGGGCTTGGCTGCCGCCTCGCCGTCCTTGGCTTCGACGATGATGTCGTCGCTCATGTCTCGCGTCCCAATCTCTTTGCCCATCCGCGACCGGACCGGCGGAATGTTCCTATTATAGGGGAGTGGGGCGGCAACATTTGCCTAGCCGCAAAAAACTTGGACGATTTTTTTCGGAGGGCGGTCGCGATGGATATCTCATCCTATGTGCTGCTGAGTCATAACCAGGCGCTGCGGCGTCGGCTCGACGTGAGCGCGAACAACATGGCCAATATCTCGACGGCCGGGTTCAAGCGCGAAGCGCCGGTGTTCCGCGAATATGTGGAGCAAAGCGGCGGCGGTGCGGATGCGCCGGTCAAAACGACGTCGATGGTGCTCGATTATGGCGCGGTACACGACCAGAGCGCAGGCGCATTCATTGCGACCGGCAATCCGATCGACGTGATGATCGACGGCCCGGGCTACCTGGCGGTCGAAACTCCGGAGGGCGGCACCGCCTATACGCGCGCAGGATATCTGAAGGTCGGTGAGGATGGCACGCTGCAGACGGCGGGCGGGCTCGCCCTGCTCGGCGAAGGCGGTCGCCCGATCACCATTCCCCCCGAACAGGCGGGGCAGGTGAGCATCGGCAAGGACGGCACGGTCAGCGCGGGCGACGCGCAGGTCGGTCGCGTGGCGGTCACCGTGTTCGACGACGAGCGCATGGTCGATCCGCGCGGCGACGGCACCTTCAGCGGGACCGGCGGACGCGAACTCGCCGCCGCCGATACCAAGCTCAAGACCGGCGGCGTCGAAGGATCCAACGTCCAGGCGATCGTCGAGACCACCAACATGGTCGAGATCCTGCGCGCCTATCAGACCAGCATGAAAATGTCCGAGTCCCTTGGCGACATGCGCAAGACCGCGATCGACAAGCTTGGCCGCTTCGGCTGACCCCATTTCCACGGAGACTGACCCATGCGTACCCTCTCCATCGCCGGCACCGGGATGCTCGCGCAGCAGACCAATGTCGATGTGATCTCGAACAACATCGCGAACATGAACACGACCGGCTACAAGCGCCAGCGTGCCGAGTTTCAGGACCTGCTCTACCAGCAGGTGACCCGGCCGGGCGGCGCATCCGGCCCCGACAGCCGCGTGCCGACCGGCATTCAGATCGGCGCGGGCGTCAAGACCGGGGGCGTCTATCGCATCGCCACGCAAGGCGCGATGAGCCAGACCGACAATCGCTATGACCTGGCGATCCAGGGGCGCGGCTATTTCGCGGTAACGCTCCCGTCGGGTGAGACCGCCTATACCCGCGACGGTTCGTTCCAGCTGTCGGACCAGGGCGAACTGGTCAATGCCGACGGCTTCCCGGTCCAGCCGGGCATCACCATCCCCGCCGAAGCGGTCGACGTCACCGTCTCCAAGACCGGTGAGGTTCAGGTGATCCTCGCCGGCCAGCCCGAGCCGCAGAATGTCGGCCAGCTCCAGCTCGCGACCTTCATCAACGAAGCGGGCCTCGAAGCGCAGGGCGGCAACCTCTATCTCGAAACCGCCGCATCGGGGCAGGCGACGATCGCCAATCCGGGTGAACCGGGCTTCGGCACGCTGCAACAGGGTTTTGTCGAGGCGTCGAACGTCAACCCGGTCGCCGAAATCACCGCGCTGATCACTGCCCAGCGCGCCTATGAAATGAACAGCCGCGTCGTGAAGACTGCGGACGAAATGCTGGCCACGACCAGCCAGCTGCGCTGATGATCTACCGCATCGCCTTTATCGCCGCAGCGCTGGTTCCGGTCCCCGCACCGGCACAGACGCCTGCACCCACCCGCGTCGGCCCCGAGCAGGTCGAGGTCGCCGTGCTCGCGCGCCCGGTCCAGCGCGGCGAGATCCTGTCCGCCGACGACTTCGTCTACGAAAAGCGTTCGCCCAATATGGGGCGCGGCGCGATCGAGGCGGACGCCGCCAAGGGGCTGGAGGCGGTGCGCCCGCTCTCGCCCGGATCGATCGTGCGGGTCAGCGACGTGATCACCCCGCGGTTGGTCCGCCGGGGCGAGCCGGTGCTGATCGCCTACAAGGTCGGCGCGCTCACAATCACCACCCAGGGCCGCGCCCTGGCCAGCGCGGGGGCGGGCGAACCGGTCCGCGTCGTCACCACCTCCACCCAGCGCACGCTCGACGGCTTCGTCGCGGGCAACGGGCTGGTCCGTATCCTGTATTGAGGGAGTTAACCCCATGAAGAAGATCATTCTCGCCGTCACCGCAGCGACCCTGGTTTCCGGCTGCGGTTCGGTCGAGCGCCTCGGCCGCATCGGCAAGGCGCCGAAGATGAGCGCGCCCGAAGAGATGGCTATGCCGGGCGGCGAGCGCTCGATCGGCAATCCCGGCTATCGCCCCGGCACCGTTGCACAGGCAGTGGCCAGTGCTCCGGCTCCGACTGGTGCCGTCCCGGTTCAATCTCCGGCCGCCTCCGCTTCGCTGTTCCGCGCTGGTGCCGGTGCCTTCCTCAGCGATCAGCGCGCGACCCGCATGGGCGACATTCTGACGATCAAGATCAACATCGCGGACAAGGCCGAGGTCGGCAACAACACCTCGCGCAACCGCAGTGGCTCTGAAAACGCCGGTATCGCCTCGCTGCTCGGGCTCCAGAACCTGCTACCCAAGTCGATCGACCCGACGAACCTCGCCAGCACCAATTCGAAATCGCAATCGAGCGGCGGCGGCAATATCAGCCGCTCCGAAACGATCAACATGACCATGTCGGCGATCGTCACCAACGTCTTTCCCAACGGCAATCTCGGCATCCGGGGCCGTCAGGAAGTGCGCGTGAACAACGAGTTGCGTGAACTGGTGGTCAGCGGCGTGGTCCGCCCGCAGGATATCGGCCGCGACAATTCCGTCCGCCACAGCCAGATCGCCGAAGCACGCATCAGCTATGGCGGCCGCGGCCAGTTGTCCGATGCACAGCAGGCGCGCTGGGGCCAGCAGATCTACGACGCGCTGTTCCCGTTCTAAGGGGGCAGTCAACAGGATTGCCCGTCCCAGCCGGGGGGCCGTGGACGGGCAGCCCCTTTCCCAGCCGGGGGGCCGTGGAAAGGGAAGGGAAGCGCAGAAGCGCCGCCATTCCAAAGAGGGGGAGGGAGAAACCCTCCCCCTTTTCTGTTGCAGTTTGGAACGCGCGTTTCTCAGCGTCCGTCATGCTGAACTTGTTTCAGCATCCACCCTTCCGCCAGCGGCTCAGTCGCGTGTGAGGCGGGGCGGCGGTCGACCGGAGGTTCCGACCGCTAAGCGTCGCCGTTGCAATGCACAGAGACCAACGTACTCGTCGGCTCGTGATAAAGCACGTTGATGACCGCACAGCCCCCGTCCAAAACCCTAGGGACGTCGCTTGACGCGACCCAATAGGAATGACCACCTTTCCACGTGCTAGGCAGGCCTCCCATGTGCGCCACCAGGTAAGTCGCGTCGATATTGCCCTCGGCACCGCGCACGTAGAGGCGGACATATTGTCGAAGATCATGTTCTGGAGCCTGAGCCGCAACCTGCCGCTCAATGGTCTGCGCAAGCACATCGTCCGGCGACGATCGAGTTGAGCCATTCGGCATCTCGGCGTCTCCGCAACCGGTCAGCATAATGGCTGCCAAAAGCGCGAGGGAGACGCTCCATTTGCTCACGTGCCGGTCACCCCTCATCGCCTTCGCCATCACTCCGTCCGGCCTTCAGCGCCTCATGCCGGTCGATCGACTTCTGGATATGCCGCCGTGCCGCGCGCCGCGCCGCCGCGGGATCGCCCGCCTCGATCGCGGCATAGATCGCCTCATGGTCGCGGTTGATCATCCGGGCATAGCGCTGGTGCTTTTTCGGGTCGTTGCCCTGCAGATACAGCTTGCGCGACGGCACCAGCCGCACGCCCAAAAACTGTGTGAAGCGCACGAAATAGGCATTGCCCGTCGCGCGCGCGATCGCCGCGTGGAACGCGGCGTCGGCTGCGACCGATCCTTCCGCCTCGGTGCTGGCATCCATCGCCGCCAGCGCAGCGCGGATATCCTCAAGGTCAGTGTCGGTGCGGCGCTGGGCGGCAAGGTCGGCCATCTCCGCCTCGAACCCCATGCGCATTTCGAGCAGGCGCAGCACATCGTCGATCGCGCTGACCTCGTCCGGCGTCACCTGGAACGCGCGATATTGCGCACCCTCGGCGACATAGGCCCCCGATCCGCGGCGCGAGACGAGTAGCCCGCGCGCGGCGAGCCGTGAATAGGCTTCGCGCACCACGGTCCGGCTGACCCCGAAACTCTCGGTAATCGCTTTCTCGGTCGGGAAGCGCGAGCCGGGCGGCATCTCTCCGCGTTCGATCTGTTCCTCGAACCGCTGGACGAGATCGTCGGCCAGCGATGCCGCCTTGGTCACCGTCATCACGGCACGGATAGCATTGCCCGTGGCCATGTGACTAGGGTTTGAAATCAGGCTGTTGCTGCTGGACATAGGCGTGCCAATCGGGTTCGCGCTTGAAATCGGGACCGCCGCTCCACGCCGCGCCGGCATAATAGACAAAGGGTTTGCCCGGCGTGACCCGGACGAGGATCAGGTAATTGTCGGCATCCTCGGCAAAGCCGACGAACGCCGCCGGATCGACCATCACCGCGCCGGCCATGGCGCCCTTGTCCGGCGCCTCCGGCCCCCACCAGATCAGTCGCGCCCGCTCGGCATCCTTGGTCACTTTGCCCAAAGCAGTGCCGGTCGCGCGCTTGGACAAGCCGACCGCAACGGTCAGCGGCTCGGCGCTGCTCGACGCGATGGTCGATGTCATCCGAATGAAGTTGCTGCCCGGCACCAGCGCAAACTGCCGCGTCTCCGCCACGTTGCGCGCGGTATCGACCGGCCAGGCGGGATAGTCGACGCTGAACGCCGCGCGATCCGGCCCGGCGCTCGCGATGCGCGGGTTCACATAGTTGCGAGAGGTCCACAGCTTGTTGTCGTGCCAGATGCCAAGCCCGCCGACCCCGCGCCCGGTGCCGACATTGTAGAAATCGACGCCCTCACCCTGATCCTGATGCTGGTCGCCGGTGCGCAGCTGCCGGTCCATGAACGGCCAGCGCACCCGCTTGCCCCATGCGTCGATGCCGGAGGAGGAGGGCGGCTCGGCCCCCTCAAGCGGGCGCCCATAGATGCGGAACGCGATCCGGTCATTTTCGAACAACAGGTCACCGAAACGATAATCGGCAATCGACACCGCCGCACGCGCGGTCTGCTCTTCGGCCGAAGCCGGGCGCAATGGCTTGCGGTCCTGTGCCAACGCCAGTGGCGCGGCCAGGAGGGCAAGCGCGCCAACCGCAATGGCGCCGCGACCTGTTCGCGCTTCGGGCATCCAATCTCCCTCGACTATTGTCTAGTTGTGTGACAACCTTATTGACAGCTCGACGTCAATTGGAAAGATTATGGCACCGGTGTCAACAGGAATGACGCGCCGGGTGATCAGGAGAGGGCGCGCGACCGCCACGTGCCGCGTTGCTGCCGGAAGGAAATGAGATGTCACTGATCCTGCTCGCCCTTGCCGGGGCGGCTCCCGCTCCAGCGGTTCCGACAGTGTCGCCAGCGGCAGTCGAGACACGCGCGCAGCTGCCCCGCCCGGACGCGATCCTTGCGCAAGTACGTCGCGTTGCCGACTGGCAGCTCGCCAACCGCACCAACTGGGCAACGATGCCCGCCGCGCGCAAGAGCGTGCAGAACCCGCGCGACTGGCAGCAGGCGACCTTCTGGATCGCGCTGACCGAGTTGGCCAAATATGATGCGCGCTACGCCCCGCTGCTGATGGAACTCGGGCGGGAGCAGGCGTGGAAACTCGGCGACAATCCCTTTCACGCCGATGATCAATTGATCGCCCAGGCGTGGATCTGGGCGGCGCGCAACGGCGCGGGAAGGGCTGCGCTGGCCCCATCCGTCGCCTATTTCGATCATGTCCTTGCCAATCGCCCGACCGGCAACCTCGAATTCATCCCGGGAGCGCCCGGCGCGGGCTGGTCGAAATGCACCGATCGCTGGTGCTGGTGCGACGCGCTGTTCATGGCCCCGCCCACCCTGCTTCAGCTCGCCCGCCAGACCGGGGACCAGCGCTATGCCGAGTTCGCGCATGAAGAGTTCAAGGCCACCACCGACTATCTCTACGACCCGGTGGAAAAGCTCTATTTCCGCGACAGCCGCTTCTTCGACACGCGCGATGCCAAGGGCCGCAAGCAATTCTGGAGCCGCGGCAACGGCTGGGTGATGGCCGGCATCGTCCGCATGCTCGACGCGATGCCGCGCAAGGATCCCAAACGCGCATATTATGAAGGGTTGTTCCGCGACATGGCGGCAAGGCTGCTGACGCTGCAAAAGCCCGATGGATACTGGTCGCCCTCGCTGCTCGACACCGATCCCGGCACGCCGCCCGAAAGCAGCGGCACCGCATTCTACACCTATGCCTTTGCCTGGGGCATCGACGCCGGGCTGCTCGACCGCGCGACCTATCAGCCCGCGGCGATCCGCGGCTGGGACGCGATCGTGCGCGCGGTGCAGCCCGATGGCATGCTCGGTTGGGTGCAGCAGGTCGGCGACCGACCCGACAGCGTGTCGGCGAAGGAAACCCAATTCTATGGCGCGGGCGCGTTCCTGCTCGCCGGTACCGCGATGGCCGATCTCGCGCGGAAGGAGTCCAATTGATGCGTTCGTTGTTGCTGTTGGCACTCGCGGCCCCCGTCGCGGCCCAGGCCGCCCCCGCCGATCGCCGCGCCGATGCCCCGGCGGGTCCAGTCTATGCCGACAGCGTCGCGCCGATGGACGTGAGCGTGACGACGCGGCTGTCGCCCCAGCTCGAAAAGCTGGTCGAACAGCTGCTGCGCGATGGCAAGGCGACGAAGATCGACGGCGTTGCGGTGTTCGGCGGCGGCGACAAGTTCCTGCCAGGCAAGATCGCCGCAACCATGGCGCATCGCATCGTCGCGCTCGAACCCGGCGATCCCAGGCTCGATCAGCGACTGCGCGAATTTGCCGATATGGCCGACCTCACGCTCGCCAATGACAATGAGAGCTGGGGCCTCTATTACTACATCGCCGCACTGCACGACCTGCACGCACGCGGCTTGCTCGAACGCGCGGTGCGCCCCCAAACGCTCGCCACGCTCAAACAGCGGCTCGACTGGCGGCGCTTCGTCCGTCCGGACCTCAGCCTGATCAACCTGCCCAACAATTATTACGGCGTCGCCTTCTCGATCGCACGCTTCCGCCATCTACTGGGTTGGGAAGATGCCTCGGCGGGGGACCAGCTGCTCGCGCGGATGATTGACCATTATCGCAAATATTCGGGCGAATATGGCTTTGCCGACGAGACCGAGGGGAAGGGGCGGTTCGACCGCTATTCGGTGCTGCTGATCGGCGAGATCGCGCACCGCCTGCTCGAAACCGGCATGACGCCGAGCGACGAGGTCAAGGCGTGGCTGCGCAAGTCGGTCGACCTGCTGCTCCCGCGCTTCAACCTGCATGGCGAGGGATTCGAGTACGGTCGCAGCATCGGCACCTATGGCGACACCGCCTTCCTCGAAGTGCTGACCGCCGCCGCGTTGCTCAAGGTGATGACCCCGGTCGAAGAGCGCATGGCCTATGCCTTTTCCAGCCGGGTGACGGCGCGTTACATGGATTTCTGGATCGATCCGGTTAGCGGATCGGTCGACCTGTGGGGCCGCACCTTATGGGGGCAGGGGCGGCGCACCGATGTCTATCGCGGCGAAGGGCGCATCCTGGGTGAGAATTTCAGTCTCGCGCGCCAGCATATCTATACCAACGCGATCTGGAACCGGCTGGGCTATCGCGGTCAGGCACCCGATGCGGGGTTCGCGCGCTGGCTGGACACGCTCCCGCGCTCGACCATGACCTGGTTTGCGCGCGGCGTGCATGATCGCGGGCTTGTGACGATCCGCGACGGGAAGCGGATGATCTCGCTCCCGATCATCAACGGGGCGGAGGGGCAGCATATGAACAACCCCTATTTCCCGATTCCCTTCTCGCCCGGCATGCTCGCGGGCTCGGCGGACGCGACCTTCCCGCAGCTGTTGCCGCGCATCACGCTCGCGAACGGCGACGTGCTGATGCCGCTCGCCTTCTTCAAGGATGTCCGCGTCACCCGGCGCGGCGCCGTGACCGATGTGCGCTGGCACCAGACCGCGCTCGACCGCATGGGCGGCAACGACGCGCAGCTCGACACGCGCGTGTCGATCGAAACGCATTACCGCTTCTCACCGGGGAAGATCGAACGCCGCGACCGCATCGTCCCGGCTGAGGGCGTCAAGATCGCGCGGATCGACATGGAGTTTGCCAGCTTCTCGGAGGGCGCCGCAAAAGGCAGGTCTGGCGTCCAGTTCGCGCGTGGCGCGGTGACACGCTTCGCCACCACGGGCTATGGCGCCTGCGATGCGCAACCCGCGACCGACCCGGTCTACCGGGCACCCACCGGACCCTTTGCCACTGTGGTCAAATGCGCGCGCGCAGGTCAGGGCATGCCATTGCGAACGCTGGAAACAAGTTGGGCTTTGTCATACAACTACGACTAAGGGCTAGTTGACGGCCGCCGCACGAGTTGTCATACACATCGTAACCCGGAGCACCCGGCACCATGAACCTTCAGCAACTCGGCTGGGCCATCCCTCTCTCGGTCCTCGCCATCACCGCCGCCGCGGGGTCTTCACCCCCGGCGGCGGCCTTTTCATCCGCGCAGCACTGCACCGGCGTCGAGGGCTATGCCGCCGCGTTCGACGGTCGCCGCACCTTCACCCTGCGACCGGCCGAGCTGACCGCGATCAAGGCGGCGATGCCGACCGATGCCAAGGCCAAGGCGGCGCTTGCCGACCTGCTCAAGCGCGCCGACGCGGCGCTCGCGCGCAAGTCGGGCAGCGTGCTCGACAAGAGCATGATCGCGCCGAGCGGGGACCGCCGCGACTATATCAGCCTCGCCCCCTATTGGTGGCCCGATCCCGCCAACCCCGCCGGCCCCTATATCCGCCGCGATGGCGAGGTGAATCCGGAGCGCAATACCGACCGTTTTGATCGCATGGCGCTCGGCCGGATGGCGAGCGACGCGGATGTGCTGGGGCTGGCCTATTACTACACGGGCGATCGCCGCTACGCCGACCAGCTGGCTGCGATCGTCCGCACATGGTTCCTCGATCCGGCAACGGCGATGAACCCCAACATGAACTATGCGCAGATGGTGCCGGGCCATTCGACCGGGCGACCCGAAGGCGTGCTCGACACTGCCGGGCTGATCGGCGTGATCGACGCAGTCGGTCTCGCGGGTCCGTCAGGCGCGCTGTCGGCTGACGAACTGACGGCGCTGGAACGCTGGTTCTCCCGCTATCTCGACTGGATGCTGTCCAGCCCGAACGGCAAGGGCGAGGGCGCAAAGACCAACAATCACGGTATCTGGTACGACGCGCAGGTCAGCCGCTACGCGCTATTCGCCCGCCGCCCCGACCTTGCTCGTAAGGTGGTGACCGACTTTCCCGCCAGACGCATCGCGGCGCAGATCGAACCCAGCGGCGCGATGCCCGAGGAACTAAGTCGCACGCGCAGCTTCCACTATTCGATCTACGCGATCGACCCCGCCTATCACGTCGCCGACACCGCCGCGTGCCTGGGCGTCGACCTCTATGGCTGGAGCGACAGCAAAGGCCGCTCGCTCCGCGCCGCCACCAATTTCGTCGCCGGCTATCGCGACCGGGCGAAGGACTGGCCGCACAAGGAGCTGAAGTGGCCGACCGCGGACCTCGACGCCCTGCTGCTCCGCGCCGACGTGGCATGGCCCGGCGTGTGGCAGCGACGCGGCGAGGGCGATGTGGTGCTGCGCTATCGGGTGGAGTAGCGGCCCCGGCTTGCTCTGGTCGTCACCCCCGCTTTCGCGGGGTGACGGCTCAGTCCTTACCCCGCCGCGCGTCCCACCATGCGAGCCGCTCGGCGATGCGCTTCTCCGTCCCCCGATCGGTCGGGGTGTAGAAGGTCTGCGGCGTCATCTCTTCGGGCCAGTAATTGGCACCGCTGAACCCATCCTCCGCATCATGGTCATAGGCATAGCCCTTGCCATAGCCGATCTCCTTCATCAGCTTGGTCGGCGCATTGAGGATGTTCTGCGGCGGCATCAGCGATCCCGTCTCCTTCGCCGACCGCCACGCCGCCTTCATCGCCATATAGGCGGCGTTCGACTTGGGCGCGGTCGCGCAATAGAGGCACGCCTGCACGATCGCGAGTTCGCCCTCGGGGGACCCCAGAAACTCGTAGCTGTCCTTGGCGGCCAGGCACTGGACCAACGCCTGCGGGTCGGCCAGGCCGATATCCTCGCTCGCAAACCGCACCAGCCGCCGCAGCACGTACAGCGGCTCCTCGCCCGCCACCAGCATCCGCGCGAGGTAATAGAGCGCCGCCTGCGGATCGCTCCCGCGCAGCGATTTGTGCAGCGCGGAGATGAGGTTGTAATGCCCCTCGCGGTCCTTGTCGTACACGGCCACCCGGCGCTGCAGGAACGCCGACAGTCCCGCCGGATCGAGCGGCGCGTCGAAGCTGACCGAGTAAAGCGTCTCCGCCTGATTGAGCAGGAACCGCCCGTCACCATCCGCGCTCGCCACCAGCGCATCGCGCGCCTCGGGGGTGAGGGGCAGGGGGCGGCCTTCGATCGCCTCGGCACGGTCGAGCAACTGGCTCAGCGCCGGATGGTCCAGCCGCCGCAGGATCAGCACCTGCGCGCGACTGAGCAACGCTGCGTTGAGTTCGAAGCTAGGATTCTCGGTCGTCGCGCCGACCAATGTCACCGTGCCATCCTCGACGAACGGCAGAAACCCGTCCTGCTGCGCGCGATTGAAGCGGTGGATCTCGTCCACGAACAACAAGGTGCGCTGGCCGATCCGCGCGTGTTCCTTCGCCTCCGCGAACACCTTTTTGAGGTCAGCGACACCCGAAAACACCGCGCTGATCGCGACGAAGCGTAGCCCCACCGCATCGGCCAGCAGCCGCGCGGTCGTCGTCTTGCCCGTCCCCGGCGGTCCCCACAGGATGATCGACGACAGCTTCCCCGCCGCCACCATCCGCCCGATCGCGCCTTCAGGCCCGGTCAGATGTTCCTGCCCGACCACCTCGTCCAGCCGCGCCGGACGCAGCCGATCCGCCAGCGGCGCGGAGGCGGAAAGTTCGGAAGGGGAGGCGGCGGGTGCGGTCCCGCCGAACAGGTCAGCCATGGCGACGATATAGGAATTACGCGCCGCAACGCGAAGGGGCTTGTCAAAATGCGTTCAAGATATATCTTAAACGCATCAAGACTCGAATTTTAAGGATATGAAATGTTTCGAGGACATCATCGCGGCCACGGGCCGCACGGCATGCACGCCAGCCGCGGTCGCCGCCAATGGGGACCGTTCACCGTCGAATGGGACATCAACGCCGAAGCGACCGGCGGTCGCGGCGGAGGTCGCGGGCGACGCCGCATCTTCACAGGGGACGAGCTGCGCCTCGTCCTGCTCGCGCTGATCGCCGATCAGCCGCGCCACGGCTATGACCTGATCCGCGAGATCGAGGAGCGGACCGGCGGCGCCTATGTCCCCAGCCCGGGCGTGGTCTATCCGACGCTGACCCTGCTCGCCGACATGGATCATATCGCCGAACAGGCCACCGAGGGTGTGAAGAAGCTCTACGCGATCACCGCGACCGGCCAGGCGCATCTCGATGAAAACGCCGAACAGGTGACGCTGCTGATGGGCCGTCTCGCCGAACTCGGCACCCAGCGCGAACAGAGCGGACGCAGTCCGGTGCGCCGCGCCATGGGCAACCTCAAAATGGCGGTGATGCAGCGGCTGAGCGACGGCGAGGCCGATCAGGAAACCGTCAACGCGATCGTCGACATCATCGACGCCGCCGCGCGCAAGGTGGAGCGCCTTTGATGACCGCAACCGCAACCGGCTTTGCCGCGACCGACAAGGCGTCGCGCTACCTGCAACAGCTGTGCAAGCATTGGGAGCATAACCTCAAGGTCGACTACACCGCCGACCACGGAACGATCGTGTTCCCGAAGGACGCGCGCGGCGCGAACTGGCCCGGCGACGGGCTGGTCACGCTCGACGCCAAACCCGACGGCGTCGCGATCCGCATCGACGCCAGCGCACCTGAACAGGCCGAAGGGCTGAAAGGCGCGATCGAACGCCATCTCGACCGCTTCGCGTTCCGCGAGGACGGGCTGAAGTACGATTGGTCCTAAGTCCCCCTCCCGCTCGCGGGAGGGGCTAGGGGAGGGCCTGTCAACACGCAACGCGGCCCGAATGGACAAGGCTTGTAATCCTCCCCCGCCAGGGGGAGGTGGCAGCGCAGCTGACGGAGGGGGAGGACGGCGATGTCCTCAAGCCTGAAGCCGTGACCCTTCCTCCCCCTCCGCCGCCTTCGGCGACACCTCCCCCTTGCGGGGGAGGATTGGTGGGATTCACCGCCCCGCCATCACCTCAAGATACGCATCCAGCACCGCCTGATTGACCTGCGGCCACACCTGCGCCTGCATCCGCTGGTGCCCGAGCGCCCCGAACCGCGCGCGCATCTCGGCGTCGCGCGCCAGCCGCTCGATCGCGTCGGCATAGGCGGTGACGTCGCGCGGCGGGACCAGAAAACCGGTCTCGCCCTCGACCACCAGGTCCATCGCCCCGGTCGCGCGCGCCGCGACCACCGGTACCCCGCACGCCATCGCTTCCGACGTCACATTACCGAACGTTTCGGTCACCGACGGGTTGAAGAACACATCCATCGACGCGACCGCGCGGCCGAGCGCATCGCCCGACTGGAACCCGGTAAAGATCGCCTCGGGCACCTGCCCCGCGAACCACTCCCGCGCCGGGCCTTCGCCGACCACCAGCACCTTGTGCGGCACCCCGCGCCGGGTCAGCTCGCGCGCGACCTCGGCAAAGATGTCGAGCCCCTTTTCGAGCACCAGCCGCCCGAGAAACCCGATTGCCGGCACATCGTCGGCGATCCCCAACTCCCGCCGCCACGCGAGGTCGCGCCGCTGCGGATTGAACCGCGCATGATCCACCCCGCGCGACCAGATGCCGACCGGCGTGGTCACGCCCCAGCTCTGGATCAGATCGGCGATCGAATTGCCCGGCACCATCACCCGGTCGAACTTGTTGTAAAAGCGCGTCAGTCGCCGGATCAGCCACGGCTCGATGAACCCCAGCCCGTAATAACGCGGATAGGTCTCGAACCGCGTATGCAGCGACGCCACCGCCGGAAGCCCGTTCTTGCGCGCCCAGGCGACCGCGGCATGGCCCAGAAATTCCGGAGCGGAGACATGCACCAGGTTCGGCTTGAATGCCTCCAGATCCTCCCGCGGCGCACGCGGCAGGCCCAGCGCAACCTTATACTCCCCCCGCCCGCCGGGGACAGGCAGCGCCGGCACGCTGACCAGATCGCCCTCGGGCGCGAAGGCCGGCTTCTCGACGGTCGGCGAATAGACGCGCACCTGCACGTCCGCGTCCAGCAAATGGCGCACCAGCTTGTTCAGCGCCTGGTTCGCGCCATCGCGCACATAGTTATAGTTGCCGCTGAACAGCGCCACGCGAAGATCGGTCGGAGTCATCGGCGCGCCCATAGCGATCCGATTACGGCGTTACTATGTCGCAGTCGATGTTTGATCCGGCTGCGCCGGATGGCGGCACCGGCCCGCTCCCCCACGGGGTCCCCGCAAAGTACTACTTTGCGGGGCTACCCGCACCCGGCCACCCAACGACAGTGTATTCTGTGGGTGGCCGGGTTGGGGGAGCGGGCCGGTGCCGCAACCCAACAAGGAGTCCCCGATGGCCGATCTGTCCGCCTTTCCGATCACCACCCGCTGGCCGGCCCACCACCCGGACCGCATCCAGCTCTATTCCCTCAATACCCCCAATGGTGTGAAGGCGGGGGTCATGCTCGAGGAGACCGGGCTGCCCTATGAGGCGCATCTGATCGACATCGGCGCGGACGACCAGAAGACGTCCGAATTTCTCAACCTCAATCCCAACGGCAAGATCCCCGCGATCCTGGACCCCGACGGCCCGAACGGCCGCCCGCTCGCCTTGTTCGAAAGCGGCGCGATCCTGCTCTACCTCGCCGACAAGACCGGCAAGTTCCTCGATCCGGCGCAGCGCTATGAAACGATCGGCTGGGTAATGTGGCAGATGGGCGGGCTAGGCCCGATGTTCGGCCAGCTCGGCTATTTCCACAAATTCGCCGGGCGCGAGATCGCCGACAAGCGCCCGCTCGACCGCTACGTCGCCGAATCCAAACGCCTCCTCGGCGTGCTCGACACGCAGTTGAAGGGCCGCGACTGGATCATGGGAGACTATTCAATCGCCGACATCGCCTCGCTCGGCTGGGTCCGCAACCTGATCGGCTTTTACGAGGCGCGCGATTTGGTCGGCTTCGATGCCTTCGCCAACGTCGCGGCGTGGCTCGACCGCGGCCTGGCCCGCCCGGCGGTTCAGCGCGGGCTGCTCGTCACCGCGAAAGGGTGATACGGCGCAATTCATTGCGCATTCACCACCGAAACGAATAATGCATCTGTCGCCCTGAGACGGTCGGCCTGTTCCGCGTGCTACACCGTTTCAGGGAGGGTTTCGATGTCCGTTCTCGCACTGTCGCTCGCCGCACTGCTGCTGCCCGCCGCGATGCAGACCGACCGCCCGTCCGGCGGGGCAACGGGGGATGAAAAGGCCAACCACAACACCGCGCGCTCGAACAAATCGACCATCGCTGCACCGGATGGTCCCGCCGTCAAGACGGGTGATGCCACGGCAAACCACAACACCGCCCGGTCGAGCCGGAACAAGGGCGGCCGCGGCCCAGCCCCGGCCAGCGGTGGAACGCAGCCAACCACGCCCGCGCCGGAAAGCACCTCCACGCCGCAGTGACCGACGCGCCTTTCTAAACGCATATTCCCTTTTCGTTCCGCTCGGGTTAGGCACGCATTATGGCCAAACCCAAGAAGCGCTACGTCTGTCAGTCCTGCGGCTCGGTAACGTCGCAATGGGCGGGGCAATGCGCCGATTGCGGCGAGTGGAACACGCTGGTGGAGGATGCCGGCGCGGTCGTCACGCCGTTTCAGGCGAAGCATAATCTGCAGGGCGGCGGGCGGATGATCCTGATGTCGGGGCTCGACGCCGACGTCCCGTTGCCCGCGCGGATGGGCACCGGCATATCCGAGCTCGACCGCGCGCTGGGCGGCGGCTTTGTCGAGGCGTCGGCGACGCTGATCGGCGGCGATCCCGGTATCGGCAAGTCGACCTTGCTGCTGCAGGCGGCGGCAAAGATGGCGCTGGCGGGCAAGAGCGTCGCCTATGTCTCGGGCGAGGAAGCGGCGGATCAGGTTCGCCTCCGCGCGCGTCGCCTCGGCCTTGGCAATGCCCCGGTCCAGCTCGCCTCGGCGACCAGCGTGCGCGACATCCTCACCACGCTGGGCGGCGCGACCCCGCCCGATCTGCTCATCATCGATTCGATCCAGACGATGCACAGCGACCTGATCGAGGGCGCGCCCGGCACGGTCAGTCAGGTGCGCGCATCGTCACAGGAACTGATCCGCTTCGCCAAGGAACGCGGCACCGCGCTCGTGCTGGTCGGCCATGTCACCAAGGATGGCAGCCTCGCCGGCCCGCGCGTGCTCGAACATATGGTCGACACCGTGCTGGCGTTCGAGGGGGAGCGCAGCCACCAGTATCGCATCCTGCGCGCGGTCAAGAACCGCTTCGGCGGCACCGACGAGATCGGGGTGTTCGCGATGCAGACCGAGGGGCTGACCGAAGTCGGCAACCCGTCCTCGCTGTTCCTCACCAGCCGCGATGAAAGCGTCAGCGGCACCGTCGTCTTCCCCGCGCTGGAGGGTACGCGCCCGGTGCTGGTCGAGATTCAGGCACTGGTCGTCCGCCTCGCCAGCGGCGCGACCCCGCGCCGCGCGGTGGTCGGCTGGGACAGCGGCCGCCTTGCGATGATCCTCGCGGTGCTGGAGGCACGCTGCGGCCTCAGTTTCGCGACCAGCGAAGTCTATCTCAACATCGCCGGCGGCTATCGCGTGCAGGACCCGGCGGCGGACATGGCAGTCGCAGCGGCGCTGATCTCTGCTTTGTCCGAACGCCCGGTGGCGACCGATATGGTCGCGTTCGGCGAAATCGCACTATCTGGGGAGGTCCGCCCGGTCGCGCACGGCGCGCTGCGGCTCAAGGAAGCGGGCAAGCTCGGTTTCACCCGAGCGCTCGTTCCTTCGGCTCAGCCGAAGGAAGGCAGCGTCGCGCTAACCGGCTTCCGCAACCTCGCCGGCTTTGTCGACCATATGCTCGGGCGCTGAGCGCTTCCGCCGCCGCGCGAGCAAGTGCCGTGCGGGATCGAGCACTGCCAGGACGACGATCGTCGCGGCAACATCGGCCAGCCAGTCGTCCAGCGCCGCCGTCCGCCCCAGCGCGGGCAACATCTGGGTCAGCTCGATCAGCGCCCCGAACAGCGCAAAGGCCAGCAGCAAGATCAGCGCCCGCGCACGCGGATAGGCGAGCCGCGCCAGTCCGGTCAGTACGACGAACGCGATGATATGCTGCACCTTGTCCCCCGGCTCTCCGGGCAATGCCGGCGGCTTGGGCAACACGGCCATCACGAAAGCGAAGATGAGCGTCGCCCAAAAGGCGATCACGAAGAAACGACGAACCAGGGTCATGTGGCTTGAGATAGGGCGCGCGCCGCCGTTATCCAAAGCCGATCTGCCCGTCACACGCTCCGCTTCACCGGCGGCCGCCGCGTGCGCCATGCGGCGAGCATGCCCGACGCCGCGATGATCGCCATGCCGGTCAGGCTCCAGCGATCCGGGATATGCGCAAAGATCAGCCAGCCAAGCAGCGCCACGAACAGCAATTGCAGATAGTTGAGCGACGCCAGCACCGATGCCGGCGTATCGCGATAGGCCGCGGTAAACAGGAAATGGCCCAGACCGCCATAGACGCCCAGGCTGAGCAACAGCAGCAGGTCGAACCCGCCGGGCATCCGATCCGGGATGAACCAAGGTGCCATCGCGCCAAAGATCACCGTCCCGGTCAGCGTGGTGTAGAACAGCATCGCGATCGTGCTCTCGGTCCGCGCCAGGCTGCGCGACAACAGCTGGTAGATGCTCGTGGTCACCATCCCGACCCCGGCGAGCAGCACGCCGACCGGATCGAGCCCGCCCCCGGGCCGGACGATGAACAGCACGCCGATGAAGCCTAGCGCTGCCGCACCGATCCCGGCCATGCCGACCTTCTCGCCAAGCAGTGGCCCGGCCGCGAGGATCACGACGACGGGGGCAAAGAACAAGATCGCGCTGGTCTCCGCCACCGGCATCCGCTGCAGCGCAAGGCCGATCGACAGCGAGCCGATCGACAGCGCCAGCCCGCGCGCGATCACCCATCCGGTGCGCTGCGTGCGTAGCGTCTCGGGACCACGGCGCGGCGCAAGCAGCGCGGTCATCAGCACCAGATTGCCCGCATAGCGGATCGCGACGATCATCGGCACGTCGTACCGCGCCGCCAGATATTTGACGGTGACGTCGAGGCACGCGAACAGCAACAGCCCGAACATGAAGAGCGAAGCGCCACGGAGCGGGTGATGGGCAGTCATGCGGGGCTCCCGATGGCAGTGCGAAGCGGCCATGCGCACAAATCGGGGCTTCGACAAGCCGCGCGTCGCGGCTATGAGGCGGGCAGGGCGGGGAGGCGCGCGATGGGACTGACGGCAATCGACATCTTGGTGCTACTGGGTGTGGGCGCGGCGGCGATCACCGGCGCGATGCGCGGCTTCGTCACCGAAGTGCTGTCGTTGATGGCGTGGCTGCTCGTCGTCGCTGCGATCCGCTTTCTCCATACCCCCGTCGCCGCCGCGCTGGCCGAACCGGTCGGAACGGTGCAGGGCGCGGCGGTGCTTGCCTTCGCGCTGCTCGGCGGCATCGCCTATTTCGGCGGGCGGATCGTCGCCAATGCGATCGGGTCGCGCACCCGCTCGGGGTTTCTCGGTCCTGTCGACCGCGCGCTGGGCCTTGGCTTCGGCGCGATCAAGGGGCTGATCCTCGCCAGCCTCGCCTTCCTTGTCGTCGCACTCGCGGTCGATACGGTCAGCGGCGGCCCGGCCCAGCGTCCCGAATGGATGACCGCCGGCCGTACCTATCCGCTGCTCAACGCGACTAGCGCCAGCATCGCCGAATTTGTCGACCGCCGCCGTCGCGGCGAACCGGTATTCGGCAACGAAACCGACGCCGATGCGCTTGCGAACGGGTCGGAGCAGGTTACATCGGAGCCATGACGGCTCCGCTCTATAACACCGAAATCCTGCGGCTCGCCGCCAGCATCCCGCATCATCAGCGCCTGCCCAACCCGATGGCGAGTGTCGAGAAACGCTCACCCGTGTGCGGCAGTCGCGTGACCGTCGATGTCGATCTCGACGGATCGGGCCGCGTCGCTGCGCTTGGCATGCAGGTCCGTGCCTGTGCGCTGGGACAGGCCGCAGCATCACTGATGGGCGCCCACGCGATCGGTCGCACCCCCGCCGAACTCGACGCCACCCGCGCCGCACTGACCCGCTGGCTGGCGGGGGAGGGCGACACGCCGCCCGACTGGCCCGGCCTCGACATCTTCACCCCCGCACTCCCGCACAGCGCGCGCCATCCCTCGATCCGCCTCGCGTTTGAGGCTGTGGCCGAAGCCGCCGCGCACGCCAGCACCGAAAAGGCCGCCTGATGGATCACGGTGCCGCGCATAGTTTCGTCGCCGAAAGCGCCCCGCTGCTCGGCTTCGCGCTGCTGTTCGTCCTGATCTTCCGCCGCATGGGGCTGGGCGCCACGCTGGGCTATCTCGTCGCTGGCGCGCTGGTCGGGCCGCAAGTCCTGGGTCTGGTCGGCGGCGCGGAGAGCAAGATGGGCATCGCCGAATTCGGCATCGCCCTGCTGCTGTTCCTCGTTGGCCTCGAACTCAGCCCGTCGCGGCTGTGGCGGATGAAGCGCGACATCTTCGGCTTCGGCCTGCTTCAGGTCGTGCTGTGCGGCATCGCACTCAGCCTCGTGATCGGCTTCGGCGCGAATTTCTCGCTCTCCGCCGCACTCGCGCTCGGCCTCCCGCTCGCTCTGTCCTCGACCGCGCAGGTGCTCCCGATGCTGCAAAGCGCCGGCCGCCTGCGCACTCCGTTCGGCGAACGCGCCTTCTCCACGCTGTTATTCCAGGACATCTCGATCGTCCCCCTGATCACGATTATCGCAATCCTCAGCCGCAATCCGGCGGACGCGGAGGGGCCTCCGGGCTGGCTGCTCGCGATCTACACCGTCGCTGCGATCACCGGGCTGGTGCTGGCCGGCCGTTACCTGCTCCGCCCGCTGTTCAAGCTGATCGGCAATTGGGGCGAGCGCGAATTGTTCGTGTTCGCCGGCCTGTTCACCGTCGTCGGTGCCGCCGCGCTGATGCAGTCGATCGGCCTGTCCACCGCACTCGGCGCATTCATCGCGGGCGTGATGCTCGCCGACAGCCCGTACCGGCACGAGCTGGAGGCGGATATCGAACCCTTCCGCTCGATCCTGCTTGGCCTGTTCTTCCTCTCGGTTGGCATGATGCTCGACCTCAGCGCCATCGCCGAACGTCCGGTCTTCGTGCTCGGCATGGCCGCAGCGCTGATCGCGACCAAGACCATCGTCATCACTGGCCTCGCCATGGCGTTCCGCATGCCGTGGCGGCAGGCGCTGGGCCTCGGCATGCTACTCAGCCAGGGCGGCGAGTTCGGCTTCGTCCTGTTCGCGCAGGCACAAAACGCCCTGCTGATCGCCCCCGAAGCGGTCAGCGTGTTCAGCGCGGTCGTCACCCTGTCGATGGCCACCACCCCGTTCCTGATGATGTTCACCCAGCGCTTCCGTGCCGACGCGGTCGAGGCTCAGGGTGAGCGCGAAGGGCCGGTGTCGGACGGATCGAACGCGCTGATCGTCGGCTATGGCCGCTTCGGCCAGACGGTCGGCCAGATGCTGAATGCGCAGGGCATTGGCGTGACGCTGATCGACACCGATATCGAGATGATCGACATCGCCGGCCAGTTCGGGGCGAAGGTCTATTATGGCGACGGCACCCGCATCGACATGCTGCGTCAGGCGGGCGCGGCCGAGGCGCAGCTGATCCTGTTCTGCCTCGACGGCGATAAGATCGAGCCCGAGCTGGTCGAGGCGGTCCACGAATCCTTCCCCCAGGCATCGATCTTCGTGCGCGCCTATGACCGCCGCGCACTGCTCAAGCTCAAGGCCACCCCGGCGGCCGGCGTGGTGCGCGAAGTGCTCGAATCCGCAATCGTCATGGCGCGCAAGGCGATGGCTGCGGTCGGCGTCGATATCGAGGAGATCGAGCGCACCGAAGATCTCTACCGCCGCCGCGACCGTGAACGGCTGCGCATCCAGCACGAAGCCGGCAGCCTGATCGCCGCGCGGGAGGCGATCATCGGCGACCCCGACCTCGACTGGCGCCCCGGCCGGCGCGACGCGCCCGATCCGCTGGAGCCGAAACCTGCCACCGGGAGCGAGTGCGGATGAACGCGCTGGTCGTCCTCGCCGCGCTGTCCGGCGCGATTGCTGTCGGCGCCGGTGCATTCGGCGCGCATGGGGCGGAGGGCAAGGCGGCGGAGTGGCTCCGCACCGGCGCAACCTATCAGCTGATCCATGTCGTCGCCGCGCTGGTCGCGGTGCAGATGGGCGCACGCAGCGCGGGCTGGCTGTTCGTCGCCGGGGCCGCGATCTTTGCCTTCACGCTCTACGCCATGGCATTCGGCGCCCCGCGCTGGCTCGGCGCGATCACCCCGATCGGCGGCACCGCGCTGATCATCGGCTGGCTGTGGCTGGCATGGCACGCTTTGGGTCGCAACGGGCAGTGACCAATACCCGCCGGAAATGGCTAGTTGCGGCTTTGACAGGTGCCGCGATGACGCTGGCGCCTTGGCTAGGCTTCCTCTCGCCTCACCCTACCGTTTATCTCATGCTATTCGCTTTGGGCGCGGGGGTCGCGACGCCATTGGTGCTCCTCCGCGCGCCCATTGAACGCGTTGCGGGCGCGGGGCTGTCGCTGATCGGCCTGTTGCCTGCCCTTTTTCTCAGTGAGGTTCTGGCACATCTGACCTTTGGCGGGTGCCTGCAATAGAATGCGCACGCGGCTGAGCGTCTGTCGGCGCAAGCGCAGGTTCGCGGATGAGGGTGAGGCAATGGCCGTCGCACTCGCAGCGACCATCACCCTGCGCCCCTATCGCTGCGACCGCTGTTTCGGCTTTCACCTGACCGGGCGAACCAAGGGCAAGCGGAGCCTGTAGCGGCACGGGTGCGTCGATTCTCAATCCTCCCCGGAACGGGGAGGGGGACCAGCGAAGCTGGTGGAGGGGGCCCGAGGCAAGGGATTCCGTTGCCTCGGGCCCCCTCCGTCAGCGCTGCGCGCTGCCACCTCCCCGTTCCGGGGAGGATTGTTCAGCCCGCCGCCCGCAACTCCGCCGCCGCACCCCGGATCGCCGCCAATGGCTGCGGCCGCCCCAGCAGATACCCCTGGATCAGGTCGATCCCCAGCGCACGCAGCACCGCCAGTTCATCCTCACGCTCGACCCCTTCGGCGATCAACCGGCTGCCGGTATCGCGAGCGAACATCATGAGCCCGGCGGCCAGCGCGCGGCGGCCCGGATCATGCTGGATATCCTCGATCAGGAAGCGGTCGAGCTTCACCAGATCGGGGCGCATCTGGATGATCTGTTGCAGCCCGCTATAGCCGGACCCCGCGTCGTCGACCGCGATCTTGAGCCCATCGGCGCGCAGCGGCGCAAGCCGGTCGAGCAGCGTGCACACATCCGAAACCCGGTCATGCTCGGTGACTTCCAGCACCACGCGGTCCAGCGGCGCCCGGCGCAGGATCGGGAGCAGATCGGACGACATCGCCGTCGCGGGGCTGGCATTGACCGACAGATAGGCATGGTCAGGAAGCTGCGACAGCCCCTGCAGCGCGCGGTCGATCGCGAACAGCTCGAACGCCTCGCCCATGCCGACCAACGCCGCCTGGGTGAACCATTTGTCCGGCGAGCGATACGGTTCGACCGTGATCCGTGCCAGCGCTTCATAGCCCGCTGGCCGCCCTTGGGAGAGGCTGAAGATCGGCTGATAGTGAATGTCCATCAGCCCTTCGGCCATCACCTGCTCGATCGCGCTGCGCGATGCGGCCGCTTCTTCACGATTGCCCAGATCGCGCTCGATCTCGAACGCGGCCAAGTCGGCAAAGGCGCGCATCATGCCCAGGTCGCGCGGGTTCAGCGTGGGACTCGCAAAGGGACCAAGGCAGCAGAACATGCCATAGGTCCGCCCGTCCGGCAGGCGGATCGGCACGCTGACATGCGCGCCGATCGGCACCGCCGCCGTGATCGGCATGCCAGCGGCAATCGGTTCGGCGGCAGTATCGGGGATCAGCTCGGGCAGCCGCCCGGCCAGGATGTGGCGGCAATAGACATCGTCGAGCGAATGGACATCGCCCGCCTTGGCGAGGTGCTCCAGCCCCGGCGCGTCCACCACGCGAAACACCGAATCATTCCCGACGAATTCGGAAACATAGGCGACCTGCAGGCCCAGATGCGCGCGCACCGCCTGCAACGCGCGGGCGATAATCGCGTCCGAACTGCCATTGCTACTCGCGGAGGAAATGATCTCGCGCAGCGCCGTCGCGCCCAGCGTTTCGCCGTCCACCGTCATCTCGCCTCCACCCCGTCGAACCATCACATGCGTAATTCTACAGGGTGGAGTGTGAAGATTCGGTCAGCGCGCCTCCAAAATCCGCTTCACTGCGCCGACCGTTACGGGATGATACCCCGGCTTGGCCTTCGCAAAGATGCGCTCGGCAATCGGCGTCCCCCAATCGCCCTGTGCCTTCAGCCCGCGATAGAGCGGCGTGACCAGCAGGTTGCGGCCGACGCGCGTCAGATACTCCTCCAGCGCCGGGGTCACCGGTTCATAGCGGTTGGCAATCGCCAGATCGAACCATGCGGACTGGACATAGGCGTTCTTCGATCCGGTCAGCTTGAGCGCCGCGTCCAGCTCGGCCAGCCGCGCCGCGCTCTGCTGGCGGGGCAGGCCACCCAGCAACCGCTGCCACTGCTGGGTCTGCCATCCCGCCGTGTCGATCGCCGATGCCGGCCCGCCCGCATTGAACGCCGCCAGCTGCGCATCGACCTTCGCCAGCGTATCCGACTTCACCTGCACCGCGTTCGACGGCACACCCGGCTGATACACCCAGCGGTCGAGCTGCAGCTTGGCCTCCAGCGCCTTGTCGCCCTTGATCAGGTGCGTGCGGATATCCGCCAGGAATCCCGCGCTGGTCTGCGGCTGGAAGGCGTGGCGGTCGAAATAGCCGCGCAGATAGGTATCGAACCGCTTGCGCCCGACCGCGTATTCGATCGTGCGCAGGAAGGTGCTGCCCTTCAGATAATCCAGTTGCCCCGCGCTGTCGCCCGGCTCACCATGCAGCCGCGTGGACGGCGCGCTATCGCCGCCGGCATTCTTCACGTCGCGGAGCATCCCGGCATAATCCAGGTCGGAATAGATCGCCGCGCGCTCCTTGCCGTATAGCGCCTCCATGATCCGGTTTTCGAAATAGGTCGTGAACCCTTCGTTCAACCAGCCATCGGCCCAGGTCGCGTTGGTGACCAGATTGCCCGACCAGCTATGCGCCAGCTCATGCGCCAGCACATCGGTGTTCGACCGGTCGCCGGTGATGATCGTCGGGGTGAAGAAGGTGAGGTTGGGGTTCTCCATCCCGCCATAGGGGAAGGACGGCGGCAGGACGAGCATGTCGTAGCGGCCCCAGCGATAGGGACCGTAGAGTGCCTGCGCCGCGTCGATCATCTTCTCGACATCGGCAAATTCCGACACAGCGGCGTCGATCATCCCCGCCTCGGCCCATACGCCACTGCGCGGCCCGATTTCCTTGAACTTGAGGTCGCCGATCGCGATCGCGATCAGATAGGGCGGGACCGGATTGTCCATCTTGAAGCGGAACGTGCGGCGTCCCTGCGGCGCGGGCGTGCCGGTCGCGCCGTCGATCATCTGCGCGCTCATCACCGGCACGAAGCCCTCGGGCACCGTCACCGTCGCGGCCCAGGTCTGGCGAATGCCGGGGCTGTCCTGCGTCGGGATCCAGCTGCGGTTGTTGATCGCCTGCCCCTGGCTGAACAGGAAGGGCAGGGTCTTGCTCTGCGTCTGCGCCGGGGTCAGCCATTGCAGCGCGCGGGCACCGGGTTTTGAGCGATAGACGATGCGGATGCGCTTCGCCCCGTTCAGTTCGATCGTCAGCGGCGCGCCGAGCTGCGGATCGCTCGGCCCGACCTTGTGCGCCAGCTTCACGCCGCGTTCGTCGCTGACCACCGCGATCTCGAGGTCGAGCGTGTCGAGCACGATCTCTTTCGCCCCCTTCGCCGCCAGCACGTCGAGCGTGGCCACGCCGCCGATCGTCTTGCTGTCGAAGTCGACCTTCAGCTCGAGGTCGACATGCGTCACCCGCGCCTCGGCCGGGCGGGCATAGGTCCACACGTCCTTCGCCTCGGGCGTGGTCAGGACGGGCGCCACCTTGGCAGTCTGGGCGTGGGCGAGCGCGGGGGCGGCGGAGGCGAGCAGCAGGGCTGCGAGGGTCAGGATACGCATGGTAGCAACTGCTACGATTTCAGCGGGTTGGGCACAAGCGCGGTCCTGATGCGTTGAGGCAATATCCAGCAAAATCGAGGAGAGACCCGATGCACACCACCATCGACAGCCCCAACCGCCTGATCGCTTCCGACCGGGTCGAAGGCACCAGCGTCTATGACGCCAGCGGCGAAAAGCTCGGCCATGTCGAGCGCTTCATGGTCGACAAGGTCTCGGGCCGCGCCGAATATGCCGTGATGGCGTTCGGCGGCATTCTGGGCATTGGCCACCGCCACTATCCGGTGCCATGGCAGGCGCTGACCTATGACACCGACAAGGACGGCTATGTCGTGTCGCTCAGCCGCGAAAAGCTCGAAAACGCGCCGAACTACGATCGCGAGGGTGACGAACCGACCTATGACCGCGCTTATGGCGAAGAGGTCTACGCCTATTACGGCGTCCCCGCGCTCTAGTCCTTCGGCACGCGCCAGCGGCCGGTCTCCATCCACAGCAGCAGCGGCTTCAGCGGCAGGATCCATACGATCCCCGTGAAGACGTAGAAGACCAGCTGGATGAGGACCGGCCATTCGCCGACGATGCGCGACAGGCTCGCCACCGCGACGCACCAGATGATGATCAGCGCGACGATCGCGAACGCCCCGGCGGGCTTGCGCCAGCTCGGGGTCACGCTGCGGCCTCGCCATATGCGGCGGCCTCGGTGACGACGCCGTGCAACGGCATGTCCCAACTGTCGGTGGCCAGCGCCTCGACCTGCTGCACCGACCAGGCGATGCCAATCCGCCACGCATCGGGCAGCCGCTCGAACACCCGGTCATAATGCCCAGCACCCTGGCCCAGCCGGTTCATCGCCGCATCGAACGCGAGCAAGGGGGTCAGCACGATATCGGGATCGCACTCGACGCCGCTGTCGTCCGGCTGGCGCAGGCCGAGCGGCCCATCGACCAGCGCATGCTCCGGCTCCCACGCAAAGAAGCGCACCGGCGACTCGCGGCTGGTGACATGCGGCAGCACGATCCGGCACCCCGCCTCCCGCGCGGTCCAGGCAATCGCGGTCGGATCGGCCTCGCTCCCGACGGGGATGTAAGATGAAACGGTAATCCCCGGCCCGAACCGCGCGAGCAGGGCAGGGGGCGGCTCGATCACACCCCCGATGGTCATCGCGAACTCGTCGCGCAGCGCGCGCATCCGGGCGCGCAGGGTCCGTTTGTCGTCAGCCATATTTGCGCTTCGCACTATGCGAAGCCGCGGCCTCGCTGACTAAATCCGTTGGCGGGACCACCATGGGCCGTGTGCTTGAATATCCTCTGACGCCGTTTACGTCAGGTGGGGACCATGTGCCACAGACCAGGGTCTGAGCAGGGACAGCCCCCATGGATGATGAATCGCCTCAGGGATAATCGCTAAAGCTCGCACCGGGCAGTACCCGCCACCACCGATTTAGGCGTTCGGCGCGGGTTCCTCAAGTGCCAAGGCCACCGCCTCCAGCCGGTCCGCCAGATTGTCGAGCAGCACCGGCGACACGCCGCCGGGCGGATTGCGCTCCGCTTCATCCAGCTGGTCGGCCAGGATCAGCGCCAGGAACAGCATCGTCCGCTCGCCGCTGAGGCCCCCGGACGCGCGCACCGCGGTTTCGGCATGCTTCTCCAGCAAGGCACCGAGCCGTTCGAGATGCAGCTCCTCGCCATCGCGGCAGGCGATTGCATGGCTGCGTCCGGCGATGGTGAGCGTGACCTGACCCATCAGTCCTCGCCCTCCTGCGCGATCAAAGCGTCGAGCGCGGCGATCGCCTGCTCGACCTTGCCGCGCAGCACCGCGTGCCGATGTTCCAGCCGTTCGGCGTCGAACGCCCGGCGCGCAGCCGCAGCTTCGATCCGCGTAAGCGCGCGCTCGATCCGATCGAGCGCGGAGGGTTCCGCATCCGCCATGCCGGGTGGATAGGGAGGCTTTACCCAAGCCGCAACCCCGCGCGGTTGACGACTGCGCCCGCGCGCCCCATTGGCACGCCAACTTCGATTCGCCGGGCCGTGGCGAGACTCAACGCACCGCGCGCAGGCCCGAAAGGGGATATGCCGTGACCATTTCATTCGCCGACCGCGCCAATGCCATTCGCGCCCTGTCGATGGACGCAGTCGAAGCCGCCAATTCGGGCCATCCGGGCATGCCGATGGGCATGGCCGATGTCGCGACCGTGTTGTTCAGCGATTATCTGAAGTACGATCCCGCCGACCCCAAATGGGCCGACCGCGACCGTTTCGTGCTGTCGGCGGGCCATGGATCGATGCTGATCTATTCGCTGCTGCACCTGACCGGCTATGCCCGCCCGACGCTCGACGACATCCGCAACTTCCGCAAGGTTGGCAGCCCCTGCGCTGGTCACCCCGAGAATTTCGAGCTGCCCGGCATCGAATGCACCACCGGCCCGCTGGGTCAGGGTCTCGCCATGGCGGTCGGCATGGCGCTCGCCGAACGGCACCTCAACGCCGTGTTCGATGACAGCATCGTCGACCACCGCACCTGGGTGATCGCGGGCGACGGCTGCCTGATGGAGGGCATCAACCACGAAGCGATCGGCCTTGCCGGCCACCTCAAGCTCGGTCGCCTGATCGTGCTGTGGGACGACAATGACATCACCATCGACGGCAAGGTGTCGCTGTCGTCGAGCGAGAATATCCCCGCCCGCTACGAAGCGACCGGCTGGCACGTCGTCGCCTGCGACGGGCATGATCCCGCCAGCATCGCCGCCGCGTTCGACGCCGCCATCGCCGATCCGCGCCCGTCGCTGGTCCGCTGCAAGACCGTGATCGGCAAGGGCGCCCCGAACAAGGGCGGGACGAGCAAGGTCCACGGCTCGCCGCTCGGCGCAGACGAAGTCACCGCTGCCCGCGAAACGCTCGGCTGGAACCACGCCGCGTTCGAAATTCCCGCCGACATCCGCGCCGCCTGGCTCGACGCGGGCAAGCGCGCCGCCGCCCCCCATGCCGACTGGAAGGCACGCCTCGCCGCGCACACCGACCGCGCCGAATTCGAGCGCCGCATGGCCGGCGACCTGCCCGCCTTCAACCTCGATAGCTATATCGCCGACCTGCTCGCCAACCCGCCCAAGGTCGCAACCCGCAAGTCGAGCGAAATGGCACTCGAGCCGCTGACCGAGAATCTGCCCGAACTGATCGGCGGCTCGGCCGACCTCACTGGCTCGAACAACACCAAGACCAAGGCGACCGGCCCGCTCACCGCCGAAAACTATGCCGGCCGCTATGTCTATTACGGCATCCGCGAATTCGGCATGGCCGCGGCGATGAACGGCATGGCGCTGCATGGCGGCATCATCCCCTATGGCGGCACCTTCCTCGTCTTCTCGGACTATGCCCGTGGCGCGATCCGCCTCTCGGCGCTGCAGCGTGCGCGCGTCGTCCATGTGATGACGCATGACAGCATCGGCCTGGGCGAAGACGGCCCGACGCATCAGCCGATCGAGCATCTGCCGAGCCTGCGCGCGATGCCCAACCTCAACGTGTGGCGTCCGTGCGATGCGGTCGAGACGGCGGCGGCATGGGATCTGTCGCTGCGCACCGCCGACGGCCCGTCGATGCTGGTGCTGACCCGCCAGAATCTCCGCCCGCTGGTCGGCGAAACCCAGGTCGCCGACATCGCCAAGGGTGGCTATCGCCTCCAGTCGGCGCAGGCCGCGCGCAAGGTCGTGCTGCTCGCCACCGGTTCGGAGGTCGAAATCGCCGCCGATATCCGTACCGCCCTTGAAGCACAGGGCATCGGTGCCGATGTCGTGTCCATGCCCTGCACCGAGGCGTTCGACGCCCAGCCCGCGGCCTATCGCGCCGACATCCTGCCCGCCGACGCGCTGATCGTGTCGATCGAGGCAGGAAGCACCTTCGGGTGGCAGCGTTACACCGGCCTCGACGGCCTCAACTTCGGCATCGACGGCTTCGGCGCATCGGGTCCGGCCGAAGACCTGTACAAGCATTTCGGGCTGACCGCCGACGCGATCGCCCCACAGATTATTGCACGGCTTGCCGCTTAAGGAGAGACAAATGACGAAGGTTGCGATCAACGGATTCGGACGCATCGGACGCCTGGTGGCGCGCGCCATCCTGGAGCGCCCCGATAGCGGTCTGGAACTGGTCACGATCAACGACCTGGCCGATGCCAAGTCGAACGCATGGCTGTTCAGCCGCGACAGCGTCCATGGCCGCTATCCCGGCACCGTGTCGGCGGATGGCGATGACCTGATTATCGACGGCAAGCGGATCAAGGTGACCAAGGAGCGCGATCCCGCGAACCTGCCGCACGCTGCCAACGGCGTCGACCTCGTCCTCGAATGCACCGGCTTCTTCACCGACCGTGAAAGCGCGCAGAAGCATATCGATGCCGGCGCAAAGAAGGTGCTGATCTCGGCACCCGGCAAGAATGTCGACCTGACCGTCGTTTATGGCGTCAACCACGACAAGCTTGAGGCTGGCCACACGATCGTCTCGAACGCATCGTGCACCACCAACTGCCTCGCCCCGGTCGCCAAGGTCCTGAACGACAGCATCGGGATCGAGCGTGGCCTGATGACCACGATCCACGCCTATACCAACGATCAGAAGATCCTCGACCAGATCCACTCGGACATGCGCCGCGCCCGCGCTGCGGCGATGAGCATGATCCCGACCACCACCGGCGCTGCCCGTGCGGTGGGTGAGGTGCTGCCCGAGCTCAAGGGCAAGCTCGACGGGTCGTCGGTGCGCGTCCCCGTGCCGGACGGCTCGCTGATCGACCTGACCTTCACGCCGAAGCGCGACACCACCAAGGAAGAGGTCAACGCGATCCTCAAGGCGGCAGCCGAGAGCGGCCCGCTGGTCGGCGTGCTCGCATTCAGCGATGAGCCGCTGGTTTCGATCGACATCGTCCATAACCCGGCATCGTCGACCATCGACAGCCTCGAAACCGCCGTCATCGACGGCAAGCTCGTCCGCGTGGTCAGCTGGTACGACAATGAATGGGGCTTCTCGAACCGCATGGTCGACACCGCCAGCACCATGGCCAAGCTGGGCTGACAGGCTCCCCTCCCGCTTGCGGGAGGTGCTGGCACCAATCGTCCTCCCCCGGAGGGGGAGGGGGACCAGCGAAGCTGGTGGAGGGGTAGTTCAACTCTTGGCGACGCCGCTTGCCGAAACTACCCCTCCGTCAGTGCTGCGCACTGCCACCTCCCCCTCCGGGGGAGGAATTGGAAACGAGTGTCGATGCGTCTCAAAGGCGGGGCGACCCGCTTTCCTACAACTGCCCCTTTCGGTTAGGGTCAAACCATGACGCAGCGTCACCCCCTTCCGAACCCAACTGGCAGCGCCGACTGCCAGCCGGACACGCCCTCACACATGCGCAAAAACGTCCGGATTGTCCGGAACGGGTATCCCGCTACCCGAAAAGCCGGAGCAATCGCATGACCGGGCGCATCGCCGGCATCGCCCGCCACGCGATCCCCAAGGGGCCGATGGAGACGATCGACCACGCCACCGTCACCCTCGAAGGCGGGATCGGCGGCGACTTCCGCGGGGCGATGAAGGGCAAGCCCTACAAGCGTCAGGTCAGCCTGATCGAAGCGAACGACTGGGACGCCGCGATGGCGCAGGTCGGCCATTCGATCCCCTGGGAACAGCGTCGCGCGAACCTGCTGGTCGAAGGGTTCGACCTGCCCCAGACCCCCGGCACCCGAATCCGCATCGGCGCGGACGTCGTCCTCGAAATCACCTGCGAAACCGAACCCTGTGAGCGGATGGAGGCGCTGGCCGAAGGGCTCCGCGCCGCGCTCACTCCCGACTGGCGCGGCGGCGCGCTCACCAAAGTCATCACGCCCGGCACCATTGCCGTCGGCGACAGCATCAGGATCGAAGAATGACCCGAGCCTTCAAGACCCTCGACGATATGGGCGACATCACCGGCAAGCGCGTGCTGGTGCGCGAAGACCTGAACGTGCCGATGGCCGATGGCGCGGTCACCGACGACAACCGCTTCCGCGCTGCGGTGCAGACCGTCGCCGAACTCGCCGACCGGGGCGCCATCGTCCTGATCCTCGCCCATTTCGGCCGCCCCAAGGTGCCGAGCCCCGAACTCTCGACCGCGCAGCTCGCCCGCCCGTTCAGCCAGGTTCTGGGCCGCGAGGTGCGCTACATCGACTGGGAGGGCGACGCCGAATCCACCGCGACGCTTCAGCCAGGCGACATCGCCCTGCTCGAAAACACCCGCTTCTTCGGTGGTGAGGAGAAGAACGACCCCGCGACGATCGATCGCTTCGCCGCGCTGGGTGACCTTTACGTCAACGACGCCTTCTCCGCCGCACACCGCGCCCATGCCTCGACCGAGGGGCTGGCGCACCGTTTGCCCGCCTTCGCCGGTCGCCAGATGGAGGCCGAACTCGACGCGCTCGACAAGGCGCTGGGCAATCCTGACCATCCCGTCGCCGCAGTGGTCGGCGGGGCCAAGGTCTCGACCAAGCTCGATGTGCTCAAGGCAATGGTCGGTAAGGTCGATCACCTCATCATCGGCGGCGGCATGGCCAACACCTTCCTCGCCGCGCGCGGCGTCGATGTCGGCAAGTCGCTGTGCGAGCATGAGCTGACCGGCACCGCCGAAGAAATCTTCGACGCGGCGGACAAGGCGAACTGCACCATCCATCTGCCCTATGACGTCGTGGTTTCGAAGGAATTCGCCGCCAATCCGCCCAGCTTGCGCACCTGCAACGTCCATGAAGTCGCCGCCGACGAGATGATCCTCGACATCGGCCCGGCGGCGAGCGAGGCGCTGGCGGACGTGCTCAAGAATTGCCGCACGCTCGTCTGGAATGGCCCGCTCGGCGCGTTCGAAACCAAGCCGTTCGACACCGCGACCATGGCACTCGCCCACACCGTCGCCGCGCTGACCAAGGAAGGGTCGCTGGTGTCGGTCGCCGGGGGCGGGGACACCGTCGCCGCGCTCAACCAGGCCGGGGTTGCGGGCGACATGACCTTCGTCTCCACCGCCGGCGGCGCGTTCCTCGAATGGATGGAGGGCAAGGAACTGCCCGGCGTCGCCGCGCTGACGCGCTGACGGCATTTTTTCGACCGGTTGGCTATCGTTGTCAGGCTTTTCAGCGCGTTGCCGCGCTGCAATAGGCCGCGCAACAAAGTGTCGGAACAGGGATGCCAGCGATGAACACCGCCGAAATGACCGCCAAGATCGCCGAGGGTAACGGCTTCATCGCCGCGCTCGACCAGTCGGGCGGTTCGACGCCCAAGGCGCTGGCCGGCTATGGCGTGTCGGACGATGCCTGGTCGACCGAAGAGGAGATGTTCGGCCTGATCCACGCCATGCGCAGCCGCATCATCACCTCGCCGTGCTTCAGCGGCGACAAGGTGATCGGCGCGATCCTGTTCGAACGCACGATGGACGGGCTGGTCGATGGCAAGCCGACCCCGGCGGCGCTGATCGAGCGCGGCGTCGTCCCCTTCATCAAGATCGACAAGGGGCTGGAAGCCGAGGAAAATGGCGTCCAGCTGATGAAGCCGATGCCCGATCTCGACGCGCTGCTGGTGAAGGCCAAGGCGCTCGGCGTCTTCGGCACCAAGGAGCGCTCGGTGGTCAACCTCGCCAATGCCGAGGGGATTGCGGCGTTGGTGAAGCAGCAGTTCGAAATTGGCGCCCAGGTGCTCAGCCATGGCATGATGCCGATCATCGAGCCTGAGGTGAACATCAAGTCGCCCGAGCGTGCCGAAGCCGACGCGATCCTGCGCGACGAGATTCTGAAGGCGCTCGACGCCCTGCCCGCGGGGCAGCAGGTGATGCTCAAGCTGTCGATCCCCGCGACCCCCGGCCTGTTCGACCCGCTGGTCGACCACCCCAAGGTGCTCCGCGTCGTCGCCCTGTCCGGCGGCTTCAAGCGCCCCGAGGCTTGCGCCGAACTCGCCAAGAACCGCGGCATGATCGCGAGCTTCAGCCGCGCGCTGCTCGAAGACTTGCGCCACGGTATGACCGCCGACGAATTCGACGGTGCGCTGGGCGAGGCGATCGACGCGATCCATGCGGCATCGACGACCAAGGCGATGGCCACCGCCTGACGTTTCCGCTCGACCTTTGGCGGCCAAGGCAACACTCTGCCCCCGAAACTTGCGATTCGGGGGCAATTTGAACGTGTTGAAGCTATGGGCGGCGGGGCTGTGCCTCGTCTCGGTGCCGCTCGGCGGCGCGGTTGCGGCAGACCGCGGCGATGCCAAGGTGGCGGCCGCCGGGGAGGCCGAAACCGCGCACCGCGAATTCGTCGCTTATGGCGAATGGGTGTTGGCACTCGACCGCGCCGTGACCCCGGCGATGAACGAAGTCCGCACCCTGAGCCCCGAATGGCAGGCTGCGACCCGGGGGGGCAATTTCGTTGCCGCCGAAGCCCGCTTCCTGCCGGTGCTCACCAAGGCCAAGCGCGCCATCGCCGACGCCCGCCAAAAGCTGGCGGTACTGCCCAGTCCCGACTTCCCGACGCTTGAATTGGCGCCAGAGATTCAGCCGGCGGCAGTGAAAGCGGAAATGGCGCGGACGCTGGATCAGCTCGACGCGGTGCTCGATTCCTTTCCCCCGGTGCTCAGGGCGCTGGCCCGCAAGGATATGAAGGCGGCAGAGACGGCGATGACGCAAATGGTCGGGTCGGCCAAGACGCTGTTTCGAGCGCAGGAAACCTTGGCTGGCGTATGGATGGCGACGCTGGAGGCGGACGATCCCGGTCGCGAAGCGATGAAGTTCGAACAGCTCTTTTTCCGCTCGGCATCGCGCCTGATGACTGCGACCGAGCATGTATCTCTACGCCGGCGCGATCCGGTGTTTGCCGCTGACATGCTGCGCATTGCCGATGATATGGACAAGGTGATCGCCACCGGGAACGCCTCGGTCGAGACCGGCCAGGCCAAGTTGATGGCGCTGACGCTGGAGACCGGCGCCGACGCTGAAGGGCGGAGCGCCAAGGCAATCCTTACCAAGTCGCACTCTGCGATGGGCATGTACCGCGACAGTTTCGCGATCGCTGGGCGCTACAGCGCTGCACTTCGCACCGCCGCCAGGCGCGCCAGCCAGGCGCCGCTCACGCTGGATCACCTCAACACGGTGATGCTGGCATTGCGCGCGACGCGGGTTGAGCTGGATGCCGTCCACACGCGCCAGGCAGAGGTGATGGCGGGGACGCGCTGACGGGCTTCCCGTCCGGCGCATCGCGGCCTATCAGCGCGACATGATCGATGATGACGACCTCCCGCCGCTTGGCCCCGAATTCGCCGCCCAGTTCAAGCGCGACGACAAACGGCCGCCCTGCCAGCTCTATCTGATTTCGCCGCTCGACGTGGATGGCGACTTCCCCGACCGGCTGGCCCGCGCGCTCGATGCCGGCCCGGTCGCGGCGTTCCAGTTCCGCGTCAAGGATGTCGACCAGCACGAAGCGGCGCGGCTGGCGGACCCGTTGCTGCGCATCTGTGCCGACCGCGAGGTCGCGTTCATCGTCAATGACAGCGTCAGCCTCGCCAAGCGCCTCGGCGCGGATGGCGTGCATCTGGGGCAGGGCGATGGCGACCCGCGGGAGGCGCGCAGCGTGCTTGGCCCGGCAGCGCAGATCGGCGTGACCTGTCATGACAGCCGCCATCTGGCGATGGAGGCGGGTGAGGCTGGCGCGGATTATGTCGCGTTTGGTGCCTTCTACCAGACCACGACCAAGCCGACGACGCACCGCCCTGACCCGGCGATCCTGTCCTGGTGGACGACGGTGTTCGAGATTCCATGCGTCGCGATCGGCGGGATCACGCCCGACAACGCGGCTCCTCTGGTTAGTGCGGGAGCCGACTTCATCGCGGTGTCGGGCGCGGTGTGGAACGGGGACGAGGCGGCGGCGGTGCGCGCGTTCGACGCCGTGCTGAACGCGGCGCGCTGATCATAGGGGGACAGGCAGATGCTCGACCGGATGTTCACGATCGTTGCCGGTCGCATCGCCGCGCTGGCGGGGCAGCCGGTGGCGTTCATCGTCGCGGTGCTGCTGATTATCGGCTGGGGGCTGACTGGGCCGGTATTCGGCTTTTCGGACACGTGGCAGCTGATCGTGAACACATCGACCACCATCGTCACCTTCCTGATGGTGTTCCTGATCCAGAATTCGCAGAATCGCGACGCGGCGGCGCTGCAGGCCAAGCTCGACGAATTGATCCGCGCGGTCGAGGGGGCGCGGAACGAGTTCATCGGCATCGAACATCGCAGCGACACCGAGATCGAGGCCATCCGCGCCCGGATCGAGTTAGAGTGCAGCGTGGATACCGAAGCGCATCCCGCCGCGACGGTCGATCGGCTGCGCAACCGCTATTGATGCAACCGCGCCGGTGTTGTCTCGTTATCCCGCTGTAACGAGACGGAGAGTGCGTGTGCGTAAGGGTGTTGCAGGATTGATCGCGGCGGTTGCGATTGCGTCGGGTGGCGCGGTGGCGGTGCAGGCGCAGAACGGGGCCACGCAGAAAGCGGCGCCGGCCAAGCCAGCGCTAAGCCGCGACATCCTGCATGTTCAGGCGATCCTCGACCAGCTCGGCTTTCCGCCCGGTCCGCTCGACGGGCGTGAGGGGCAGGGGCTGACCGCGGCGCTCAAGGCGTTTCAGATCACGCGCCAGATCCCGGTCACCGGTAAGACCGACGCACGGACGTTGCAGGCGCTGCACCCGCATCGCGCGATCCGCCCGACGCGGATCGTGCGTCTCACCCCCGAGATGCTCGCCGGACCGTACGTCCGCCCGTGGCCACGCGATCCGCAGGCGCAGGCGAAGCTCAAGACGATGGGCTATCGCAGCGCGCTCGAAAAACTGGCGGAGATGTTTCACACGACGCCGCAGGTACTGATCGAACTCAACAGCGCCGACACGCGGCTGGCGGCGGGTGTGCCGGTCGAGGTGCCGAACGCGATTCCCGCGTCGAGCGATTATCCCGCCGATATCAAGCCCGAGTGGCGGCGCACGCTGACCGACCTCAACGTCAATGCGGTGCAGCCCAAGGCGGCGCGCGTCGTCGTCGACAAGTCGGACAGCGTGCTGCGCGTATTCGACGCCAAGGGGCTGCTCACCGCTCAGTTCAACGTAACCACCGGGAGCAAGCGCGATCCGCTGCCGATCGGCAGCTGGAAGATCAACGGCGTCGCGACCAACCCCGAGTTTCACTATAATCCCAAGCTGTTCTGGGACGTCAGCGATAAGAAGCCCGACGCGTTGCTCCCGCCCGGTCCGAACAGTCCCGTCGGGGTGGTGTGGATCGACCTCAGCAAAGAGCATTACGGCATCCATGGCACGCCCGAGCCGCATCTGATCGGGCGGAGCGAGAGCCATGGCTGTATCCGCCTGACCAATTGGGACGCGGCGCGGCTGGCGCTGATGGTGTCGCCGGGAACGCCGGTGATCTTTCAGGAATGAGCCGGTTGCGGATCGTCTTGTGGGTGATGGGCGGTTGCGCGGTCGCGCTGATCGCCTTCCTCGCCGCGACGATCCGCGTGGTCGAGCCGAGCGCCGCCGACGCTCAGCCCGCGTCCTTTCCCGTGCCGGCCCCACCTCAGGTCGCGTTGGTGGATGCGCCGGGCCTGATCGTCCCCGTTCAGGGCGTGCGCTGCGGATAGGCTGCGCAGCAATTGGGGGGAGGCGCGTGGTGGCGGCACGCGGGCGCATCAGGGGCTCGACATCATGGCTCCCGCCAACACGCCGGTGATTGCGGCGGCGGATGGGCGGGTGGAAAAGCTGTTCTATTCCAACGGCGGCGGTGGGATCACCCTCTATCAGCGCTCGGCGGACGGCGGGTGGATCTACTATTATGCCCATCTTGCCGGCTATGCTCCGGGAATTGCGGAGGGCAGGAGCCTCCGGGCCGGCGACGTCCTCGGCTATGTCGGCGACACCGGCAATGCCGGGATGGGCAACTACCACCTTCATTTCGGGGTGTCGCGGATGGCACCCGGCGAGCGCTGGCATCAGGGGACGCCGATCGACCCCTATCCGCTGCTTGTTCGACGGTGACGTGACACGGGCAAACGCGCTGACGTAAGCCGGTTCAGTCGGCGCTGGAGACGGCAAACGCCCGGCAAAAAGTATCGACTGCAGCGGAAATGCGTCGGGCGTTTCGCTCGGGGTCGTTCGCGCAGCCAAAGCGGCGTTCAAGATCGCCGAGTCCCTTGCACATCGCGACGAACTGTTCCGCCGCCAGTTCCGGATCCGCCACAGCGATCTCCCCGGCTGCGTTGAGCGAGCGGAGCAAGGCGGTAAACGCGCGTAGCATCTGGCGCGGCCCCGCTTCGAGGAAGGCGGCGCCGATCGCTGGATCGGCTTCGGTCTCCGCCGCGATCCGGCGGTCGAACTGGATCATCTCCGGCCGCGACATAAAGGCCGTCATCGCCGTTCCGATCGCCTCCAACCGGGCCCGCAGCGGTAGCTCCGGCATCGGTGGAATTGCAAAATGCTCGCCCATGCGCTCACATTCGCGTTCGATCGCCGCAGCGAACAGCCCGCGCTTGTCGCCGAACTGATTATAGATCGTGACCTTGGAAACATGCGCGTCGGCCGCCACCTGCTCGATCGCGGTCGCGGCAAAGCCATGGTCGAAAAAGGATCGGCTGGCGGCGTCGAGGATCGCCTGGCGTTTCACCGGGTCGATCGAGCGTTGCGCACGCGTAAGGGTTTCGCTTGACAGAGTGAACGGTCCCGTTCATTTGAACGACAGCGTTCAACATAGCCTGAGTCGATGCCGTGGCGCAAGCAGGGGGCAGTGTCGCATGATCTGGATTGCCATCCGCATGCTCACCGGCGACGGCCAGAAATTCTATGGGTTGGTGTTCGGCATCGCTTTTTCGACGCTGCTCATCACCCAACAGCTCACCATTTTCGTCAATCTGCTCGAACGCGGCGCGAGTGCGGTGTTCAACGTGCCGTCGGCCGATATCTGGGTGATGGACCGCGTCAGCCGCACCACCGATGTCGCCTATCCGATGCCCAGCACCGCGCTCGACAAGGTGCGGTCGGTCCCCGGCGTCGAATGGGCCGCGCCGCATCTGCGCGCGACCGCATCGGTGCGCACCGGGGAGGGCGATCTGGAGGGCGTGGCGATCGTCGGGGTCGATGACGCGACGCTGATCGGCCTGCCGCGACGGATGGCGCAGGGCAGCATCGACGTGCTGTCGCGCCCGGATACGGTGATCATCGACGATGTCGGCACGACCAATATGTTCGAGGATGGCCGCAGCCCGATCGGCGAGCGGCTGGAGCTCAACGACCAGCGCGCGGTGATCCGCGGCATCGCCGACGCGGTGCCGAGCTTTACCAGCCAGGTCACGCTCTACACCAAATACAGCCAGGCGCTGCGCTATGTGCCCGGGACGCGTAACCGGCTGTCCTTCGTGCTGGTGGGGGCCGCGCCGGGCGTGGATCATCAGCAGCTCGTGGCGCGGATCGAGGCCGAGACGGGCCTGCGCGCCCGCACCCGGGACCAGTTTGCGCAGGATGGCATCGACTTCATCGTCGAAAATACCGGCATTCCGCTCAATTTCGGGATCACCGTGGCGCTGGGTTTCGTCGTCGGGGTGGCCATCGTGGGGCTGACCTTCAGCCTGTTCATCCGCGACAATATCAAGCAGTTCGGCGCGCTGAAGGCGATCGGCGTCGCCAATGGCACGATCCGCCGCATGGTCGCGGCGCAGGCGGCGTTGGTCGGGCTGATCGGCTATGGCCTCGGCGTGCTCGGCACGATTGCGTTCATCTGGAGCTTCTCCGCCGTCCCGACCTTCAAGGGCTTTTACATCCCCTGGCAGATCCCGTTGATCAGCCTTGCAGCAGTCGTGCTGATCCTCGCGCTCACGGGCTGGGTCGCGCTGCGCCGCGTGCTCAAGACCGAACCGGTGGCGGTGTTCCGGTGAGCGTAGCCGCCCCCAGCCAGCCCGCGATCCGCACGCGGGGAGTCACTCGCGATTTCATGGCGGGGAGCCAGGCGATCACCGTGCTGCACGGCATCGATGTCGATATTCGCGCGGGCGAGCTGACCTATCTGGTCGGCGAGAGCGGGTCGGGGAAGACCACGCTGATTTCGATCATGTGCGGCATCCTCTACCCGACGCTGGGCGAGGTCGCGGTGTTCGGCACCGACATCTACCGCCTGTCGGACGCGGAGTTGGTCGCATTCCGGCTGCGCAACATCGGCTTCATTTTCCAGCAGTATAACCTGATCCCGTCGATCGACGCAGCGAGCAACGCCGCCGTGCCGCTGATCGCGCAAGGGGTGCCACGGGCGCAGGCGCGGGAGCGCGCGGTCGAGATGCTCGCCGCGCTCAATATCGCCGATCAAGCCGACAAACTGCCCAACCAGCTGTCGGGCGGACAGCAGCAGCGCGTGGCGATTGCCCGCGCGCTGGTCCATCGCCCCCGGCTGGTGGTGTGCGACGAGCCGACTGCGGCGCTCGACGCACGCTCCGGTCGGCGCGTGATGGACTTGCTGCGCGAGGTGGCGGTCGCGCCCGACCGCGCCTGCATCATCGTCACCCACGACAACCGTATCTTCGATCTCGCCGACCGCATCCTCCGGCTGGAGGATGGCCATATCACCCATGACGGCGCGCAGATGCCGGAGGACCATTGATGCCCGACTGGAAACAGCTGAGCTTTGCCCGGACCATCCTGCCGCTGATCGCGGTGGCGAGCCTGGTGCTGGCGGCCCTGTTCATCTGGGGCGGTTTGCCCGACCGCAGCCCCAGCGCGCCACAGCGCGAACCGGCCAAGGCGCCGCCCGCGCTCGCCAATGCCGAACGCGTGGCCGGGGCCGGGGTGGTCGAGCCGTCGAGCGAGACGATCGACATCGGCGCGCCGCTGTCCGGGCTGGTGATGAACGTCGCGGTGAGCCCCGGCGTCCGCGTAGTGCCGGGCCAGCCGCTCTTCACCATCGACGACCGCGCGGTCCGCGCCCAGCTGACCGAG
>FUFK010045572.1_pt1 | contig 41475 bp, 39 predicted proteins | sample 1021851 | NCBI WGS metagenome assembly FUFK01 (sample SAMEA51879418, study PRJEB19060) | metagenome
TCAAGCTCGCGCGCGATTTCGCCAGCGGGCTGGCCGAGGCGGGGTTCACCTTGGTCTCGGGGCTGGCGCGCGGGATCGACGGCGCGGCGCATGAGGGCGCCTTTCCGCACACCGTGGGCGTGATCGCCAGTGGGATCGACATTGCCTATCCGCCGCAGCACGCCGAATTGCAGGAGCGGATCGCCAGCGAAGGGCTGCTGCTGGCCGAACAGCCGCCGGGCACCGAACCGCGTGGCAGCCATTTCCCCAGCCGCAACCGGATCATCGCCGGGCTGGCAGGCGGGACGCTGGTGGTGGAAGCGGCGGTCAAATCGGGCAGCCTCATCACCGCGCGGCTCGCGGGCGAGGCGGGGCGCGAGGTCATGGCAATCCCCGGCAGTCCGCTCGAGCCGCGCAGCCACGGCTGCAACCACCTCATCCGCGAAGGCGCGGTNCTGGTGCAGGAACCCGGTGAAGTGGTCGAACTGCTGAGCACCTTCGCCGGCGAACCGCGCTCGACCTTTCGCGAACCCGCCAGTGGCTTCGACTACACACCCGAGGACATCGCCGCGGCCGAGCCTGCTGACATTGCGAGCCTGCTGACCACTGCGCCCATCTCGATCGACGAACTCATCCGCCAGTCCGGAGAAAGCGCGGCGGCGGTGCAACTTGCGTTGCTGGAACTTGAAATTGTAGGTCGGTTGCAGCGGCATGCGGCTGGAAAAGTCAGCCGATCTTAAAGGCACATATCTGGTTGCCATGATGCGCAACTGTATGGAGGGAGGTCAATGGATAAAAATGAAAGCAATGATCGCGATAATTTTGCGCGGTTTGATCCACCCAACTCCTGGATCGTAGAATTTTGGGCCAGAGTGTTCAAGGTATTGGGCATGTTCTCAATCATGCGCCTCGTCCTATTATTGCCTCTCGTTCGGCAAACGTATTCTTTCGTGGAGACCTACGTATTCTTAAACAGCGTAGCTTCGGGTCTACTCCTTTTCATATCCTGCCTATTGATTGACCGGCCCGTCTCATTTCTCGCGTACGTTGTTTTCGCGTACGCTTGCCTCAGAATCTTCGAGGTGGTCATCTATCAGATGAACGTACTTTTATTCGACGAGTACCGAGCCAAGAAGGCGGCAGTCGAAGCTGGTCAGGATCCCGCAAAAGCCTACGCAGTAAGGGGCTATCGTAGGACCGTAATCCTGCTGCTTCACAATTATTTCGAAATCATCTGCTGGTTCGGCATCATTTATACGTTTTTCTATCGGAGCGGCGACCTGTCGATGGGCGTCGGGCTTCCGGACCCCACTTTTTTTTCTGTGTTCCGCGATAGTCTCCTGCTCATGTTTTCGTTCAATGCAGACTGGCAGCAGCCTATCACCGACAGAGGGCTTTTGATTTTCTCACTCCATGCGACGGTTGGGGTATTCATGACCATTCTAGCGTTCGCACGGTTCCTCGCGCTGCTGCCCCCACCAAAGACTATCGATGATTTCGAGCGGTAACCTCCGTATCGCCATATCCCGCTTGACGCCTTCCGANCCCCGGCCCCATTTTCGCGCGTATACGCACGTACACACGTAAGGGACTGCCCACACCACCATGCAACTGGTCATCGTCGAATCGCCCGCGAAGGCGAAAACCATCGAGAAATATCTCGGCAAGGACTTCAAGGTTCTCGCCAGCTACGGTCACGTCCGCGACCTGCCGCCCAAGGACGGCAGCGTGCGCCCCGACGAAGGCTTCGCGATGGACTGGGAACTCTATCGCGACAAGCAGAAGCGCTTCAAGGAAATCAGCGACGCGTCGAAACAGGCCACCCGCCTCGTCCTCGCGACTGACCCTGACCGCGAAGGCGAGGCGATTTCGTGGCACGTCCAGGAACTGCTCAGGAAGCGCAAGACGCTGCCCGAGAAGGTCGACCGCGTGACGTTCAACGCTATCACCAAGCAGGCGGTGACCGAGGCGATGAAGGCCCCGCGCGAGCTCGACCAGCCGCTGATCGACGCCTATCTGGCGCGCCGCGCGCTCGACTATCTCTATGGCTTCACGCTGTCGCCGGTGCTGTGGCGCCGCCTGCCCGGCGCGAAAAGCGCAGGCCGCGTGCAGTCGGTCGCGCTGCGGCTGATCGTCGGCCGCGAAATCGAGATCGAGCATTTCCGCGCCGACGAATACTGGTCGGTGATCGCCAAGCTGCAGCAGGACGGCAGCGAGTTCGACGCGCGGCTGGTCAAGTACGGCGGCAAGAAGCTCGACAAGCTCACGCTGGGCGATGAAGCCAGCGCCATGGCCGCCAAGGCGGCGGTCGAAGCGGGCAATTTCACGATCGAGGAGATCGAGACCAAGCCGTTCAAGCGCAATCCCGCGCCGCCGTTCACCACCTCGACGCTGCAACAGGAAGCCGCGCGCAAGCTGGGCTTCTCCGCGAGCCACACGATGCGGCTCGCGCAATCGCTCTATGAAGCGGGCGCGATCACCTACATGCGTACCGACGGCGTGCAGATGGATGGCAGCGCGATTTCGGAATGCCGCAAGGCGGTGTCCGATCGCTATGGCGGCCATGCGCTGCCCGAAAAGCCGCGCATCTACCAGTCGAAGGCCAAGAACGCGCAAGAAGCGCACGAAGCGATCCGGCCGACCGATTTCTCGCGCGACCGCGTGGGTTCGGGCGACGAGGGCAAGCTTTACGATCTCGTGTTCAAGCGCGCGATGGCCAGCCAGATGGCGGCCGCGCAGCTCGAGCGCACCACGGTCACGCTGCGCGAAGCCACCGGCCAGCACGAATTGCGCGCCACCGGCCAGGTGGTGAAATATCCGGGCTTCTTCGCGGTCTACCAGGAAGGCCGCGACGATGCCGATGACGACGAGGACGGCCTGCTTCCCGCGATGAGCCAGGGCGACAGCCCGCTCAAGCGCGGCGTCGACGCCAACCAGCACTTCACCCAGCCGCCGCCGCGATTTTCCGAAGCGAGCCTGGTCAAGCGGCTCGAGGAACTCGGCATCGGCCGCCCCTCGACCTATGCCAGCACCATCCAGACGCTGCGCGACCGCGCCTATGTGCGGATGGAAAAGAACCGCTTCTTCGCGGAGGAAAGTGGGCGCCTGCTGACCGCCTTCCTCGAACGCTTCTTCCCGCAATATGTCGCCTTCGACTACACCGCCGGGCTCGAGGACGAGCTCGACACCGTCAGTGACGGGCGCGAAGACTGGAAGAAGCTGCTCGAGGCCTTCTGGCGCGACTTCAAGCCCAAGACCGAAGAGGTGATGGACAAGAAGCCTTCGGAAGTGACCGAGGTGCTCGACGAATTCCTGTCCGACTACCTGTTCCCCGAACGCGCCGACGGCAAGGACCCGCGCCATTGCCCGCTGTGCGAAACCGAAGGCCGCGAGGGCGGACGGCTGGCGCTGCGCGGTGGCCGCTACGGCGCGTTCGTCGCCTGCGCCAATTACCCCGACTGCAAGTTCACCCGCCAGTTCGCCAAACCCGGCGGCGAGGGCGATGACGGCGCCGATGACGGGGTGATGGGCGAGGATCCCGAAACCGGCCTGCCGGTCGAACGCAAGACGGGACGCTTCGGCCCCTACATCCAGCTGGGCGAGGGCAAGGAAGCCAAGCGCGCGAGCATCCCCAAGGACCTCGCCGATTTCGATCTCGAATGGGCCCTGAAGCTGCTTAGCCTGCCGCGTATCGTCGGCCAGCATCCCGAGACCGGCAAGGATATCGAAGCCGCGATAGGACGTTACGGCCCGTACCTGCGGCATGATGGCAAATACGCCAAGCTGCAGAGCACGCGCGACGTGTTCGACACCGGCATGAACGCGGCGGTCACGCTGCTTGCCGAAGCCGCCAATCGCAAGGGCGGCACGCGCGGCAAGGCGGAACCGATCAAGACGCTGGGCGAACACCCGACCAGCGGCGCCGAGATGAAGGTGATGCCGGGCCGCTACGGCCCCTATGTCACCGATGGCACCACCAATGCCACGATCCCCAAGGACATGAAGCCCGAGGACGTCACCGAGGCGCAGGCGATCGAACTGATCGATGCGCGCGCCGCCAAGGGTCCGGCGAAAAAGAAGAAGGCCGCGCCCAAGAAGAAGGCGGCAGCGAAGAAGAAGCCTGCGGCCAAGAAGGCCCCCGCCAAGAAGAAGGCCCCGGCCAAAAAGGCCGCGGCCAAGAAGGCGGAGGCCGGCTGATGGCGAAGGAACGCTTCGAGAGGCATAAGCAGCCGTGGAAGTCCGAGGAGGCGGGACAATTGCGGCTGCTCGCGGGCAAGGGCAAGGGCCTCAGGGAAATCGCCAAGGCGATCGGCCGCAGCGAGGAATCGACCAAGGACTTCGCCAAGAAGAACAAGATCGAGATTCTGAAGAAGCGGTAGGGGTTTAGATTATTTTCTAGACTAGGCTGATCGAAAAAATGATGGCGCCGATAACAAAAAGGCTGCCAGACACCCAACCTAGCGCCTCACCGATCCAAGATCTATTTCCTGCTCGGTTGATAGAAGATTCTATATCATTCTGCCTTTGACTGTCTGGCAGGCCCGTGACTTTCACCTCATTCCAGTAGAATATAGCATGTGGTAGCGCGCGGGATATCTTATTGGAGTAATGCTGGTTGGCGGTCGCGCCGAGCAAAGCGAAGATCAGGCCCGATACGAAAATAATAGCCGCTTCACGAGGCGATGTCATTTTCTCGAACTGATTTAATACCGTCAAAATTCCGCCAGAATTTGCCGTAAAGAGGCTGGCAGTAAGCCACTTAGATAGTCCGGCCAATTGATCGAGAGCAATCTCGTAATGTTTTAGGTAATAGTTGACTTTCCACTCAGCGTGCAATTTCGCGTGAGTGTTCTCGATGTCATCAGTGCCAACCACTCGCCCAACGCTTTTACTGGCTTTGCTCATCTATCAACTCTTCCAGTCCAGTCCCATTTCCTCGAACATTTCCTTGTCCTCGCTCCAGCGTTCGTCGGTCTTGACGTGGAGGAACAGGTGGACCTTCTGGCCGAGCAGTTCGCTCAGCTCCTCGCGCGCGGCCTGGCCGATCGCCTTGATCCGGCTGCCACCCTTGCCGAGCACGATCATCCGCTGGTTGTCGCGCATCACCACGATCTGCTGGTGGATCTCGACGCTGCCGTCCTTGCGCTGGATGTATTTCTCGGGCCGCACCGCGCTGTCGTAGGGCAGTTCCTCGTGCAGCTGCTGGTACAGCTGCTCGCGCGTGATTTCGGTGGCGAGCAGGCGTTCGCTGGCATCGCTGACCTGGTCTTCGGAATACATCCACGCGCCTTGGGGCATCATGGCGGCGAGCGCGTCCTTCATCTCGTCCACGCCGTCGCCGGTCAGCGCGGAGACGAAATAGACCGTTTCGAATTCGACCTTCCCGGTCAGCTCCTGCGCCAGCGCCAGCAGCGGTTCCTTCTTCGCCCGGTCGACCTTGTTGAGCACGAGGATCTTGCGTTCGGGCCGCGCGGCGATCTGTTCGAGCAGCGGTTCCAGCTCGTGCCGCCGCTGCTTGAGCGGATCGACCAGCAGCAGCAGCGCATCGGCCGCCTCGGCGCCTTCCCACGCGGCGCTGACCATCGCCCGGTCGAGCCGCCGCTTGGGCGCGAAGATGCCCGGCGTGTCGACCAGGATCATCTGCGTGTCGCCATGCAACGCGATGCCCATCATCCGAGCCCGCGTGGTCTGCGCCTTGGCGCTGGTGATCGCGACCTTCTGGCCGACCAGTTGGTTCACCAGCGTGCTCTTGCCCGCATTGGGCGCACCCAGCACTGCGACCACGCCGCATTTGGTTGTTTCCTGCGTCACCCGAATGTCTCCATGAATATGCGTGCCGCCTGTTTTTCGGCTTCCTGCTTGCTGCCCGCGGTGCCTTCGGCCTCGCCGACCTTGTGGACTTTCACCCGCACGGTGAAGCGCGCCGCGTGATCGGGGCCCGACCGCTCAATCAGCTCGTATTCGGGCGGGCGCCGCTGGTTACCCGCGGCCCATTCCTGCAACGCGCTCTTGGGGTGTTTCGACTTGCCCGCGCCGCTTTCCAGCGCCGGACGCCACAGCAGGCGCACGACGTCGCGCGCCGCGGCGAAGCCGTTGTCGAGGAACTGCGCGCCGAGCAGCGCTTCCATCACGTCGCCGAGGATGTTGTCGCTGTCGCGGCCGCCATCGCTGCTCGCCTGCCGCGAGATCCGGATATGTGGCGCCAGCCCGATGCCGCGCGCCACCTGCGCGCACATCGCCCGGCTGACGATCGCGTTGAGCCGCTGCGCCAGCTTGCCCTCGGGCGCTTCGCTTTGCGCATAGAGCCAGTCGGCGATCGCGAGGCCGAGCACGCGGTCGCCGAGGAACTCGAGCCGTTCGTAATCGCGCGTTTCGCCCATGCTGCCATGCGTCAGGGCGGCGAACCACAGCGCTTCGTCCTGCACGGTGAAGCCCGTGCGGGCCAGCCAGTCGCGGGCATCCGGGTCGAGCGCGCTCATATGTCGGCCCCGATCCGGTCCCAGCGCGCGGCGGTGAACCAGGTCCACGGCAGCAGCCATTCGGCGCTGCCGTCGGTCGACCACAGCACGCGGCTGGCGCGGCCCACCAGCAGGTCGGTATCGACCAGTCCGACGCCGCCGTCGCGCACGGCCGGGAAACGGCTGTCGAGCGAATTGTCGCGGTTGTCGCCCATCACGAACAGCTGGCCTGCGGGAACCACGATCGGCGCGGCATTGTCGGGGTCGATGCGCAGCGGATTGCCGCGTTCGTCGGTGGCGACACCGCGCGCGCCATCGCTGAGAAAGCGCAGGCCGACGGTGCCGAAATCGATCGTCAGGTAGCTTTTGCCCGACGGCAGGGTCTCGCGGAACTGGCGGTAGCGGCAGGTGGTCCCGCCATCGACCACGACCCCGCCATCGCTGCGGCAGGCGGTGTTGGGGCCCATGGCGATATCGGCGGCGCCCGCGGGCTGCTTGGGCAGCGGCGCGCCGTTGAGGATCACGCGGCCGTTTTCCAGCGCCAGCGTATCGCCGGGCAGCCCGATCACGCGCTTGACGTAATCCGCGCCGGTCACCGGATGCTTGAAGATGACGACATCGCCGCGGTCGGGCAGGCTGGCGAAGATGCGCCCGTCGAACAGCGCCGGTTCGCCCGGCAGCGACAGGTTGGAAAAGCCGTAGGGCCACTTTGCCGCGACCAGGTAATCGCCATTGCGCAGGTTCGGCAGCATGCTCTCGCTGGGAATGGTGAAGGGCGAGAAGATGAAGCTGCGGAAGATCAGCACCGCGATCACCAGCTTGGTGACGAACCACAGGAAACTGCCAAGGCTTTCCTTTTTCTCGGTCTCGCCCGGGCCGGCGGCAGGCGTAGCGGTATCCAGCGTTTGCTGTGTCATGCGGGGTTCTCAATCATTGCCGAGTTCCCTAGTCGCAGGAGCGCAGCCATCAAAGGATTTTTGCCCGCCATGACCACCGCCGCCCAGCTCTGGACCCGCCTGGAAACCCTGCCGCGCCCGACACTGGGCGAATTGTTCAGCGCCGCGCGCGATGGCGGCGAAGGCGCTGACGAGCCCGGCGGCGCCGACCGGGTCGCGATGCTCTCGGGCCGGATCGAGCTCGACGAGGGCGGGATCCTGTTCGACTGGTCGAAGACGCATCTCGACCGCGCCGTGGTCGCGGGCTTCGAAGAGCTGGCCGAGGCGATGGACTTCGCGAGCATGCGCGCAAAGTTGTTCGCCGGTGAAGTGGTCAACCCGACCGAAGGCCGCGCCGCCGATCATGCGACTCTGCGCGGCACGGGCGAAGGCGCCAAGGTCGAGGAGGCGATGGCGCTGATCGACCGCATGGGCATGCTGGTCGAGGCGATCCACCAGGGCGCGTTGGGCGAGATCGAGCACCTGATCCACATCGGGATCGGCGGCAGTGCACTCGGCCCCGCGCTGGGGGTCGACGCGCTCGGCCGCGACCTCAGCTATTGCGACGTCCATGTCGTCTCCAACATCGACGGGGTCGCGCTCGAGGCAGCCTTCGCGAAATGCGACCCGGCCAAGACGCTGATCGCGGTGGCGAGCAAGACCTTCACCACGATCGAGACCATGACCAATGCCGCCAGCGCGCTCAAATGGCTCGGCGACAATGGCGTCTCCGACCCCGGTGGGCGCGTCATCGCGCTGACCGCCAATCCCGAAGGCGCGGTCGAATGGGGCGTCGACGAAACGCGCATCCTGCCGTTCCAGGAAAGCGTCGGCGGGCGCTATTCGATCTGGTCCTCGATCGGCTTTCCGATCGCCATGGCGGTGGGGATGGACGATTTCCGCGCCATGCTCGCGGGCGCCAAGGCGGTGGACGAACATTTCCGCGACACCGACGGCGCGGCCAACCTCGTGCTGCGCGCGGCCTTCGCCGATCTCTATTACACCCGTGTGCGCGGCTGCCAGACGCGCGCGGTGTTCGCCTATGATGAACGGCTGGGGCTGTTCCCCGACTACCTCCAGCAGCTCGAGATGGAATCGAACGGCAAGCGCGTCACTGCCGAAATGCAGCCGGTCGATGGCCCGACCGCGCCGATCACCTGGGGCGGGGTGGGCACCGATGCGCAGCATGCGGTGTTCCAGCTGCTCCACCAGGGCACGCATCTGGTGCCGGTCGATTTCATCGCCAGCATCGCCCCGGGCGACGAGCTCGACCCCGCGCACCACCGCATCCTGCTGATGAACTGCTTTGCGCAAGGCGCGGCGCTGATGGCGGGCAAGCAGGGCGAGGACCCCGCGCGCAATTACCCCGGCGACCGCCCCAGCGCGACGATCCTGTGCGACGATCTCGACGCTGCCGCACTGGGCGCGCTGATCGCCTTCCACGAACACCGCGTCTTCGCCAGCGCGGTACTGATGGGGATCAANCCCTTCGACCAGTTCGGNGTCGAACTGGGCAAGCAGATGGCCAAGGCGATCGAACAGGGCGGCGAGGAATTCGATGCAAGCACCGAGGCGCTGCTGGATGCCGCTGGGTTGGGGTGAGCAACTTCAAACCAGCACGAAATACATCACAGCCAACGCGCCCATCACCACTGTGCCCGTCAGGCTCAGCGCCTTGATTGCGGTGCTTGGCCTCGCGTCGGTGGGCAGTTCGCAGCGCGTCACAACGAGGTAGTTCAGCAGCGCGAGCAGCGGCGCGACCACGAAGGTGGCGCTGGTCACGAAGTCGAGGAAGCTCGTGAACGCGCCCATCGCGGTGAACAGCACTAAGATCGACAGTCCGGCCAGCGCCAGCGTGCTTAGTACATATTGCGTGCGCGTGCCGCTCTGCTGTTCCGCGCCGCGCAGGACTTGGATCGCGGCGGGCAGGGTGCGGGCATAGGCGTCGATCGCGGCGATCACCGTGGTCAGCATCACCGAGAGCGCGGCCACGGCGGCCAGCGCTGCGGCGGTCGGCCCGAGCGCTTCGCGGTAGAGGTTCACCAGCTGGCCCGCGAAGCCCGGCGCATCGGACAGCGGGGCGATATCCTGTGCATGCATCACGCCCGCGCCCATGATGCAGAAGCACAGCGCCATCAGCGTGGTCATGACATAGGGCCACAGGAAGCTGCTGCGCGCCTGCGCTAACGTGGGATGTGCGCCTGTGGGCAAAGTGCGGTCGGCTTCCACCTTCCACAGCGACAGAGCGACCGAGACGTCGAGCGGGTTGGGCATGAAGCCCGCGAGCGCGACGATGAACAGCAGCGCGGCGGTTTGCCGTGTCCAGCCGAAATCGGTCAGCGTCGCCCATTCGACGCGTGGCAGGACCATGATGGTGGTCGCCACCGTCGCGATGACGAGGAAGGCGAGCAGCACGCCGTTGACCCGATCGAGCAGCCGGTACCCGCCGGCGAAGAGCAGCGCGGAGGCGAGCGCGATCACCAGCGATCCCATGACCGGCAGCGGCAGCAGCGGGCCGAACACGGCAGCGAAGATTCCCGCGGTCGCTGCGCCCAGCGCGGCATAGACGATCGGTACCAGCGGGATCACGGCGACGAGGAACAGCCACACCGCCCATGGGCCCAGCTCGCGATAGCCNGACAGCAGCGAACGCCCGCGTACATGTGCGTAATCGACGCCGAAGCGGTAGGCGGGATATTTGAGCAAGGTCGAGAGCACGATCACCCCCAGCAGGGCGACCCCGAACATCGCACCCGCGCGGGTCGACTGGACGAGATGCGAAGTACCGATGGCAGAACCGGTAAAGATCAGGCCGGGGCCCGCCAGGCGGCGCAGGATCGCGTTTCTCATCTTATATCCCCAAGGCTCCGCAAGGCGCGGACGATGCTTCCGAAATTGCCGGTCACGCAAGCGAAATGATCGTTCGTTCTTGCGAAACAAATTGACATTCCGCGCCTTTGCGCCCATCTGCTCTCCATCGAAGCGCGCTAGCCAGCGTGAAGCGGCGATCGGTTTACAGCGATTGCCCCGGCCGCGCCTCGGTTCCTTTTTCCAGACTTCCCTATTCACGCGGGTGGTTTCAAACCCCGCGACCGCGCCCGGATTCCGTCATGGAACGCTGAGCGCGCCGCATTACGAATGCGAGTTTTCATGACACAGTTTTCCGATCTTGGGCTGTCGCAGCCCGTCCTTCAGGCGCTTGACCTCAAGGGCTATTCCACTCCCACNCCGATCCAGGAAGGGGCGATCCCGCCCGTTCTCGAAGGGCGCGACCTGATGGGTATCGCGCAGACCGGCACCGGCAAGACCGCCGCCTTCATGCTGCCCAGCATCGACCGGCTGCGCGAAGCCGACAAGCAGACGCCGTTCAAATCCTGCCGCATGCTGGTGCTCGCCCCGACGCGTGAACTGGCTGGCCAGATCGCCCAGAGCGCGAAGGATTACGGCGCGCTGGCGGGCCTCAAGGTCCATTCGATCGTCGGTGGCACCTCGGTCAACAAGGACCGNAACAAGCTGCACCGCGGCACCGACATCCTCGTTGCCACGCCCGGCCGNCTGCTCGATCTGATCGACCAGAAGGCCTTCACGCTCGACAANGTCGAAGTGCTGGTGCTCGACGAGGCCGANCAGATGCTCGACCTNGGCTTCATCCACGCGCTGCGCCGGATCAGCCAGCTGGTCCCCGAAGACCGCCAGACGCTGTTCTTCAGCGCCACCATGCCCAAGCAGATCCAGGAACTGGTCGGCAAATACTGCCGCAACCCGGTCAAGGTCTCGGTCACGCCCGAAAGCACCACTGCCGAACGCATCGACCAGTATCTCTTCATGGTNCAGCAGGACGAGAAGCAGACGCTGCTCGAGATGATCCTGTCCGAACGCCACCAGGTGCCGGGCAAGTTCGAGCGCGTGCTGATCTTCGCGCGCACCAAGCATGGCTGCGACCGGGTGGTNAAGAAGCTGGCGCAGGTCGGCATCCCCGCCAACGCCATCCACGGCAACAAGAGCCAGCCGCAGCGCGAACGNGCGCTCGACGAGTTCAAGCGCGCCAAGACGCCGATCCTGATCGCGACCGATGTCGCCGCGCGCGGGATCGACATCCCCGGCGTGAGCCATGTGATCAATTACGAACTGCCCAACGTGCCCGAGCAATACGTCCACCGCATCGGCCGGACCGCGCGCGCGGGCAAGGATGGCATCGCGATTGCCTTNTGCGCCGAGGACGAGCGCGATTACCTCAAGGACATCCGCAAGAAGACCGATGCCGAGTTCGAACGCCTGCCGNTGCCGGACAATTTCCGCGCGGTGGTCGAAGGCGTCGGCCCGACCAAGCGCGCGGCCCCCGGCCAGCGNATGGCCAAGCCCAAGGTTCGCCCCACCGGCGACGCGGCGAAGCGGGCCAAGCCCAAGGACAAGCATCCCGCCCGCAAGGGCCGTCCCAGCGGCGCAGGCGGTCCGGGCGGCGGCGGNAACGCCGGNGCCGGCAGGCCCGGCGGTGGCCGCAGCCGCAATCGCCGGCGCAGCAGCGCCGCACGCGGCTAACTGTCAGGGGCGGNGCCGGTCGTTTCCGGCTCCGCTTCCTCGTTCATCAGCCGCAGCCGCGCAAAGGCTGCGGGCTGGTGGTCGGCCAGCCATTCGAGCATCCCTTCGCGGATGTCGCAGCGCAGGTCGAACAGCGTGGGCGAATCCTTCGCGCTCATCAGCAGCCGCACCTCGATGGCATCGCGCCTCGTGTCGGTCACCTGCACCACCTGCACACGGCCGTCCCAGCGCGGATTGTCCGCGATCTGGCGTTCGAATTCGGCGCGGATCGGGCCGATCCGGGTCGCCGGGTCGAGATAGAGCATCACCGAACCCAGCAGCTGCGCGGTTTTCTTGGTCCAGTTCTCGAACGCGCCCTCGAGGAATTGCGATGTCGGCACGATCAGCCGCCGCTCGTCCCAGATCTTGACCACCACATAGGTCGTGCGGATGTCCTCGATCCGCCCCCATTCGCCTTCGACGATCACCACGTCGTCGATATTGATCGGCTCGGTCAGCGCCATCTGAACGCCCGCGATCAGCGATTTGAGCGCGGGCTGCGCCGCCGCGCCCACCGCGAGGCCTGCGAGGCCCGCCGAGGCGACCAGGGTCACCCCGATATCGCGCACGCCGGGGATCGACAGCAGCACCAGCCCGACGGTCACGAAAATGATGATGAAGGTCGCGATGCGGCTGAGCATNGTCAGCTTGGTGCGCTGGCGCCGGGCGGAGAGATTGTCCTCTACCGAGATATCCGCGCGTAGTTTCATCGCCTCGATCAGCGCCTGNAANATCGCCAGCGCGATCCACCCGATCACCGCGGGCATGACAAAGCCGGCGACGCGTTCCCACACGGTCTCGAAGGCGGGAATCTCGCGCGCGGTCAGCACCAGCGCCAGCGCTACCAGCGCAAAACGGGTGGGCATGGCGAGCCGCCGCACCAGCATCTCGTCCGCCTCGCTCCGTGTGCGTCCGACCACGCGGCGCAGCAGGCGGAACACCACCCAGTGCAACAGCAGCGCGGCCAGCGTCGCGGCCACGGCCAGCGCCAGCAGATTCCATGGATGCGGCAGGATCGCCGTCCCGCGGGCGGCGTAATCGGCAAGCGTATCGGTCATGCGGTCTCCCGTTGGATGCATGCGGACAGGGCCGGCATCCCCTCCCAGGGACTTGCCCTTCCAACCCCGGTTCCCGCCGCGCGGTTCCCGCTTGCCTCTTGTGCCGCTGCACGCGAGGCCCCAAGTGCGGCGCGCATTCACAACGGAGACAGGCTTTGGCGTCAGCACCCACCGGCGAGTACGATTTCGACCTTTTCACCATCGGCGCCGGTTCGGGCGGNGTGCGCGCCAGCCGCGTGGCGGCCGCGCACGGCGCGAAGGTGGCCGTGGCCGAGGAACACCGCGTCGGCGGGACCTGCGTCATCCGCGGTTGCGTGCCCAAGAAGATGCTCGTCTACGGCGCGCATTTCGCCGAAGACCTGAAGGACGCGCGCAATTTCGGCTGGTCGACCGAGAATGCGACCTTCGACTGGATCACGCTGCGCGACAATGTGCTGAAGGATGTCGAGCGGATCGAGGGCGCCTATACCAACACGCTCGAAAGCCACGAGGTGACGATCTTCAAGGAACGCGCCGAGATCACCGGCCCGCATGAGATCACGCTGGCGAGCGGCAAGGTCGTGACCGCGAAAACCATCCTGATCGCCACCGGCGCCCGCCCGCGCATGCCCGAATGCCAGGGCGCCGAACATGCGATCAGCTCGAACGAGGCGTTCCATCTCGACGAACTGCCCAAGAAGATCATCATCGCGGGCGGCGGCTATATCGCCAATGAATTCGCCGGCATCTTCAACGAGTTCGGCAGCGAAGTTCACATCGTCAATCGCGGCGACCGGCTGCTGCGCAGCTATGACGAGGCGGTGCGCGACCGGCTGCTGCAGATCTCGACGATGAAGGGCATCCAGTTCCGCTTCAACACGACGTTCGAATACATCAAGCCGTGTTCGGAAGGCGGCTATTTCGTGAAGATGTCCGATTGCGACGAGGAAAAGGCCGATCTGGTCATGTTCGCGGTCGGCCGCGTACCCAACACCGAGGGGCTGGGCCTCGAGAATGCCGGCGTCGAACTGGGCGAGGGCGGCGAGGTCAAGGTCGACCGCTTCAGCAAGACCAATGTCGATCACATCTATGCCGTCGGCGACGTGACCGACCGCGTGCAGCTGACCCCGGTGGCGATCCGCGAGGGCCAGGCCTTTGCCGACAGCGTGTTCGGCGACGGCGAGCCGGTCGCGGTCGACCACAGCTGCATCCCCAGCGCGGTGTTCAGCCACCCGCCGATCGCCGCGGTCGGCCTGACCGAGGGCGAGGCCAAGAACCAGCTCGGCAGCGTGAAGGTCTATCTGTCGGATTTCCGCCCGATGAAGAACGTGCTTGCCGGGCGCAACGAACGCAGCCTGATCAAGATGATCTGCGACGGCGACAGCGGCCGCATCGTCGGCATCCACATGATCGCCCCCGAAGCGCCGGAGATGATGCAGGCTGCCGCGATCGCGGTGAAGGCGGGGCTGACCAAGGAAGACTTCGACGCCACCACCGCAATCCATCCGACCATGGCGGAGGAACTGGTGCTGATGCGCTAGGGCGCGGCGCCTTCCGCCTCGATCAACAGCACCCAGTCTTCGCCGTCGCCCGAGGACGGCGGGACGAAGGACTGGATGCCCTGGCTCTGTTCGCTGCGGAAGCGGTAGGTCGCGCCGTAGCGCGGGTCGAACCACGACTGCGTGTGCATCCCCCCGTCCAGCACGCCGAGGTCGATGGTGAAGGGTGCGCCGCGCGGCGAATAGGCGATGATCCGCTGCCCGTCCGCCGCCCGCGCCAGCCGCACCTTGGCGGCGCCATGCCGCGGCCCGTCGAGGATCAGGTCCTGCCGCGGTTCGAGTGTGGCGAAGTCGTGCGCTTCCATGAAGCGGCGCAGCAATCCCATCTGGCGCGCCCCCGGATCGTCGATCGCATCGGACCATGGCCGGTTCGCGCCGATCGCGGGATCGCGCCCCGGCGCCCACATCTGCCACACATTGTTGTTGCCATAGGTGTGCCCTGCCGCCCCTGCGAGCACTGCCCACCATGCCGCCTGCCGGGCATCGTCGTCGTCGAAGCGCAGCCGCGGGTCGTGGCCCTGGTTGTAGAAGCCGACCNGAATGCCTTCATAGCGCGGTTCGCCGTCGATCACGGGGCGGCGCGGGGTCAGCGCGCGGTCGTGCTCGACATAGAGCCCCGTATCGAGATCGCGCGCCGCATGCGACGACTGGTTCATGTAGAAATCGAGCCAGTCCGCATCGCGCACCTGCGCCGATGAGAGCCCCGGGCCACGGGGGTGGAAAGTGATCAGGTGCCGGCCGCCGTCGCCCTCGCGCAGGCCGCGCGCCATCGCGTCGATAATCGCGCGTTCATCGGCGGTGCGCACGTTCGAATCGCCGCCGAGGATCCAGATCACCCCCGCATCGCGGTAGCGTTGCCCGAGGAACCGCCCATAGGCATGCGCGCTGGCCGGAGTGAAAATCTGCGAGTCGCCATCACGCCAGTACCGCCCCCACGAAGGCAGCAGGCCCACGGTCAGCCCCAGCGCATTGGCACGCGCCACCACATGGTCGATATGCGCGAAATAGGCCTCGTTGGGCTGCGCCGGATCACGCCCGATAAGCGGCAGTTCGCCATAGGCATTGGGTTCGTCCAGGCCGCGCAGTTCGGCCAGCGCCACCGCCTGGATCACGGTGAACCCCTTGTCCGCGCGGTCCCGCAGATAGATTTCGGCCTCCTCGCGCGTCAGCCGGTGGAACAGCGCCCAGGCGGTATCGCCGAGGTAGAAGAAAGGCTCGCCCTCGCTGGTCTGCAGGTGACGCCCGCCGGGGGCGATTGCGAGCGTGGACCGGGCGTGTGCCGCCGTGGCCAAGCCGCCGACCGCGGCAGCGACCCCGGCCAGCACCAGCGCCGCCGCCACCGCGCGCCGTATCGATTTCGGATATGCGAATGTCGTCATGCTGTCCTCCCCGCCCGGCTCGCCACCATATGGTAACCGGTGTCATAAAGCCTGTTCGCCCATTGCCGCAAGTTGAAAAACGGGCGGCTGCGGCATGGTCACGACTGGGGATGGGACGGCGGGACGTCGGCGTGGTACGGTGCGCCATCGCGCGGCGCAGGCGCATGCCCGCTTTGCAGGAGTACAGCATATGACCACCGCACCCGATGCTTTCCGCATCCGCGAGGCTGTCGCCTATTTCGACGCCAGCACGGATCTCGAGGAAGCGATCGACGAGCTGCTCAGCTCGGGTTTCGACCGCGCGGAAATCAGCCTGCTGGCGACCGAGAGGGCGGTCGAGGACCAGCTTGGTCACCGCTATCACAAGGTTTCCGAGCTGGAGGACGATCCCGCCGTGCCGCGCGCGATCTACATTCCCAGGGAAGCGATCGGCGAGGCGCAGGGCGCACTGGTCGCCACGCCGCTCTACCTGGCGGCGATGACCGCGATCGGCGGTATCGTGGCCTCGGGTGGCTCGCTGCTGGCAGTGATCGTCGGCGCGGCGGTTGCAGGCGGGGCAGGGGGCGCGCTGGGCGCCGGGGTGGCCCGATTGGTGGGTGACCGGCACGCCGAAAACCTGCAGAACCAGCTTGAACATGGCGGGCTGCTGCTCTGGGTGCGCACCTGGGACAGCGGCGACGAACAACGCGCGGTCGACATCCTGACGAAGCATTCGGGTCACGATGTCCATGTGCATGGCTCGCCGCAGAACTGACCGTATGATGGGAGAATTACAGTGATCGGGAAGATGGTGGCACTCGGGCTCGCAGGGCTTGCCGGATACGCGCTGTTCAAGCGCAAGGATGCATCCCGCAATGCTGCCTTTGCGAAGGACCAGCCGCATAATTTCCATACCGACGTACGCGATGCCGGACCCGGCGCTATGCGCGACCCGGAGGCGCGCGAATGGACCGAGACCGACGAGGATCTCGACGAAAGCTTCCCCGCCAGCGATCCGCCGGGTGGCTATTGACCCGCGCGGGGCATGACCGGGTGAATTGAATGGCGGCCAGGCTCGTCCAGATCTATCTGCCCGAAGACCGGGTCCGCGATCTGGAGGTGATCCTCGCTCGCCACACGCGCCGGTTCTGGCGGGAAACCGTGCCCGGGGCGCAGGAAAAATACACCTGCATCGTCCAGCAACGCTATACCGAACGCCTGCTTGCCGATCTCGACGGGGCCTTCGGAGACCTGCCGCAATTCTCCGCGCTGGTGTCCGAGCTGCAGGCGGTCCTTCCGGTGGTCGAAGAAACGCCGGTCACCGAATTGCCGCTGTCGGCCGACCTGCCGACCCCCACGCGGNTCGAGCGGTTCTTCAGCCGAGACCGGCTCAGCACCGATGAACTCTACGACGACATCGAGGAAAGCCTGCATCCCGGGCCCGCCTATTTGCTGACGGTGACGCTGTCGGCGATCATCGCCGGCCTGGGGATGCGCAGCGGGCAGACCGCGGTGGTCATCGGCGCAATGATCATCGCGCCGCTGCTCGGGCCGACGATGGGGTTGGCGCTGGCGGCCACGGTCGGCAATTGGAAGCTGGGCCGGCAGGCGGCCGCGACGCTCGCCATCGGCTGCGTCCTCGCAGTGCTCGCGGGTGTCGTCCTCGGCATGACGGTGGCAATCGATCCGCTGGTGCCCGAATTGAAGAACCGCACGCTGGTCCAGCCCGCCGATATCGCCCTGGCGCTGGCCTGCGGTGCCGCGGGCGTGCTGGCGTTCAGTCGCGGCGCCTCGCTTGCGCTGGTAGGGGTGATGATCGCCGTCGCGCTGGTTCCGCCCCTGACCGCAGCAGGCATCTATACCGGTGCGGGCATTCCCGAAGCGGGCGCCAACGCGCTGTTCCTGTTCACCGTCAACCTCGTCTGCGTCAATGTCGCGGGGATCGCGATGTTCTTGTTCCAGGGCCTGCCGCCGACCAGCTGGCGGATGACCAGCGGGATCATGCTGGTGTGGGTGGTGTTGCTGATCCTGCTGATGTCGATGATGGCGGGGCGGATTTTCCTCGGCTTCGGCTCGTGGGACTTCGTTATGGACTACCTGACCGCCAGCCGCTGAACGGTGGGGATTGCCGCCGCGATGGCGAACGGCGGCTGCGCTGGGGCCGTGTGGCACACCTGCCCGGGGGACCTGGCAGCGGACCAATAAACCTAGGCCCGGCGGATTTCCCTGCTATCGGTGCGGGATGACACCACGTCTCCATCCCCGGGAAGAAGAACGGCTGCGCGAGCTGCGCCGCTACAATATCCTCGACACCGAGCGTGAACGCGATTTCGACGATCTGGTCGAGATCGCGTCGCAGATCTGCGAGGTCCCGGTTTCGGTCGTCAATTTCATCGACGAGGGCCGGCAGTGGTTCAAGGCGGAAGTCGGGCTGGGCGTGCGCTCCACCCCGATCGAAACGAGCCTATGCGGGCATGTGATACTCGAAGGCGATTTCGTCGAGATCCCCGACACGCTGAAAGACGAGCGCATGGCCGACAACCCGCTGTGCACCGAAGAGCCCGGTTTCCGGTTCTACGCCGGCGCGGTGCTGCGCACCGAAAAGGGGCTGCCGCTGGGGACGCTGTGCGTGCTCGATCACAAGCCGCGCACGCTCACGCCGCACCAGCGCCGCGTGCTCGAGGTGTTGTCCAAGCACGTGATGCGCGAACTCGAACTCCGGCTTGCGCTGGCGCAGGAACAGACGCTCCGGCGCGAGGTCGACCACCGGGTCAAAAACTCGCTCGCCTCGATCGGGGCACTGCTGTCGATGAAGGCGCAGCGGGCAACCGACGAAGCGGTACAGACCGCGCTCGAAGACGCCAGCATCCGTATCCGCTCGCTCTCGTCGCTGCATGCCGAACTGCACGATCTGGCGCAGGGCGAGCGGGTGGAACTGCGCTCGCTGTTCGAACGAATCGAACGCGATCTGCGCCAGCTGCTGCCCGACGGGATCAGGCTGGTGATCGAGGTCGGCAACGACCGCGTCTCGCCCAGCCTCGCCAATGCGCTGCTGCTGATCGTGAACGAATTCGTGTCGAACAGCGTCAAGCACGGGCTGCAGGACCGCAGCGGATCGATCGCCATCGCCATCCGCGCGGGCGACGACGGCTGGTCGATCGCCTGCAGCGACGATGGCAGCGCCACCAGTGCGGATGCCGAACGCGCGGCGCTGGCCAAGGGGCTGGGCACGCGCGTCATCCAGTCGCTCGCCTCATCCTTCGGCGTGACGCCCGACTGGAGCGCAAACGGGTCGGGGATGCACCTGAGGATCGACGCTGCGGCCTAGGCGGGCTGCTATGCCGGCGGCGTTCGGAGGCGTTCCACTGCCAGCATCGCGCGGGTCACGCCCACCGCGCGCAGCTCCTCGGGCCACGGCCCGCCGGTCGCGGCCGCTTCCACGGCCAGCGCCATGGCGGGCGAGGTCTGCAGGCCGAACCCGCCCTGTCCCGCCAGCCAGAAGAAACCCGGCGCTTGCCGGTCGAAGCCCGCCACGGGCAGCCGGTCGGGGGCAAAGTTCCTGAGGCCTGCCCATTTGCTCGCCAGCTGCCGGATTGTCAGCGTGGTGGCCTGTTCGACATTCCACGCCGCCAGCGCGACGTCTTCCTCTTCGGGCTGCGCGTCGCAGGGCGCGCTCGGGCCTTCGTCCATCGGGCTGGCGAGCAGCCGGCCATTGCCCTCGGGCTCGAGATAGAATCCGGGGCCCACAGTCTTGGTGAAGGGCCAGTCGCGCACCGCGTGCTCGGTGTCGAAAGTGATCACCGTGCGCCGCAGCGGGGTGATGCCCAGCGGCGCGATACCGGCCAGCGCCGCGACCGGGTCGGCCCACGCGCCCGCGGCATTGACCACCACGCGTGCGCTGTAGCTTGCCCCCGGCGTATCGGCAGTCCAGCGCTCGCCCGCGCGCGCCAGCCGCTCGACCGGGACGCCGTTCGCCAGCTTGCCGCCGCGAGCCAGCAGCTCCTTGCGATGCGCCTCGAGCATGGCATGCGCGTCGAGCTTGCGTGCATGCCGGTCGAGCAGCGCGCCGCTGATGCCGCCGTCTCCCTCGCGCAGCACCGGGGTGAACGCGCGCGCCTCGGCAGGCGCCAGCCGTTCGACGCGCGGCTCCCATTCGCGGTAATTGGCTTCCAGCCTGTCGAGCGCCGCTTCCTGTCCTTCAAGCGCGATGAACAGCGCGGGATGCGGCGTTGCCCCGGGTTCGGCCAGCAGCGGCATGCTCGCCGCGGTCAGTGCGCGCACCAGCCAGGCGTCCATGTCGAAATGCGCGAAGGCGGCGCTGCGGCCCGAGGAATGCACACCGGGCGCGGTTTCGGCCTCGACCACCTGCGTGGTCCCGTGCCGTGCCAGCCGCGCAGCGGCGGACAGCCCCGCGATCCCGGCGCCCACCACGAGGAAATCGACCTGTTTCATAGCGACTCCGTTGCCCGCTGCGGCCATTCTGCCTAGTCTCGCGCCTAGCAAAACAGCGGGGGCGCAGACAGATGGCAATGACGATCCTGGTGACCGGGGGCACCGGCTATATCGGCGGCGAGGTGATCGAGCAGCTGCTGGCGCGCGGGCACAGCGTCCACACCACGGTCCGCGATGCCGCGAAGAGCGAACCGCGGCTGCGCGCGCGCTGGAACGATGCGGGTGAGCGGCTGAAGGTGTTCCAGGCCGATCTGCTCGACGATGCCGGCTGGGCCGAGGCCAATGCCGGCTGCGACGCGGTGGCGCATGTCGCCTCGCCGTTTCCGCTGGCTACGCCCCGGGACAAGGACGAGCTGGTGGTGCCCGCGCGCGAAGGCACGCTGCGCGCGCTCGATTTCGCGCACCGCGCGGGCATCACGCGCTTCGTCCAGACCAGCAGCGCGGCCGCGATCGCCTATGGCCAGCCGGACAAGGACCATTTCACCCATCTCGACTGGACCGACCTGACCGCCGGCGTGCCGCCCTATATCGAGAGCAAGACCGTGGCCGAACGCGCCGCGCGCGACTGGGTCGCGATGCACGCGCCGGGCATGGCATTCTGCTCGATCAATCCGGTGGCGGTGTTCGGTCCCGTCCATGACGACGATCTGTCGACCAGCGTCGCGATGGTGAAGAAGATCATCGACGGTTCGATCCCGCTGCTGCCCGACATGGGAATTTGCGTGACCGACGTGCGCGATGTGGCCGAAGCGCATGTCCGCGCGCTCGAGGCCCCGGCACAGCAGGTTCGCGGCGAGCGTTTCCCGACCAGCCAGAAATTCCTCTGGCTGCGCGAAATGGCGGCGATCATCCGCCAGCGCGTGCCCGAGCATGCGGGCAGGGTGCCGAGACGCGGCATGCCCAACTGGCTGGTGCACATGCTTGCGCCCTTCATGGACGAAATGAAGCAGGTGCGCGGCGAGCTCGGCAATGTCCGCGACGTTTCCGGTCGCCACACCGAAGAGGTGCTCGGCTTCACCTTTATCGCCGCCGAACAGACTCTGGAGGACACCGTGCGGAGCCTCGCGGCAAAGGGCATCGTCACGCACTGACGGGGCATTGCATTGCCAGTCCGCCGGGGCTTCGGCACAAGACGCATGAAACGAATCGTTGACGGGAAATTGACATGAACATGCTGGCGTCGCGCGGGCAGCTGCGCGCAAGTTTCCTTCGCTGGGCGCTCTTCACCGTGCCGCTCTGCGTGCTGCTCGGCTTTCTGTCCGGCCAGCTGGGCAGCCCCGACACCGCGTGGTTCCAGTCGCTCGTCAAGCCCGGCATCTATCCCGAACCCAAGTGGTTCGGCATCGTCTGGACGATCCTCTATGTCATGATCGGCTTCGCGCTGGCTCTGGTCGCCTCGGCATGGGGCGCGCGCGGCCGCACTGCGGCGCTGTGGGTCTTCGCCGTGCATTTCGCACTCAACCTCGCGTGGAGCTATGTCTTCTTCGGCGCACAGCAGATCAGCGGGGCGCTGGCACTGCTGGTGGCGATCGTGCTGACGTTGCTGGTGGTGATCGCACTGTTCTGGCGCGTCCGCCGGCTCGCCGCGGTGCTGCTGCTGCCCTATCTCGCCTGGGTCTGCTTCGCCACCGCGCTGAATTACCAGTTCCTCCAGCTCAATCCGCAAGCCGATGGCGGCACGCCCGAAGGCGCGGTCGAGCGGGTGAGGATTTAGTTTTTGCTTTTCGCACCGACATCCGTCGGTGCATCCTCGGGGCTGTTCCTTCGCTTCGCCCCGGGCCCCTGCGGGCGCGCGGTCGCGCTTGCCGTTCGCTGGTCGCGAACGGGACTCGCTCGTTACCATAGCGGGTCGCACTGGTCTCGAGCCGCAGGCGAGGCAAAGGCGACCGCCCGCCCGCAGTGGAATCGAAGCGACAGCTGAGATGGCTGAAAGCCACCCGACCGTCAGGTCGCATGAGCGGGGATAGCCAAGGCCGCGGATGCGGCCGCCGGCGCTTGAGGCGAAGCAAACGAGCACTCTAGACAAAAACCTCATCCCGTCCCATCTGAACCCTATGCAGAGCCAGAATCCCCTGATCGCCGATTTCGTCAAACTCGCCAATTCGGCAGCCGGTACGCTGGCCGGCATGGGGCGCGAGGCCCGCGACGCCGCGCGCGAACGCGCCAAGGAAAGCTTCGGCGGGATGGACTTCGTCACCCGCGAGGAATTCGACGCGGTGAAGACCATGGCCAGCAAGGCGCGCACCGAAGCGGAAGACCTCAAGGCCCGCGTCGCAGCGCTGGAAGCCCGGATCAAGTGACCGTCGCCCCTGCGCAGGCAGGGGCCCAACTGACGTCGCAGTCCGCGATAGAACGCTCCATAAGTCGACTTCGCCGTCTTCGCAGGATCGATGCGAGCGGCTAAGGCCGCCCCATGCAGCTTTCCGCTCCCGCCATCCTGCTTGCCGCGCGTGCGCATGGCGAGACCGCGGTCATTGCGCGGATGCTGACCGAGCAGCATGGCATGGTCGCCGCTTATGTAGCAGGGGGGCGCGGGCGGCAGCTGCGGCCGGTGGTGATCCCCGGCAATATCGTCCAGGCGGAAATCCGCGCCAAGTCGGACAGCCAGCTGCCCTTCGCCCGGCTCGAACTGGTCGCCAGCCGCGGGCCGTGGCTGGGCGAGCCGCTGGCGGCTTCGGCGATCAACTGGGTCACCGCGCTCACTGCGAGCGCGCTGCCCGAGCGCAATCCCTATCCCACGCTCCATTCCGCGCTCGGCGGCTTGCTCGATGCGATCTGTTCTGCCGACAGCGCACGGCAGTGGGTCGAGGCGCTGGCGGTCTATGAAGCGCTGCTGCTGCGCGAGCTGGGCTATGGCGGCCAGCGGCCCGCGATAGCCGGCCTCGGGCAGGCCTTGGAAATTCTCGACCGGCAGGAGCCGCTGATCGCGCGCTATTTGCTCGCCGACACCCGCGCCGACGTGATGGGCGCGCGAACGCTGCTGCGCCAGCGACTGGAACGGATGGTTTAGCCGCGTTCAAGAATGGTTCGTCGCCCCGGCCCATGCAGGGGCCTAGACACTGTCCGTTGAGCGCCCCGAGGGGCAGAAAGGCTCCTGCGCAGGAGCGACGAGGCTGGAGAAACACGCTTGAAAATCGCAATTTTCGCCGGCGACGGCATCGGGCCCGAAGTGATCGCACAGGCGCGCCGCGTGCTGGAAGCGCTGTCGTTGCCCGGATTGACGCTGTTCGAAGGCGATGTCGGCGCCGCCGCCTATCGCCGCCACGGCCATCCGCTGCCACCCGAAACGCTGGAAATGGCGCGCGCGGCCGATGCGGTGCTGTTCGGCGCGGTGGGCGATTTTTCCTGCGACGACCTGCCGCGCGAACTGCGCCCCGAACAGGCGATTCTCGGTCTGCGCAGCGAGCTTGGCCTGTTCGCCAACCTGCGGCCAGCGGCCGGCTTCCCGGGGCTCGAACACCTGTCCTCGCTCAAGCCCGAAGTCGCGCGCAGCATCGACCTGCTGGTGGTGCGCGAACTCAATGGCGATGTCTATTTCGGCGACAAGGGCGAACGCGGCAGCGATGGCGGGCGCGAGGGCTGGGACGCGATGTCCTACAACGAGGCCGAGGTTCGCCGTATCGCGCACGCCGGCTTCCGCGCCGCGATGGGGCGCGGCAAGAAACTGACCAGCGTCGACAAGGCCAANGTCCTCGAAACCAGCCGCATCTGGCGCGAAACCGTGATCGAAGTCGCGCAGGAATATGCAGAGGTCGAACTTGACCACATGTATGTCGACAATGCCGCAATGCAGCTGGTCAAGTCGCCGGGCCAGTTCGACACGATCGTCACCGGCAATCTGTTCGGTGATATCCTGTCCGACCAGGCCAGCGCCTGCGTCGGCTCGATCGGCCTGCTCGCCAGCGCGTCGCTGGGCGAACGGCAGACCGACTACGGCACCTTCGGCCTGTACGAGCCGATCCACGGCAGCGCGCCCGACATTGCCGGGCAAGGCAAGGCCAATCCGGTCGCGGCCGTGCTCAGTCTCGCCATGCTGCTGCGTCACTCGTTGGGGCGCGAGGAGGACGCCGTCCGGATCGAGCGTGCGGTTGAGGCGATCCTTGCCGATGGCGTGCTGGGCGGTGACCTCGGCGGCAGCGCTTCGACGCAGGAAGTCGGCGATGCGATTGTTAGGAAGATTGTAACCATATCTTGAGGATTGCCGCATAACCGGGTCATGCAATGGACATGACACCGCAGATGCAGCCCGATCCGGCTACCTCCACCGCTGCCAGCGCTCGCCCGCTGGAGCTGGCGATCATCCTGCCCACGCTCAACGAGCGCGACAATCTCGCCCCGCTGGTCGAGCGGATCGAAGGAGCGCTGGGCGCATCGGGCTGGGAAGTGCTGGTGGTGGACGACAATTCCGCCGACGGTACCAGCGACGAAGCGCGGCGTCTGTCGCTCTCGGATCCGCGCGTGCGGGTACTGCAGCGCATCGGCCGGCGCGGCTTGTCGAGCGCGGCGATCGAGGGCTTCTGCGCCACTGCGGCGCCCTATGTCGCGGTGATGGATGCTGACCACCAGCACGATCCCAAGCTGCTGGTCGACATGCTTGGCGCGGTGAAAGCGGGGGACGCGGACGTCGCGGTCGCCAGCCGCTTCGCCGAAGGCGCGAGCATGGAGGAATGGGGCCGCCCCGACCGCGAGAAGCTTTCCAGCGTCGCCAACATGCTGGCGCGCAAGCTCACCGGGGTCGAACTCAGCGACCCGATGAGCGGCTTCTTCCTGCTGCCCAGCGCGACTGCACGGCGGCTGGTGCCCAGCCTTTCGGGCATCGGCTTCAAGATCCTGCTCGACCTGCTCGCCACTTCCGAAACACCGCTCAAGGTGAAGGATTTCCCGATGAATTTCTCCGCCCGCCGCTCCGGCGAAAGCAAGCTCGACCGCGCGATCGCGCTCGATTTCCTCGCCGGGCTGTACGACAAGAGCTTCGGTCGGATCATCCCGACGCGCTTCGCGCTGTTCGGCACGGTCGGGGTCATCGGCATCGGCGTGCACATGGCGATCCTCTATGCCTTCATGCTGGTGGCAGGGACCAATTTCGGCTGGAGCCAGGCGGTCGCGACTTTCGGGGCGATGACCTTCAACTTCTGGCTCAACAATTTCCTCACCTATCGCGACCGCCGGCTGAAAGAGGCGGACCGCCTGTTCTGGGGCTGGCTCAGCTTCATCGCCGCATGTTCGATCGGCGCCTTCGCCAATGTCGCGGTGGCCACCACGCTCAACGACCGGGGCTTGCACGAAGTCTTCGCCGCGCTGATCGGGATTGGCATCGGCTCGGTATGGAACTACGCGCTGTCGAGCCGCTTCGTGTGGGGGCGGTATTAGGTTTCGCGCGTGCGGTCAGGGCATCCGTCCTGACCTTGCGGCGGCACCAGCCCACGCCTGAGTTTTGTTGTGTGCGCCTTCGACATCCGTCGAAGGCTTGCGGCACCAGCCCACTCCCCCACCCGGCCACCCAGTCAGTATGATCCCGTGGGTGGCCGGGTGGGGGAGTGGGCCGGTACCGTCGCAAGGGAAGCGCGGATGCGCTTCACGCACCCCACCAAAACCCTATCTCCAGCTTTCCATCCAGGTCCACACGGCGAAGCTGTCGGGGCCGGCGAGCGGCGCGGCGCTGATGATCGGGTAGAACCACGCGAAAACCAGCACGCTGCCGATCACCGGCGCCAGCGCGCTCTTGCGCCAGCCGCCCTGCCACAGCGCATCGCACACCAGTGCCAGCGCGGCGAGCAGCGCCATGCTCGGCAATGCGTAATGGTAGTAGAACTGCACCGGCTTGGTTGCGACCACCCAGAAACCCAGGCTCGCCGCATAGAGCAGCGCCGTGCCCAGCGCCGCCCAGTGACGGCGCATCACCCCGTGCCAGGCGCACCACGCCAGCGCGGGCAGGCCGAGCAGCATGGTCAGCGGATTGCCGATCAGCATGATCCCGCGCTGCACCCCCGCGACCGGTTCGTAGAGATACCAGATCGACCGCGCATTGAGCACCCATTGCTCCCACGTNGACTGGTAGGGATGNGCCTTCAGCACCTGCTCCTGCTGCGACAGCATGAACTGGTGGTGGAACACGAGCCCCTCGGTGATCGGGTGCAGGCGGAAGAAGAAGGCCGGCAGGTAGGTCGCGGCATAGACCGCCAGCGGCACCGCGCCGAGCCACAGCGCGGCCTCGAGCAGCGTGGTCCCGGGGACGGGCGCGCCGCGGCGGCTGAGCAGCAGCCGGCGGCGACCCGCCAGNGTGCGCGCGACNAGGAAGGTCAGCCCCGGGAGCATGGCGACGACCAGCGCGTTCCATTTCGCGCCCATCGCCAGCCCCAGTGCGATCCCGGTCAGAGCCAGCCGCCAGCGNCCTTGCTCCGGTTGCCGGATCGCGGCNGCGAACTGCCATGCGGCCAGCGCGAGGAAGGCGAGGTAGACGATGTCGAGCATGGCGATGCGCGCATGCACGAACAGGTGGAAACCGGTCGCCAGCAGCACGCCGTAGGCGAGGGTGGCGAAGCGGCTGGCGCTGGCGAACCACAGCGCGCGCATCGCGCCGAACAGCGCCAGCGTGCCCAGCAGCGTGGGCAGCAGCCGCCAGCCGACCGGATTGTCGCCGAACAGCGCAATCCCCAGCGCGATCAGCTGCTTGCCCAGCAGCGGGTGTTCGCGATTGGTGAATTCGCCCAGCACCAGCAGCTCGCGCGCGGCGGGCAGGTAGTGGACCTCGTCGAAATAGGGATGCGGCACCGCGGTCAGATACGGCAGGCAGGCCAGCCAGAAGGCGAGCGCCAGCGCGGCGCACCAGCGAAGCGGATCCTGGACCTGTTCGGGCGCGCGGCTCATCGCGAACCGGCTTAGGTAAGCCGCGCACCCGCATCAAGGCGGATCAGCCGGTTGTGCGCCGTTCCAGCCAGAACAACCGGGCGACCATGGCGAGCAGCCCGATGCTGGCAGTCGCCGCCACGAACAACAGCCACAGCGGCACCGCCATCCCCTGCGCGCGGGCGCGCGGAACGACGAAAAAGCACGCGATGCCCAGCGCGAACAGCAGGTCCCACCACACCTGGATGCCCCACAGGTTCGAAGTATGGTTGACCCACACCGGCGTCACGCCGTCGCGGGCGATCGTCACGGCGGTAAAGAACCCGAAGCCCGCCGCAAGCAATGCGGCGAGGAGCGGATTGCCCGTCTCGGCACGAGCGGTCAGGATATGGGCGAGGGCGGCCAGCACTCCCACCAGCCCGGCAAGGAAGAGGATTACGTAGGGTGTCACGGTAGTCGGCTCCCGAATCGGATGTAGCGAGTGCTACACTTGTAGCCCCTTGTAGCGACTGCTACAAGATGCGCATGTCACCCGCCCGCATGTCCCGCGAAACGCTGCTGCCATTGCTGGCGGCGCATGTGATGGCGCACGGGCTCGCCGATGCCTCGCTGCGTCCGCTTGCCAGGGCGGCAGGGACCAGCGACCGCATGCTGATCTACCATTTCGGGAATAAGGACGCGCTGGTCGCAGCGCTGCTCGATTACCTTGTCGCNCGGTTCGCCGACGCGCTCGATTCCGCTTTCCCGCAAGCGCGCAGTGCCTCGCGCCGCGCCTGTGCGGAAACGGTCTATGCGGTTACGGGGCAGCCCGCATTCGCACCCTTCCTGCGGGTATGGTGGGANATCGTCGCGGGCTGCTCGGCCGGGAATGCCGCCTATCTCGCGGCGGCCGGCGGGATGATGGAGNTCCTGCTCGAGTGGGTGGTCGATCACCTGCCGGCAAGCGATCCCGATCCGGCTGCGGGCGCCCGCGCAGTGCTGACCGCGATCGAGGGTGCCCAGGCGCTGCGCGCGGTGGGGCGCGGCGACATTGCCGAAGCGGGGCTTGCAGCCTTGGAAGGGCGACCCGCTTGATGCGCGCCGCGCGCGTGCTATCGCGCCTGCCATGAAGAACACCACCGGCACCGACCGTTCGATCACCTCCCGCTGGCGCCCCGCGACGCAGGCNGTGCGCGGGGGCACCTGGCGCAGCGAGCAGGGCGAGACCAGCGAAGCGCTGTTCCTCACCTCGGGCTATAGCTACGACAATGCGCAGACCGTNGCCGATCGCTTCGCGGGCGAGGATGCGGGCATGACCTATTCGCGCCTGCAGAACCCCACCGTCGCCATGCTCGAGGAGCGCATCGCGCTGATGGAAGGCGCCGAGGCATGCCGCGCGCAGGCCAGCGGGATGGCGGCGATGACCACCGCGCTGCTGTGCCAGCTTTCGGCGGGCGACCACGTGGTCGGCGCGCGCGCGGCCTTCGGTTCGTGCCGCTGGCTGCTCGATCACCTGCTGCCGCGCTTCGGGATCGAGACCACCGTGGTCGACAGCGCCGATAACGATGCGTGGGAAGCCGCGATCCGGCCCAACACCAAGGTGTTCTTCTTCGAAACCCCCGCCAACCCCACGCTCGACGTGGTCGATCTGGCGCATGTCTGCGCCGTCGCCAGGGCGCATGGCATCACCACCGTGGTCGACAACGCCTTTGCCACCAGCGCGCTGCAGCGCCCGATGGATTACGGCGCCGACGTGGTCGCTTACTCGGCCACCAAGCTGATGGACGGGCAGGGCCGCGTGCTCGCGGGCGCAGTGTGCGGATCGCAGCAATGGATCGACGAGGTGTTGCTGCCCTTCCAGCGCAACACCGGCCCCAATATCTCGCCGTTCAACGCCTGGGTGGTGCTCAAGGGGCTCGAAACGCTCGACCTGCGCGCCCGCCGCCAGAGCGCGAATGCGGTCGAACTGGGCACCTTCATCGAACCGCGTCTGCCGCGCATCCTGCACCCCGGGCTGGCCAGCCACCCGCGGCATGATCTGGCAATGGAACAGATGGTCGCCACCGGCCCCATCTTCGCGCTCGATGTGGGCGACCGGGCGACCGCATTCAAGCTGCTCGATGCGCTGCAGCTGGTCGATATCTCGAACAATATCGGCGATTCGCGCAGCCTGATGTGCCATCCCGCCAGCACCACGCACGCGGGCATGACGCAGGAGGCGCGCGACGCGATGGGCGTGACCGAAGGCCTGCTGCGGATCAACGTCGGGCTCGAGGATGTCGAGGACGTGAAGGAAGACCTCGACCGCGCGCTTACCGCCGCGGGGCTCTAACCCGCCGCCGCGTTCAGCCGCGCCACGCGTTGCGTGTCGCCACCCGCTCCAGTTCCTCGCCCAGCGCATGCGCGGTGGTGAGCGCATCGGTGCAGCGCGCATCGTCGGTCAGCGCGCCATGCACGTCGAGCCCGCCGCCGCCGATCAGCGCCATCAGCAGCCCTTCGTCGCGCGTCATCCCCGCCGCGCAGCACGGCGCGAGCAGGATCTTGCGCCGCGAGGTGCGCGCCAGGTCGACGACCAGCGCGCGCGTCAGCACCAGCAGCCGCCGGAACTCCGCGCCGCTGGCATCGAGCGCGAGCATGGTCGCCCGCGCATCGTGCAGCCCGTGACCGGCGATCCGGCGGACGAGGACAAGCCCCAGCGTCTGGTGCCGCCGCGCGGGGAGCGGAAGGTCGAGTGTGGTCGAATCGTGCGAATGGGCCATGCAATCTCCTTTGCCGGCCGCCATCCTATGCTATTGCAAATCACTCGCAAGTATTATCTGCGGCTCTTCCACCGCCCGATCTCCCCCGCGGCACGCCCTATCGCCCGCGATAGGGTTCGCAGGCGACCCCGTCATTGTCGCGGTCAAGCGCGGGGCGATAGCCCGGCTGTCCGCGCAGTATCGGCGCGGCGCGTGCGGCGCGGGCCGCATCGCAATTAGCGAAATAGACGCCCCCGCGCAGCTGCGCAGTGGGGGCTTGCGGGCTGGATCGGCGGTTGCGGTGACAGTGATAGCCGCCGCTCTGCCGGTTGTTGTGGCATCCCTCGGCGTTCAGTCCGCCCGGGTGCGCCTGTGCGGGCGGTGACGGCAGGGCCAGCATTGCACAGGGCAGCAGCAGGGAAAGATGTTTCATCCTCGCCTCCCTAGCACGCAGGCGTTATCGCAGCGAAAAGGGGAGGAACACGATGACTGCAACCGTCGAATTCATTTTCGATATCGCCGCGCCCAATGGCTATCTCGCCTGGTATCCGCTCAAGGACAGTGCCGCGCGCACCGGGGCGCGGCTGGAGGTCACGCCGGTGTTCCTCGGCGGAATGCACAAGCTGACCGGCAATGCCCCGCCAATGATCCGCGATGCCGGGGTCAAGGGCAAGGTCGCCTATGCGGCGCTCGAGTTCCAGCGCTTCATCGACCGTCACGGCTTGCACCGATTCAGGATGCACCCGGCCTTGCCGTTCAATTCGATCCTGCTCCAGCGCGTGCTGGCGGCGGCGGCTGACGAAGCGCAGCGGCAGGCGCTGGTCGAAGCGCTGCTGCCGGCAGTGTGGGAACGCAACATCGATTGCAGCGATGTCGACGCGGTGGGTGCGGAATTGACGCAGGCGGGCTTCGATGCACGGGCGCTGCTGGCCGCGGCGCAGGACCCGGCGGTGAAGGCGCGGCTGGCCGAAAACACCGAACGCGCGGTCGAGCGCGGCGCCTTCGGCATCCCGACCTTTTTCGTCGATGGCGAGATGTGGTTCGGCAAGGAACGCCTGGGCCAGCTCGAGGATTTCCTCGGCGGCGGACAGCCTTAACCGAGCAATACCGCGATGATCGGCAATGGCAGCGCCAGCGCCATACCCGATAGCAGATCGCCGCCTTCGTCGCGCACAAGACGCCTCAGCAATGCATAAAACATATTCCGACTCCCCCCGGTTGTCGGACCAACCAATCGGCCGTGCGACCCGAATGGCTCCGGCAATAATCAGGTGCGACCCTGCCATCCGTAATGCACCCTAGGGCTTGGGAATATCTCTACGATCCCGGTAAACCGACGTTAACTTGCCGCATTGCGGAGGAAAATTTTGCCCGTTTCCTTGCGCCACACGGTTGGCGCGCTAGATTGGGGGGGTGATCAAGGAGCTCTTCCAGCATGCCGCCATGACCGACGGGATTACCGTCCGGGTCGCGGTGAACTTCCTGCCCGAACAATCGCAGCCCGACGCGGGCAAGTGGTTCTGGGTCTATCACATCCGCATCGAAAACGGCTCGCACGAACAGGTCCAGCTGATGACGCGCCACTGGCGCATCACCGATGGGGCCGGGCTGGTCAGCCATGTCGATGGCGAAGGCGTGGTCGGCGAACAGCCGGTGCTGAAGCCCGGGCAGAGCCACGATTACGTTTCGGGCTGTCCGCTCGACACGCCGCATGGCTCGATGGAAGGGTTCTACACCTTCAAGGCCGAAGATGGCTCGCCGCGCGAAGTGCGCATTCCCTTCTTCCCGCTCGCCGCGCCCGCCACGGCAAATTAGGCCGCGCGGCCACAGGCACGCAAGCGGCGCGGGCTGGCTAGCGCGCCAGGCCCGCCTCGGCTTCGACGGGGCCCGATACCGGGCGATCGAGCACGGCTTTCGCCTCGGCTTCCAGCCGGGGCGTCAATTTCGCGGTACGCGGTTCCAGCGGCGTGCCGTCCCCGCGTTCGCCATTGGCCTCGATATCCGCCAGCAGCAGTTTCATTTCGGCGATTTCCCTCACCTGGGCCTCGATGATGGCATCGGCCAGTTCGCGCACGCGCGGATCGCTGATCGCGGCGCGTTCGCTGGTGAGGATCGCGATCGAATGGTGCGGGATCATGGCCTTCATCCACTCCTCGTCCTCGACCGTGTGCTGGCTGCGCACGAGGAACAGGAACAGCGCGAAGCCAACGCAGGCGAGGGCCATCACGGCGATCTTGGTGGCGAGGCTGCGGTACATGCCCCACATGAAACCGAGCATGATCACGATCATGGCCATGCCCATCATCAGCGCCATCCACATGCGCGTCTGGCTGAAGAAGGCGTGGTCGAGCTCCCACAGCGCCGAATATTTCAGCACGAACATGGTCACGATGGAGGTCGCGATCATGGCGAAGAAGGTGGGCCACATGCCGTGGCCGGAACTGCGCTGTTCGTCGGTCATCGATTCTCCCCTTGTCGGGTAAGCCAACGGGCGGGCGCCGCGCGTTGTTCCGGACCGCGCGGGGTTACTCTTCTTCTTCCTCTTCCTCGCCGCCGAACTTGAAGCTGCCGACCTTGACCTTCGGTTTCAGGCCGAGCCAGTCGGCCAGCGCCTCGAACTCGCGCATGGCGGGATAGGTGGCCAGCGCCGCGCGGCTTTCGTCGAGCCGCAGGACGAGGCTCTTCTTCTTGCGCCTCAGCGCGCTGGTGGTGAGCGACATGCGGCTGCCCCCGCCCAGCCGCCGGGCGAGCCGGTAGCCCAGGCCCCAGGTGATGCCTTCACGCAGGTCGTCGTCACTTGCCAGTTCGCTCAGCTTCTCGGGCACGTCGGTGCGGCCCATGCTGCCGAACAATGCGGCGCAGATCATCGCGCGGCCGCGTGCGTCGAGGTCGATCCAGCGCTTGCCCAGCGGCCATTCGATCGCATGGCTGACGCGCAGGTTGGGTTCGACCCGCTGCAACGCGCCCGACAGCTGCGCGGCAGCCAGCCGCAGCCGCTCGTTGACGCTGCCATCGCCATCGGTGAGGCTGACCGTCCAGGCGGACAACAGTGTCGCATCGGTGATCGAGGCGTCGCGCGGCGAGGCATAGGCGGTAACCCCCGCGAGCAGCGGGTCGGCCTTCATCTGCGCCGGTTCGAGCCGCGCGTAGAGCAGGCCCTCGCGCAGGCCCCAGGACGAGAATATCAGCTCCTCGGGACCGATCGTGTCGAGCAGCGGGCGCAGCAGCGCGGCGGCGTCGGGCAGGTAATGCGCGCGCATCGCGCTGATGCCCGAGATCTCCATCAGCTGCTCGGGGTCGGCGGCGACCAGCTCCTGCGCCAGCCGGTGTGCGTCCTCGGGGGCGAGGGAAAAGCCGTGCGGGTCGGTCAGCGGATAGTCGAAATAGCGCATCGCATAGGCTGCCAGCGCGCGCCACGTGCCGCCGATCATGTACATCGGCCCGGGGTGCGCCGCGGCCCAGCCGGCCGAGCCGAGCTGCTTGCGCACCGCCTGTTCGAACGCTTCGGAGCCGCGCGCGCGCAGGGCCGGCAGGCGCAGCGTGCCGAGCTGCAGGCTGGCGGCCTCGTGGCAGCTGTTGTCCGCCACCGAGACCAGTTCGAGGCTGCCCCCGCCGAGGTCGGCAACCACGCCGCGCGCGCCCGGGAACGCGCCGAGCGCGCCCATCGCCGAGGCGGTGGCTTCCTCCTCGCCCGAGAGCAGGCGCGGCTCCAGGCCGAGCGCAGTCACCCTGGCCAGGAATTCGCTGCCATTCGTCGCGTCGCGCGCGGCGGCGGTGGCGACGGTCTGGACGTCNTCCACCCCCAGNTCATGCAGNATCAGCGCATAGCGCGCCAGCGCGGCNAGCGCTTCCTCGGCGGCTTCCTCGGGGATCGNGCCNCTATCCGCCAGNTCGCGGCCGAGCCGGGCGGAGACCTTCTCGTTCCACACCACTTCGGGCGCGCGCGCGGTGCCTTCGTAGATCACCATGCGCACGGTGTTCGAACCGATGTCGATGACCGCGCGCGGCGGCTGGATCAGGCGGCGCTGCCACTTGGCCGAACGCGACTTGTTCATTCGCTCGCTCCTCNCAGCGTGAGGCGCGGGACCTCGTGCTCGGCCAGCGCCGCACCGCGGCCCGACAGCGAGGGGTTGGCCATGAAATACTGGTGGCAGTTGAACCCGCCGTCGCCTTGCCGCAGCCGGTGGTACTGGCCATCGGGTTCGAGCTGCCAGCTCTGTTCGGTGTCGAGGATATTGGCGAGCATGACCTGTCCCAGCACCTGATCGTGCACTGTCTTGTTGGTGATCGGCACCATCACCTCGACCCGCCGCAGCAGGTTGCGGCTCATGGCGTCGGCGCTGGTCAGATAGACCTTCGCCTGCCGGCTCGGCAGCGCCTTGCCATTGGCAAAGGCCCAGACGCGCGAATGTTCGAGAAAGCGGCCGATGATCGACTTGACGCGGATGTTCTCCGACACGCCCGGCAGGCCCGCGCGCAGGCTGCAGATGCCGCGCACCATCATGTGGATCTCGACCCCCGCCTGGCTGGCTTCGTAGAGCTTGTCGATCATCGGCCGGTAGGTGATCGAATTGAGCTTCGCCCAGATCCCCGCCGGCTTGCCCGCGCGCGCATTCGCGATCTCGGCGTCGATCAGGCTGAACAACCGCGCCTGCAGGTCGATCGGCGACAGCGACAGCTTTTCCAGATCGTCGGGCTCGATATAGCCGGTGATGAAATTGAACACCTTGGCCGCATCGCGCCCCAGCGCCGGATCGGCGGTGAAGAAGCTGAGGTCGGTGTAGATCTTGGCGTTGATCGGGTGGTAATTGCCCGTCCCGAAATGGCAGTAGGTGCGATAGCCGTCCTCTTCGCGGCGCACCACCAGGCTGACCTTGGCGTGCGTCTTCCATTCGGTGAAGCCGTAGATCACCTGCACCCCGACGCGTTCGAGCTCGCTGGCCCACTGGATGTTGCGTTCCTCGTCGAAACGCGCCTTCAGTTCGACCACCGCGGTCACTGCCTTCCCGTTCTGCGCCGCCTCGATCAGCGCCGCGATCACCGGCGACTGGTCGCCCGCACGGTACAGCGTCTGCTTGATCGACATCACCGCCGGGTCGCGCGCGGCCTGCCGCAGGAAGTCGACCACCACGTCGAAACTCTCGAACGGGTGGTGGATCACGAGGTCCTTCTCGCGAATGGCGGAAAAACAGTCGCCGTCATGTTCGAGGATCCGCTCGGGATAGCGCGGGCTGAAGGGTTCGAATTTCAGATCGGGCCGCGGTTCGTTGCAGATCGTGGCGAGATCGGCGAGGCCGAGCATCCCGCCCGATTTGACGATCATGTTCTCTTGCACCTCGAGCTCCTCGCGCAGCATCGTCTCGGCGATGTCGTCGCATTCGTCGTCGAGTTCGAGCAGCACGGTACGGCCGCGGCGGCGCCGCTGGATCGCCGTGCGGAAGTAGCGCACGAGGTCCTCGGCTTCCTCCTCGACCTCGATATCGCTGTCGCGCAGCACGCGGAACACCCCGTCGCCGAGCACCTTGAAGCCGGGAAACAGCTGGTCGGCAAAGCGCGTCACCAGCTGTTCGATCGCGACATAAATCGCCTTTTCCCCCGGCACGCGGACGAAGCGCGGCGCACCGCTGGGGATCAGCACCATCTCGATCAGGTCGGCCTGGCGCTTGCCGCGCTTGAGCCGGAAGATCACGCCGATCCCCTTGTTGGCGACGAAGGGGAAGGGGTGGCTGGGGTCGATCGCCTGCGGGGTGATCAGCGGCAGGATGTCGCTTTCGAAATATTCGGCCAGCCAGTCCTGCTGTTCGGCGGCCAGCGCGCTGGCCGGGGCCAGCACGATGCCTTCTTCGGCCAGCAGCCCGCTCAGCCGGTCGAGGCTCTCCTGCTGGCGGTCTTCCAGCCGCAGCAGCTCGTCGCGGATGGCGGCCAGCTGCTGGCGCGGGCTGGCCCCGTCAATCGCCTGCGTTTCGATCCCGCGGTTCACCTGGCCTTCCAGCCCGGCGATGCGGACCATGGTGAACTCGTCGAGATTGCTCGCCGAAATCGACAGGAAGCGCAGCCGTTCGAGCAGCGGGTAGCGTTCGTTCTCGCTTTCGGCGAGCACGCGGCGGTTGAACGACAGCCAGCTCAGCTCGCGGTTGGTGTAAAGGTCCTGCGCGGCGGCCGGGACGTCTTGCGATCCGGCATCATTGGCCGGCGCTTGGGGGGAGGTTTCTGCAGTCATGGTGGTGCGGTGTGGAACATGGTCCTCGCATATGACGGTTGCGCGACAGTGTGGCCGACCGGCGCGCTAAAGGAAAGGGCGGGCGGTGGCATCTTGTTTCCTGCGGCTGCCGCATTTATGTCGCAACGCGCAATGAAGCGTACACACCTGCCTCTCAACGCCCTGCGCGTTTACGATGCCGCCGCGCGGCATCTCTCCTTCACCCGCGCCGCGGACGAGCTGGCAGTGACGCCCGCCGCCGTTGGCCAGCAGATCCGCGCGCTCGAGGATCACCTCGGCACGGTGCTGTTCCGCCGCACCAGCAAGGGGCTGGAGCTGACGCAGGAAGGCGCCGCGGGCCTCGACGCGCTGCGCGAAGGGTTCCTCAAGTTCGAGGAAAGCGTCTCCGCCATGCAGGCGGGCCAGGCTTCCGACAGCTATACGATCGCCTGTCCGCGCGAATTCTACGCGCAATGGCTGGCTCCGCGGCTGGCAACCTTCGGCGAGGCCAACCCCGATATCCGTTTCACCTTCGTCGCTGACGAGAACGCCGATTTCACCGAGGCGAACCTCGATTGCGCGATCCGGCTGGTCGACGGGCCGGGCGANCTGCAGGGCATCGAACTCGACGAGGCGCGCCGCGTCACGGTGGCCCGGCCTGCGCAGCACGGCGGCGCCCCCGACCAGTGGATCGATTGGGGCCTGCCGCTGCAGGACGGGATTGCGGCGCATGTCAGCGTGTCCAACGCGGGCCAGGCGCTGTCCTCGGCGCTGGCCGGGCTGGGCAAGGCGATCCTGCCCGAACTGCTGGTCAAGGATGCGATCGATGCGGGCCGGCTCGAAGTGCTCGACGGGCCGCACACCGGCACGCGCGCCTACTGGATGGTGGCACCGACGCCGCAATGGCGGACCAAGAAGGTCCGCACGCTGGTCGAATTCCTGTCCGCGGAACTGTAATCCGGCCGCGCGCGGCGCGCCCCGATCCGTCACCGCAGGCATCGCCGAAGACGGCGGGCCGATAGCGTACAACTTCCCCCGTTCAACCCGCCGCGCGGCAGGCGCGGGCGCATGCGCATGGTGAACCGATTTCAACCGGTTCTTAACCCGCGCAGGTAAGGTGATCTTAACGGTGGGGCGGTTAGTCCGGGGCCACAGGGGGCTGGCTTTGTGAACCGTATGCTGCAAAATCTTCGTACCGACACCAAGGGCAACGCGCTGGCGATTTTCGCCGCAGCCTTGGTGCCGCTTGTCCTTGTGGTCGGCAGCGGGCTCGACCTGAGCTTCGCCTACATGGCGAAAGCCAAGCTGCAAAACGCCTGCGACGCCGCGGCGCTCGCGGGTCGCCAGTCAATGGACGGCACCAGATGGACGAGCGCGAACGAAGCGGAAGCCGATAAGTTCTTCGACTTCAACTTCCCCGAAGGAACGCTGGGCGCGCGAGATCGGGTCTTCGATATCGGCAAGGATCCCCTCGACAACACGCAGCTCCTGGGCGAGGCAAGCGCCACGATCCCAACGATGCTGATGTATATTTTCGGCTATGACGCAATCCCGATCGAGGCCGAGTGCAACGCCAAGCGCGACTTGGGGCATAACGACGTGATGCTGGTGCTCGACACCACGGGGTCGATGGCCCAGCGTCCCTCGACCGGCGGCAGCAAGGACAAGATCGAACTGCTGCGCACGGGCACCGCGGGGCTGTTTCGCGCGCTCGACGATACCAGCAACGGCTCGATCACCCGCTTCGGCATCTTGTCCTATTCGCACACTGTGAACGTCGCGAGCAGCCTGGGGAATCACGATGTCCTCAAGGACCAGCTCTACGCAGGCGAGCAATGGGAGCAGACCGTTTGCTACCAGTACTATTCCCGCCGACGGTGGCGCACCGATTATTGCACGACGAACACCTACAACGACGAAGACGATGCCCCGAGCCGCGGCTACAGAAACCAGAGCAGTACGCGGCGCACCTATACTTACGATCCGCAGTACAAATATCCCGGCGACGTTACGGTAAAGATCAACGATACCAAGTGGAGCAACACCAACGGTTTCCGCAGCACGAGCGAAGGGTGCATCGAGGAACGCTCGAGTGTCGGTCAGCCGGGCAGCCCGGTAACCATCCTGCAGACGGTGAGCCAGGCTGACATCGACGAAACCGCTTCGAACAACGGCAACAGCGCCGCCTATCAATGGGGCCGCTACGATCCGGACAGTCAGAACGGCCAGTCGCAGAACGGGTGCCCGTCGCANTCGCAGAAACTGAAAACCTACGCGTCCGAAACCGCGTTCCAGAACGCCGTGAACGCCGCCACCGCCAANGTCACCGGCGGTACCTATCACGACATCGGCATGCTGTGGGGGGCNCGCTTCCTGTCGCCNACGGGCATGTTCGCCTCCGAAAACCCGACGCAGCACGGTATCGTGCCCGTCAACCGCCATATCGTCTTCATGACCGACGGGAAGCTCGATACCGGCGATACGCTGTATTCGGCCTTTGGCGTCGATCGCTATCACAACCGGATCCAGGGGTCGCAGTCGCAGACGACCAAGCACATCAACCGCTTCGATTCGATATGCGACCGCGTGAAGTCGACCGGCACGACCATCTGGGTGATTGCGCTCGACGTCACCGATACCGACGATATCGAAGACTGCGCAACGACCTCCGACCATTTCTATACTTCCGACGGATCGGACCTCGAGAGCATCTTCGAACGGATCGGTCGCGGGATCGGCAATCTGAGGCTGACGCGGTGAGGCAGGCGATGTCCAGGCTGCGCGGCATCCGCCGAGACGATAGCGGCGCGACGATCGTCGAGTTCGCGATCATCCTCGTTCCGATGGTCATCCTGCTGATGGGCGGGATCGAACTGGGGTACAACAGCTACGTTCGCTCGGTCCTGCAGGGGTCCCTCAACGATGCGGCGCGCCGGGCTGCGGTGGAAGCCCCCGCGATCAACGCTTCGGGTTCGACAGTGGAGGAAAAGGTCGAGAACCTTATCCGCGGCACGGTGCGCAAGGTCTCGCCGAATGCGACGGTAAACGTCACCCAGCAAAGCTATTTCGATTTTTCGAACATCGGGAACCCGGAAAAGCTGATGACCGATCACAACAGCAACGGCCAGTTCGATGCCGCCGACGGCGATTGCTGGGAAGANGCGAACGGCAACGGCCAGTTCGATACCGATGCGGGCAAGACCGGGCAGGGCGGGGCCGAGGATGTCGTGCACTATGTCGCCGATGTCAGCGCGCCGCGGTTATTTCCGCTTCACGCGTTCATTCCCACGATCAACCCGACCATCGAATTCGAACTGCAGGCTGCAGTGCGCAACCAGCCCTTCGGGCAGCAGGCCAACGCGGCGGTGATCTGTGCTTGAGATGCTGCGCTCCCTGCGCCGCGACAGCCGCGGCCTCGCCCTGACCGAGTTCGCCTTTGCGGCGCCGATCTTCCTCACACTGGTGCTGGCCGGTCTGGAACTGACGAACCTCGCCCTGGCCCACCTGCGGGTCAGCCAGATGGCGATGACCGTGGCCGATAATGCGGGCCGCGTGACCTCGGGGATCGACGAAGCCAATATCTACGAAGTGTTCAGCGGGGCAGAAGCGAATTCCAGCGCGCTGGGGTTCAAGGAAAACGGCCGTATCGTGCTGTCCAGCCTCGAGCACAACGGGCGCTCGGGCAGCAGGGAAGGGCAGACCATCGTCTGGCAGCGCTGCTGGGGCGACGATACGGCTGTCTCGTCGTCCTATGGCGTCGAAGGCGACGGCAAGAACAACGACGACCTCGAGTTCGGGATGGGCAATGGAAGCAACACGATCACTGCGCTCGAAGGCACCGCGGTGATGTTCGTCGAGGCGACCTACGACTATCAGCCGCTGGTCGACACCGGTTTCTTCGATCCGCCGACGATCCGCTACGAAAGCGCGTTCAACGTGCGCGGGCGCCAGAACAACGAGATCAGCAACACGCAGAACCTCGACGAGATGGACTGCTGAGCGCAGCCCGCGCGGTTCCCGCCGTTCCTAGCCTGCAGGGCCATCGAAATGCGCGAAGATGTCGCTCACCCCGGGCGGGTGGCGTTCCACGCGCAGCCGGTCGAGCGCGGGAGCGACCTCGAGCCGGTATTCGGCCTGCGGTCCGTCCTGCCCGACATGCACCCCGCCGAGCCGCTTGATGAAGCTGCGCGCGGCGTCGTTTTCCGACAGTACATGCGCCCGCAGCGCCTCCATCCGGCCCGCCGCGGCGTCGATCAGCAGCGTCGCGGTGAGCAGCCGGCCGACACCGAGCCCGTGATAGGCATCGACCACCCCGACAGAGAATTCCGCCACCGCGTCGCCCGCATCGGGGCGCATCGCGTGGACCACGCCCATCGCCGGCTGCGCGGGATCGGTCAGGTCGAGCGCGCCCCAGGCGAGGTGCAGCACGCCATCGGCATCGAGCAATCGTTCGATCACCCAGTCGGGGGGGCTCGCCCCGCCGGAGAAGAACCGCAGGTAGCGCGAGCGCGGGCTCATCGCCGCGATGCCGGCGCGCAGGCGTCCCTCGTCGCCGGGGGTCACAGTGCGGATGCAGATCGCGCGCCCGTCTTCCAGCCGGGTGACGATCGACGCCTCGCCGCAATCGTCCGGCGCGCGCAGTCCCGCAGGTATGTCGCCGCTGTCGGCCATCGATCCTCTCCACGCTGTGCGGCACNCGCCGCGCGCGGCCGAGCCTAAAGCCATTCGCCGCGCCGCGCCAGCACCTCCGTCGCCCACAGATCGCTCACCCGGCCGAGCCCCCGCGCAGCCACGCCAGCGCGCCCGCCGCCATGCCCTTGAACTTGGGCCAGCCGTCCGGATCGTCCGCCAGCGGCGCGCAGGCGAGCGCGGCATCGCCGGGCAATTGCCACTTGATCCGGTGATACAGCTTCGAGCGGCTCAGCGGCGAGCGCACCAGCCACAGCCCGTCGGNCAGCGGATGCCCGTCGCCATGCAGGTCGAGCGGNCCCGCGGGCGCGGCCTCGGGGTCGTGCCACACGAGGTACAGCGCCGCCGCNTCCCCGGCGGTATCGGTGGCTGCGNCGGGCGAATCGCTTGCGGTTGGCGGCATCGTCGATCTCCTTTGTAACCCAAAGGTAAAGGCCGCTTCGTGGTTCCACCTGCTTGACCGACTCGCGGTGCCATTTTACCCCGTAGGCATGACCTTGGCCTCTCCCTGTATCGGCGTTTGCCGCCTCGATCCGGCCCAGANCTATTGCACCGGCTGCGGCCGCAGCTGGGGCGAGATCGGCGAATGGACCGTGGCGAGCGAGGCGCGCCAGCGCGAGATCCTCGCCGCGGCCGAGGTGCGCGCNCGCCGCCGCGCTGGCCGGCGA
>FUFK010044590.1_pt1 | contig 41456 bp, 61 predicted proteins | sample 1021851 | NCBI WGS metagenome assembly FUFK01 (sample SAMEA51879418, study PRJEB19060) | metagenome
GGGCTGGCTCTCCGGGCGGCTCCGGGGGCCTGGGCGGGGCTCTCGGTGGGCCGGTGGGCGGCCGGTGGGGCCCCCAGAAAAACCGGGGCCGGGGCCCGGGGGGCCTGGTACGCCCTCTGAACCGCAAAATAAACAAAAAAGTTTTGGGGCAAGCTATGCAGGGGTATTAACAGGGGGTTGCAGCGTTTGCAAACCGTTTGCACTTCGTAAAAGTCGGCAAAAGGGGACTATACTATAGTAAGAGCCTTAGTAAAACCTTTAGCCTTTTACCTCTTTTAGTAATACAGGTAAGAGGCTTTACTGTAGTTAGGCCATAGCTTTGCACTATAGCAAGCACTCTCTCCCAATTCTGTAGTAGGACTCAAGCAATGCCAGCCGCTTTGCCTTACAAAAAGGCTATTGCCAACCGCATCCGTAAGATGATCCGTGAAGGTGTGCCCATGAAAGACATCATGGTAAGCATACAGGACCTTCAGGATGCCCCTTCGTCGTTTGCTACCTTCTACAAGATTTACGGGCACGACATCTCGTCAGAGCGGGCGGATATTGTAGGCCAGGTTGGTAGCATCGTGCTACAGCAAGCCCTGGAGGGTGACTTCAAGTCCCAAGAGCTATTTCTGCGTAGTAAGGGTGGGTGGTCACCTAACTCAACCCTTAACGAGCAAGAGCAAGAGACAGACCCCGAGCAGGATGAGTCGGCCATTGACGCCTTGATGACCCTGTTGGGCAAGACCCGAGATGACACTACCGATAACAGCGAGTGATCTTCGCCAGCTACCCGATGAAGAGGTAGCCGAGATCATGACCAAACTAGGCCCAGACCGGGCGGAGGAACTCCGTTACACCTGGGAATTTTGGGCAAGACCAAACCAAATAGAGCCTACAGGCAACCACTGGAACACTTGGATCGCATTAGCGGGCCGTGGGTGGGGTAAGACCAGGGCAGGCTCAGAATGGGTGCGACACAGAATCCGTAAAGGTGATGCCATTGTGCATTGTGTAGCACCGACCAAAGGCGACGTGCGTAAGGTCATGGTTGAAGGTGACTCCGGCTTGCTTAATGTATGCTGGAAGCGGGACAAAACGTACAAAGGGAAGCACATAGGCTACCCGGAGTGGTCCCCAACCAATAACACTATGACCTGGGAGAATGGGGCAAAGGCCGTGTTCTTCTCAGCAGAGGACCCGGAGCGTCTCCGTGGTCCGCAGGCTTTTTCAGCGTGGTGCGACGAGTTGTGTGCTTGGCGTAACGCTCAAGAGACCTGGGATATGATGCAATTTGGGTTACGTTTGGGCAAGCATCCGCAAGTCTTTATAACGACCACGCCCAAAACAACCAAACTCCTCCGTAACATTCTCAGCGATGAGACCACTGTTACAAGCACTGGTTCCACATACGACAACGCTAGCAACCTAGCAGCAACCTTTTTGGATGCAGTTAAGAAAACGTATGAGGGGACACGGTTAGGCCGCCAAGAACTCTACGCAGAGGTCTTAGATGAAGCCTCTGGGGCGCTATGGAGCCGGTCACTACTGGCAACATGCGAGGTAGAGGCGGACCAGGTGCCTGACCTGAACAGAATTGTCGTAGCAATCGACCCTGCAATCACAAGCAACACCGAGTCAGACATGACGGGCATAGTTGTAGCGGGGTTGGATATTAACGGCAAAGTCTACGTTCTGGCAGACTATACAGGGCGCTATACTCCACAGCAATGGGCAAGCAAGGCTATCACGCTGTTTGAAGAGTATCAGGCTGACCGTATTGTCGCTGAGCGTAACCAGGGCGGGGACATGGTTAGGCATACTCTACAAACGGAGTCAGCCACAGTGCCCATCAAGCTGGTACATGCTTCCAGAGGTAAGATGGCCCGTGCTGAACCAGTCTCCGCCCTTTATGAACAAGACAAAGTAAGGCATGTCCGGGGCCTAAATGACCTGGAGGATCAAATGGTCACTTGGGACCCACTCGGCTCAACAGGCTCTCCAGACCGCTTAGATGCCCTAGTTTGGGCAATTACTGACTTAGCGTTGCAGGGTTACGCAAAGCCTAAACTCCAACTGGCTTATAGCTCTGCGAAAGGACTTCTATAATGGTATCCAAGCTCTCAGAGAACGAGGCCAAAAGTATCCTCGGTGTCGCCGGGGACAATACACGTCACGGACAGATCCGTGCGGATGAGTTTCTGCCTGACCTTCGTGGCAAAAAGGCGATCAATAAATACCGGGAGATGCGAGACAACGACAGTACCATTGGTGCAGTCATGTACGCCACCGAGCAGACGTTGCGTGACGTCGACATTAAGATTAAGCCTGCTAATGACACACCTGAAGCACAGGCTGAGGCAGATTTTGTAAAGAGTGTGTTCAAGGACATGGAACATACTCTAGAGGACCACATTGCGGAAAGCCTGTCGTGTTTGACTTACGGCTTTTCTTGGTTTGAGATAGTATTTAAGCGCCGCAACGGCACGGACCACAGCGATCCCACACGTTACTCAATGTACGAAGATGGCCGGTTGGGTATCCGTAAGATCGCATCACGGGCGCCCTGGACGGTAAGCCGGTTCGAGGTAGATAAGAAAACAGGTGATGTACTTGGCATCTTTCAGGAGAGTGGTATTGCTGGGATTAACCAGAACTATATTCCCACTCACAAGAGCCTATATTATCGCACTACCAGCCTTAATGGCGATCCCTCGGGGCGTTCAATACTCCGCAATGCTTACACTAGCTACCAGTACCTCAACAATCTGCAAGCTATTGAGGCTATTGCCGTGGAGCGTGAGTTGGCGGGTATTCCTGTTGCTCGGATACCTTCTGAGTATCTGTCTGGGGATGCTACCTCAGCCCAGAGCGCTTTTGTAGCAAACCTTCAAAAGATTTTGCGGGATGTTAAGTTTAACGAACAGGGGTACATCATTACCCCGTCGGATACTTACCCAGACGCAAACGGCAGCCCCACCAATATCCGCTTGGTTGACATCGAGTTAATGTCCTCTAGCGGCAGCCGTAACATTACTATTGACCCGATTGTTCGTCGATACCAGCATGACATCGCACGTAGCGTCCTCTCTGAGTTTTTGATGCTTGGCGGTGCTAGCTCCGGCTCCTATGCGTTATCGAAAAGCAAAACAGACCTTTTCCTGCGTGCCCTTGAAAGCTACATCCAAAGTATTGTTGATGTAATTAACAAGCAGCTTATTCAACGTCTGTGGGAATTGAACGGGCTAGACTTTGATTTGATGCCGCAGGTGTCAGCAGGTGACGTAGCCCACCACGATCTCCGTGAGATTGCTGCGTTCTTGCGTAACCTCAACGGTGCCGACATTAACGTAAGCGACCACCCAGAGGTTATCTCGAACCTCATGGAGATTGCTGAACTTGATTATGACCCTACGATCAAAAGCACCCCCGAGGCTGCTTCAGTAGAACCAACACAAGAAAATGAGGAAGGCTAGACATGGCTCGAATCCATCCAGACGTATTTGACAACGGTCTGTCAGAGTTTACGGAGTCTGACACCTTCAAGATCCACTTAGTCTCTGCTGACCCAGGTGACTTGACCGCTGGCTCAAACGCTACTGCATACACATCGGCTACATCTACGAACACGCTAGGTAATGCCACCGTAACCTTTACCTTGGCTGACGACGATAACGATGGCCGTAAGGTTACTTCAACCGCAATTAACGACGCCTCGGTTACTGCAACTGGTACGGCTATTGCTTACGCTATCGCTAACACCACGGACTCTAAGATCCTGGCAGTTGGTGACCTAACTAACCAGTCTTTGACCTCTGGAAACACCTTTGACCTGGCTGCGGTTACAATTACCCTGCCGTTTACTGCTGCATCCCTAACCTAACTGTAGTTAAGGCGGAAAGATGGCGTTCAAGCTAGCTGATTTAGTAAAAGAGACCACAAGTGTAGCAGACGGGACGAGTAACTACGACCTGACCGCTATTAGTGGCTATCAGCAGTTTGGCGACGTGCTTTCGGATGGAGATACTACTTACTACGCCATTACGGACGGTGCTGGTAAGTGGGAGGTAGGCATCGGCACCTACGACGGCACTAACGACGAGTTAGACCGTGCAGATGGTGACGTTATTGCCTCCAGTAACAGTAACAACCGGGTAGTTTGGGACTCAGGTGACAAAGAGATCTACATCACCTATCCCGCTAACAAGGCGGCAGTGTTAAACGGTGGCGGTCAGGACCAGGTGTTCTTTGAGAACGACCAGTCAGTCACTACGGACTACACTATAACCAGTGGCAAAAACGCCATGTCGGCAGGTGATATTACTATCGACAGCGGCGCTACGGTTACGGTCCCCTCCGGTTCAAATTGGACGGTTGTGTAATGGCTAAGCTCAAAATCAAAGGCGACACCTCGGGTCACATTGAGTTATCAGTCCCAGACGTTGCAGGAACCCACAGTCTTGGGCTTAACGACGTAGTAAGTGCTGTAGATGCTGTCGAGACAGGCGTTATCGACACACCTTATGACGTTATCCCTGCGTATGGGTCTTCTGATTACAGTATTATTAGTTGGGATACCACTGAACACGCCCTGAAGATGGAGGACACTTCAGACGATACTATGGGTGCAGCCTACCCAGCCTTTCGTGTTGACACCTCTAGCGAGTACAAGCTGACAGTGCATTACAAGGGCAGTGCAGCAGAGACAGGCGGCTTATACCTCCGTATAATGGAATACGATGATGAGTTGCCTTCAGGTAAGACTCACATCTCCCATAATGAGGCTGCTAGTCCCTCCGTGGTTCAAGAGGACACCAGGTTTATAACGTGGAAGAGTAATGCGGCTATCCCTTCAGACTGGACCACGAGCACCTACACCTATACGCCGACGTCTACTGCTAAGTTTGCCTCTCTCGTTGTCCTCCGCTGGAATCAGGCGGACGCCTCTACTGCACTGTACTTAAAAGACTTACTGGTTCAACCGTCCGGTGCCGGTGGCCCCACGGTAGTTAAGTCCTCTGAGATTAGTTACGCTACTATGGGGACCTATGGCTACCGTGTAGCGCATGGACAGAGTACGGCACCTGATCAAGTCTACCTGCAATTAATTATTAAGACTGCTGAAGATGGTTGGGCTGTAGGTGACGTCATTAACCTGTATAGTACGCAGGAATTTGACGAGACGGACTATGTGTTTAACTGTTATGGCAACGCCACCTATATGGGCGCACAGTACAACTCAAAGAGTCTGATCTTGCAGTATTTTCCCTATGGTCCAGGCACAGGGTCACAAGGCAGCGGCAGTGACTACGCCCTTACCAATAGCACACATCGTTATCGCTTCGTGGGGGTTTGGTACACATGAGCACTCTTAAAGCTACAACCCTGCAAAACGAGAGCGCTAGCTCCGGTATTACCCTTGCTACTGACGGTAAAGTGGGCATCGATAAGACCTCTCCCGCAGTGGCCTTGGATGTTACCGGCGCTATTACTGCTACCGGTGCAGTTACAGCTAACTCCTTTAGCGGTGATGGTAGCGCCCTGACTGGACTTGACATGAGTCATGGCACTTGGACACCTACCCCGGTCAACAATGGTAATATCGGCGTCACGGTTAACAAAGCAGGATACTTACGCTTTGGGTCCTTTGTCCGCATCTGGTTTGACTTTACTATGGATGCTGCGTCAGACGGGTCGGCAGGGCATGCAAAGTTTAGCGGGTTGCCGTTCAACATCGGCAATGACTCAGGCTATGGCGGTAACCAGGCTACGCATTTTATGTGCCCTGCTGTTGGTTATGCTGACAGTCGCTACTGGGGGCCAGCTAGCACAACCGAGATCGGTATGTTTGTTGTGAGCTCCAGGTCAACCCAAGCCTGGAGCGGCTTTGACGGAACAGCACGCACCATGATGGTCGATGGCTTTTACTACACGACAGATTCTTAGGAGTAGCGCATGAGTACAACGATTAGCGGCTCTACAGGGATCACCACCCAAGATATTACGGTGGACGGTGTTTACGTTGGGGGCACAGGAAGTGCCAACTATTTGACCGACTATGAAGAAGGCACCTGGACACCCTCATCTCCTAGCTCTGGTACGATGACTAATGCTACCGGGGGTTATGTAAAAGTGGGACAGTTGGTGTTTATCCAGTGGTATTTTGCTATCTCTGGGGCAAGCACTACCGCTGGCCTCCTTATAGACGGGCTACCTTTTACCCCTACCGGGGAGTCATCGCTTACCGGCGTAGAGCATACAGGGATCGCTTGGGGTGGCGACGGGTTTTACCTGGTGTACGCTCTCGACGGGCTAACAAACTTGCAGTTTGAGGTTCAACGTGAGTTAGTAGGGTCATTTGATGGCACAGATACCATCAGAGGTAGCATGACTTTTAGAACGGCTGATTAGAGGTTAGAGTAAGCGGTCTAGGGAGGGCTGATGTTTAGTATAGGTCCTTTTTCGGGTCAGGCGTTTAGTGATTTAGGTGCTGTATCAGGTGCGGTGCAAGTAACCGCCACCAATATCACGGCAACAGCCGCTACAGTTAGTACCCACACCCTCGTCGTAAAGCCTGCAACCACAAACATCACGGCAGGCCAAGCCACAGTCCCAAGCATTAACTTTACGGTAGACCTCCGAAAGTTTGGCTCGGCAACAGGCCCCACGGCACTAGACGCCACAACGTCTACCCCAACGCTTACAAGCACTCACACGCTTACTGCTACTGCCATAGCGGCAGCTACAGCCACAGTAACAACCCCAACCCTAACCGGCGAGCATAGCTTAACAGCCACCGGAGTAGCGGGGAACAATGCTACAGCCTCGGCACCTAGCCTAACTGTAGCGCACACAATAAACGCTACCAACTTTGCGACTAACCAGCCCACGGCTTCTACCCCAAGCCTGACTAGTGACCACGGCCTAAGCGCAAATGACATAGCAGCCGGTGCGGCAACAGTATCTAGCCCTACGCTAGCCCTTGTGGTAGCACTAACAGGCACGGATATAACTGCCGATACAGCTACGATAACAGCTACCCCAACCTTGACCGGGGAGCATGCCGTAGCCGCCACTGACGTAGCTAACGCTGTAGCTACTGTATCGGACGGCGTTTTAACCAGTGAGCATGCCCTCACAGCTACAAGCATTACGGCATCTACTGCCACAGTATCCTCACACACTGTTACAGTAGACCTAGCGGCCACGGACATTACTGTAGGTACTGCTACAGTAACACAGCCAACGCTAACAAGCGTGCATGCTTTAGCTAGCCAAAACATCAGCATAGACCAAGCTACGGTCCCTGCCTTTAACTTTACGGTAGACCTTAAAAAGTTTGGTATTGCAGAGGGGCCAAGTGCAGCAGCGGCAGAGGTAAGCACCCCGGCTCTAACAAGCCAGCACCTTCCAGCAGCTACAAACATAACCGCTGGTACAGCTGCCATCTCAACCCCTGCGGTTGGTGTAGCCCTACAAGCAACAAACATAACGGCCAACACGGCTACAGTCCCTAGCGGCAACCTTACCAGCCAGCACCTACTAACAGCGGTTGATATTGTAGCCAGGACTGCAAGGGTGAGCAGCCCCTTCCTGGGTGGCGCAAACACACTCTTTACCCAGGACATCCAAGCCTCCAAGGCCCAGGTTGCCCTCGGCGTACTTACCGTAGACTTGGCAGGCCTTACGATTACCGCTTCAGCGGCCCAGGTAAGCGCACACACGGCGAGTACATTACCTCCCCCACAGTTTACCATAACACAAGGTGAGGCCACCAGCGGGGCGGGAGAAAACGACACAGGGGTTGCTAACGACAACCTTGTAGAGATCGAGGGCGGGAACCTCGTACAGATCCGGGGTGGGAACCTCATAGAGTTAAGAGGCGGCAATGGCATTTCGTATTAAGACCAACGACACGGCACCCCAACTGATAGTAACCTTGACGGATGCCGCAGGCAACAAGGTTAACTTGACTGGAGCCACGGCTCGCCTCCATATGAAGAAGTATGGGGCATCCTCGCTGAAGGTAGACGCAGCGGCAACCATTGCCAACGCTACCACCGGCAAAGTTAGTTACGATTGGTCAGCTTTGGATACTGATACGGCTGGCACTTACTATGGTGAGATTGAGATCACCTACTCAGACAGCAAGGTAGAGACGTTCCCTAACAACGGATACTTTACCATCATTATTCACGAAGACTTAGACTAAGGGGTCACCATGTTCCATCGCCTATACAACGAACTACGCCGACGACACAACGACAAGATGGAGATGGAGAAGTTGTACTCCATGTCCGACCGTGAATTACAGGACATTGGTCTTGCTCGTTACGAGATCCGCAACGCTTTTTACAAGGGCCGCAGATAATGCCGTTTAAGCGTAACTCAGACCTCCCTAAAGCAGTTCGCCAGACGGTGCCTGAGAACAAGCAGACCAAATTTCGTAGCGTCTTTAATGACGTCTACTACCGCACAGAGAATGAGCAACGTGCTTACCAAGCTGCCTGGTCTGCTGTAGAAAAGGTGCAAATGTCTACCCTAGCCGAGAAGGCTAAGAACTGGAACGAGCGTCACGGGGCCTCTAAAGGCCGTGTAAGCGCAAAGACCCTCCGAGAGGTGTATGACAGGGGTGTAGGTGCCTACAAGGGCAACCCTACCTCAGTCCGCCCTAATGTTATGAGTAAGGAGCAGTGGGCGATGGCCCGTGTAAATAGCTTCCTGAAGATTGCAGCGGGGCAAAAAGCAGCCAGCCACGACAAAGACCTTTTGCCCAAGAAGTCTGTAGAAAAGGCTGAATACCGAGGTCAGACTGTACAACTAGACAAGCCATTCCGCCTACCTGCCGGTAGTGCAAAGAAGTTTGGGGTCTACGTTAAATCAGGTGACAAAGTTAAGCGGGTTACGTTTGGGTCTTCCACCATGGAGATCCGCAGGGACGACCCAAAGGCACGAGCTAATTTCCGTGCAAGACACAACTGCGATAGCAAGACCGACAAGACCACTGCCGGTTACTGGTCTTGCCGCATGTGGGAACCAGGAGTGAGTGTTTCAGATATGTTAGAGAAGCACAATACAGAAATTGAGGGCCAGATCCTAAAGACTGACGACGAACAGCGTATGGTCTATGGCTGGGCCTCGGTCATCACAGAGAAGGGTGAGCCAGTGGTTGACCGTCAAAGTGATGTAATCGAAGCCGACACATTGGTAAAGGCCGTGAACAAGTTCATGGAGAATGTCCGTGTTGGTAAGATGATGCACACAGGAGAGCAAGTGGGCCAAGTGGTTCACTCAATGCCGATCACTAAGGAAATTGGTGAATCCTTGGGCATCACCAGCGACCGGGAAGGCTGGATCGTATCGTTGAAAGTGTTCGACGATGAGGTTTGGGACCTGGTTAAATCTGGCCAACTTACGGCCTTTTCTATCGGTGGCAAAGCAAAAAGGAAAGTAATTGATGACTAATCTGCTGCTCGATCTAGAGTTGGACGAACTGTCATTGGTAGACCGTCCCGCTAATAAGTCCGCTACAATTTGTCTAGTCAAAAGGGACTCTCAAATGGATGACGTGGAAAAGAAGACCTACGACTCTTACTTAGAAGAGCGTAAGGGCTACTACATGGAGAAGGGCATGGACGAGGCTGAAGCTATGAAAATGGCTCAGGGTGACCTCGAGAAAATGTCCGCAGATGAAAAGAAAGAGTTAATGGCTCGCTTGGGCAAGGCTGCTGAAGCTGAGGCAGAGGCCGAGGTAGATCAAGGCGACTTGTTCCTTGCCGAGGTAGACGCTCTTAAAAGTGAGGTTGCACGCCTTACTAAAGCACTCGAGGAGAATGGCTTTACCGTATCTGAAGAACAGGTCGAGAAAGCTGCTGAAGTCGAGTACATGGAAATTTCCGGCGAGCAGGTTGCCAAGTGCGACATCCCTGCCCCGGTACTAAAAGCTCTCGAAGAAGCACAGATCGAAAAGGCGCAAGCGGAACTTCGCAAGCGTGCTGAGGAGATCTTGCCAAACTTCGACAACGAGATTGCGGCCTCACTCCTAGCAGTAGCTAAGGAAGACGCAATGATTGAGGCCCTAAAGGCTGCGGATGCTGCCCTGGGTGCTTCAATGCAAGAGATCGGTGAGTCCTCTGTAGAGGCCGATATGGCTTCGCCAAGTGACAAGCTGGACTCAATGGTCAAGTCCCACATGGACGAGAACAGCCTAAAGAAGTCTCAATATGCTGTAGCCTACGCCGCAGTAGCCAAGACCGATGAGGGCAAAGCTCTTATTAAACAACTCTACAAAGGAGAGTAAAAGATGGCAACGAACTCAGGCCGCTTTAACACCATTTCTTTAATCGCCGATGAAGCTCTTACGGCGCATTCTTTCGTAACCCTGTCTGCTGACGGCCAAGCTGCTTACGCTGCTGCCGACGGCGATGACGCAATCGGTGTAACCTTGGCTGCTGCTGCCGCTGGTAAGCCAGTAGCCGTTCAGTTTGACGGTATTGCACTCGTAGAAGCTGCTGAAGCAATCGCTGCCGGTTCTTCTGTAGCCACTGACACCGCTGGTTTGGCTATCGACGCTGCTTCTGGTGAAGCTCGTGTCGGTTACTACCTGGGCAGTGCTGCTGCTGCTGACGGTGACATCATCTCAGTCCTGCTGAAGCCAGCTGCTGCTGACGCCTAATAGCTAAGAAAAGAGGAATAAAATAATGCCTTTGCTATCACCATCAAGCGTGCATATTGACCAGCCGCTCACCAATTTGACGCTGGCTTATGTACAATCACAAGACGCCTTCATCGCCGACAAGGTCTTCCCTGTCGTGGGTGTAGATAAGCAGTCAGACAAATACTACAAGTATGACCGCTCAGAGATGAACCGAACCGGTAACGTGAAGGCTTTGGCCCCACGCACCGAGGTCGAGCGCATCGGTATGTCGGTCTCAACGGACAGCTACTTTGCTGACGTTTACGGCTTGGGTATGGACTTTGACGAGCAGACCTTGGCTAACGAAGACGCTGCGTTGGACATCCGTTCAGCAGGCGCACAGACCTTGACCGGTCAATTGTTGGTACACCGTGAAAAGCAGTTTGCTGACACCTTCTTCAAGGCATCTGTGTGGGGCACCGATAACACCCCAAGCACCCTGTGGAGTGCAACGGGTTCAACCCCAATTAAGAACGTCACTGACGCTGCTCGCACCATTCAGTTGAAGTCAGGCGGCTTCCGCCCTAACACAATGGTCGTTGGCCGTAACACTCACGACGCTCTGGTTAACCACGCTGACATCCTGAAGCGTTTGGGCCTGGAAGCTGGCGCAACCACTGCTAACCCAGCAATGGCTACTCGTGCTATGTTGGCTCGCATCTTTGAAGTAGAGAACTACTACGTCATGGAAGCAGTCCAGAACGACACTGTAGAGGGCCAAGATGAAAGCAACAGCTTCATCGGTGGCAACCATGCTATGCTGTGCTACACTCCATCGGCTGCTGGCACCATGTCACCTGCTGCTGGTTTGACCTTCGCATGGAACAACCTGCCAGGCGTAAACAACTTGGGTATCACCGTTGAGTCATTTAGCGACGATGCACTGAAGCGTCAGCAGATTGCTGAAATGATTCAGGTCAAAATGTCTTACGACATGAAGGTTGTAGGCTCAGAGTTGGGCTACTTCTTCAACGGTGCAGTAGCATAATATAGGGGGTAAGGGATGACACCCGACTACTCATTCCTTCCCTTCCAACTTGACTGGGTACACACTGTGCGTATCGAGATTCAGGTTGGGACGACAACGTACCTGCCAGGGGACGTCTTTGACTGGAGACAGCGGAGCATCCCTTGGCAAGACGTACTACACCTATTTAACCAGGGCAAACTAGCACAAGAGCCACCAAGCGAGACAAACCGTAAGGTAGCTGTAGGCGATGGCCTGGATGACATGGGTAAGGAAGAATTGGCGGAGGTAGTTAAGAACATCAACGCCAAGGTTAAGGCACACGCCAAGACAGATAGGGAGTATGAGACAAAGAAGTGCAAGGCTTCGACTGTACTCTCAAAACAAAGGGGACACATCCGCTCTTGGCGGAATAGCCCTTGGGCCACTTTGGAGGTATAAGCGATGGCTTGGTCTTACGACGAACGCAACCTTAACACAACGGACGCCCTTGGGCGTTTAAATGCTACTCGCTTCCTGATCGGGGACACGAACGAAAGTGACCAACAGGTACAGGACGAAGAGGTAGCCTTCGCACTAAGCCAAGCTAACGACAACACCTACCGAGCCGGGGCCTTCCTTTGCCGCAACATTGCAGCAAAATACTCACGGAACGTAGACTTGCAAATCAGCGGGACTCTGCAAGAGTCAGCAAGCCAACTGCAAGCCCACTACCTTGAACTAGCTGAGACCCTGGAATACCAGGCAAAGAAGTTTGGTGCCTCCCTTGGCGTTAAAGCCGGGGGCATCAGCAAGAGCAAGATTGAGGAGGTGCGTGAGTTAACTGACCGGGTAAAGCCGGAGTTTAGCAAGGACCGGTTCAAGTTTGACCAGCAAGTTTACGATTACGAGTAGGGCCTGTTATGAACCCACTCAACCTACTAAACTTAGTCAAACGACACGGATCAACCTTAACACTTACCAAGGTAGCCACTGGCACCTACTCACCCTCAACGGGCTCTGTAACCAACACGGAGACCTCTTACAGCGTTACCGGGTATATGTACCACACTAAGGGCGCTATTATGGGTGAGAGTTACACTGACGCTCTTACAAGCACCGGCGTAAAAAAGGTGTTTATACCCTCGCTAGGCTTATCTGTAGCACCGGCTGAGGGCGACAACATCTCCGGCCTGGGTGATAAGGTAAAGGTCCGCAAGGTTGTCACCTACTACCACCAAGGCAAGGCTGTTGGTTATGATTGCGAGGTTCACGAGTAATGATCCAAACAACCATTAAACTAAACGACCTCCAGGCCAAAATCGAAGAGGCAGGTGAAGAGGCTGAGATTGAACTAGAGCAAGTGCTTAGGGATATCGCACGTTACGCCACAAACATTAGCCCCGTTGATACTGGCGCTTTTGTTGAGTCCTGGTCTTTTAGCGAGACCGTTGTAGCGACCCGTCGTTACAGTTCAAGCACACGCCTAAAGGCTAGCCAGAACCAACGACTCTCCATGAGGGCTACCTCTGAGAGGAACCTTAACAGGGATATCGATGTTTATGTCGACGAAGATGACTTCGACAGGATTCCCTACTTTTACTTTATCAACGGTGCCCCTCACGCCTCTAGCGTAGACCTACGACACGGCATAGTCGCCCGCATCCGCAACCGGTTCCGAGGTTAAGCATGGCAAGCATTTACAAAGATATTAGGGCCGCACTGGAGAGCAAGTTAGCCTCCGTCTCTGGCCTTCCTTCTATCTCATATGAGAACGTCCAGTTTGATAGACAGACTGGCACCTCCTACATTGAGACTCAGTTCCACCCAACCGCTAGGCGGCCCGCTGTAAGGGGTACAAATCCTCAGCAGCGTTACGACGGCGTATTTCGATTAATCTGTTACGCACCAGAGGGCAACGGCCCTGCATCAGCAGAGGACTTAGCTGACAAGGTGCTGGACGCCTTTGATGCTGCAACCGACGTTTCCTACACCAATGGCGACGGAGCGTCTTTCAAAGTGTCTATAGACTATGCCGAACGAGAAAGTGGCGGACTAGACACTCCCTTTTACTATGTCCCGGTGACTATCGGGTTCTATATCTTCAACTAAGGAGCAAGTAATGGCTTTCGCACAAGGTTCTCGTTCACAGTTGGCGGTGGGTGTCCAGAGTGACTTTACTACCACCGCTACCAGTTTTACTAACCTACCTTTTAAAAACCACTCAATGAACCTGTCTAAGCAGCGGGTTGCAGGCTCAGACATCCAGGCTCACCGCATGCCTACCGTTGACCGTCATGGCAACCGCTCTGTTAGCGGTAGTATTGCTGCTGACCTTCGTCACGATGAGTTTGACGTTTTGATGCGTGCTGCACTTATGTCAGACAACGACTTCGACACCGGCTTCACCGCAGGCGACGGCACCACCACGGTTACTAACGCAGCAATCGTAGGCACCACCCCAACCTTTTTGACTATTGAAGATTATGCCGAGGACATCGACCAGGCTCGCTTGTTTACCGGCTGTACGGTCAACACCATGTCGGTTAACTTGTCGCCCAACCAGATGGTCAACGCTACCTTTGGTATTGTGGGCCGTGACATGTCAATCTCTGCCACCCAAAAGACTGTTACAGCCTCAGCGGGCAACGAGCCTTTTGACTCTTACTCAGGTGACATCAAGCTAGGCAGCAAGGGCTCTTTGGGCAGTGCGTTGACCTTGATCACCGGCATGAACTTTACTTTGACCAACGGCTTTGCCCCTACCCTTGTGGTGGGTGAGACCTCTGCCTCTGACATGTCTTTTGGTACGGCATCTTTGACCGGCACCGTGACTGCATACTTTGAGGACGAGACCTTGGTTAACCGTTTCCTTAATGAGACCGAGTCTGCCCTAGAGGTGTCGGTTGGTGATGGAACCAATGACCTGACTTTCTTGATGCCACGCATTAAGATTAACTCTGCTAACGTAGGCGTTAACGGCCCATCATCACGCATTGTCAACCTGTCATTTGTAGCACTGCGTGACGACAGCGACCTTAGCTCAAGCACTACAGATACTAACACGATGCTCAAGATCCTAAAGTCTGGAGCATAACGAGATCCCTCAGCTGAGGGGAGAGGGGTGGCTTGTCGGGTGGCTGCCCCTCTCAACACATTACCCGACCTAATCTAAGGACCCGACAATGGATTTAGTAAACTTCATCCCCAAATCAGACACAGTCGAAGTTGTCTTGAAGCACCCTAATACGGGTGAACCCCTGTTAAACGACGGGGACGAGACCGAGATGACTGTTACCCTGTGGGCTGCACACTCCCCGGAGTATAAGGCCGCACTCTACGAACAGGCTGACGCCCGTCTAAAGATTGCACAGGAGACTAAAGAGAAAACTATTAAAGCAGCACAGTTGGAAAAAGATGCAGTGACACTTTTAGCCAACGCAACGGTAAGCTGGGACATAACCTATGAGGGAAAGTCCCCCCGTTATAGTGTGACCAAGGCAAAAGAGATCTACACCAAAGCCTTTTGGATTCGCCCTCAACTTGAGGAGGCCCTTCAAAAGAGCCTGGATTTTATCGAAGCCTAGCCGACCAACTTTGTGAGTATGGCGAGTGGGCTTTTGCCCTCGCTAAAGGTCAGGCAGGCGATACAGATTATGAACACTTAAAACAAGTGGAGAGGCAGATCGGACGTAAGTTAGAGGAACTAGAGGGGCCAGAATTCCCCACACTCTTACTCCACGTCTGGTCTGCCTTTCTTTCGTTAGCTGCTGATAGAACTAACGGCCCTAACGGCCCCAACCCGATTACCTACGAACAGATAAAGACATGGAAGGAACTGGTCGGCCACCCCTTATCAACTCGTGACGTGGAGTTGGTAAAGCGGTTGGACACAGTTTTTACGAGGGTTATGTATGGCTGACATTATTATCGGCATTGACGTAGTAGGCGAGGAAAAACTCTCTCGCCTTGAGAACCAGATTGAAGACGTATCCTTAGCCACCAATACCCTAAGTAGCAACATGGGCCGGGTGGGCTCATCTGCTGCCCTCATGTCAAGTGCTGCCGACCAAGGCGGTGGCTCGATGAATAACTTTGGCTACAAAGCTAACTTTGCAAGCATGCAGATCCAGGATATGGCTGTACAGCTTCAGGGTGGCCAGGATGCTATGGTTGTGTTCAGTCAGCAGGGTTCTCAGTTGTCGCAGTTGTTGCCAGGTTTGGCAGGGGGCATTAGTGGTATCGCACTGGTTGTAGGTACTAGCCTTGTCCGTGCCCTTATGGCAGCGAACGCCGAGATGAAGTCCTTTGCTGATCAAGCCACCGAATTTGGCGGCACCTTGGGGGATCTGATAGAATCTACCGATGCGTTTACTGACTCCCTGGAAGAAAACACAGAGGCCGTACAGGCTCGCCGGTATCGTCAGATGCAAGACGCCCTTGCTGAGGCTGAACAGGGTATCGAAGACCTTGTAACATCTTCCAGCCGTGATCTGCTGAGGTCTGCTCAGGTTGAAGGCACTGCCAGGGCAGGTAGTGGCTTTGCGACGGGCGGTGCTTTTGCCATGTTCTTGCCGGAGCAGTATCGGCGCAACATGACTGAGGAGTCCCGGCAGATAGAACGAGAGGCCAGAGATGCAGCAGCCGCACTAGCCGATTTGTTTACTGCTGTAGACTTGAACAACATGGAGAGCCTCAATGATGCTGTAATTGAGGGCGAGAAATTCCTTGAATCCTTTGGCGATGCTACAAAGCTGACAGACGCACAAATCCAGGCCCTCAACGATACCATTGAGAAGTTCATTGAGCGTTATGAGCAGTTGGAGGAGTTGGGTAACCTAGCAACCCCAGGAAGTGGCGGGGCTATTGACGCACTGTTCTCTGGCGGAGGAGGCTTTGGTGGTGGCCCTGGTGCAGGGCAAGGCTACTCTGTAGCTATCGACCACGAGACCGGTGAGGTATCACGAACTGTCTTTGACTTGACCCAACCTTTTGGTGGCATAGGCAACGCAGGGGCAATGAAGCCCACCCTCGCACAGTACCGACCCGCTGCCATACCTTTTGGTATTCAGAGCGAGTATGGCATCGACGCCGAGGGTTACGACCTACAGACTGGCGAATACGTTGGTGACCTCTTTGGTATGGGCGAAGGGTATGTCTCCCGCAGATACAATACTCCCTCTTACCAAGCCCCAGGTGCCACACGTCACCGAGTGTCTCCACACGAGCAAAGCCTTTATGGTGTGGATGCCCAGGGCTTTGACATAAGGACCGGCGAGTATGTAGGGGACTTGTTTGGCCTGGGTGACACTCCTCCTGGCATCTCTATGAGCCAACAGATGGAGTATGGTATTGACGCTGAGGGGTACGACCTAGAGACGGGTGAGTATGTCGGCGACCTCTTTGGCATGGGCCCGGGATCTTCCTACCGCAGCTTTAACATCCCTAAAAGCCACCCTCAGTTCATGGGCCCTATCTACAACGGGGCTACTGATGGTATTGAGTTACGCAGTGGCCGTCGTGGTGGCATGACCGGTGTTAGTCAGATTAACTACATGGGCCCGCAGAGCGAACAGATGCTAGACATTGTCAGCATGCTAAACGCTGAGGAAGAACGACTCACACAGGTTATCAATGAGCGGAGTCGTGCTACAACTGATGCAGCTAATACAGGCGTGGATGGCAACCGGAGTTTGCTAGACTCTAACCTTGAGATAGTACGCAGCATCCAAGATACAATCGTAGAAGAGGAACGCTTGGCGGAGGCCAGAGAGCAAGCGCAACAGGCAGGCCAAGCAATGTCTCGCACTATTGTAGGCGGCCTCAAGGATGTTATCTTTGGCACCAAGGACGCAGGGGATGCGTTCCGTGACATGGCGCTTAGCATTATTGAGCAGCTTATGGATATCATGATTTTCCAGCCGCTTATGAACAACCTAACCACAGGCTTAGCCGGTGCTATGGGTGGCGGCATGGGAGGCGGTGGTGGCCTCTTTGGTGGCCTATTTGGAGCCGCTAACGGTGCTGCCTTCTCAGGAGGCAATGTGATCCCGTTTGCTAACGGTGGTGTAGTTACAGGCCCTACTTTGTTTGGCATGAGTGGCAACCAGACCGGCCTAATGGGCGAAGCTGGGCCAGAGGCAATCCTACCCCTTACCCGTGGTGCTAACGGTAAACTTGGTGTAGAAGCATCGGGCCAAGGTGTAGTAATTCACCAACACTTTAGCTTTACGGCTAACGGCGACGAATCGGTTAAGAAGATTATTGCAGCCGAGGCACCTAAGATCGCCAAATACACTGAAGCAGAGATCATTAAATCCCGCCACAAGGGCGGCGCAATGAAGAGGGCATTTGGCTAATGGCTATAACCTANCCACTCTCCTTACCGACNACAGTTGGGATTGGTGAGATAACACTATCGGCAGCCAGTGCGGTTGCCGTAAGCTCCTCCCCTTTTACTTACAAGCAACAAGTTATCGAACACCCCGGCCAGCGTTGGGAGGCTACTGTGAGCATTCCCCCAGCCTTACGAGCCACCAGTGAGGAGTGGGTGTCGTTCCTACTGAAGCTGCACGGCCCTGTCGGTACGTTTCTTATGGGCGACCCTAATGGCAAATCAGCCAGGGGGTCAGCGTCGACCACACCTGGCACGCCTTTAATCAACGGGGCCCTGTCGTCAGGTGACTCAGAGATTACCGTTGACGGGCTGCCTGCTAGTGCCACCGGCTACCTAAAGGCTGGTGATTACATCCAGCTAGGCTCGGGCTCTACGGCCACTCTGCACAAGGTGCTAGACGATGTAGACAGCGACGCTAGCAATGAGGCTACGTTTGAGATTTGGCCTGCTGTACGTCGCACGGTAGCTGATAACGAGGCTGTTGTAGTAGACAACGCAAAGGGCCTGTTCCGACTAGCCTCACCAATTAGCTCTTGGGAGATTGACAACAGCAATTTCTACGGCATTGGCTTTAAAGCAGTAGAGGCGGTGTAATGGCTACCAGGGTAAATACCAACGATTTTACTACTGATGTTATCTCGCCATTCTTTGCGCTGGACCTAGAGTTTGACAGCCCCAACCAGGTTTACCTCTGGACAGGGTACGGCGACAAAACCATCGGCAGTAACACTTATGCAGGGGCAGGCGAGTTACTACGGATTGAGCCTATCACAGAGACCTCAGACATCCAGGCTACCGGTGCTGTAGTAAGCCTAGCAGGGGCGGACAGCACACTTATCACACGGGCCCTAGCCACCCCATACCACGGCAGAGTCGCCCGCATACACTTTGGGCTGGTAGGCTCTGAGTCTAGCATGACCGAGGTGTTCTCAGGCTTTATGGACCAAATGATTATTGACGAGGACCCAGGCTCCGGCACGATTACTCTTACCATTGAGAACAAGCTGGTCTCACTAGAGCGACCACTTGGCACTCGTTACACCGCTGCCCTACAAAAAGAACGTCACACAGGCGACAAGGGCTTAGACTTTGTGGAGAGCATGGCTACCAAAAAGATCATCTGGGGGGCTGTCCCCGAAGATGTATAAGCAAGAGTTCTTGTACTCTGTACAATCCGACATACAACACCTGATCGAGATGCACTGGGAAGAAATTGCCCTTAACAAAGGCAAGATCAAACTAAACCCAGACTGGGAGGCTTATAAAGACCTTGAGGAAAAAGGCGCACTCAAGATTTTTACCGCCCGTAAGGAAGGGGAGTTGATAGGCTATCTTGTAGTCATCTGCCAACGTAACCTCCACTATAAAGACCACATCTTCGCCTCTAACGATATAATCTACCTGCACCCGGATCACCGCAAAGGTTTTACCGGGCTGCGTTTAATTAAGTTTGCCGAGAAGTGTTTGCGTCAAGACGGTGTGTCAGTCTTCGCAATTAACACCAAAGCCCACAAGCCTTTTGACCGAGTGCTGGAATACCTGGGCTTTGGGCTTATCGAGCGAATCTATTCCAAGTTCATAGGAGTTTAGTATGGGTCAGGCGGTACTTGGGGGCCTTACCGGTGCGGTATCCGGTTTTATGCAAGGTGGCCCTACTGGGGCGCTTATCTACGGAGCCCTCGGCTTTGCCGGGGCAGCACTACACAAAGCCCTCCGTCCAGAGCAAAAGGGTACAGGGTACACAGTAAACCAACGGGGTGCAGCGTTACCTCGGCAGGTTATTTACGGCAGGACAAAGGTTGGCGGGGCGATCATTTTTGACGATGCACACGGTACAGACAACAAGTACCTCTCCCGCATTATTGCCTTTGCCGACCATGAGATTGATTCGTTTGCAGAGATCTACCTGGATGATTACCGGCTAACGCTTAGCGGGGACGAGGTTACTAGCGCCCAGCAGATTGACGAAAAGGGCAACAATGTTGGGTCTGCGACCACCAAGTTTAACGGCAAGGTTAAGATCCGCAAAGTGTTGGGCAACCACACTGTCTCACTTAACGGGGCCGCTAGCTGGTTTAGTACCAACTGGACGTCAGACCACAAGCTGCTTGGTGTAGCCCACCTTGCCATCCGGTTTGAGTATGCGGACGACGTTTACGACCACGGCCTACCTGACATCTCTGCTATTGTGAAGGGCAAAAAGGTTTACGACCCTGTCGCAGACTCTACTTCATGGACACAAAACCCTGCGCTTATTATTCGGGACTACTTGATTAATGAGGACTATGGTCTGGGTGAGGATGCTACCGTTATGTACGACGGGGCCTCTGGTGACGACACCGGCCTGCCTACGTTCCGTAACGCTCGTGACCTGTGCTTTGACTTCCTTGATGACAGCGTGGCGGTTACAGCCGGTAGCTTTGTTATTGGCAGCAGTTACGAGATCACCTCAGTAGGCACCACGGACTTTACTGCGATTGGTGCATCGGCAAACACGGTAGGCACTACCTTTATTGCCACCGGGGAGGGGTCAGGCACGGGCAAGGCAGGTCCAAGGCTGTACACTTGTAACGGCAGTTTTACCACCAACATGACCCCGCTAGACATCCTGAGCAACCTGCTGTCTAGCTGTGCTGGCTACTTGTGGTATTCCCAGGGTAAATGGAGACTGCGTGCAGGCAAGTACATTGCACCTACTGTCACGCTTACCGAGGATGACCTACGCTCTACTATAAACATCTCAACCCGCCACTCACGCCGGGAAAACTTTAACAGCGTCCGGGGTACGTTCCGGGGCCGTCAAACTAACTTTCAAGAGACCGACTACACAGCAGTTACGGACTCTGCTTTTGTTACTACTGACGGTGGCTATGAGCAAAACCTAGACTACTCCCTGGCCTTTACTGACACCTCTGAGATGTGTCGCCGGTTGGCTACCATTGTGCTGGAACGTAACCGCAGTCAGATTACCTTACAGGCTGAGTTTGGGATGACCGCCTTTAACCTCCAGGTGGCGGACATTGTACAGATTACCAACACTCGCTTTGGGTGGACTGACAAACTGTTTGAGGTAGTTACCTGGGGTATGTCTATTGAGGCTATGGAGCCTCGTATTAGCTTAACCCTGCGTGAGATTACCGCCACCACCTACGACCAAGTCCTAGACACAGACGTCTTTGAGTTGGACAACACTAGCCTCCCCGGCGCTTTAGGTGCTGTTGCAGTTACAGCCACGGCAGTTACGGGCGAGTTGATCGACACAGAGAACGTAGTAGACAAGGCAATCTCTGAGGCGGAGTTCTACCAAAAGGGTAGCACCACAGTAGGCACCAACACAGTTGTAGCCACAGACTCTATGAACTATGAGGGCTCGGGTAACGTGCAAGTTATTTGGTCTGTGGTTGTAGAGAGCGAGAATGACGACGGTAACGCTCGCATCCGGTTTGACCTACAGCGGCAAATTGGCTCAGGTAGTTGGACTACCCTACGCACCTACGACAACCTAGTCTTTAGGCACAGGACGCCCATGACTGCGGTCTATGGAGACAACCCAGGGGCAACAGCAGCTACAGTCTCTTACCGACTCCTTGGTACTGAGAAGCCAGTGCAGTTTGTCTACGCCGGTGCAAACACCACACTCTCGAACCTGACATTGCTGGAGTTAAAGAAGTGAGTAAGATCAACTACGTTATTTACAACACAACCAGCGGGGAGATCGTTGCCGCAGGCACGGGAAGCTCTGACCTTATGAGTACTCGTGTAGGTGCAGGCGAAAGCTACCTCACAACTTCTACCCTTATTGATCCTGAGAACAAAGAGGTCGTCAACGGGGTTGTGGTAAGTATCTCCGCCAGTGTTATAGCCGCTGCTGAGACTGCTAAAGCCTGGAAGTCTTTGCGTGGACTGCGTGATGCGGCCTTGGCCTCTACAGACTGGACAGTTGTGGAAGATACGCCGGTTACTAACAAAGCAGCCTGGAAGACTTACCGGCAGGCTTTGCGGGACCTTCCTGGTAACACTACAGACCCTTTAAACGTAACCTGGCCTACACCGCCTAGCTAAGAGAGAACCATGCCACTCGAACTACTGACCACAGTTGTAGTACCTATCATCGTCGCCCTTGTGTCCTCTATGGGCCTTTGGCGCTTCCTACAGTTTAGAGCCGAGCAAGAATACCAGCGGCGCACTAACTTCCACAAAACCCTCCAAACTCAAATAGATTGCTTGTCGGAGCAGGTACAGGACTTGCACACACAAAAGACTGACCTCTTACGGGAGATTGCAGAGTTACGGGAGGCCCTGGCAGAGTCTAAGGCTACCATCATGCACCTGGAGGACTTACTGAGGCGGAGGACTTATGAGGCGTAAGCTAGCTGCCCTAACCCTTGCAGCCCTGTTGACAGCAGGGTGCGGCCCCTTTAACCCTATAGACTTCATTATGGGCAGTTCCGGCCCTGAGATTAACGCTACTGCTGTAGTAGGAGAGACCGTTGATAACACTAATGCTACGCTGGCTGTCGAATCTGCTGGGGACGATATTGATGCTGGCACTGTTAACATTAGCAATGCCGATCCTTTGCTTGTCCTTCTACTTGTACTTGGTTGGTTGCTGCCTTCTCCAGCCGAGATTGGCAACGGCCTCCTGGCTCCATTCAGATGGATCGGTAAAAGGATCGAAGCGAGGGAACGACTAAGGGAACCGCCNAAACCCAAAGAGTAGACAAAAAGAACCCCTGGAGGACCGAATCTTCCAGGGGTTAAGTCTAGGGAGGGAAGGGAGAAAACTAGCGGGCAATGCCGTCTGGGTACAGGATCGAGCGGATGATGCCGACCTCGGTGTGGATCAAGACCTTGGTGTCAACGTCCGTGTCTGGCTGCTTAAACAACTCGGACAAAAAGGCGATGCGGTCCTTGAGGCCCTGCTCGTCCATCTTATACACGTTGGTCAAATTCTCTAAGTAGTTACCGTAAGTCATTTGCTGCTCCTCTCTGGCTATGGCTTCACCTTAACAGGTTTACGGGGCGAGTCAACTCAAATTTTAACCCGCCATCCTACAGCCTGTTTAACAAACTCTACAGCGTCCCAACCCTCTTGGCCTACGGCCTGTTTAACTCCGCACGCCACTGCAATCTCTGAGAGGGTCATTTGAGGGTTATCGTGGTACATCTTAGCTACCTTCTCAGACAAGGTTACAACTCCTTGGGGCATATCAGTCTCCTGTGTTAAACATACTCCACGGTCATAGGCTGCCCCTGCTACACAGTCAACAAAAAAGAGGGGCCGTTAAGCCCCCCTCCTGTTTAGAACGACATGCCTAGCGTTAGGCTTAGTGTAGAGTCCTCTGTGAACTCATAGTCACTACTAAAGCCCCAAACCATTCGAGCATCCAAGTAGACACCGCTCTCAGTCTCAAACAAGTAGCCTACGCCAAAGTCCCCACCTTCCCAGGTAAAGCCTTCGTCAATGGTGGCACTACTGCCCAGGAAGACATACTCCTCCCCGATAATGCCCACGGTGTACACAGCCTCAACGTCAGCAGCTACAGTCCCCCACTCGTTACCGTCACCCAGGCCAATTAGGTCCCCGCCAGACTCGCCCCAGGAGTAGGTGGCCCCTGGCTGTACTGCCAAGCTAAAGACCTCAAAGTTGGCGTACAGGCGGGCAGAGTAGTCCTCAGCCTCGTTGACCGTGCCTTCTACAAAAAGCCCTTGGCCGCCCAACTCAAAGCCAGTGCCTACGGTTGCGCTGTTAACTTCGCCGGTGCGGTTAACCTCTGCGTAAATGTTTGCAGGGCCCTCGGCTCCAGCGGTTGCGGTTAAAGTGCCTGCCACTACACAGGCTGTCAGTAGGTGTTTCATTCTATCTCCTATACTGATGTTGATACGACGACTAATACAATAAAGGCCACAATAAGCACAAAGCTCATTATTTCTTCTTTGTTCATAAGCCCCTCCTTGGAAAGCGGGTGGGGCCGTAGCCCCTTCTGTTTCTAAGCCTCCCGTAGGCTCAACCGACTACGCAGCTAGGCGCATGTCGGTAGGTGCAAAATTATCGTTTGCAGCTAGTTTAATGGGAGTTAAGGTTCTCCGACCTGACTGCAAGAATTGTTTAGTAAGTACCAGTCGATCCTATTTCGCCCCCATCAAAGACACACCGAGTTTCTTTATACTCAGCCTAGGAAGAGAACCTTTCGGTACTCGATGTGCCTATGGTGGAGGCGGTGGGTACTGCCCCCACGTCCTGCATACCGTTACGCAACCTTGTTACACAGTCATTCCTTAGACCAAGCGAACCACTTTGTTGCCTTTGTGGTTGATGGTCATATCTGCAAATACACTAAAGCCCTCCGTCGTCCCTATGTTATCTAGGGCCTTCAGGAGGGTTTTCTTTCTCACCCTTACGGGCACACGGGTTGAGGCGTTAAGGCTAACAGAACTGTAGATAACGTCTGCATCCTTAACTAAATTCTTAAACGCCTCGAGGCTGTAAATGTTCACAGCACCGACTCCCCAGTTAATCTGTTGATCTCCATCTCAGCGTAACGGATCACCTTACGAAGATCAGTTATTCTGCTTTGGGTCTCATCCTGACCAGGGTACAACTTAGAGCCTGCCCGACAGGCATACTTAACCATATTGCCAACCTCAAAAGACAGCCTGTTCTTCATTATGAACTCCACAGGCTCGATCTCAAACTGAGTGTAATGCGAAGGCTTTACGACTATATCTTCGTAGGGTGGCAGTTGTACCCAAGGCTCTACATCTTCTCTTTCATAAATATCTGAATCCATCGTTTGCAAACCTCGCTCCTTACTACGTCATCAATGGTAAACTCAATCACGGGGACCGTGACATCGTACTTCCTAGACAGTTCTACAATCTTTGCAAGACCGTTGGCGCTCTTCAGGTCTGACTGTTGAACGTCCCCATTGAGTACAATACGAGAGCCCTCGGCTACCCTTGTAAGGAGCATCATGATCTCGTGTGTGGTTATGTTCTGTGCCTCATCTACAATAATGAAGCTGTTCTCAAAACTGCGGCCCCTCATTAGGGCAAGGGGGGCGATCTCGATATTGTTGTTTTTTATGCCTGTCTCCAAGATGCCTTGGCCCATCCAGTCCTCCAGGACGTCTAGGGTAGGCAGGGCCCAGGGTGTTACCTTGTCTAAAACAGACCCCGGCAGGAATCCAAGGTCTTTACCCACTGCCACATGTGGGCGGGTGATAACAATCTTGTCGATGTTCCTGCTGAGGTAAAGTTGTGCAGCATAGGATGCCGCCAGGTAGGTTTTGCCTGTACCCGCTGGCCCCAAGACAATCGTCTGAGGGCTAGTCTTCAGAGCGTTCAGGTAAAGACGTTGGGTCTCCGTCTTTGGGGTTAGCTCCGGCATCGTTGGTATTTTCACTGCTTGCTGGGGCTTTTTGGACTTGCGCCCATTCGTTTGCTTCATGTCGAATTAAAATCGCTTCTTTGACAGGGATGTGGAAGAACTGTTCGCCAGGTCTAATCTTAGGGCCGGTAGCTTTGCGTAGTCGGTCAGGGGTAAGCTGGCTGCTCTCTACTACCCAACACTCCTTGCAATCTTCCCTAAAGATGTAAAAGGTCACCGAGGAATACTTGCCCAATAGGCGTTGTTTACGACCGGGGATGCGTACCTCGTCCCAACTGCTAGGCCAATCTGTACCAGCTTTCCAGGCAGCTTTAATTTCTGCCTCGCTGTAGATCCATGCCTGGCTACCCTTGGTAGATACGACATCAGCGTAGTAGTCTTCCTTGACACTCTTGATCGTGTGGCCTTGCTGCTCAAGGTAACTTACCAGGGCATCTTTAGCTGGGGTGTCAAACTTATCGTATAACTCAGGCTCAAACGGCTTGCGTGACATAATTCTCAACCTCCATGTAGCCACCAACACGGCGACCTCTTTCGTTAAACACTTGCGGAACTGTGGTGTAGCCTGAACTCTTCATCAGCGAGATGACCCAATAGTTATCCTGGTGGGTTATATCTACCTCCGAGTAGGCTATGCCTTCCTTTTTGAGTAACTCTTTTACCTGCACACAAAAGGGACAGTTGGGTTGCGTTACTACTTTCCACATCTTAATTTCCTAACGGGTTCTCTACCAAGGAGTCGTAAGCCGTCCAAATATCTTCAATCTCTTGGTCGTAAATGTCCAGCTTGTCACCGAGTCCGTCGGTAATGGTTGTAGACCTCTCGATTTGTGAGCGTAAGTCCAGGAGGACTTTTTGCTGCTCTAAAATTTGGGTCATACTTGTAGTTAATGTTGCCAGACGCTCATTCAAGCCCCTGACGTCGTTATCAGCTATTGCCTGCTCTAGGGTTTGGATGCGTGAGTTAATAGCTACGTCCGTATCTTGTAAGGCATCTACCGCCTCTCCTAAAACTACAGTAAGGGAGGCGACACCGTCCCCCGCCTCTTGTGCTGAGGACTCGGCATCCTCAAACCGGTTAAAGGTGTCGTAACCAAAGTAGACTACACCTGACACAGCCGACAGGACTGGGACTGCTACAGCAACCATCCAGCCCTTTACGTCAAAACCACCAATGCTAAAACCTATGCTCACTATTGAGCCTCCGTTGGGTAGCCGCCATATTGTTGGATATACTCACCGGCAGCGTACACCTCATCAGCGGTCTTCATGTCCCACTGTAAGTACCCCTGCCAACCAGTGCCAAACCCTGCCTCATCCCAAGTAATAACAAACTCGTCGATAGACTGGGTGTAAGTAAGGGCGGTGTAGCTACCTACCATAAAGTTACCCTGGGCGGCGTAGGTATCAATACTGGCAGTTAGCTCGCTGTTGTTAGCTGCTGCCATAAACGCACCTGCCTGTTGAGCGTAGTTCTCTACAGCTACTACGGCTTGGTTGTATGCCTCCACCTCATCTGCTTGGATGCTGTACTCGTCTTGCTGTAGCATGCCCTGCAAAGCTACCTGCTCTGGTTTTGTGTCTGCCTCTGTGGCCTCCATTGCCACACCAGTAGCCACCATAAGGACGCCGGTGGCACTTGTAAGGTCGTCTACAGCGTTCATAAGGCTGTTCATTGCCCCAGCATGTTCCTGCATGAACAACTGCTCAGCGGTGTTGGCGATGGCGTAGTCGTGCTGCAACACTGCGTCTCGGGCCTGTAGGTATTGCTCCAGCATCTCCGGGGTAATAATCCCGTTGGCCATTGCGTCGTCCATGATAACGCCACCAATAGCTGCGTAACCAACTGCACCAATAGCGCCGATGCTGCTGTTGTCCAAACGGTTTTGGATTTGGCCAATGGCATCAATCAACTCTTGGATCTTTTCCGGGCCCGTGAGGGTGTAGTCCTCAGCGTATGCTAGTCCTGAAACGCTCGCTAAGGCTGAGGATAGGAGTAGGGTCTTCCACTTGTTCATCTATGTTTTCTCCGATTCTGAGCAGGGCATCCCAAAACTCTTGGTCTTGAGTGTACCCTACAACGTAAAGGTCTGGGCTTTCTCTGTACTTCTTCAAGGCTGCTGTGCCCATTAGCAAGCGCCCTGTTGCAACCTCGTTAATCGGGCAAGGGGTGTTAGCAAGCATCATAGCCTTAAACACCTGTGCATCAGAACAAAGCAAACTGATTGCACTTACTTGCAACCCCAACCCGCCAATTTGTTGCGGGGTCCCCAATAGCCTAGCATTTTTACGGAGGTTGCAGTTTGGGTCTTGTTCCATGTCGCCACGGGTCAGACCAATAATGCTAAGCTGGATGCCTGTGCTGGACGGCATGAGGCAAGAGTCATTACCTCCTCCGCCCATTACTGTAGGGGCAATAGCAGACATAACGGGAGCAGCCGATGAAGCCCCCGCTGCGTTGTAGTTGTTAGTAATACTCTCGGTTGAGTTGTTACTGTCTACCGTGCTGTCTGAGGTGTAGTTGCTAAAATCGCCACTAATAGAGTTCGTCTGTGATGACGCACTCTGAGCGAATGACAAGACCGACATCAGGGTCGCCACACATAATAACGATTGCTGCCTCAGTCTCGCCCAGCATTCCCAGGGTTCTGGCATTTTGGTTCCTCATACAGTGTGGGTCCTGATCGACACAGACCGATGGATACTCGATTACGGTACAAGCAGCCAGCGGTAATGCCAGCAGTGCTAGATACTTAGTCATTAGCCGCCCAGTGCTGCTGTGATCGACGGTGTGAAGGCTGATGCAGCCCATAGCATAGCGCCGATAGCTGCTACACCAATGATGACCCACTTCATTTTCATGTCGTCTACGGACATCTTAACACCGATTAACTCGTTGCTTAGAATCCGTAAGGATATCTCCATCTTGCCCTCTGGCTCATCACCCACTTGGGGCTTTTTAGGTTCTGTCATATCAGTCTCCTGTTAGTAGTGCCTTCCAAGACACGGGGAATAACTCGAACATCTTCTCAGCTACCTGGATGGCAACCTCACGGGTCTCCGCTTGGCTGTCAGGGCCGAGGCGTAGCTTGCACATATCCGCCCAGGCATCTAGTGAGCCAGACCACCACCAGCTTGTCATCGTAGACTGTGGCAGTATCATTCGGGCCTGTTCAGGTGCTACACCGTCCGAGAGTAGCTTGTAGTAGGTCTCCCGGCTTTGTAAGTAAAGGTCAGTAACCCAGGGAGGTAAGTAGTCCATTGCACCTGCCGACCCTTGCTTTTTATCGTCTGCCCTTTCCCTCCAGTATTCGGGGTAAAAGAACTCTGGGTCATCATCGACGTACCGCTTAGATACCTCATTCCACCGGAGGAACTTATGCTTTACTAGCTGCCTAGCTACAAAGATGGGGGCCTCTACTCTGAACGAGGCAAAGCAATGCCCAAAGGGGGACGTGTGCTTATGGCGTGCAAGGTAGTAGATTAGCCGCTCATCCCGTGAAGAGAAGTGCGTAGACTTTTTGTCGAAGGATACACGGGCGGCATTAACAACCGTCAAATCCTCGCCCATGTGGTCCTGGTAGGTAACTTTAATCACCTGTACACTCTCCCCCATCTGTTTGGCAAAAGAAACTCTCCTCATCCAATTTTAAGGATAACTGCTGAGCCTTTGCTTGTCTAAGGTCCTCGTAGCTACCTTGTTTAAACCGAAAGACTTTGCCGGTCTTCGACTCCAAATCTGACCACCATTGCATCCTCTCCGGGTGGTGTTCCCACATAGAGGCTAAGTGAGCCTCACTCTTTAGGAAGCACCCGTCGCAGTTTGAGAGGGGAGTCTTGTCGTCAACCAAAGGTAGGCCCAGGTCAAACGGACTGGAAGACCAAAAGGCCCCGATATCTTTTTTGGTAACACCTGCATCAGCTAAAGGATACCAATTAACGAACCTAACGTCCTTTGAGGGCTTTATTCGACGCTGTTCGTCCCAACGAATACCGAGAGTATTTGTCCAACGCTTCCACCCCTCGGACACAAGGAACCTTTTTATAGTCTTGACTTTAAGCTCCTGCGTACACTTTCGGCGCATTATATCGGGTAACCAGTTGCCGCCAGAGTGCTCTATTAAAGCCTCAAAAGGCTCGCCCTCCCTCGATGCGGTGTTGTGAGTCACTACATTAAAACTAGGGCGCAGACGGCCCAGCTTCTCTCGCCTTGTGTACTCTAGCCAATAGATCGGAATCTGGAAATGGTCGCTACACCTTTGGACAAAATCATAAGTCTCAGGCATCTCTCGGCCTGTGTTCGTAAACACAACCTTCATCCGATCTGTTGGACCGTTCCTTTTGACAATCTGCCCCAGCATGTAGCCGGAAGTTCTGCCCCCGCTAAAACTCAACAAGACATTCCCGTCAGGGAGAAGGTACGGGTCGTTTGCCATTTTAAATCCTACTAAGGTCGTTAAGAGTTTTGTCTTAACTCATATCGGGTTAACCGGCGTCTGTTACCCCAGGGCTCATAAGACTTATCAAAGTAGTAACCCTCTCGACGGAGGTTGCTTATGATAGTGCCCAGGGATTTGACGCCGTACTTGTGCAGTGCGCTCCTTGAGTCCAACACCTCACCCTCTTTTAAAGCGTTTAGGATGATTTGGTTTTGGTCCAGCCGTCGCATGTGTCACCTCATGTAATGTCAACAATCTCACAACTGTCAGCACTACAAGCCATAGTCTGCATGCCGCTAGTTGTGTCCTCTAGCTCATACAGAGACAACGAACCCCAGTCAATATACTCAGGGACCTCCTTAGACAACTCAGCAAACTCAGCAGCAGTACACTCCTGGTAAGGGGCTTGTTGATAGGTGTGGTCACTGTGTGGCAGGAAGCTAACGCCACTCATCTCGTCAAAGTATTTGTACACAAAGGCACCCACTTCCATCCACTCATCCTCACGGACAGAGATCGTAACGGATGGCTTATGCTCACACCAATGACGCTGGTAGGTTAACCAGGTCTCTAGCTGCTCAACTGCCGTCATGTCATTGCGTGTTACACAACCTGCCGGGGAGTTAATGGGGAAGCTAAACACCGTCGTCGTATCTGGCTTCATCACACAAGGCTCGTTGGGGATACCTTGATCCCGCATGAACTGCGTCAAAGGATCTTTGTTGTCCCCTCGGACAGTGCGAACATAGTAGTCAGAGTGCCGAGCGTGAATACCGCTAGCACTATCAACAAGCTGACTAACCGTACCGCTAGGCTTGACACAAGTAATTGCAGCAGCGGGAGGAATGTCCAAAGCATTACTCCAGTGCAAATTAGTAGCAACAGCAACATCTCTAAGGTGTTCAAGGGTAGCCTCCAGGCCAGCGTTCTTGCTGGTCATTAAAGGGTTGTCCATAATACCGGTAAGGCTTACGCCCAGTAGACGCTCCTCCTCGGTGTTAGTCTTCCAAATCTTACGCAGGTACGGAAACTCCGTATAGGTAGATTGAATGGTGCCCAAGATCGTAGCTAACTTAACCTTGCGCTCCAGGTCCTCGATAGTGTCTGACCCACGAACTACAACCTCAGTTAAGTTACAGAACTGGTAAGGGCGGAGGATAATCTCTGAACAAGGGTTTGTACCGAAAGCCGGACGTGCGTCTCGACGGCCATTCTTTGCTGCCTGCCGTTGCGATGCCTCACGGTTAAAGATGCCACGCTCGCCTGACTTGGACTCGTAGAGTGATTGCCACTCCTTCATAAACTGTCCCATCTCGGGCTTGCTTTGGTACGCTACNGAGTTGTTAGCCAGCGCACGTTGNCCCTCGTTCTCCCACCACTGACCGGCCTTTGCGTGGCGCATACGGTCATCCGATAGGTTGGACAAGCTGATCATTGCTGAACGACGTACACCGCCCACGACAACTACCTGACCAATTTTACACATGAGGTCGTGGCACTCCAGGGAGGTCAACTTGCGGCCCTGTGCCTTTTTAAAGATCTCTACGGCAAAGTTAAAGAGGTCGATCAATGGCCCTGGGCCTGACGCACGACCACCAAAAGTCTTTAGGCGTGCGCCCGCTGGGCGGACCTTTGACGTATCCCACTTGGGGATCTCACCGGCCCACAAAAGGCTCAAGACTTGGCGCAACGCTTTTGCCCAGCCCTCTTTGCTATCTTTAACCACAACGGTAGTCTCAGACTTGTACAAGGTATCAGGTACGTCTGGCAGGTTGTTTACATACTGACGCTCTACAGAGAACCCTACTCCTGTACCGCACAGCAAAATAAACATGGCCTCATCAAACGCCTTGGGGTCGTCGACAGGCAAATAGCTACAGTTATAGCCTGCCGTATTGTCACGATCCAAAGCAGGCCCAGCGGTCATTACTGCACGCATTGACGGCATGACCTCTAGGTTGAGGATTGCGTTATCAATTTCATCTGCGGTGTCTGCGTCTACTTTAGGCACTACAATATTAGTCATGTAGCGGGTAACGGTCTCCGCCCAAGTCTCCCGGCGATTTTCTTTTGGCAGCCAGCGTGCGTAACGGGACTTTGCGATGAACTGTTGGTAGAGTGTAGGTAGGTGATTATCCATTGAATAGGTCGTCCAATTTAGGGGGTTGGTAGTTAGGTCCTTTTAAGACCTTCCCGTCTTCTCTTTTAAGTGGTTTGCCGTCCACCAGCTTGCTTAGGTTGGAGGTATGAACCCTGTCGAACACTTCCTCCAAAGGCAAACCAAACGTGACGGCTGCACCGTAAACAACGTAAAGAATGTCCGCCAATTCTTTGGTTAGGTGGACTACGTTATCTTTGGTGGGGCCGGAGCGTAAGATGGCATCAAAAGCCTCCATCGCTTCGTCTGCCTCTTCACGGATAAGGATTTTGCGCAGAGCATATTGGCTAATAAGCCGGGAGTCTGACGCTGGGATATTTACCGGCTGCTCCATTGCCTCGGTAAAGTCCCTTACTTTTTGGTAATTAGTCTCAGGTGCCTTCGTCATCTTCATGCCCTCGGATGGTCATAAACAGCCCCAGCAAAAAGCCGGAGGTAATGTTTGCAACACCCACCACGAGCCCTAGTAGTATGCCGACGCCTACAATAATAAAAGGGGACAAAAGCCCCACGGATACAAGGAGGTCAATAGTCCCCATGTCGATCATCATACTGCTCCAGGTTGATATAACCAAGCTCCTCCAGGACCTCTATGACTTCGACTATGGTTATTTGGTTGTCCCGTAACACTTGGGCCAAACCATAGTTGACAAGAATGTCCTTAATGAATCGCCTCATTCTCACTTGTGCCTCCGCCTAAGAGTAACTCAGCAACGTCTTGTCGGTAAATCTGTAAACACCAAAAGACGCCCATCTCAAGGTCTGTCTTTGCCTGGGGGCTGTCCACGTACATGGCACACTCCTCATAGGAGCCAGTCCAACACTCCAGGAACGTAGAGGTCACACCATCAAAGACGGCCCCGTAAACTACGCATTGAACACCTTCTCCAGGAGAGTAAGATAATGGTCCATGCTGATTATCGTTAGCCATTCTTTGCGGTCACCTCTTAGGAACACTACAGGTTCGTAGTTACCATCTTGCCGGGCTTGGTCTTGGTAGTTGTAAAGCGTTGCAAAGTCCTTCCTCCGTTTAACTTCAATAGACAAAGGAAGGACCTTGCGTGCCAGAGGGGACAACTGAATGTCCTCCCCGTTTTGCCCCATTGCTGTAGAACGGACATCGTCCGGCTCCAGGTGGGGAAAGGTTTTAAGGATAGCGTCACGAACTTCTTGCTGTCCTTTACGACCTTTGGCCTTGGCTGTCCTAGCACTAGGCATCGGGAGCATCCCATAGTTCGTCGGGGTGCCTACGCAACCACAACAGCCTGCCGTTCTCTACAATGCGGTCCCGGTTGCCTTGATAGGCGTCCAAGCAAACCTTGTAGAGCTCATCCTCGGTAGTGCAGTCAGCTAGCATTTTTTGTGCCGTCACTGGGCCCACACCCGCCAGCCCAAGGATGTTGTCAGCATTGTCCCCCATTAGGATCTGCTGATAGAAGAAGCTGAGGCCGTCGAACTCCTCTACAAACTGCCAAGTCCGTTTAACAAAGTTATAGTGCCAGCAATTAAGCTGGAGCATGTCTTTGTCGATGGATGCTACACAAGAGGTAGGACCCTCCTGCGTGACAGCCTTAGAGATAAGATCGTCGGCCTCCTCTCCTTGTGATACGATAGCGCCCCAGTGGTCCACTAAGTGACCCCGCAAACTTGCGAGGTACTCGGGCTTAGGTTTACCAGACCTGTTGCCCTTGTAGACAGCAGTCTTGGAGATATCGTATCGGTAATTCCCCTTGCCGGTTAGGTAGAGAGAGGAGTCCTCCGGCTCAGGGAATACCATTGTCTCATGTAGGATCTCATCGACCAGAAAATCTACGTTCTGCTTGGCATCGGATAGGGAGTAACCCTTAGCCTCGGCAGATGCAGCCATGCGGTAGGCTACGATATCCGCATCAATAAAAACCTTAGAGACTTGCCTCACTGCTCGATCCAATCGTCAGTAGAGACAACATGCCCGTCGTCCGATGTGGCAGACAAGCTATCGACCCAATGGTAGCCCAACGTATGCAATGCCGACAGAAAAAAGGTAAGCATGGCGTGAGCGTGTTCGTAGTCGATCTCTTTAGTCAGGGTGACGGATTCGACCGCCACGTCTGACCTGTACGCTTCGAGGCGGATCTCCAATTAGAAGTCCTCCGTCTCGTAAGCCTCGTGCTCAAGGATAGCAACCTTGTCTAAAGTGTCGATGGTGGCACGACCACCGCTGTAAACCTTAACCAGCACCTTGACCCGTGAGCCATTACCAATAGCCCCGTTCTCAGTGAACGACCAAGGCGTAACGCTCTTAGCGTCGGCAGTGCGGTCAAAGACTTGAGGGGCACCCATGTAAACACCCTTACTGCCGTCATCGTTAGGCAGGTTAGGGTTGAACACCGGGCGCTTTAGCTTAACGAACTTGCCGCTAGCATAAGACGGGTTGCCCTCTTTTACGGTGGCGTAGTTGCCCTTTTTCTCAGGGTATCCAGACTTCAGGAACGCATCCATGTCATCCGGGTAGAAGTTCATTGAGAACTGACCTTTAGTGGCCTCGTGAAAGTCCATGTTGTCGTCGTAGTTCTCTTCAAAGACTCGGGCATATTCAACAAAGCCCTCAGCTTGAATACTTTTGGTAGCCATAGGTCGGGTTCCTTTCTGTTGGCTGTATAGTAGTTAAGTCCCCTTTTGAGGGGTTTTACGAAGTCCTTTAATGGATATCAGAGTAGTTTTTTCCAAACTGCGCATCGATACCTAAAGGGACGTTCAGTCTAAGGTGTTCGTTAAGGACGTCAATAGATTCCTGCATAGTGCTACGCACCCCAGCCTCTTTGCCCTCTGGGACTAAGGCAATGATCTCGTCGTGGAATTGCCCAATAGTCTTAATGCCATTGCCACGGCAAAGGGCTACCCAACTATCAAAGCAGTAGACCCCGGTGGACTGGTTGAGTGTGCTGAACCTGTCTTTGTCGCTACGCAAGGAGTGGTAATACCCTGACACAGGATTCTTGAGCCAAGACTTACCGTGCTTTTCCCTGACGTAAGATGTGGCCGCTACCTTTTGGACGGCCCAGTTGCGCTCCCAAAAAGCGTCTAGCAGCTTCCTTGACTCCTTTACGCTAAGGCCCGTGGTACGGCTTAGCTTTTGTGCGCCCACACCGTAGGTCGCCGAGTAGTTAACTACCTTGTAGTTTTTACGCAAAGACTTGAGGGATACCTCCCCGCTGTTGTGCTTATCAATATCGGCCTGGCTAATAGCCCCGGCGTGTTTTGCAAGGTCAAGGTGTGGATCAAAACCTTCCTTAGACATCTCCTCAACATACTCAGGGTCTAGCGGTTGCATGTAGTGGCGCTTGGTGGTGTCCTCTAGCGAGGTCATGTCGGCACCACATAGCGTATAGCCAGCGGGAGCAGTAAGGCAGCCCCTAACCTCCTTGCCCCAAGGCTTGTCCACCCCTGGCAAGTTAACCAAGGGCTTGGCGTGCTTAAAGCGAAGGGTGTTAGTAAACCCAGCGATCTCAGCCTTTACCCACCCATCCTTGTGGCAATCCAGGAAAGATTTAAAGATTCCTAGCCGGTGGTTAATAACCGTCAGGCCATCCAGGATGCCGACAGACGGGTTGCCGGGAATGAGCCTTTTGACGCTGTCGCAAAGCTCAGAGCCATCCCTTACCTGCTCTACACTACGCTCAGAGCCGTCGGGGTTGCGAGAATACTTAAACGTCTGTGGCACCCAGCCTAGACCACGGAGCCACTCCTTAACCTGGTCGTTAGAGTTGGGGTTGGCCCTTACCTCTTTGTCAAGGACTTGGATAGGACCGACGGTTGTATCCGGCAGCTTGGCAGCCTCTAGCAGCGCATGCCAACGCTCACCAAACGCAGTAAGCGAGCCGTCTTGCTTGGTAAGCCGCTTGGGCTTTTCGACCTTTTTGTACACCTTTTGCAAGGGCATGGCATCGGCTAGCTGTTCAATCTTTTCCATCTTTTGCCGCATGAGTTCATCAAAGCACTCTTGCGCCTTGGTAACGTCTAACCGCCAGCCTAGCTCCTCCTGTTCTCTTGCACAGTCCATCTTGAAGCTGAGGTATTCGATGAACGACATCTTTTGCTGTGGGTCCGGGTAAAGGAAGTCCAGGGTCTCGTTAAGCTGCTTGTAAAGCCGGTGGTTAATCTTAACGTCTTCCTCGCACCGGTGGGCATATTCCTCCGGGGTAAGATTGTCCCAGTCATCGATCTCAGGCTTGGGAACACCAAAGTCCTCGCCGTAGCCTTGCAGGCCATGCCGGAGGCGGTCATGGTTAACATACCAAGACAGAGCCAAGGTATCTACCAAGCTGGCCGTAACCTTGATGCCCAGGATACGCTCGACCAAAGGTATGTCGTAGCGGATGATATTGTGCCCCACTAGTACAGACGAGGACTTAAAAAACTCCCGCATCTCGTGGTAATCATGTGTCGACACAATGTGGCCCGATGGTGTGCGGTAGGACAAGACGTGGATCTTAGTTGCCTTGTCCAAGAGGCCATCTGCCTCAACGTCAAAAACTGTCATCTTGGACTCCTAACTCTTTTTTGCTGACCTTGTACTTACTAACGTAGTCCATCATCCTTGACAAGATGCTTGGGTTTTCCCCGGCTTTGCCAAGGGCTGAGTTACAAGAGAAGCACAGCAGGGCTATAATACGCCCAGTGGTGTGACAGTGGTCAAGGTGTGCGTCCTTTGTCTCGGTCATCTCATGCCGACAGATCTTACACCTACCCTCTTGGTGTGCGTACAACTCCTCCCACTGTCGAGGCGATATGCCGTGATCCCTGCCTATTTGATGCCACCGTTGGCAAGGTTTGCAGACTGCATAAAGCCCGGTAGCATCGCCATTGTTGGTAACAAAGCTGCTTGGGGGAAGCATCTCGTCGCACTTGTTGCAGGATGCTTTAATGATCTTGCGGTTTTTGTCATACTCAAGACGACGTCTTTTGTACTGCCGGGTCCCGCTAATCATCTTGTTGCCCCAAAAGCCATACTGCACTGCCATTAGGCTCCTCCTGCTGCTTTAATACGCTCTGAGGCTAGGTTGAAGTATTCAGGGTCTAACTCCACGCCTACAAAGTTAAAGCCCTCCAGGGCAGCAGCCTTGCCGGTGCTACCTGAGCCCATAAAGGGGTCAAGCACAGTGCCGCCCTTGGGTGTAGCCAAGCGTACAAGGTAGCGCATGAGGTCTGTAGGCTTAACTGTGGGGTGGTTGTTACCGTCCTCCCGATCCTTTTTACTAGCCTTAGCACAATAGAAAAGGCGGCTGTTACCGTTAGGGAACACAGCGTCTACAGCCTCGGAGCCGTCGTGCAAAAGGTTAGCGGGGAACTTGCCCTCATCGCCTACACGACAAGCATCGATGTTAATACCACCGGTGCCGTGCTTGAGGACGTTAGCTGCAATGGTAGCCTCGCTGATAGGTTTACGGGCTACAGTAATAGGCTCAAGGGCTGGCTTGAGTGCGGTGCCCCAGCCTTCCCACTCGCTAAAGCCACGGGTGGTCTGTACGTCTTTGGCTTTAGATGTGCCGTCGTTCATCATGCTAAAGACACCATCATTGGCAAAGTCCTTGGTCCGCATGCTGCCTGTAACTTCTCGCTCGTTGCCTTGCAGCTTATCTACAGCTTTGCCGATGTTGTGGGACTTGGGGAAGCCGGTGCCAAATGTCCAAGCCATAAGGTCACGCACCTCAAAGCCTGCATCCTCAATGTTGACCGCCATACGGTGCTGGGTGCGAGTGCCAGCAAAGGCTAGCAAGTGCCCACCCGGTTTGAGTACCCGAAGGCACTCCTCCCAGATGTTAACAGCGGGGACGTCGTAGTCCCACTTTTTGCCCATAAAGGAGATACCGTAAGGCGGGTCGGTTACGATTGAGTCGACGCTGTTGGCCTCTAACTCTTTTAGTTTGTCTAAGCAGTTACCTTGCAAAAGCATTATGCTAGCTCCTTTAGGATGAATGTTTGCGGGTTAAACATGAGGCGGCCCGCTGGGCCTTCCTCTGAACAAGGGCGGTTCTTTTGGACTGTAAGCTGGGTAATGTTACGATCCCACGGGTCCTCTGCTTCCTTGTCCCGGTACAGGTCAATAATAACAGACGCACGCTGTGCAATCATCTTACAATACTTGGGGTCTCCGTTGTCGTTAGTGTGGGCAATGGTGACAATGCCTACGTTAAGCTCTGCCGACAGCTTGGATAAACGTACCGACAAGTCCGCTAAGATTTGTTCTTTGCTGTCCTCGGTAAGGCCGGACACCACATCCTGTATAGGTTCAAAGAACACATATCGGCAGCCGTAAGCCTCACGGAAAAACCGTATTTGGTCAATCAACTCGTCGGAGCCTTGGCCGTCCGGCAAGTAGAACTGGAAGAACTGCTCGTCTTTAGTAAGGTCGGTAATGGCGTCCTCGATCATGGGCCCAACCTCTTCCTCATCGATAAGGTCCCGGCGGGTTACGTTGATGCCTGTATGGTAAGTGACTAGCCCTAGCAATGACCGCAGCTTTGTCTCCTCCAGGTGCCAACTGGCAAACGGAACCTTTTGCTTGATCAGGTTGTACTCCAGGAAGCGCATTACCTCGGTCTTGCCTACACCTGTAGGGGCTTTGATGACTGTGAAGTGCCCTTGCATTAGTCCCATGATTTTGTCGTCCAGGGCTTGGATGCCGGTGGGGACAAACTGGTGTTCCGGGGTATTGCGGTAGAGGTTAAGGAATTGGTCTGTGGTGTTGAGGATGTTCTCCGGGACATATTTCTTTGAGTTGTACCACGCAGACTTAAACGCTTGTTGCTGGTTGGCCTGGAGGAAGTCGTTGGCGTCCTTAAACTTGTCGTGTGGTACACGGTAAACCTTGTTGGGGAACAGGTTGCTCATCTTGCTAGCTATAGCATCGCCAGCCTCATCGCTATCTACAGACAGGATGATCTTCTCAAAGCTGTTGAGCCAATCCGCACACTTGTCCCACAACGCTTTACTCGGGCTAGCTGAGGGCAAAGATACTACAGGATTTGCATGGGGTCCCTTTAGCATCTGGTAAGCTGACATAGCGTCCATCTCACCCTCACAGACTGTAACGAACCTGGCCGAGCCTGCGTTCCACAGGTTCATACCAAACAACTCGTCCATCTTGAGGTTCTCTTGTGAGAAGGACTTGGGCCAGTACCTAATCTTTTTGCCACCAGAAGGGTAAATGTATTCCTGCTTAATTGGGCCGCTAGCGTCGGACCAGGTCTCTACCCCGTAGAATTCCATAGTCTGACGGGTTACTCCCCTCATTGCTACAAAATTACTATCAAGGTCATCCCGTATCATCTTAGGCACAAAGGTCATCACGTTGTCTCTCTCTTTAAGTGGGAAGCGTTGGAGTACCTCATCATCGTAGGTGACTCCTTTAGCTGGGTAACTATTCTTACACGAGAAGCAGTTACCTACCTTCTTCTCTGTGTTGTAACTAAACGCATCCGAACTGCTACAGTCTGGATGAGGACAAGGTTGTCGGCTTAATTCCATTGTCGATCCTGTAGTTCTGTTAAGTCCCCTTTTGATTTGGGGGACGAAGTATTATTTTAGCATGCCTAGCTTGCGCTTGATTGCATGCTCACGCATTTGCACATTCCGTAAGGTCATTTGTAGGCGGTCTGCTACCTCCCGTTGGGTTAAGTCTGCCGGGCCAAAACGTAGGTCAAAGATGCTGAAGTCTGTGGCGTTTAGCTTTTGCTCGGCCTTTTGCCAAACCTGCCGCACCCACACGTTACTCTCTATGTCCCGGCTGTCTGCCTGCTCATACTCGTCAATAGGGTCGACGGCCCCTGTAATGCCCAGCCTAAGCTGGTCAAAGGTACGTTGGGTCATTTGCCCTACTGGCTTGTCCTCGCCTGCCCTGATTGCCTTAGCGTTGGGCTGGGTCTTGGACGAGTCAGGAATACTCACGGGGGATTGACCAAAGGAAACAAACCGGTGGATCGCCTCCTTTACCTCAAGCCCCAAGTAACCGGGCTCCGTTATGCCACGGTCTAAAGCCTCCAGTAAGGCTAGCGCACCTATCTGGAAGAGGTCAGGAGCAAGTGCGGGTTGACGCATCTTTCGCACTTGCTTCTCGATTATTACCCTGTGTTTTGGGTCTAGGTCGTTCATTTAGTATCCTAAGTCATCATACAACCCGTTAATCAAACGCTGCAAGGTTTTGCCCGTCTGGGTTACACGCTGGGCAAGATGGTAGCTAGGGTCAGTGTGTGACTCTAGGTCATCCAGGCCAGCTTGTGCGTCCAGCATAAGGTTCTTATAGATCAACTCTAGCTGGCGACGCTTACGAGCAATACGCTCGGCAACCTTTGGGTCGGTGGTTTTGGTACGGGTTGTGGTGGTCATTGGTTACTCCTCTACTTGGTATGGTTAGACCATATACTAAAAGACTTACGGTGGCAAGCGTTTTTTAGAGGGTTGACTCCCGTTTTGTAGGATGGTAAGACAAGGGTGTTAACAGAGGAGTTTAACATGCGTAAAGACATTATGAACGGTATTTGTTTCCTTTTCCTACTCGGTAGCCTACTGTGGATTTTGAGCCTGTGATTAACCCGGCGATCCTCATCCTACCTGTATTGGTAACACCAGGCCTAGAGAACCTGTCCATAGACTGCACCACGGCTGAGCCCGGTTGGTACAGCATTGAGCAGCTAGAGCCTGGGGAGTACAGCGTGCAGCAGCACCAAAGCTACGCTGGCGCACACGACGTTTACACCACGGCAGACGTGGCTACAGTGTGGCTTTGCGCCTACTGATTTTGAACGGGGGAGTTGCGGGGGTTAGCTAACCTCCTGGGCTAACTTTACCGTTGCGGTTCAACCCCTTGTCGCCTTTGTTGGTGGCGGGGGTTAACTCATTTTGGTTAACGGGGGTTTAAACGATTAGCCCTGGGGGGCTGCCGATTCGCTCGCCGTGTCAAGCAAAAAGTTTCTGGGTAGCAGCTATCCCTTTGAGTTACCTAAAGTTTTAGTCTAATTGCACTCGATAGTTCTTGACACAGGGATTACCTAAAGTTTTAGACTAAGTGGAGTCGATAGTTCTTGACACGGGGAGGGGGAGGGGGGAGGGAGGGGGGTGATCGATAAAATTTTACGCAAATTTGCCATGATAAACTTCCTTTTTCCGGGACGAACCTCCGATTATCTCTATCGGGTTTTACTAAAGTTTTAGCTAACTCCCCCGTAAAATATTCTTCTTGACAAGGGTTTTCGGGGTGTCAGGGGGTTGACAGGGGTGGAGTCGGGATGCTAAGCTAAAGTAGCGTCCTCGTGCCATTATCTACAATTTTAGACTAATTGGATTCGATAGTGCTTGACAGCCTCCGATTCGTTGTGGTATAATGAGGGGTTATCCCGGGGGGCACTACATAAAATTGACCTAAAACTTTAGCTAATCCCTGTGCAAAACCTCTTGACAGCCCTGG
>FUFK010076534.1_pt1 | contig 41455 bp, 49 predicted proteins | sample 1021851 | NCBI WGS metagenome assembly FUFK01 (sample SAMEA51879418, study PRJEB19060) | metagenome
CAAAGAAGCCTGTTTTCAGTAATTACTGGCCCGGATCTAACAGCGTTAGCGTTGACACGAATTTTCCTGTCAAAGCTCTTGTTGCAGATAATCCGATGCAAACTTTTCAAGTCGCTACCGACGCTACGACTACGGACAGGGCTACTGCTCTGGCTGGAGTTTTTGCAAACGCTAGTCTTGGAACGTCTGCTAGGACGGGCAGCACAGATACCGGACGCTCTAATTCGGCGTTGTCCGTGTCATCAATCGCCACTACGGCTACTTTACCGCTGAAAATCATGGGTATCGTCGATGACGATGCAAACAGTGATTTTACTGCGGCTGGTATTCCGTTGATTGTGCGCATTAATGCACACTACAACTCCCCGAATGCGCGTTTCGATTCACAAACCACTGCCACGACGACAGGCATTTAACGGGAGAATCTAAATGGCTATCACTCGCGCACAATTAGCGAAAGAGCTAGAACCCGGACTAAATGCATTGTTCGGGCTAGAATATGATCGTTACGATCAGGAACACGCCGAAATTTTTGACGAGGAAACTTCAGACCGAGCGTTTGAAGAAGAAGTCATGCTTTCGGGCTTCGGTACTGCCCCTGTGAAATCAGAAGGCGGCGCTATCTCGTTTGATCAAGCGCAGGAAACATACACTGCACGATATTCGCACGAGACAATTGCGTTGGCTTTTTCAATCACCGAGGAAGCAATCGAAGATAATCTCTATGACAAGTTGGCGGCACGATACACTCGTGCGCTGGCACGTTCGATGTCACAAACTAAACAAATCCGTGCGGCAAGCGTTCTGAACAATGCGTTCAGCACGAGCAATCCAATCGGGGATGGTTCTGCTTTGTGTGCATCTGATCACCCGTCTATTTCAGGTGACCAGTCGAACGTTCTGGCTACTGCCTCTGATCTCAATGAAACATCTCTTGAGCAGATGTTGATTGATATTGCAGGCTTTACCGACGAGCGGGGCTTAAAGATTGCGGTTCGAGGAATGAAGCTGATCATTCCAAAAGAACTGCAGTTCATCGCAGAGCGAGTATTGAACTCAAACCTGCGGCCCGGTACAGCGGACAACGACACCAACGCACTCAAGTCCATGGGTATGCTGCCCGAAGGAGCGGTTGTAAACCACTTCCTTACGGATACGGATGCGTTTTTTGTCAAGACCGATGCGCCGAATGGCTTCAAGCTGTTCCAACGCACCCCTATCAAAACTGCCATGGAAGGCGACTTTGATACGGGTAACATGCGTTTCAAAGCTCGCGAACGTTACTCTTTTGGAGTATCGGACTGGAGGTCCGTAATCGGGACACCCGGCGCATAATTTGTCCTTGAGGCAAAGTTAAAGGGGCACATTGTTGCCCCTTTCTTTTTTGTGTATATTCAAACGATCCCTGACAGGCGCATACCGTGCCTGACACTAGCCAAGACAGGAGATCACAATGGCTAATTCAACTTTTTCGGGTCCGATTCGGTCTGAAAGCACCTTCAAAACCGTCAGCAAAAACGCAACGACAGGCGCATTTACCGAAGTCGCTACTTTAGGCGATGGACCAGTAAGTCTTTCAGACGGCAACGTCACTCTTACGAATGCGACCCATAGCGGGAGAATCCTCCTTGTTCCGGACGGTGGTCAAGATAATACTTATACGCTTCCGGCTCCTATTGCTGGATCTGTTTTTCGCTTTATTTACGCTGGGGGCGCTGCTGATGCAACGGACGCGCTTATTGTTACTCCCGGTAACACTAATTTTTATATTGGTGGCGTTACTTTCCTAGATACGGACGGTAACGAAGTAAGCTCAGTATTTTCTGATGGCAACTCAAACAGCAGTATTCAGTTGAATGTACCTGCCGGTTTCGACGTGACGATCATCGGATTGAACACTACGAATTATCAAATTTTCGGAAATGTGACGAGCACCACCGCACCTGCATTTGCTGATCAGTAAGGGGGTTGCACCATGGCTGATACAGTAGCTTCACAAACGCTTGCGGATGGCCCAAAAACTGCTGTTCTGAAACTAACCAATATTTCAGACGGATCTGGTGAAAGTGCCGTAACGAAAGTCGATGTTTCAGCTTTGCAGCCCAGCGCAGACGGAGATACCTGCACGGGGGTCACCATAGAACGAATTTGGTGGCAGTGCATCGGTATGAAAGTGCAAATCCTGTGGGATGCAACCTCAGATTTGTTCTGTATTGAGTTGGGCGAAAATCAAAGCGGCGATCACGATTACACCAAGTTTGGAGGTTTGACCAACAACGCAGGGTCCGGCAAAACGGGCGACGTCAAATTTACAACGGTCGGCCACAGTAGCGGTGACACCTACACCGTGATCTTGTATTTGAGAAAAGATTACAGCTAATAGTCAAGGAACGCAGTATGGCAACAACCAAGGATGTTCAACGACTTCCTTCGGGTCGGATTAAATACCGGGGCGAGACATTTTCAGGTTTTAACAAACCAAAACGAACCCCCGGTAAATCCAAAAAAAGTGCGGTCCTTGCCAAAAAAGGCAACGAAATCAAGCTGGTTAGGTTCGGTGATCCCAAGATGTCGATCAAAAAGGATCAGCCCGGTCGCCGAGCTAATTTTAGAGCTAGGCATCGATGTGATACGGCAAAAGATAAATTTTCGGCAAGATATTGGTCTTGTAAGGCATGGTGATGACTAGAGCGAGTATGCCAAAAGGTCTTTCTTACTATCGGAAAGGCGGTGGCGCATCAAAAAAAAGTAAAGGCAGTAAGATCTGCCCAGAGGGCAAAGCTTGGGCCAAACGTACTTTTGATACCTATCCGTCTGCTTATGCCAATCTTGCCGCCAGCAAATATTGCAAAGATCCGAACTATGCGAAAAAAGCGAAAGGCGGGAAACGGAAAGGCCGCTGATGGGTGAACTGAAAAAATGGCTCAAGCAAAATTGGGTTCGTATTGACAGCGAAGGGAATATCGTTGGCAAGTGTGGAACCTCGCCAGACAAACGTAACCCAGATCGCTGCTTACCGGAGGCAAAAGCTAGATCCCTGACTAAAGCAGAGCGAGCCGCGACCGCTAGAAAGAAAAAGAAAGCGGGTCGAAAAGGTAAGACCGTGGTAAAAAACACTCGGAAAGCAACAGTTAAGAACATGAGTAAGGGCGGAGAGGTCCGTCAAGAAATTGCAAGAGGGTGCGGCGCTGTTTTAGAAAGCCGTAGAAAAGTCACTAAATACATGTGAGGTGGTTATGTCAGTAGTCAATTTGGGCAACGGTGCTCCGAAGAAAAAAGCAGCTAAAAAACCAGCCAAGAAAAAAGCCCCGGCTATGAAGTCTAAAGGCATGAAGAATGGCGGCGTGGTTATGAAATCTAAAGGCGGAGCCATGGGCGGCAAAAAAGACATGATGCCCGGCGGTATGAAATACGGCGGCGAAGCTGGAAAAAAGAAGAAACCAAAAACAATGAAGATGGGCGGAGCCATGAAGTCTAAGGGCATGAAGAATGGCGGGAAAATGCCCGGTAAATTCAAAAAGGGTGGTGCGGCGTCAAAATAAAATATGCCTTATTTACAATCTAACATCCCGCATTTCAAATGTTGGGTTAGAAAAGAATTTACGCATAATCACGAGGCGTATCATGGCGAGTTTTTACACGCCATGGCTGTCGCCGTCACAACGATGCCCTGTAGGTGTTTAAGTTTTCAAATCATCTTTACGGGCATCGAAGCAGATGGAGAAGAAGAAGACACAGTTCATGGTGGGGCTATGTGGGCGAGAATGCCTATCACCGCCCTTGTGGCTGACATACCCTTGGAGGAGTGGCCGCAACCTATGGCGGTACATGATGCGCAGCCGTGGGATTGTTCCTCTCACTATCACGCGGTATATGTGATTGATCGTGCAACGCCGTGCCCTTGGATGGCGAAGATAGCGGGAGAAATGTATCCCGCGAAATACCTTTTCACAGTAGACTACACTGACAGTGAAATTGCAGATGACCCAGCGCAGCATAAGCAAAGTCATGTGCTGCAACTTTTAGACGCGGGGGAGTGGACAGGTAACATCGTTGCATTGCCAAACAATCGGGTTCGTGTGACGCACCCAGCTTGGTTTGAAACGGGTACAGGCGCTCCAGATTTTAAGCCTTCGGCTCACATACATTACTCAAAGTCTGATTTAGACTACGTGCTTGATGTGAACCGTGTTTTCGACAACTTATACAATGACAACGAGCAGCAGTAAAAATTTTGAGATCGATGTAGCTGATTACATTGAAGAAGCTTTTGAGCGTTGTGGCTTGGAGGTTCGGACTGGCTATGATTTAAAAACTGCAAAACGCTCTTTGAATTTGCTCTTCGCAGACTGGGCTAACAGGGGCTTGAATCAATGGACGATAGATCAAACATCGATCACAGTCGCCTCTGGAGTCGGTGAATACCCTGCTGGAAATTTGACTCTGGATGTAGCTAGTTCCACTAGCTTTTCCGTTGGAGAGACGATAACTGGAGGCACGAGTGCGGCGACAGCTAGTATCACTAGCAAGCCCAACTCCGCGTCTTTCACCACCACCATTCCCTCCGGTACTTTTGCTAGTGGTGAAACAATCACCGGATCAACCAGTGCGGCGACGACTACGGTGTCCTCAGCACAAGATTTTAGCGACGTTCAGTCTACGATTGATATCTTATCGACGGTGGTTACTCGGGACGGCACAGATTTTGCCATTGATCGACTTAGCCGATCAGAATTCTTAAATATTCCGACAAAAACTCAAACGGGTCGCCCGAATCAATTTTTCTTAGATCGTCAGATCACCCCCGTTTTAAAAATTTGGCCCGTGCCCGATAACAACACAGACATAATCAAATTTGACCGCCTAACTCGAATTGAAGATGCGGATACTTTCACCAACACGGTGGACGTTCCTTTCAGATTTTACCCTTGTTTGGCTGCCGGACTGGCGTATTACTTGTCTATGAAAAAAGCTCCGCAAGTGATGGGTCCTTTGAAATCCATCTATGAGGAGGAAATGCTGAGAGCGATGGAAGAGGACCGAGACAGGGCGTCTTTCAAAATTTCTCCGCCTACTTATAAGTACGGTATTTGACCGTGGGCTTCGCCTCTGGAAAAAATGCCTACGGGATTTCTGACCGTTCTGGTTTCCGCTACAAGTTGAATCGCATGCGGAAAGAGTGGAACGGCAGTTTAGTGGGTTTCGACGAGTTCGAGCCAAAGCAGCCTCAACTTCTACCGCTGCCTCGCGTAGATGACCCTCAAGCCTTGAAAAATCCAAGACCCGATAGGAAAGAACCGACTATCGTTTCTGTAGGCGTGCCGGTGGTAGAGATAAATCCTTTTGTCCCAGTTAAGGCATCTGGGGTCGTCGGAAAAGTGACAGTGGTGACCACATGAGTTTTACCTTGGCCACGTTGAAATCAACGGTGCAAGATTATTGCGAAACTGCCGAAACTACATTCGTTGCGGATCTGCCCACCTTCATTAAAGAGGCGGAAGAGCGCATATTGAAAAACGTAGAATTGCCTTTTTTTCGCAAAAACGTCACGGGCAATGCTACCGCAAGTAACACTTACCTATCCATGCCGACTGATTTTTTGGCACCGTACAGTTTGGCTGTCATAAGCTCTAACGAATATCACTATTTGTTATTGAAACAAGTGTCGTTTATTAGGTCCTTTACTCCTGACGCGTCTACCACTGGACTCCCGAGATATTACGGTCTGTTTGATGAAGACACCTTTATACTCGCACCAACCCCAGATAGTGCATACAGTTTTGAGCTTCATTACAAATTTAGACCCGCGTCACTGACGGCTGGTGCGGATAGCGGCACTACTTGGCTATCAGAAAATGCACCCGATGCACTTCTGTACGGGACTTTAGTAGAGGCCGCAACGTTTTTGAAAGCTCCGGACGAGGTCGCGGGCTATGAACAAAGATTTTCTTTGGCAATAGCGGCGTTGAAACAGCTAGGAGAAGGATATGGAGCACGAGATGAATATCGATATGATATCAATAAGGCTTAAAAATGGCGTTATTTGAAGCATCTAGCCTATCTGTTGGCTCCGTTATTGTGGAAACGACCCAACAAAAAGGCCATGACCCTGCGTTCTGGGCAAGCAAAGCATCTGATAAGATTGTCAGCGTGGGCGGAGATTGTCATCCGATCATAGCTGATCAGGCTGAAGCCTTTAAAAAAAACGTGGAAGCGACGGTTTTGTTTTATATCCAAGAGGCAATAAAAAGTGATAGAACAACTTTAATCGCTGAATTGGAGAAACAAGGGCAGGAAGAAATGGCCAAAATCATTAGGAGTTTATCATGGCGATAACAACTGCAATGTGTACAAGCTTTAAAAAGGAGTTGATGGAGGCCGTTCATAACTTCAAGAATTCTGGGGGAAGCACTTTCAACCTTGCCTTATATACTAGTTCGGCCAGTTTGGGCGCGGGTACGACAGCCTACACAACCTCAAATGAAGTTTCGGGCACTGGATACACCGCGAAGGGAGCGGCCTTGACGCGTGTAGACCCCAGCACGTCTGGCACTACAGCTTTGACTGACTTCGCTAACCTGACTTTTTCGAGTAGCACCATCACAGCGCGTGGGGCACTTATATTTAACGATAGCGCCTCTGGTGACCCTGCTGTTTGCGCTCTGGATTTTGGTGCCGATAAATCATCTAGTTCGGGTGATTTCACCATTGAATTCCCTACGGCAGATGCCTCAAATGCCATTATCCGTATTGCGTAAACCATGGCAAACGTCACAGGATGGGGCCGGGGCACTTGGGGCGAAGGTGCGTGGGGCGAAGAGGCTCCTGTTACCGTCACTGGCGCTTCCGGCACGGGGTCGGTTGGATCGGTCACCGTTATCCTTGGCGCAGATGCCGCTGTCACAGGCGTTTCTAGCACAGGGTCAATCGGGTCGGTCACAGTCGTACAAGGCGCGGGTGTCACCGTCTCTGTTACAGGTGTGGCAGGAACTGGATCTGCGGGAACGGTTACTGTATCCGCTGATGCGAATATTAGTGTTACTGGGGTTACAAGCAGTGGTGCTGTTGGTTCGGTTGGGGTCGTCGCTACGGCAAGCGTGGCTTTATCTGGTGTTTCAGGCACAGGCACTTTGGGATCAGTCACTGTCGCCGCTGCTGGAAACGTCAGCGTACAAGGCGTTGAAGCTACGGGAGCAATTGGAGGCGTTAACATATGGGGTTTGGTGGACGACAGTCAAACGCCAGACTGGAGCAACGTTTCAGACAGTCAAACGCCAAGTTGGTCGGTTGTATCAGATAGTCAAACGCCGTCTTGGTCCACGATCTCAGACAGTCAAACGCCAAGTTGGTCTTCTGTCTCAGACAGTCAAACGCCAAGTTGGGAAGAGGTGGCGTAATGGTTCGTAGAGTAAAGAAAGTTATTAAAGGCTTGGAAAAAGCTTCAAAAACGCACAAAAAACAGGCAGAAACTCTCAAAAAGCATGTGGCGACAATGAAAAAGCCCAAGCCCAAGCCGAAGAGTCGGAGAAAATAGATGGCTACATACGTTAATGATTTACGCCTCAAAGAGATTGCCACTGGTGACGAGGCAGGCACTTGGGGAACCAGTACGAATACAAATTTAGAGCTAATTGCAGAGGCATTTAGTTTTGGTACGGAAGCTATTACGACGAATGCTGACACCCACACTACTACTATTGCCGATGGTTCTACTGATCCCGGCAGGTCAATCTATTTGCAATACACTGGCGCTCTTGATAGCGATTGCACCGTCACTATAGGGCCAAATACAGTCTCAAAACTGTGGTTTATAGAAAACGCAACGACAGATTCAGGTTCATCTGGCCCGTATAACATAATCATCAAGCAAGGATCGGGCGCTACGGTCACTGTTCCCAATGGTAACGTCAAAGCTATCTATTCTGACGGCGCTGGGTCTGGCGGCAAAATGGTCGATGCGTTCACTGACCTGCATGTCAACGGTTTGACTAGTGAGGTGACTGGCAATGATCCGGCACTCACTGTTACTTCAACAGACGCAGATGCAAGCATCGGGCCTTTGATTGTTTTTAAGCGTGAGTCCTCTTCTCCCGCAGATGATGATTTGCTTGGTCGAATTAATTTCAACGGATTAAACGATGCCTCTGCGGGAAAAACTTATGGTCGGATTCAAACCACGATCAGAGATGCAAGTGACGGCACAGAAGACGGAGAACTTACCCTTTCTACGATAGTGGCTGGCACAAATAGAAGTCGAGCAAAATTCGGTGCTACAGAAACTGTTTTTAATGAAGCTAGTGTAGACCTCGACTTTCGGATCGAAAGTGATTCCAACACTCACAGGTTTTTTCTGCAAAATGACAACATCATTATGGGTCATAGCAGCGGCATCACCTTGGGCGGTGTTGGTAGCGCACTTCAAGTCATAGGAAACAGTAGCGCCACAAGGTCTGTGAGCATCATTAACTTTTCTGCTGATGCTAACGCTCCAATACTGCGATTTGGTAAAAGTCGGGGCGGCTCTATCGGCAGTAATACGGTCGTGCAATCCGGCGACAATATAGGCCAGCTTCTTTTTTGTGCGGATGATGGTAGTGATTTAGGAAGTAAGGCGGCACAAATTTTGGCAGAGGTCGATGGCACGCCCGGATCAGATGACATGCCGGGACGACTCGTTTTCCAGACAACTGCTGACGGCAGCGATTCTGTCACCGAGGCGATGCGAATTGACGATTCAGGTGCTCTTTTAATAAATACCACCACGGATTACGGCGGTAAGGTAAATATCGAATCCGATGCAAGTGGGAGTTCAGAGTCGGCCCTTGCTCTTGTTTCGACTGCAGGCGCAGCCGCAGATGGCCCGATTTTAGATCTCAACAGGCAAACCGCCTCTCCTGCAGATGATGACAACACGGGTCTTATAAGATTCAAGTCTACTAATAGTGCAGCAGAAACTGTTGCCTACGCAGAAATAGATACCTTTACCCAAGATGTGACTGACGGGACTGAGGACGGAATGATCCGCATCAGGACAGTTTTGAATGGAACTCTTAGATCAAGAATAGAATTTGATCAAACAGAAACAGTCATCAACGAAAACAGTGTAGACCTAGACTTCCGTGTCGAAACTAATGGAGCAGCCAATAAGTTTTTCGTTGATGGTGGTAACAATGTTGTTGTAATAGGTAACAACGCCCCTGTTAGTTCGGTGTCGGTTGATTCAACCTTTCAAATACAAGGCAACAGTAATGCTAATGCCGGTATGTCAATAAACCGTTATACGAGTAACAATTCCGGGCCATACATAAATTTTTCAAAATCTAGATCTACTAGCGTTGGGGATAATTTCACCATTGTGCAAGATGGCGATACCCTTGGACGAGTTTCGTTCGTAGCTGCTGATGGCGTTGATTTTGCTCACCAAGCAGCAAAAATCGTAGGAGCTTTAGATGGAACCCCCGGCGAAAACGATGTGCCGGGAAGGCTTGAATTTCACACTACTCCTGACGGTAGCAGCTCAAGCTCCGAGAGGATGCGAATCAACGACTCGGGTGATCTGCTAATAAATACGACGACCGATTTCGGTGCTAAGGTAAATATTGCCTCGGCAGACAACCTTACGCAACTAGCTCTTATCTCCACCGACGCTGATTCAAATGTTGGCCCACGCTTTGATTTGATTCGGGATTCTGCTAGCCCCGCCGCCGACGACTCGATTGGCGCAATCAGGTTTATGGGCGACGATTCTGGAGGAAATTCACTTAGCTTCGTTAATCTACAAGCGATTATTGAAGATCCTACGGATGGGGGAGAAGACGGAACTTTCCAAATTCAAACCAGAATAAATAGCGCGCTCAGACAGCGCATTACGATGAATGCCACAGAGTTGATAATCAACGAGCAGAGTGTTGACAACGATTTTCGCGTTGAGTCAAACGCTAAAACTCATATGTTTTACGTCGATGCCACTAACGATAAAATCGGTGTAAATACAAACTCTCCCGGCTGCTCTAGTGGCGGCATACATTTGGTGCATGACGCATCAGAGGGAACGCCAAGTTTTACAGGCGGTGACGTAGGCATTTTTCAACGTAACTTCAATAGCGCACAAGGCGCAGGTGTTGCAATTGTTGGCGGAACAGCGTCGGTTTCAGTTATCAAGCTTGGCGATAAAGATGATGTCGATGTAGGCAAGGTCAGTTATGACCATAGTGACGATTCGCTGCAATTTACGACAGGTGCGGCAGAGATTGGTCGTTTTACAACGGGCGCATTATTAGTAGGAACTACAACACCCGTTACAAACTTTTCAGACACGGCGCAATTTGTTGTGCAAGAAAATCTTGATGCAGTGTGTGCGAAGTTTATTTGCCATCAGTCCACAGTCACAAGTGCAGATAACCCAATCATAGAAGTGTCTTTCCAAGACGATACTGCCTTGGGCACCGGCTCAAGGTTTATGATTTTTACTGATGAGAACAGCACTGTAGGAACGATCCAGTCGGCTTCAGCGACCAGCTTAGAATTTGGCACGGGTTCGGATGAAAGACTCAAAGAAAACATCGTAGATGCGCCTAGCCAACTAGACAAAATACTTGATCTCGATGTTCGTCAGTTTGACTGGAAAAAGAGCGGTGAGACGGAGATAGGCTTTGTCGCGCAAGAAGTTCACAAGGTATTACCGAATTGCGCGGGTGAAGGTGGCGATGATCCAAGCAAAAACCCTTGGACAATCTATAAAGCTGCATTCGTGCCGTATCTTGTAAGTGCAATTCAAGATCAACAAAAGCAAATTGCAGAGTTAAAATTAGAAATCGAAAAGCTCAAAGGAGGTAGCTGATGGCTGCGACTTTTACATGGGATATTCCACAGGTTGATCGTCAAGTCTCCTCTGGACTTATCACTAACATTCATTGGCGGCTTACAGCCGTCGAAACGATCGGCGGCACTGAGTACAAAGCAGACTGCTATGGCACAAAAGGCGTCTCGGGTGACCCAAGTTCCTCAGACTTCATCGCTTATGATGACGTGACCAAAGAGAATGCCATTGCGTGGGTTAAAGCTGCGCTCGATGCTGACGAAGATGAAGACTCAGCCGCCGCCAAAGAAGCTGGACTTCAAGGCCAGATCAACAAAAAAGCGGCTCCGGTTGACGCTTCTGGAGTGCCTTGGTAAAGACTATTGCGCTAATACTGGTTTTTCAGGGGGGAACTGCCGCGTACGTCGGTAAACGAGTCGTTTACCACACGGTATGCGAATACAAAGAGCTTTATTCCGAGTCCGATAAAAAGTATCGGTGGTACGTTGTGGGCATTTATAAATGCCCTCCGTACGCGAGATGGAGAGATGATTGATCCGGTTACGGCACTAGCGGGAGCGACCAAAGCATTCACGATGGTCAAAGCCATGGTGGAGGTCGGAAGATCGGCTGAAGACACCATGATGCAAATCGGCACTTGGTACGGTCACGCATCAGACGTTTTATATGCTGAGAAAAAAGCAAAAAATGTCAACCCCTTCAAAAGAGTCGTATTTAGTAGTAGCGTTCAAGCTGAGGCTGTTCGAGCTTTCGCGGCAAAGAAAAAACTTGAGGCGCAACAAAAAGAACTCGTATCCATGATCGTGATGGCTTATGGAAAAGAGGGGTTGCAAGAGTTTCGCGACATCCGCAAGCAGATAGCACAGGAGCGACAAGAAACAATTTATCGCCAACAAGAATTAAAAGAGCAGATTTTCCTTTGGTTTTTGATTCTGGTGATGGTTACGGTCTTGATTTCAATAATTGTCTTTTTGATAGGTGCATAATGGAAACAAAATATATCGAACTCCACGATCTAGCTAACGTCCTCAACTTGATCGACGCAGCGGCGAAAAACGGCATGGTGTCAGGTGACGCTATGAGTCAAATGGGGGCGATGCGTGATCGTTTCATGGCGGAATTGAAGCATCAAGCGCCTTCACAAGACAATGTGGCCACAATAGATGAAGAGCCTGTCGTCGCAGGAAAACTACAGTAGCTGACATATGAGTGATAAAGGCGAGCAAGCATTGAACGAAATTAACGCGCATGAGCGCGAATGTGCGCTACGTTATCAACGCATTGAGGAGCGTCTTGCTGAAGGATCGGCCAAATTCAAACATTTGGAACACCTGATATATGGTCTTTACGCTTTGATTGCAGCAGCGGCATTGCCACAGTTTTTTATGGGATAAGTAATGATCATTGAATCTGTTGCAGCCGCTGGCATGCTTCTCCAGCAGATCAATTCCGTAATTCAGCAAGTCAATGAGGGTAGAGCCAACGTTCAACAGGCAATGGCCTTAGTAAGCGATTTTGGAGAGGCCCTAAATAACTTTGAGGTGGAGCGCAAAAGTTCTACTTTCAAAGCCCTATCAAAAAACGACATCCTCAAGCTGCAAATGCTTCGTAGGAATCAGGAGAGATACCAAAAAGATTTGAGGGATTTGCTTCTCGTTGCTGATCCAAAATTGTTAGAGGACTATGACGCGGCGATTAGGCAGCAAGAACAAGATAGAAGGGCGCACGCAAGAATGATGGCAAAAAGAAAACGTGAAAGAGCGCGATTAATTCAACAACTTCTTGTTGGTGGCACCACGCTCATCATTGGTGGTGGTTTAGCGGTTTTGGTTTTTGTATTAGTAGTCAAAGCTTTCGGATGATCATGGCGTTTTTGCTCGTCATGTTGGTGGAGGGAGAGCAAATCGCTGGTCAATTCCATTTCCGAAACATCCACCGATGTAACCAATTTGCTCATTGGCTTGAACAGGGAACCATCAAACCTGTCGAAGGCAAGCGATACAACAACCAAGAAAACATTACAGCTTATTGTATCCCTGTTAAAGTACCCTCAAACATCCAATTTTTTGATTGATATGGCAGCCAAAAGACTGGAAGAAGGTAGCGAATACGCAGAATACGACACCAATTCTGATGGTGTTGTAAGCGACGAGGAGCTACAGACAAGCAAAGAGTTGCAAGAATTACGTTTGCAACATGAGCGAGCGGACGCGCAAAGAGCGATGTCATGGTTTGCGCTTTGGGGCATGCTTCTTTATCCCTCGCTTGTCGTCGCTAGTGAGTTTTTTGGATTGGTGCAAGCAGCAACGATTCTGGGCGCGATGGCAAGTGTATACTTCGTTAGTGTAGCGGGCATACTCGCGGCGTTTTTTGGCGCACAAGCATGGTCATCAAGGGGGAAAAACAAATGAGCGTTGTCGGACAGCTAATCGGCCCCGTTACAGGACTGCTGGATAAATTCATCCCAGATGCCGATACCAAAAACAAGTTGGCCCACGAAATCGCAACCATGTCCGAAAAACATGGGCAGCAAATTGCTTTAGAGCAAATAGAGGTGCTGAAGCTCGATGCCAAGGGCAACTGGTTTCAGTCGAGTTGGAGACCGCTTGCGGGTTATACATGCGTGCTGGGGCTTATGGTGAACTTTTTAGTCTCTCCCATTGCAGCAGGTTTTGGCGTTGTCATCCCTCAAGCGGATGCCGGAGTAATGATGCCGTTGCTTTTGGGGATGCTCGGGCTAGGTGGTGCCAGAACCGTCGAACGTGTCAAAGGCGTAGGTAAGTGATGAGCAGGCTCGTCGAAATGATCAAGCGCCACGAGGGCGTCAAATCTAAGGTCTACAAATGTTCACAGGGTTTCGAAACCATAGGCGTCGGGCGCAATATTAGCGAGTCCGGACTCGGCCTGTCTGACGATGAAATAAACTATTTACTCGAAAACGACATCAAGCGAGTCCGACAGGAGCTTCAAGATACCTACTTTTGGTTTGGTGGCATAAATGAAGCTCGTCAGGATGCCATGGTGGACATCTGTTTCAACTTAGGTCTTACAAAACTGCGTGGATTCGTCAACGCTTTGACGGCAATGAGTCGAGAGCAGTTTGACATTGCGGCGGACGAGTTCTTGGATAGTAAATGGGCTAAACAAGTCGGCACCCGAGCGATAAGAGTCACTGAAATGATACGCTCTGGAGAATATGTCTGATGCCCCTGCAGAAATACATTTTCAATCCCGGCATAAATAAAGAGGGCACTGATTACACCGCCGAGGGCGGTTGGTTTGACGGAAATTTGGTGCGATTTCGCAAAGGTTTGCCAGAAAAAATAGGCGGCTGGGTTAAATTTGTCACTTCCTCTTTCAACGGCACAGCAAGAAAATTACTGGGTTGGACCTCTCTCGCCGGTACAAAATTACTCGCCGTTGGTACTCGTACCAAGTTATACATTCAAGCGGGTAGTAACTTCAACGACATAACTCCGATTCGATCAACGACTGCGGCGGGCGATGTAACGTTTGGAGCCACAAATGGCTCCTCTTCTATTAACGTGACGGACACCGCACATGGTGCGGCAAAAGGAGATTTTGTCACGTTTAGCGGTGCCGCCACTCTCGGTGGGAATATTACTGCCGCAGTGCTAAACCAAGAATACGAGATTGACTCAATTACAAGTACAAGTGTTTACGTCATTACTGCCAAAGACACGTCCGGGGCCACGGTTACTGCAAACAGTAGTGATAGTGGCAACGGAGGAAGTTCTGTTGTCGGTGCTTACCAAATTAACGTTGGTTTGGATGTCTTTGTCGATGGAACCGGCTGGGGTGCTGGCACTTGGGGTGCTGGCACTTGGGGATCTTCTAGCGCACTGAGTTCTCTCAACCAACTGCGGCTTTGGTCATTTGACAGCTTTGGAGAGGATCTAATTGCCAACGTTCGCGCAGGTCGGATCTATTACTGGGACACTAGCGCAAAAACTTTGGGAACGGATAGAGCCGTGGACATCGCGGATTTATCCGGCGCAAGCTTCACCCCAACCGTTGCTTTGCAAGTGTTGGTTTCTGACGTGGATCGACATGTTATCGCGCTTGGGGCCGATCCCATCAACGATACCGCGACCGCCAGAACAGGCGCTTCCGATCCCTTGTTGGTTGCTTTTTCAGATCAAGAAAATCCAGCAGAGTGGTTTCCAAGAGCCACTAATACAGCCGGGTCTCTACGGTGTTCCGCTGGATCTCAAATTATCGGAGGACTGCGAGCCAGACAAGAAACGTTGATTTGGACGGATGTCGCTCTTTACAGCTTACAATTTATCGGACCACCTTTGACCTTTGGTTTGAACCTCATCAATGAAGGAGTCAGTCTGGTCGGACCAAATGCCGTTATTAACACCCCAAGTGGTGTTTTTTGGATGGACAAAAAGGGGTTTTACCAATACCAAGGCAGCGTCAGTCCGGTCCAATGTAGCGTCCGTTCTTATGTGTTTGATGATCTCAACGAAGGTCAATCTTTCCAATTTTTTGCCTTCGTAAACAAGCAATTCGACGAAGTAGGCTGGTTTTACTGTTCAAGCGAGTCAACGACTATTGATCGATATGTCACTTACAATTATGTAGAGGGCACTTGGGCAATAGGAAATCTATCAAGAACAGCTTGGCTGGACGAAGGGTTAGTGAGTTTTCCTCGTGCCGCTGGATACGACGGTGCCGCAAATTACATTTACTCGCACGAAACCGGACACGATGATGATGGAAGTCCGATGGACAACGTTTTCGTTGAAAGCGCAGATTTCGATCTAGGAGATGGAGATCAGTTTCAATTCATAAAAAGGTGCATACCGGATGTAAAATTCACTGGGGACAGTGGCAGCACACAAGTTTTGAATTTTGTTCTAAAAGCAAGAAATTTTCCCGGCGATAGTCTTACTACAGACCAAACCAGCGCGTTTACTGCAAGCACAACCAAAATTGACACACGAGCTAGAGGTAGGCAGGCGACAGTCCGGTTTGAGTCTGACGACGACAACGAAGTTGGTAATCGCCTTGGTGTCGGGTTCCGAATCGGTGGCACTCGTCTTGATTTACAGCCAAACGGTCGAAGATGAGCAAGCTACTGAAAGGTCGGCTCCCGTTTGTCCAAGCACCGGATTTGGTGGACAGCCGCACTTTCAATAGGACCGTCCGACTACTAGAGCTTAGTTTGGACTCTTTCGACCCCGATGCTACGCCCCAATTCACCTCCATCGACCGTGATCAAAACAAATTTACTGCAGGCTCCCTGATTTGGAACGTGTCTATCGGTCGGTTGCAGTTGTATGATGGCGACAAGTGGATAAACTTGACAGACGCTTTGCCGTACACTGTGTCAAAGCTTGAAGCCACAGGCGAGATTGGTGCAGTACAAGTGATTACAAATGGTTCTATCGTTGTGAGTGTTCACGGATAGGTTAGTTCTTCATCTATTAAAAGGGCGTATACTGGCGACATGGGACAAGCTGCATTCAAATACGACGAGTTCGAAGATCTCGATAGGGTGCCAATACCGGAAGGTGGTATTGCGACTTTTCTTACCGCGAGGACAGGTTCGTGGGCGGACGAAGAGGATGAAATCCCGAAAAAAGGTATAACGAATGTCGTCAAAATAGCCGATAAGTTGGCCAAATATGGCCGCAACGAAGACGAGTACATGGTCCACGCCGCTGAAGGCGAGACAGTGATCCCGATGGAAGTCTTCAAGCAAAACCCTGCTTTAAAAGACAAACTTTTTGCCGAAATGCGCATTATGGGCATCGAACCAGAGCGTTACATCGTAGGTAACGAACTAAACTCGATTAACCCAGTCACAGGTCAACCTGAGTTTTTCTTAAAAAAACTTTTCAAAGGCCTGAAAAAGGTCGTAAAAGCGGTTCTTCCTGTTGTTGCGACGATAGGTCTTAGTATGATGGGCGTCCCGCCGGCTGTCGCTTCTGCAATAGTTTCTGGAGCACAAACCGCCATAGAAGGAGGCAGCTTCAAGGATTCTCTGAAAGCCGCTGCTATTGGAGGCATATCAAGTTTTGCCGCTGGTAGAATCGGTAATCGCTTCAATTGGGCGCAAAACAGCGCAAAACAAATGGCAACACAAGCCGCCATAAACACTACTCTGTCGGGCGGTAAACCTCGTGACATCCTGAAAAGCGCAGCAACCTCCGCGTTAGTGGCAAAAGGCATGCAACGAGCTTTTGGAGGCCCGAAAGAATTTGAAGGCCCTCAGCCGGGGGAAGAACTCAGCGAAATGGTGGGCGCAAAGTTGGATACGGCGCTGGAATCTGACTTACGAGTAATGGGAGATACCCTAGATGCTCGTGCTGCTGATGCTGTGTCAGATACCGTCATTGATGCATCAAATCCAGCGCCTGCGGTTCCGTCTGAGGTGGCTGCTGTTCCGCCTGCGGTAGATGCTGCTGCTATAGACGCCACACAACCCGTCGCCCAACAAGATGCAGGTGCTGTGCTCGCCGATACGGACATTGCGCCTGAAGGTGCTGTGCTCGCCGATACGGACATTGCGCCGGGATCTGTGGATTTGGCCGTGGACGCAGGAAGCGCCCCTCAAACCGTAATCAACATGGACGCTGCACTACCCAGTCTGGCAGAAGGTGCCGACACAACCACGGTCACCGGTCAGGACGGTCAGGCAGCATTGACCATCGACGATTTGCGGGCACCAAAGGGCAGCGGAGAGTTTGGCGTTTTTGAAAGCGTTAAGGACGTTTTCACAGGCACTGGTGATCCGGATGCCTTCCTTGGAGGTCGCGTAGATGCTTTGAGAAACCTTTTCATGCCAAGAGGGCAGGTTGATCGCGCAAACGTAAAAGCCTTCCTCAAAGCAGAGGGACAGCCTTTCGATAACAAGGCCATCGATAGTTTTATTAAAAATGATCTGGAGTTGGGCACCTTCAGAACGTATGGGCCGGGCGCTGCTGCGCTGTTGGCGACGATGGCGCTGTCGCCGGGTGAGGACGTGGCACTTACGGATTTATCCACCCTACCTACCGGTTTCGATTTGATCGAAGAAAACCCTCAGGCGTACCGGATATTCCAAGACAATCAACCAATTAGTTTCCCAACTTTTGCGGTCACCCGAGCCGCCGGTAATTATGAACCAACGCCTCTACCGACTAACGTTGCAACCGGGGGTGAAATCACGAATTTCCCTCGTATGAACGGACCCATAGAGGGACCGGGAACAGAAACATCCGATGATATTCCGGCAATGCTTTCAGATGGCGAGTTTGTTTTTACGGCCAAAGCTGTAAGAGGGGCTGGCCGGGGTAGCCGCGAGGACGGCATGCGCAACATGTACAGAATGATGCGTCAATTTGAGAGCAGAGTCTGATGACAGAAAACGTACAACAAACAGTTTATCGGCGTGAAGCCCCGGAAATTGAGGCGTTCAAGCTTGCACGGATGCAAGATGCTCTGCGGTATGTGCAGGAGCTACAGCAACAAGGAATTTTGCCTCCGACACAAGCAATCGCGGGATTTACAAGCGAGCAGGAAGCCGCTGGCGATTTAATCAGAGAAGGCGTAGGCAGTTATGCGCCTTTTCTGCAGGGCGGTCTTGACGCGAACCAAGCCGCACAACAAATGATTTCTGATACTGCGATGCCTTTCATCCAAGAGTCTTATGGACAACAACTTGAGGGAATAGCGGATTTAGGTCAGGCGAGAGATTTAGCGTTGTCCCAGATGGCCGACTCTTCTCAGTATCGTGATGCCGCCATGCAGGGGTTGTCGGACGCAAGCGCAGGGATTGGTCAAGCCAGAGAGGGTGTGGGCCAGCAAGTTTCTGCGGCTCAACGAGGACTTGGTCGGGCTGATCAACTGGGTCAGCAAGCGGCTCAACTAGGGCAACAAGGACTGACCGACGCGGCTCGTAGCTCAATGCCTATGACTCAGCGAGCGCAGACGGAAGCTATTCGATCTGGGCGGCAAGCATCACAAATCTCTGGCGCAGGAATGCAAGGCATTCAAGACGCTGCAGGGGGCATTGCCGGGCAGATTGGAGGGGCACAAAGAGGATTGGGTCAAGCAACTCGCCGAGCGCGTGCAGGCACGCAACGAGCAATTCAACAATTTGAGGGTTCTGCCGAGCAATTTGATCCAAGCGGCATCGGCGCGTTCATGGACCCGTTTACCCGAGAGGTGATTGAGGCAGAACAAGCCGAAATAGCGCGTCTTGGCGAAAAACAAAAAATGGACGCGAGAGCACAACAGGCAAAAGCAGGCGCATTTGGTGGTTCTCGGGGAGCTATCGCAGAGGCCGAAATTGGTCGTAATGTCTTGGAGCAACAAGCGCGGACCGGGGCACAATTGCGCTCTCAAGGGTTTCAGCAAGCTGCGCAACAGGCGCAACAAGCGTTCGAAGCGAGCAAACAAAGACAACAAGCTGGCGCAGGTGCCATTGGACAATTAGGACTGAGTGCAGAGCAATTAGCTCAACGCGGTGCTGGGCAAGCTGGGCAGTTAGGTCTTCAGGGGCAGATGTCACAGGCCCAACTCGCGGAAAATGCCGCAAAACTAGGCATTTCGACAGAGCAATTACAAGCTCAACTCGCGCTCCAAGCTGCGCAGACAGGGCAAAATCAAGCGAAACTAGGAATGGATGCCGCCGGACAAGGAGCACAACTGGGGTTGAGCAGCGCACAACTAGGTCAACGCGGTGCGATGGCTGGCGGACAATTGGGTCTTCAAGGTCAAGACGCGATGGCTAGGATGTCTGGCCAGCAAGCCAATATCGCCACACAAGGCGGCCAGTTGGGCGTCCAATATGGCCAGCTAGGCCAAGCGGGTGTCGGTCAGTTAGCTGACATGGCGCAAACCCGAAGCGCGATGGGTCAAGGAATTGGTGCTTTGGCAGGTCAAACTAGTAATTTAGCAGGTAGATTAGCCGATATTGGCGGCCAGCAGGTGGCGATGGGGGCACAAGGTCAAGCCATGAGGCAAAGTGACATAAACAATTTGCTGCGCTTTGGAGGCATGGGCCAACAACAAGCTCAAAACGTCCTAGATGCAACATTTGCCGCTGATCAAGCGGCATACCAAGCTCCCTTCCAGCAAATGGCGTTCCTTAGCGACGTAGCTTCTGGGCTTCCGTCGTCTCAGTTTTCTATTACGCAAGCGCAAGCCCCGACGCCGGGACTCGGACAACAGGTAGCTGGTCTAGGTGTGGGCATCGGAGCCACTGGCCGCGCCATGGGCATGTTTTAAGGAGTAAAAGACAAATGAGCGTATTACAGCGACCTTTGTTTTTAGCCGGTGGCGGCGGGGCACAAAAATTTCCGGATTTGAGTGGCGACGGCAGGGTTACCCAAAAAGATATTCTGATTGGCAGAGGTGTTTTGCCTCGTAAAATGCAAGAGGGTGGTATTGCTGCAATGATGCCGCCAGCGCCCCCTATGGATGTTCCTGCGCCCCCTATGGACGCCGCCGCACCTCCTATGGACTCACTAGCCGCAGACGTTTTGGCCGCTCGTGAAGAAGGCGAAAAAATAGGTCTAGATTACTTGACCAAAACCATGGACGGGATAGACGATGCGGCAAACACTGAGGAGCTTATAAACAGCATTAGGGGGAACGAACAACCGCTAGAAGCTCGTGTTGCTGAACTAGCCTCTTTTGTTGGAGAGGCAGATGCGCGTCAAACTCCTGAGTCCGTGCTTACGATGGTGCAGCCCACCATTATGATGACGGAGGATGGCGCTCTCGATAGCGGCGTAGGGAACCTTTTACAGCAGGTGTTGATGGACACCGACGTGGAAGGCGAAATGGCTGGCGGTATTGGCTCTTTGATGGCTGCCGGTCAGCCGGAACCGATGGAACAGCCGGTACAACAGTTTTACCAAGGCGGTGCCGTAAAAAAGTTCAAAAACGGAACTAGCTCCTTCGGGACACGTTTCCCAAACACTGACCCTATTGAAGATCCCCTGTTCGGCACAACAATGGCTCGATCACAAATTATGGCTGATGCTGAACAAGCGGGCCAAGGATTGGCAGATATCCCCGGCTTAGAAGGTTTAGTCGGGGAAGAGGCAGCGCAAGTTCTACGGGGTGAAGCATTCGCTACAAGTGAACCCAGAGATGCGCGGACCGCTGCGGCAGAATTCCAAAAACTTATGGAAGAAGCCTATGATGTAGAGGGGCAAAAAAAGTTTTCAGATCGTCAGCAAGCGTTAGATTTGGCTCAGGCGGCCTTTGCTTTCGCTTCGGGTCGGGACCCCCGGACCGGGGAAAACATCGCGGGCAGGCCTTTACTCTCGCAACTCGGCTCCGCTGCGGGTGATTTCGCTCAACGCGCCGGGGAAAGACTAGCGCAAGAAAGAAAAGGTGAGCAGGCGATTCGTCTTGCTGCAGTTCAGCAAGGAATCGCAGCCGAAGAAAGAGATAAGGCTGCGAAAGAGGCCAGACAATCGCAAGTGTTCGGCAGCATTTTCAAAAGCGCACTTGACCGCCGGGCACTCGAAGCAAGGGGAAAAATAACGGCAGCCGGTTTCAAGCAATCTGCTGCTGAGTTGGCGTCACAGTTAGGTGTCAATGTTTATAATCGCAAAGAATCGGAAAGATTCCAACGCGACCTTGTAGATCGACAAGCGGAAATTAGTAAAGATTTAACCCGTTTGACAAGCGAGTTAGACGAAGCGCGAGCGGCTAACGACTTTGTACGCACCAAAGAACTACAAGAAATTCTCCAAAACAATCAAATCGAATTGATTGGTTTGAACCACCAAAACAGGTTGATTGAACAAGCAGATCAAATCAGTAGGCTAACGACTAAGAGCCTGAGTGAAATTGACGCGCAGGGGCAAGTTCAAAAAGATTTGCTAACTCAAAAAAATGATTTCAAAGAGTATTTCGAAAAATTAAGGCAAGACTTCCTTAGCGACGAAAACCAACTCGACCGAGATCTCAGGCTAGAGCTTCAGGGCAACGAAATTGATCTTAGGGAGGAATTGCTTAAATTAGAAGAAGAAAAATTTGCTTTACAAAAAGGTTTATCTCCAAGCACTAGCAATAGCTTCTTATTCGACTTAACCGGGGGTGCTTTTGGCCAAGCGTCAGAAGCAAAAGAAATACGCGATATCGAACTAGAGATCTTGGAGTTGAGAGCCGCAGCCCAACGTCAGGGTATCGGTTTAGCGGCGCTTTCGCGGGTAGATCAAGATATCCAAAATTATCTAGCTTTGACTAACTCCGCCCTACAACAAGAAGCTTTGGGTATGCGCAAATCACAAGCCTTGATGGATGCTCTTGCTGCCGCAGGGGCACAACGAGAATTTGGCACCACGGCTCAACAATTCCAGTTACTCGGAGATGATCGACTCATCAAAAAGTATGGGGAGGGACAAAATGTACCCGGTTTCGATCTTGCTCTGACAAATCTTTTTGGAACAGTCACTGTGGACAACCGTGGCAATCAAGTGCCCGCACGACCTCTTACTCCCACCTTGAGAGCCGCGCTGATCAAACGTAAAGAGGCAGGTGCCGCAATTCCCACACTACCCGGTTTTGCGTTAGGTGGTGAGGTAGACATGGGGGCTGGGCAGGGTCTCGTTGACCCAGTCACCGGCTACAAATTCCCCATGGAGACGCCTGCTCAAGATCCAGAGCAAATTCCTCGCACCTACGAGCCTTTGATCAGTCGAGATATCGCAGACATCACAAAGGCTACGGGTTCTCGTGAGGCTATAGGCGTAGGGTTGGGGAACGTAGCGAACACTGTTGCAAACATTCTTTTTGGCACAGACGCGGGACTCGCGGCGGATGAGCGTCAAGCAAAGAAAGCTGTTGAAGCCCTTGGCACGGTCGCTACAACCACACTGATGGCAGCCATACCCGGCAAAGACAATGTAGAACTACAACGAATGCTGAAAAACTTGCAAGTGCCTGCCGATTCTTTTGTTTTGCAAGATGAAGAGGCTTTAGACTATTTTAAGTTGGCGCGTAACACCATGGCACTGGGGATTCAAAATCAGGAGGATTTGTTGGATGAGGCAAATCTGACTCGAAAAGAAATTACAAAAGTGCAAACAGATTTGGCACAAATGAATTCAATACAAGCTGAATATGACAACATCATCAAGGCATACGAAGCAAAACTGAAACCATCGGATGAAGTTTTCGATGAACTGGATAAGTTTTTCAAGTAAATGGCTATCCCAATAACCTACCTGCCCGCGACGCTAGCCCGAACCGGAACGGACGTTTCCCAAGAAGAGCGGGAAAGTCTTCGCGCTGCGCGGGCCAACGCTTTCAAGCCGCTAGATTTCGATCTCGATGGTGCGTTTGTAGCCTTGTCGGATAAAGGCTATAGCTCACGAGACTCACTAGATTTGATCGCTAGAAAACTCAGTCAAAAAGCTGACTTTGATCTAGAAAGTGCGAAAGAGGCGGGTTTCACGACCGAACAGGTTGTTGCAAAGCTTATTGGCCGCGACCCCGATGACTTACGGCCTGCTCCGGTAGGCACTTTCTTTGGCGGTATTGCAAGAGGAGCAGTTGAGGGTGCGCCTGCGGGTGCTGCTGGTTTGGCAACCTACTTGGGTCTCGGTGCATTGGGAGTCGCCTCTGCTCCAATTCTTTTCGGGGCTGGTTTGACGGCAACGTTGGCGACGGGGCTGACCGGGGTTGGAGAAAAACTCGAAGAAAAAGTATTTGGCGAAAGACAACGTTTACCGAGCGAACGAGCGCCGGGTGTGGCTGGCGAGGTTTTAGGAAGTGTGGTGTCTTTATCGCCTTTCACACAGGTCAGTTTGCGTGCAATCCCGGAGGCGGTGGATCTTGGATCTAAAAAATTACTCAAACAGCACATTGATGAGAAAAACAAAATACTTGATAAAACGGGCGAACTTTTCGTTAAGGAAGGAGGAATTCCAAATAAAATTCGCAGGCGACAATTTTTAGAAAAAGTGATTGCTCGTGTCGGCGAAGAAGCACGAGGAAAAACACTTGCAAGCGGAACGGTAGGCCAAAAAGCAGTGCAAGAAGCCAAAAATTTTGCAAATTTTGGTCTCAAAGAGGTAGCTGCTAGTGCTATTCCAGCCGCTGCGGAGGGGTTCGCAGAGGCATTTTATCCGGGCGATGATTCAACCCGAACCATTGCTGGTATTGCAGCCAGCTTCATTCCATCTCCGGCTTTATTAGCAGCCGATGCAGCAACAACGGTTGGTGGTAGAGTTGTCGAAGACGTCCGAGAAAAAGGATTCATGGGATCTGCCAAAAATGTTTTTGGTTTGCGAGACAGAGGCGACCGCATTCGTAGACAAAAAGCTGCCGAAATGATCGTTCGTGCTTACGAAACGGCTCAACGACGAGCGGATGAAGCTGCGGGCAGACCTGTGCGCGAAAACACCGCTTTAGCATTTGCAGACGAATTAGAAAGGTTGATAGCCGACGACCCAGAGTTTGCTGCACTCCTAACACCGGGGCAGATTACGAACGATCATTTCATCTTGCTTATGGAGGCTGCAACTCGGCGAGGCAATGAACAACTTACAAGGGAACAAAGAGATTTTGGTATCCAATCAAGACAGCATTTACGCCAACTGATCGAGATGATGCGAATTGCGGGCGGCGATGAGCTTTTGCGCGAGGCTGGTCGGCTTGAACAAGAGGGTTTAGAAATAGGTATTACTCAACTGCTGGACGATAAGCTTGCGGCTGCAGCAGAGGCTGCGGATCGATTGCAAATATCCCGAGGCGATACAGAGACTATCGACAAAATCCGGACCGAACAAGGGATTCTACTACGGGATGCCGCTGAGGAAGCTATAAAAGAAAGCAAGGAACTACGAAGAAAGCTCTACGCAGCAGTGGATAAAAGCGTAACCGTGAGCACTGCTCCGATTCTTGAGTCCTATCGAAAAATACGCGCTGACGATTTGCTCACCGAAGCAGGGGAGTTGAAAGGCGACCTAATCAACGATTTGCGCAACTATGGATTGGACACTGACACAGGACTACAAGAGATTCTAAATCAGGCTAGTTCGCGCAAAAAAGCTTTGAACAGTCGGCAAAACACCGTAGGCGCTAGTTTTCAACGCCTTGCCGAAAATAATCCAGAGGCCTTCAATCGCTTCGATCTTCTTGTGGACACTGCATCTGGTCCCAGCAAACGCGGTTATGAAAGAAGATTGGACCGTGTCATTGATGGTTTTTCTCGGAAAATTGATGAGGAGGGCGCGGAGGGCGTTAATCTACCAAAAGGTGTCCGCAACAATATTTTAAAAATGGCACGGCAAGCAAAAGAAATTGAGTCCATAAAACGAAATCTCGCTAATGTCGAGGCAGAAATAAAAGATATTAATCTGGGTGACTTCGTTACGGATGAGCCTAAAATGATGCCTATAGGCGAGTTGCTGGCTTTTCGAAACAAAGTCAGAGAGCAGTTGCGCGACGCTGACCGAGGCATCAAAGATGGCCCAAATGTTGCGCAACTTACCATCTTGAATGGCGGTGTGACCGACGCGATCCAGCAGCGAATAGACAGCGGTACATTGGACGGAGTTGTCTCTGATAATCTCAAGGCTTTGGATCTTGCCGAAAGGTACGCAAAAGCACATCAAGAGGTATTTCGCCGTACGTTTATTGGCCAACTAGGGCGAGAAAAACCGGTGGGCGCAGATTTGATTGCACCGGAGCAGGCGCTCAAGCAATTATTTACCGGTAGACCAATTCAAAATGTTCAAGAAACTCTTGCGGCTTTTAATTTTCGCGGATTGGATGGAGCGCCGATAGATTTAGGGGATGCAAAACGAGCGACGGCCAGTGGTGCCCTCGATGCCTTTTTGCGCACCGAACTGCTTGGCAAAGCAAAAACAGTGACCGTGCAAAATCCCTTACGGCCCAATGAAACGCCTATGACAGCTTTGACGTTGAGCGACCAAGATGTTCAGCAGTTCTTGGATCAAAGAAGTGAAGTTATTAAGGCTTTAGACCCTGACGGTGAATTAATAAGCGATTTACAAAACGCTGCAACCGCAAAGATCGCTTTAGAGTCTGCATTAGCGCAAGGCAGCGAACGTGCGAAAACTCATCTCAAAGAAGTCAATTTGAGTAAATTTCTAGGAGCAAGTAGCGCAGAAACCGTGATTCAACGCGTTCTGAGCGGCGATACGCCTGATGCGGATCTCAAGTCTTTGGCGCGACGTATCAACACCGCTCAAGTAAATGATGTGCAAAAAAAGGAATTCAAAGAGGCTTTGTTCTCTACGGTGATCGGTGCTGCGCTCAAAAGATCGTTGAAAACCGTTAATGGACAAAAAGTCATCGACTTCAACACGATGTCGGACATTTTGTTTGATACCGCTAACAGACGACTTGATGTCGGGTTAGATAAATTTCCAAGGCAAGGCCCGAGTCTAATGGAGATTTTGGAGCAAAATGGAGGCGTACCCGAAAAACAAAAGGATCTACTCGAAGCGTTTCTCAAGCGCGGTAAAAAGTTAGAAGACGCTTTGGCCTCGGGCGCAGAAGACTTTTTGGACGCAAAAGAAAATCAAGCGGTCAAAGATTTTGTAGCTCGCTATGCTGGGGCACAGGGTCTTGCGGAGGCCACTAAAGCCGTGGGCTTGAGTCCTACTATTCAAGTGCCACAGGCGGGTGCTCAACTTTTGCGACACCAGTTTATCAACTTACCTAACATAATTGCTAAGGACCTTTTGATCGACGCTTCGCGACCCGGTGAAAAAGGAGCAAAAACACTAGCAGACATGATGCGAGCAGGTGCCTCGCCTCAAGAGCAAAACGGTATTTTAGTTCGAATCGCTAAAAACATTTTAGCTTCGCCCACATATTTAAATTCAGTAACAGTGAGAGGTGCAGAGGCTGGTATTCAAGATTTGCTTGGTATGCAGCCGACTTTAGACCCTGCACCTGCAGAAGAACCTGTGGCCATGGACGCTCCCTTGCCGCCGCCAGTACTGCCCCCCACGGCGCAGCAAATGAGTGCCCCCCAACCGGCTCCCCCACCACAGGGTGCCCCGAATCCTCAGCAGCGTCAGCAGTTCGCGGCCCTGTTCCCGAACGACCCGATTTCTGGGTTGATACAGCAACAAGGTATTGGGTCACTGCCCCAAGCACCGGGCTAAACCAGCCACTTTTTAGCCTCTTCGCCCAGCACCTGCTGGGCCAGATCAATTTTGTTACGCAAAGCAGCAATAATCTTTTCGTCCACCGTGTTTGGGCTGACAAGATCCACGTAGAGAACGTGCTTGGTCTGACCAATGCGGTGCGCTCTGTCTTCCGATTGCAGGCGTATCTCAAGATCATATTGATTACTGTAATACACCATGTTTGTAGCTGCGGTCAGTGTCAGGCCGTAGCCCCCGGTCCGTGGGTTGGCGACAAAAAAACGTAGTTCGCTATCCGGATCTTGAAAGTCTGCCACCATCTGATCACGCTCTTGCACAGGCGTGTCACCGTAAAACGTACAGACGGATCGCGGACCATAGACCTTTGCGAGTTCGTCTTTGATCTTGCCGATATCAAAAACCCAACTTGCCCAGATGATCACCTTACCGCTCATTTCGCTGATGACATCAAGCAGTTCGCTCATGCGATGATTAGCGATGTCCTGCACCTCACCGTCGTCTGTTTTCAGATGCCCGCAACAAATTTCCTGCAGGCGCATGATCTGCGTCAAAACGCTTTGCGTTGTCGATAGCTCGCCTTTTTCGAGCATGGCCAACGCCATGTCTTTCATTTGTTTGTAGGCGGATTCTTGCTCTTTTGTCAGCGGCACCTGACGCTGCATGTAGATCTTCTCGGGCAGATCGAGGCAGTCTTCTTTCAAAATGCGACTGCTGAAGGTCTGAAGTTTCGTGTTAAGTTCGTCCAGATTTCTGTAACCCGTAATTTCTTGAAAACTGCGGTTGCCAAACTTCCGTGTTTTCATCACGGCATACCGGCCTTGGAACGCGTAGAACGACTCAAAGCCCAAGATGTCTGTGCCCAAAAACGCGCACTGGGCGTACAAGTCCATCGGATTTTTGGTGATAGGGCTGCCTGTCAGGATGCGGCGATACTTTGCCTGTTTTCCCAATTTAACGATGCTTTTTGTGCGCTTGGCGGTGCGGTTTTTGATCGAAGTAGACTCATCGACGACCATCAAGCAGTTCGGGTTACGTTTGATGAACCACGCTGCTACCTCTGGTCCTTTCTTGGACGAAAAAGCCTCAACGTTCATCACCAGTATCTTGAGATGCTCTTGATCGTTTGTTAGGGCCATCAGTTCTGCTTTGAACTTCTGCGTAAGGTTTGGTTGCCACAGGACCACGTTGCACGGCACGTCGTCCGGCATATGCTGCGGTATTTCCTTTGACACCCAGTTCCCGTACACCCCCTTCGGTGCGATGACCACGGCAGCATTTATTTCTCCGTCGCAGTACAGCTTTGCGATGGTGTCAATTGTGACTTTTGTTTTTCCGGTGCCCATCTCCAAAAACAGCGCCCACGATTCACTATGCCAACTAGCGTCGAAGACCTCTTGTTGATGCGCGTAAGGGGTGGTTTTGAAATTAAATTCCATGATTTTCGGTTTTTTGTTTGACACATGGGAGTTTATGGGATTATTCTGGTTTTGGGAAGTGGCTAACGCCACTTGAAACATGAAAAGCGAAAGCGAGGAAGACTATGACGAAAGACCTCTCCGATCTTATGGCTCAAGACAGCCAGAGCGCCTTGAATTTGCCTTCGAACGATGGCCTGTCAGGCGTGCAAAAGCTTGCCAATGATATCGTAGCCGCGCAGCTACGGGTAGAAAATCTGGAATTGGATTTGAAGGCCGCAAAGCAGGTTCTGCTAAAGCTGACCGATGAAGATTTGCCCTCTCAAATGACCGAACTCGGTTTGACGAACTTTACCCTTTCCGATGGAAGCAAAGTCGATATCAAAGAGACCTACGGCGCTCGTATCAAAAAAGATGATGAGCAAAAGGCGTTTGATTGGCTTCGACAAAATGGCGAAGGCGACATCATCAAGAACACTGTGACGGTGCGATTCGGGAAGGAAAAAGACAACGAAGCAAAAGCCTTGGTTGATGAACTTACCCAAAAGCATTGGGAGCCGGAGCGAAAGGAAGAAGTACACCCCGGTACTCTCAAGGCATGGGTGAAGAGTCGAATTGAGGATGGAAAGGAGCTGGACATGGATTTGTTCGGCGTTTGGGTTGGACAAAGAGCAACGATCACGAGGACCAAGTAATGGCTGATCAAGAGAAAAAAGTGGCAACAAAAAAGAATGGCGAAGTAGCGGTCGCCGGACCTGCAATGTTTGAGGCAGACGCAGGTATAGGCATGGATCTGAGTCAAGACGACTTGGCACTGCCTTTTTTGAAGATTGTTTCTTCAGAGCTTTTGCAACAAGACGAAAAGCTGGCAGAGACTGCCAAGCTTGGGGACCTTGTGAACTCTGTTTCGCGTCAAGTCTACAGCGCGAAAACACCTTTGAAGGTCATCCCCTGCCATTACGAGCGGCGGTTCTTGTTGTGGGCACCACGTGGCTCAGGGACGGGTGCGCCCATCCAAATTTTTACGCCGGATGAAACGCGGCCCGAGACACGCCGTGATCCCGATGACAACCGTGAGTATGTCGAGGGCGGGAAGGGCGAGTACATCGACGAGACGCATCAGCATTACATTCTGATCGTCGAAGAGGACGGCACGTTGTCCAACGCGCTTATCTCGATGAAGTCAACGCAACTGAAAAAGTCGCGTCAGTGGAACACCATGATTGCAACTCGCAGCATGGTCGGTGCCAACGGCGTACCGTTTCAGCCACCGCGTTTCTCACACGTCTACAACCTGACCACGGCGAAGGAGGAGAACTCCAAAGGCGTATGGCACGGTTGGAAGATCGATCTTCATGGGCCGATTGAGGACGCAAACACGTACCAAGCTGCAAAGGCGTTCCACACTGCTATCAGCGCAGGTGACGTCACGGTGAAGCACGAGGAGGCAGGGGCTGCACCGTCGAAGCCAAAAGCCGCGACAAAAGCTACGCCCGAGGATAATTCCGACGACATTCCTTGGTAAATTCAATCCGGTGCCCGTGCCATCGTCAGGCGCTCCAATCTACCCTCCCCGTAGCTGGGTGCCGCGCACGGACCAAGGATGACAATGAACATTCGAAAATTCGCACAAATTTTTGATGGTCTGAAGCAAGCCCACGGCACCTTCACGATTGAGTCAAAATCCAGCAGTGGAAAGACTCAAGGCAAAGCAACCGTGGTGCGCGAAACGCGGACCAAAGAGCACTGGGAGCGACACCTAGCGGGTGAGCAATCTATAGGTATCATCCCAATAAACGAGGACAATGCATGCCGCTGGGGCTGCATTGACATCGATCAATACAATTTCGATCACAAGGCACTGATCGACAAGATCCAAGCAGCCAAGCTACCGCTGGTGGTGTGCCGATCTAAGTCAGGCGGTGCGCACGTCTTTTTATTCACAGATGAATTTATTCCTGCGAAGGACATGCAGGACGTGCTGACACAGTTGAGCGCGGGCCTTGGCTACGGCGGCAGTGAGATCTTTCCCAAGCAGATAAGTTTGAATCTTGAGCGTGGGGACGTCGGGAACTTCCTGAACATGCCGTACTTTGATCACGAGAACGGTCTTCGGTACGGATTCAACGTAGACGGCACGGCAGCCACTTTTGATGAGTTTCTAGAGCTTGTAGACCAGAACGTACAGACGCACGAAGAGGCGCTGGCTTTGGTGGTGGAGCAGGATGCAGCTTTGCCGATACCAGACGGCCCACCGTGCCTACAGATCTTGTGCAAAGAGGGCATCGGTGAAGGCGCTCGAAACAACGGTTTGTTCAACTTAGGCGTCTATTTGCGTAAATCCCACCCTGAGACGTGGGAATCCGAGATCCTGACCCACAACATGAATTTCATCCATCCGCCGCTGCCTCTTGGTGAGGTCAACACGGTGGCAAAACAGCTAGAGCGCAAGGACTATGCGTACAAGTGCCGTGACGCCCCTATCAACGCATACTGTAACCCGGAGCTTTGCAAGACACGTAAGTTTGGTATCGATGCTGCAACTTCTGGGGTACAGATAGCCAACCTACGCAAGTACAACAGCGTGCCACCTGTATGGTTTTTGGATGTTCAGGGCAAGCCGTTAGAACTGGGAACGGACGATCTGATGGTGCAGTCAGCCTTCCAGAAGGCGTGTGTTGAACAGTTGAACTTTTTCCCTCGTACAGTGCAAAAAGCGCAGTGGGAGCAACGTATCAACGCTCTGCTCAATGAAATGAGTGACACCGAGGGGCATGTCATAGAGGTCAGTCAGGATGTGAGCGTCAACGGGCAGTTTGCCGATCACTTGGAGGAGTTTTGCACAGGCCACCAAGCTGCGGATGAAAAAGAGCAGATTTTGCTTAAAAGGCCGTGGACAGATGAGGACCGGAAAGAAACATACTTTAGGCTCAAGGATCTTGAAGCGCACCTCATTAAAGCTAACTTCAAAGTGTACAAGACACATCAGATTGCGCAGCGCCTACGGGACATCAACGGTGAAGCCACGCAGTTACGCATTCAAGGCAAAGTGGTGCGATTGTGGAAGATCCCCGCACATGAGCAGGCCGTGAGTCGGATCGAGCCGCCAAGTTTTGGTGGAACAGACGAAGATATTCCTTTCTAGCGAGGCTTTATGCAAAGAATCTTCGGCCCACCGGGGACGGGCAAAACAACTACCCTTTTGAATCTGGTTGAAAACGAGCTATCTGCAGGCACCCCGCCCGCTCGTATTGCATTTTTTGCGTTCACGCGTAAAGCAGCGAATGAGGCTAAGGAACGAGCCGCGAAGCGATTCGGGCTTGACCCCAAAAACGACTTACCGTTTTTCCGAACCCTCCATAGTCTGGCATTTCATCTGACTGGGCTACGCAACGATCAGTTGATGACAGCAGAGCACTACCGCGAAGTGGAGCGGGTGACAGGCGTGGACTTCATGGAGGGCAGCGTGTCGTCACGCCACGAAGTTGAGGAAGAACTGAGCAACAGTCTGAAAAAAGAAACACCGCTGCTTCGGCTGATCACTTTAGCGCGATTGAAAATGCGTCCACTGAAAGATGAATACAACGACAGTGACCTTGATCAGCCATGGATCGAAGTGGATTACGCCGCTAACTCTTTGAAAGCCTACAAGAAAAAGCATGGACTGTTCGACTACACGGACATGCTGGAGCTTTTTGCAGACACTGCGGCAACCGTTTGCCCGCAGTTCAAGCTCGCGATGCTTGATGAGGCACAGGACTTGTCGCCTCTGCAATGGAAGATAGCGCACGCTATCGACAGTCGCTCAGAGCGGATGTACTGCGCTGGGGACGACGATCAGGCCATCTACAAGTGGTCTGGCGCTGACGTTGAGCATTTCATCAACCTCGATGGCGGCAGCGAGGTGCTGGAGCAAAGCTATCGTGTTCCATCAAACATTCACGCAATTGCAGAGCGTATCTGCTCACGTATCAAACGACGGTTTCCCAAAAAATATCTGCCAAAGCAGGCAGAGGGGAAACTGGAGCGGCTGACAGACTTTTTTGAATTGGACATGGTTGAGGGCACTTGGTTGTTCTTGGCCCAAGCGAACTACTTCTTAACGCCTGTGCAGCAATTTTTGAAAAGTCAGGGTTATTACTTTGAGTACGGTGGTGGCGTGCGGAGCGTTCGCGAGAAAATCCGTGTGGCATTGTCCGCATGGGCACGTCTGCAAGACGGTGACCCCATATCTTTCGAGGCTGCCAAAGCCATGTATTCGTTTATGTCGGGTAACGGCGGTCGGGTTGCGCGTGGTCACAAGAAGATCATTGGTGATCCAGAGGCGTTGTTTACTTTTGAGGATCTACGCGACTACAACGGATTGCTTGCAAAACCGGAGATGTCATGGGACGAAGCTTTAGATAAGCTTCCGGACGTTGATGTGGCGTATATCAATGCCTTGGTGCGGCGAGGTGAGGATTTGACGGCGGAGCCGCGAATACGATTGTCCACGATTCACGGAGCCAAGGGTGGTGAAGCAGACAACGTTGTGTTGTTTACTGATATCACTGCAGCCGCCGAGGCCAGCATGGAGAGTGATCCTGATTCCATGCATCGGGTTTTTTACGTGGCTGTAACTCGCACACGGCAAAATCTTTACACACTGGAGCCAACCGACTTTTACAGGAGCTACGCGCTATGAGCGATATGGTTAACTCACCGGCTCATTACGCCGACTCCGAAATCGAATGTATTGATGCTATGGTCGCGGCTTTCGGACCAGAGGCCGTGCAGATCTATTGCCGTTGCGCCAGTTTTAAGTACCAGTGGCGTGCCGGTAAGAAGTTCGATGCGGTTGAAGATTTAAAAAAATCGATTTGGTACACGCGCTTTGCGATGGGTGATGACCCGAGGAAAGACGATGCACAAGGAGACTAAGCTCCAGTTCCCCTTATTCACCGCTCAAACCGAGTGGACTGCGCCATACGAATTCGCGGATCTCACGGACGCCAAAGAGATTGCAATTGACCTCGAAACGCGTGACCCCAACCTCAAACAAATGGGGCCGGGCTGGCCGCGCAAGGACGGTGACGTCGTCGGCATTGCCGTTGCGACGGATGGATTCGAAGCGTATTACCCGATCAACCATCTAGGCGGTGGCAACCTCGACAAACGCCAAGTGCTGCGGTGGCTGGGCAAGCAGTTATCGACAGACTGTCCAAAGATTATGCACAACGCGCCTTACGATCTGGGCTGGCTCAAGGCGCTCGACGTTCCAGTCAACGGCCCGATCATCGACACGATGGTCATGGCTGCGCTGCTCGACGAAAATCGCTACAGCTACAGTCTCAACGCCTTGTCATACGATTACTTGGGGCTAGCGAAGTCAGAAAAGCTCCTGACGCAGGCGGCAGTAGACTTCGGGGTGGACCCAAAGGGGGAACTTTGGAAGCTCCCAGCGCAATTTGTAGGGCCTTACGCGGAGCAAGACGCTCGTCTGGCATACGATCTGTACAAGCTGTTTCGTGTTGAGATAAACAAGCAAGATCTAGAAACGATCTTTGACCTCGAAACGCGGCTCACGCCCTGTCTGATCGACATGACTTACCGTGGCATACGGGTTGATTTGGAAAAGTGTGAACGCACTAAGCAACAACTTTTAAGAAGAGAGAAAGAAAGCTGCCGCAAGATCAACAAGCAAGCTGGGTTCGAGGTCGAGATCTGGGCGGCAACTTCTTTAGCCAAAGCATTCGATAAGCTCAAAGTTGCCTACCCGCGCACGGCCAAGGGCGCACCATCCTTCACCAAGGCATTCCTGAGCGAAAACCCACACCCGTTTGCCAAAATGATTGTCGAGGCACGTAACCTCAACAAAATACAAGGCACTTTCATAAATAATATTATGAAGTTTGTGGGGCCGGACTGCCGTATCCACGGGCACATCAACCAGCTACGAAGCGACGACGGCGGCACTGTCTCTGGTCGCCTGTCCATGTCCAACCCGAATCTGCAACAAATTCCAGCGCGTGATCCAGAGCTAGGGCCAATGATCCGAAGCTTGTTTTTGCCAGAAGAAGGCGAACTGTGGGCGGCTATCGACTATTCGCAGCAAGAACCACGGATCTTGACGCACTACGCAAGCGTGTTTGGTCAATGGAAAGGTCTGCCACTGGGAGGTGCCAAGGAGTTTGTTGATGGGTACACCAATAATCCGGACATGGATTTCCACACCATGGTGGCTGACATGGCAAACATCAGCCGCAAGCAGGCCAAAACGATTAATTTAGGCATGATGTATGGCATGGGCGTGCGAAAGCTTGCAGATCAATTGGATCTGGAGTTTGAGGAAGCAAAAGAACTCACGCAGCAGTACCACTCACGCGTGCCCTTCGTCAAAGAGCTGATGAACGGCGTATCACGGTCCGTGGATCAAAAAGACGACGGGTCATTGCGGTCGTTGAAAGGCCGTAAATGTCGTTTCGATATGTTTGAACCTATGGGCTACGACGTACAAAAAGCCATGCCGTTGAAAGAAGCCAAGGCAACCTACGGCGAGACTGCACCGCTGAAGCGTGCGTACACCTACAAGGCCCTCAACAGGCTGATACAGGCCAGCGCAGCGGATATGACCAAACAAGCCATGGTCGATCTGTATGAGGCCGGTGAGCGCCCTTTGTTGCAAGTTCATGACGAGCTTGGCTGCAGTGTGATCAGTGCCGACCATGCCAAAAAAATAAAAAAAGTGATGGAAGAAGCAATCAGATTGCATGTGCCAAACAAATGCGACATTGACCTCGGGCCAAGTTGGGGTGAAACTACGGAAATATAGATTTTCAGGACGCTGAAAAATGTTTGGACCAGCAATGGGCGGTATGGGCGGTATGGGCGGCTTCGCGCAACAAGGCGGGTTTGGCAGGCCCCAGCAGATGTCGCCTTTCGGGCAGCCCATGAACAGACAACCTATGGGCGGTATGGGCGGGGGCTTCCAGCAGCCCATGCAGCAACCAATGCAGCAGCCCATGCAGCAATTCGGTGGGGGCTTTGGTCAAATGCCTCCGCAACAGCAGTTTCAACGGCAGTTTGGCGGTGGTTTTCAACAGCCCATGCAGCAACCAATGCAACAGTTTGGCGGGGGCTTCCAAAGACAAGGCGGCTTCGGCGGAATGATGGGCGGCTTCGGCGGCCCTGCGGCAGCCCAACAGCAAGCAATGCAGAGAATGATGGGTGGTGGGTTTGGCGGACAGATGGGGCAGTTCGGCGGCGGACAACAACAAGACCTTCGAGCAATGCAACAAGCGTCATTACCACAGAACATGCGTCAACCTCAGCCAAGGCAACAAGCACCTCAGCAATTTATCGGTCAAGCTGGCGGACAAGATCTCCGAGCGATGCAACAAGCCGTATTGCCCCCGAACATGCGCCAACGACAAATGAATGCGATGCCGCAACTCGCACGAGGTATTGGCGGCTTCAGGGGCGGCTTCAGGGGCCAAGGCAGGGGTGGCGCAACGGCTCCAAGATTCAACAATCTTCAAAGCGCACTACAAGCTCTAGGTTTCCGCTAGATAACTAAACTCTTGCATTTGTATGCGATGCTTGAGATAATCTCTTGCATGGATACTACCAAGTGGAAATCGATACTGGTTCCAATGCCAGTTTATCGCCAAATTAAAGAGATCGCGCAGATTGAAGATCGCACGATTAGCGGACAATTGCGCAAAATTTTTACTGAATGGAAAGAGGACAGGGCTAGAGAGGCTCGCGAACTCGACTCCGTTTAGATAAAAATCGTCTGCGTAGCTCCAATCGACAGCAGTTTATTGTTGTCATCCACTCTTTCGACTTGTCTTCTGATGCATCGGGGTATGCAACTAAGAGTGACGACGTGTCCAGCAACTTTTTTTGAATGTCGCTGATCTTTTCTATTTTAGCTAACTCTTCAATCACTTTTGTGGTGAACGTTTTGCTCACCTCACGAGCCGCCAAGTTTCAGTGCCTCCAGCTTTTGTTCAACGGTGGTCCAAAGGTCTTTGATCGCTTGCTCCTCTGTTTTCGAGTGACTGTGAAACCAAAAACAAGTTCCGATCAATCCGTGGATTCTTGGATCGTCTTTTGAACTTTTTAAAAGCCTGAGCAAAAAAAGGGCTTCTTCCGCAGACAGGTTTAGAGAAAGGGTTGTTTTTTGAATTTCTGTCACTTCTGTCATATAGATTGTCCTCTACAGGGCTAATGCCCATGCAAGCAGCCAGACGCCTGTTACGATTGCGATTCCGTACACCACGCCTTTAACAACGTCGTCATCCAACATGGTTACCTCAAAAAAGTCCCGCCTTTTGGGCACGCGGACGGGAACGCGTTGGAGAGAGTGTGTTCAGCCTCTCGCCCTAGAAAAGCCGCCTTTTGGGCACGCGGGCGGCGCGCGCTTGGAGCGGAGTGATGGCCGCATCCCAAACTGGTTTGCCCCAAAGCATAACAATTAATCCGACTCAATCGGAACAACCGATTGCAGCTCCACATCAAAGTCAAATTTGCAGGAGGCCAGCGACTCAAGCTTCTTACGCAGCTTATTCAACCGCCCTTCTTGCCCATAGAGAGCGCGAAAAGTAGGGTTGCTGACCGCGTAATCCCCCGTTTGAACCTCAAAACGCTGGTAATCGTCCCTAATGTCCATCGAAGTCGTCGTCAAAAGATCCAACAAAATTGCAATATCGTCGTTGCTCAACGCCGTGATGTTCGCGGTGCGCGGCTCTTCAACAACAGGCGTCTTGCTCTCATTGTCGCGCAAGAACGCCCGCACACGGTCCAAGGTGCGCTCTGACGGCTTTTTTGTCTCACCCAGCGCAAACGCCTTCATGGTGATGTANTCAACGCCAACCGCTTCCGCCATGGCTCTGATGCCTGCCGTATACTTCTTGCCCGATTGAAATGCCGCTTGTTCAGCCCGATTTTGAATCTCGGTGCGCATTTCCAATACCGTAAGATTATTTACTGACATCACTTTCTCCTATTCCTAAAAATTTGCACATTGCTTTGAACTTTAAAAAGTTCACGGTGTTCACCGGCAACATCGCAGTCAGATTGCTGACGATGTCGTCCAGTTCTTCACGCTCCGTCTTTGTCTGGTCCGGAAACATCTGCATCACCAGCCCCTGAAACAGGGCTTCTTCTGCGGTTTCTGGATTTTTGTCCATGCTCCAGTTCATTCACTTTCTCCAACAAAGTTTCAAGTTGCTGCTCCATAAAGGACAGCCTTTCATCAAGACCAAGAACCAGCGTGACTACTCGCTCCGCCTCTTCTTGATCGAAAATTACGGTGAGTTCGCCTTTCACGAGGGCGAGGCTATTGTTTGCACGTCAATGATGTTGTCTGACCACGTCGCTTCTTGCTTGGCCCACTCAGCAGCTTTCTCCGCTGTTTCGGCGTAAACGTCTTTGACGACGCTGGTTTGCACAATCGTCACGTCCCAGCGTTTTTTCGTTGCGGGCACCAAGCCGGTGACTTTGATCCGGGTGTGCTCGCTACCTTCCCAATCGATCTCCAAGCCCGCTTCGCGGAGCGCGGTGCAGATCAAATAGCCCGCACTAAGTTTGGAACCCCACGCCAGATAGCAGATCCCATCTTCTTTCAGATAGTCCGCATCTTGCATGTGATAGAAGACATAAGCGTCTTCTTTGTCGTCGGGTATCTCCGACAGCCCGCAGGACTGACAGCACGTGTGGTGGGCCTTAGCAAAGAACCCCTGCTCGCGGAGCACGGCGAACGCGTCGTCAATGCGACGTGCGATTTTGTTGGCATCTTTATGCATCACTTTCTCCAAAAAGTTGAAATGCGAGGATATGCGAGTTATCGTAGCAATGCAACTCTAATTTGGAAAAAAATGATGGATCGAGAAAATGACAAAAAATCCAGCAAGTTAGCTGTTGGAGATATGTGGCACCAACTCTTGTACGCGCTTGAGCGCCCTAATTTTCGTATGCCAAATTTTGCCGTGCTGGCAACGACTCCCGAGGAAAAAAGAAAAGCCCGAAAGCAGGTAAAAAAGGAGTACCAACAAATTTACATGGCGCGGCGGTGCGTTGTTGATGAGGCGCTTGCTCAAAACTTTTATGAAAACCCGTGTCTTCATATGGACGGTTATTTTTTCGATATTGCGCAGCCGTTATGGCAAGCCGTGAATGAATTGAAATTACCGCATAGCCCCATGTGGATCGAATTCCCGGATAAAAAAGGACGTGTTATCGGATGCCTCGCCACTGAGCACGAAAAACAACATCGCTTTCAGCTTTTTCGAAACTCGGGGGACAAACATGACGACATCGTGCCACACCCTTATGTTTACCTTATTCAAAAACCAGAGGCTGACTATGCTTCTTGGGTTGATAAAAGAGATATATGGGGTCAACAAAACTTGATTACTTTAGACGTCAATATGTCGACGGTATGGGGCGTCAACCACAAAATGTTTATAGACGAAGCAATCATAAATGATTGGCCGGAAGATGAAATTAGTGAGAGGGATCAACCACGCGCAGATGCAACCATGTGGCTGGGAATGGAAACTTCAATGCAGCAACTACTCCACTGGGACACAGAAACAACCTTTAACAGAATGTCGAACACTGCTTTTACAAGCGATAAGAATCAACAATTTTTTACAACTACGGGTAAGCCACTTATTCCACACCACTCTTACTCTATGCGGTTTTTAGTGCTGTTCTTACAGGCTTGGAATTACGCTTGGATCGAAAAAGAAGAAGCGAGCGTCAATCAGAATAAAAGTAAAAAGGGCAAACGGCCCAAGATCAAACCATACGACTCATACTATCGATGCAAAATAAATTTGCCAAAACCTGCGGGCGTGGAGATCAACCCAGCAACACCAAGAGAAGACGCGTATGGCAAACGGCTGCACCAAGTTCGCGGACATTGGCGCGTGTACAAAAATGAACACGGCGAGGTGAAGCGCCGCACATGGATCAGGGAACACCGTCGAGGAGACGCGGCCCTTGGGGTAGTGATCAAGGACTATCACTTGACGCACGAGGATCAATAACCCTGTGTCCTGTCAACCCCTCATTGAAAAATAACTATCTTTGTCCATGTTTTGTCTACATTTTGCTCAAAATTCTTCTGGCTTTCGAAGGTCGCATATGCGATAATGTGCATACCGATTGAGGAAAGGACCTCGTCGGGGGCAATGTTCCACGTGGAACATCCCAGATCTTTAACAACTTGGAGAAAGTGATATGACTCAAGCCATATCCAACCCTGCGTTCGTCTACGATGACGGCGGTCGCAAGGGCGCTGGCTACAAAGGCGATGCAGATGACTGCGTTTGCCGAGCCATCGCCATCGCGGCGCAGCTTCCCTACCAACAGGTCTACGACCGATTGGCGGAGGGCAACGCCTCGCAGCGTAGATCGAAACGCACGGGCAAGCAGTCCCGATCAGCCCGCAACGGTATTTACACCAAGCGGAAATGGTTCAAGGACTACATGCAGGAGCTGGGCTTTGTCTGGACCTCTACGATGCAAATCGGGAGCGGATGCCAAGTGCATCTCAACGCCGATGAGTTACCGAGCGGACGATTAATCTGCAAAGTTTCAAAGCATCTCGTCGCAGTGATCGATGGCGTCATCCATGACACCTACGATTGCTCCAGAGACGAGCAGCGATGCGTCTACGGGTACTGGCAACCAGCCAGCTAAACTTACGGGGGCTTCGGCCCCCTCAACTTGGAGGTAGTGATATGCGAAAAGGCGAATCAATCGTCTATCGGTGGTGGGTGTGGTTCGACTGTGAAAATCCCGATGATCGCTCCGGCGATTTTCACGAGTACGAAAACTACGCAGAAGCTCACCGCGACTGCAACTACGCAGAGGGCCAGTTCATCGAACTGGTCCGATCTCACTGGTGCGAGGATAACGGCCTACTCGACCGCGACTTCGCCACAGTCGAAGACGGCAAGCTCCCAGAGTCTTATGACGATGGAAGCCGACCAATCGCGAAGAAGCTACACGCCGAGGTCAAAGCTGCTCATGCAGAGCAGCACGCACCTTACCTTGAAGCCTTCTTCAAACTTTAAAAACAATAGGGGCTTCGGCCCCTTCTTTTCAACGGAGAAAATGATATGACAAAATACTTCACGTTTGACGCTCTTAAAAGGGCGAACCAAACAGCAAAAAAATACGACCTAAACCGTACTCTCAACGCTGCCTTTTTTCGGGAGCTTGATCAAACCAAGGTCTATCCGATCAGCTTTTCCATGCCGCACAATGACGACCACATGCGTGTGCGTTTTGTTCACAACGGTCATGGAACAGAAAGCAGCGGTGCTTGGCTGGACATGACGTTCGAAGACTATGAGAGCTTGCCGTCCGCATGACACCTCGGGGCTACTTCGGTAGCCCTTTTTTTTGGGGAATAGGGCGCGTAACGCGGTTCGCGGTGCTTGGTGCAAAAAATCAGGCTTCTATATAGTACTTTTCAGAGAAACATATTTTTTGAAAAAACAATTTCAAAAATGGCGGTACAGGCGGTACACCGGTACAGCCCTTATAAAACGGGGCCTGGCGGCGTACCGGTGGCGTACCACCGTTGTTTAGGCCGTTACGGGCTAAACCAAAAAACGCGTAACTACATAGCAGTTTTCCGGAAAAATTTTTTTTCTTTTTTTGTTTTACTGAAAAAGTTCTATATAGGGGCTGGAATTAAGGATTGAGGGCTTGACACTGCGCGCAGCCCTGTTGTTAGCGTGCGAGAAATCGCATAAGGAACATAAAGATGACGTGGCTACTTTTTAAAATTTTAGACTGGTTTGATAGGGGACCGCAGCCGAGTGCCAGCGTGGTGGAAAAATTAAAAAAAGAAAACGCAAAACCGCCCGTTGACATTTACGGACGCATACGGGATAGTTCGCATACGCCCATAAACAAGGACGCGAACCATGAAACTTTTAAACACGACCGCCAGCAACACGAAAATCAAAAAGACTCAGAACAAACCTAACAATTACTTTGGTAAGCCGATCAGAATGGCTAGCCTCAGCATGCTACCGGACCGCATTATCTGCGCCGGTAGTAAGGCCGCCGGATGCATGGACGCTTGCCTTAAA
>FUFK010041421.1_pt1 | contig 41409 bp, 55 predicted proteins | sample 1021851 | NCBI WGS metagenome assembly FUFK01 (sample SAMEA51879418, study PRJEB19060) | metagenome
CCCCCGCCTCGAGCTTTTGTCGGGTATCGTCCTATCCGGCTGGTCAAACCCTGGATAATAGCTAAAGGTAATTCCCTGGCTTCATTACACCAGGCAAAAGTTAATTCCAAACTGAGCAATTTCCTGATGTCTTTAGGTTGGTCAAGAGCTATGAAAATCACCTCACAATCTAAACCAGGTATATCATCTTTTGGCGGAAGCTTCAGGTGATGGGTGAGGGGAGGACTCCATCGCATAGGTCCCCATTGCGATTCGTTAAATAATTCTAACCAGGTTTTAATAGTCGTAGTCCTCAGCTCCGGGTATGAGTTTCGAACAACAACTGCTCGTGAATATCTAATATTATCTTTTGGACTTGGTGGTTGGCGTAATGCTCTTAGTAAAATCTCACTAGCACTCGCATACGATTTCCCAGAACCTACGGGTCCGCATATTCCCCTAAAAAAGGCGTCATCATGTAAGAACTTCCAAATCGTAGGAGCATTAGAAAAATCTAAATTAATATTTTGTAACGGTAATTCGCTCTTAATTTTCTTTTGTCTATAAGATTTGTCCTTTGCTGAAAATCGTCTAGCCATAATATATATTTACTCATTACCCATTGGAACAATTTCCAATTCATGATTCATAGCTATAAGGAGTTTTTCTATTGTTTCAAAATTACCTACATTTATTTGCTGTTCAATTTTATAGATTGTATCGACACTTACCTTTGATAGATCGCTTAAATCAGTTTGGGTCAATCCTCTATCTTCTCGTAGTTCTTTAATGATCTTAGAATGCCAATAACTATGACTCGTCTTTATCTTCTTGTTTCTCATTGATTTCATCCATTGTTATTTTAGTTACTTCCGGACCTTTTAAATTAATACCTATAATTGCGGGTCTGTTATTATTCTCTTGCGGTTCAAGAATACCGTGATGTTTTGATAATAATCGTAAAGCCGATAATTTATCATGCATCTCAACCTCAAGAGCGGTTCCATATTTATTCGGTGTTGCTTTTATTTTCTTTATACTTTTTCTAGCTCGATGACTTAGATCTTTGGAGCTGTTCATCGTTACATGACCAAGTTCATTCCAAGATAATACGTCCGTGATCTCACTACCAGCTACAGCTTCTAGTTCTTGTAACACTTTTTTTTTATCCTCATCCGAACCTTTTTTTAATATAGTCCTGGCTTTTCTAGTTTTTATTAAATTGCTCAAAGTATGCTTTGTCCTTTCGATAATTTCTTAATGTCTTACAGCTCACAGCTTTTAGTTCGCAAAAACGGTGCTTTTCATATTTATAAAATAAATTACTTGAAGTCTTTTGGCAATCTTTAACCGGATAAATCTTTTTCATAGCTAATTGACCAGCGCACTCTATCCAATATGTCAGAATAAAAACTTTAAACATTATCTTTCAAAAAATTAATTAAACGATTCAGGTACCAATTAGCCTTTTGTAGATCCTGGATCCGATCTTTCTTACGATTTTCTCTCCATAAATATTTAAATACCTGACCTTTTAAGTAACCTATGTACTGATCAGCTGTAAGACTCTCCTCGATCGCTTCAATACATTCGATATTTCCAACATAATGCGGTGGATTATTGACCATATCGCTTTTGTCTAAAATTTTGTGCGAAAGGGACCTACAGAAACGGGCGCCTGGGTGGGAGGGAGGTGTGGTCTGTTTTTTTTTAGTCATAAATGCCGGTTTTCCTGGGGTTACACAATGCAAACGAACAGTTCGGTTTTGCAAAAGTCATAATAATCCCGTTATTTTAGCTAATTCCATCAANCCAGCTGGTAATCGCTTGTTACTTTGGAGCTGTGATCGTACATAATTGCTGGTTGTTTCCATTACCAACTCCGCAGATACTCCAGCTTCTACCAATTTCTCTGCATCAGCCATGTAATTATCAGCAATTTTATGTATTCCACTTCCATTTTCAAAACCTGAACAAAATGCTTGTGCAACACACTTTATTTCATTAATCCGTTTATCACCCTTTGTATCCCTACCTTTATCTATAACCACTTCATCGGGATATTCTTCAGCTATCTTTGGTCGAGGAGCATAGAATTCCTCCTTTGTTGGGAGCTTTGTACTTAATCCATCATACATTACTTGATATCGATTCGTTGCATACTTTGACTTACGTTTAATGCCTGGTATTGCAAAGTGTCGTTTCTTTAGCTTTCTTATGTATCCAAGTTTAATTAGCCTGGTAATGTGTACTGATACAGTTTTAGGATGTCTTGATATATGTCTACCAAGTGTAACTCGAGATGGAAAACAGATACCATACTTATTAGTATGCAAACATATAGCTCCTAGTAATCTAAGAGTTGTAGGATGTATATCATCATCTTGGATCGCTCGAGCTGGCATTACACTATAGCGCCTTGTTTCAGGTTTAGATTGTCTTATTACGGGTTTAAATGTTCTCAAAACGGTATCTCATCATCAAATGGTAGTTCACCGCCTATTACTGATGGACTTACTGTATCAGCCAGCTGTATTATTTTAGCGGGTATAAACTTGACTACCTCGTTAATATTCATAGTTACCGGATCATCTTTATGAGCATCAGGTAATCTATCCTTAAAGAATGTTATTTCGACACCACAGCTGTGTTTTACTTTCCAAACTGTACCTTGATTAGCTANAGCTTTCTCGACAGCTACCCAACCTCGATGCATAGCTAGTCCTTGTATCTCTATGGTCTTTTTATTTTTGGATATAATTGCATTATCAAACAAAGCTTTTTGTCGTTCAAACTTCTCAAACAGTTCATCAGGGATACGACCTTTGAATTCAGTTCCATATTTCGATTCAACTGAATGAGCAATTTTATCTACTTCACCAATTATATTAATCATAGATCTCCCCTTGCGGGACATGGGACAGACACCCTAGTGGGATGTCCTGTCCCGTCCCGTCCCGCAGTATGGGTTTTAAGTATGTCCCTAGTTGTCCCATGCATAACTAAATCCTTGTTTTCCGGGCTTTTCCGATGGGACATTGATGTCCCGCTCCGATGTCCCGTATGTCCCATCACCAATCCACACATAGTCCTCCCATTTTTGTAAATGTCCCGCTATTTGGAGTGATTTTGCTGATCTATAAAAAGCTTTTCGTTTAGCTTCAGGTGTTTCTGCTAAGGCTCTTGCATAGGCATATTCTCTCCATACAGCTTCCGTAACACATTTACCTTTACCATCGATATATTCACCTTTGACTTGTATTGCTTCTTTCAATGCTTCCAGGCACAGTTGTTGAGCTGGGCTTAGCTTTTTTTCTGTTAGTTGTTGTACTTCATCTGTATATTCCAGGACGATACTTGTTTCTTCTCCTAGATCCAGCTCTGTATCGAGGTCCACGACTACTGATTTAAACCGCATAGGCTTTTGTGGTTCGGAGTCTTTCTGCTTTTCTGTTAATACAGCCACAATAGATTCCTGGCGATCCACCCGCAAACTGACATCGACAGCTCCTATCATTGCGGTTGATCCTCTAGCTCCTCGATCTCGATCCTTACCGCTATGGTGTATTGGCATTACGGTGCATTTAAATACATCCCGGATCCGATCCATTGANTTNATNGCTTGACCCATATCCTGAGCTGAGTTNTCATCTCCAGCCATACAACGAGCTACGGTATCGAAGATTACGAGCTGTACCTTATCTTTCTTCAGCTGGTGTATTGTTGCTATAAGATCATCGATAGCCTGGTCCTCAAGCAAACCTACTGATTGCGGTATGATCAGGCATTGATCTGAGGCTTGACGGTTATGATGTAAGTGCCAGGCTTTTAATCGCTTTCTTAATCCGCCAACACCCTCACCGGCAATATAAAATACTTGACCTTGTTCTACATCTAAACCATGCCACGGTAGACCGTTGGCTATATGCAAAGCCATATCTAGTGCCAGGAATGTTTTACCACTTCCTGGAGATCCATAAACCATTGCCATAGAGTGAGTAGGTATCATTTTATTGACTAACCAAGGCACCGGTTCCATGCTCATGACTTCATTTATGGTCATAACCTTTATAGGTGTAATAGGTTTATTGGATAATATCTTAGTATCGCTAACTAGCTTGAGTAGTTTGTCAGCTGTATTGTCTTGTAGCCAATCGAATATATCTCCTTTTGGCGCTAGGTTTGGTAAGTTGACTAATTTGATCGACTTTGCCACACCTTGGAGCGTACTGATTACGGTTCGAGCGTGCTTTTCTCCCGGTTCATCGTTATCAGGTATTACAACTACATCTCTATCTTTTAAATACTGACTATGATCCTTGGTCCATTTACCGGATCCACCGCTGTTACATGTAGCTAGTAGTCCTAATTCTTCTAATCTTAATACATCTTTTTCACCCTCAACAATNATNACTTCTTTGTTAGGATTTGCTTTTATATTGGGTAAACGATAAGGGAGTAGGGATACTCCTTGTAGATTCCATACCGTTCTACCGTCTATGATTTGTCTTTGTCTAAATGTTTTAGGTTCGTATCGTACAACCTGGTATATCGTTTTACCTGACTCGTCTTGATAATCATATATAGTTTCTTTTTTGGACGTAGATATAATGTCATCAATGTCTTGACGTTTTTCAGACTTCTCAAGTCCAACAACATCGTATAAAAAGTCCTCAATCTTAGTGCCTTTTGGAGCATACGTTTCGATGAGCTTGGTACAACCGCCACCAATTTCCTCTTCAAAGTTGTACCAAGTCCCATCTTGCAAGTTGACCACCTTACTACCGTGGGTACCCCATCGCAATTCTTCCGGTTTGCGAGTAGTGGGTGGTCCCCAAAAAAAGACAGCAACGGACTCTATGCAATTCGCCCATTTGTCTTGCATTACTAAAACTCTGTATCGCTTGGTTTATCAGNTTCATTCGATATTGGAGTTACGTTGTCATTATCACCAGGTCTTGTTACCCAGCCGGCAAGCTTCAATGTTGGTAAACATATCGATGCTTGTCCTANTTTCATCATTTCATTACCGGTGATTTCTATTACAGCTACTTCATCCTTATGACTTTCTTGAGTTGCNTGGATATCTTTCCATACTCTCATNACAGCTTCTCTTGATGCTCTCTGATTAGTCATCCATTCTCTCCAGCCGGTGATCGCAGATCCATTCTTTTCAGATAGATAAATACTTAGATAAAAAGCTTTTTTATATCCATCTTTAAGCTGTATTTTTCCACCAGGAACATCATTCCATTCCCAAATAGGAGCTACACCCTCTTGGAGCTTACCTTGACCGATCTTNATTGATGTTGTATCGATNAGAAATTTCTTNAGATCACATTTNTCACCATCAACACTCCAGGTTTTTTCTTGTGATCTCCAGGCAATATATTCTACTGAATCATTTCCTAAATCTAAATTACTCATTTTCATTTTCCTTTTTAATTGTAGCTGGATAGTTCTCTGCAAGCTTGCTCCAGCTCAAGAATAACTTCCATGTTTTCCAGGGGAGGATGACTAGGGGAGGTTGTTCGTCATCTCTTATGAATAACATATCCGAATCATCTTGAGCTAAAGCTTTGTACAAAGTAGTAAATGATTTTTTTCTACGCTTACACTCAGCAAACATGCCAGCTATTTGTAAATCACTTTTGTATTTACCTTTTAATGCACCTGACATAGGTTGCCTTTCAGCTTGGATGCCCAAAGATAAATGAACTTGTTCCATTTCTTTTTCAAATGTATAGCCTTTTTTCTTTGGGTGTTTAATTGCCATCCGGTTCTCCAGCTGAGGTTATTATTCTCTGAAAGTCCTCAGATTTATTTTGCTGATTAAGTGCGATCCGTAAGATTTCATCAACGATAGAACTTTCAGATCTACGCTCTTTAATTTTACGATCCGCCAATAATCGACAAACATCCTCAGATAAATGTAAGTGTTTTGAAAGAATTTTCATTTTTTTTATAACTTTCTTTTCAATAAAATCAATTACTTACCCGATTTGGTGTAAAAAAGTACCATTTCGGTATTGCAAAGGTACTAAATAAATGCAATATTAACTATAGAAATTAATGCGAAACAAATTAGACATAAAATCGAAAGGAGGTGATGCAATAGTGAAAAGAGATCCTAAATTTCAATACTATTTAGATAAACTTAAAACACTCAATGTTTTTTACGAGGGTGATTTTAAAGATAAACATAATATGAAACTGCTGTTAGACGGTGTCCAATGGCAAATTAACAACGATGGAAAGGGGAAAGTTCTTTAATGAAACTACTAACTAAACAAAACATAGCTCAGCTCAAGGCTAATGCTAAAGCCAAAAAGCCAATAGCTTATGTAAAATTATTCAATCCAACCGGAGCGGGTACTTGGTATCTATCTGAGCTGGATGACAACAACATAGCTTACGGTCTAACTGATCTATTCGAAAAAGAACTTGGTTACATATCTTTAGATGAGCTAAGTGATGTCAAATTACCTTTTGGTTTAAAGATCGAAAGGGATTTATATTTTAACCCTACACCACTAGAGGAGGTTCAATAGTGAAATTTAATGATAAAGACATAGTTTTGTTAAAGCATATAGTTAATGATTATGTAAAAACGTGGTTTAACGAATCTTATACCGGAGTTATAAAAAACTCTGTATTTAATGATAGTCCCATAAAAAGTCTAATAGAAAAATTAGAGGAGGTCCAATAATGGGTAAACCTATAATAATAAATCCACCTAGGATGGATGACAAAGAGTTGCGAGATCGTACACTCGCTGTCATCGATAGCCAATATAAAATGTATCTACGAAAACTTCATACACTAAAAGAAGAAGGACTAGTAGATAAAGTAACTATAATAAAGGAGGTCAAATAATGGCAAAAAGTAAATATTGTTTTACTAAAGTTCCTCATCTTACCGATGATGGATCTGATACAAATCAATGGAGAATGGCTTTAGTATGGGAAAATATTCCAGGATATAGTTTTGGATCTACTACTGCAAAGCCAATAATTGGATCAGCTGAATATGTCGATAAAATAGTTGATCTTTATAATAAAGTCCTTGAGGTCGATTCTAAAAGACAACAAGAAATAGTAATATCAACAATGGGATATGGAGGTTAAGTAATGACAATAATATATTCAGGTACAAATGGACCAATGCTTAAATATGTAAAAGATTGGTTTGGTGATAGAGGTTATGAACCTTTTGAAATTACCAATGAAACTATGTTTAAGATAGTTAGGGTTAATAATAATTCTAAATGGCTGTTTATTGAGAATAATGAATACGATGAAATAGAGTTATATTGTCTTAATTCAGGTTGTGCTGAGTGTTATGACGATTTTAAAAGCAAAGGTTTTGATTGGAGTGAGAAAAACCTATTATCAATAGTAAAGGAGATTGAATGAGTAAACTTATACAAATAGGTGTTATAAATGGTCGCACTCGAACTGCTAAGGTTACTACTCTTGTTAACAATATTCCNATNACTATTGTAAAACCGATTAGGAGGTTATATGCTAGATGATACTATGGGAAGATTGAAAGCGACTCAAAAGGTCGTTAAGTATATAAGAGTAAGTACAAAAAACCAATATAAGTCTAGCCTGGGTTTATCAGCTCAGACTACAGCTCTTGAGTCCTGGTGCCTTAGACATAATATTCCTAAGCATAATGTAGTAGGGATATTTACTGAGGTTGAGTCCGGTAAGAAATCGGATCGGCATAGACCGGAGCTGGCTAAAGCTTTGGAGATGTGTAAAACACATAATGCTATATTAGTTGTAGCTAAGCTTGATAGACTNGCTCGTAATGTTAGNTTNCTAAGTAAGGTACTCGATTCTAAAATNAATCTTGTAGCGCTTGATGTACCGGAGCTGGAGAGTAGNTCAACAAGTCGTATGATCTTAACTATATTATGCTCAGTAGCGCAGAAAGAAGCTGAGGATATATCCTGGAGAACTAAAGTAGCTTTGGCTGAGAAAAAAGAACAATTAGAATCCGGTGCGGTGAAAACGTCCAAAGGTCTGAGTCGTTTAGGTACACCGCTCAGGGATACTTCTATTGCTACTAAACAATTAGTTACTAATGCTAATAAAAAGGCTGATGAAATTTGTCAGAAAATAATACAAATAAAAAGCGAGGGTAAAACAACCCTTAAAGAAATTGCTATTGCTTTACAAAGTCTTGGAGTTAAAGTACCTCGATCTAAAAGACATAGTGATTGGTGGTACAACGAATCTAAAGGGGTACACCGATTATCAACATTAAGAAACATCATGATTAGAGGAGGTATATATGACGAATAATGATATTAATAATATTAATGCAAAGTTAATGAGTAAATTTTTACTAAATCTTTTAGTATTACCTGATTCAAGTAAATATACAAAGGCTATTAATAATACCGAACCTAAAATAAAAAAAATATTATATTATGTGCATTCAACAAATATTAGAAAAGCTGTTTTTTTGTCAATTTGTTATGCACACTATTCTGACACTAAATTACATATATCAGCTTTAGCCAAACAATGTAAAATAACTCGACAAACTGCAAGCGCAACTGTAAAAGAGTTTGAAGACCTTGGATTGGTATGCATACTAAAAGGCAAGGCTCACAAGGTTTTAACGCCTTGTCCATTGTTTGTTAACGTAAGTGAAATATTTTTTGAGATACGTTCAAACCACTATAAAAATTCTTTTTTTTCAAAATCATTAAATGCTAAAAATTACGCTGATGAGATAAAAAATGTCAAGGTAGCTAACACGATAAAGTTAAAAACTTGTCGTTTAAATTATTAATATGGAAATTAAAATAGAAATAATATGAATGAAAAGCAGAAACAAAATGCAAAGAATTACGAAAACCATATTTATGGTAAGCAAGCAAATCGTATAACGATTCCGCTTATGGATAATTCACATATTATTTCAGCAACAAAAACATTCAAACAGTTAGCAGAGGAGCTGGATCAGATAAGTAAACTTAGACTACCGGTTCATCGTAAAGTATTTATGGCTAAGTTTGAATGTTATAAAGCTCATCGTTTTTTACTTGAGTCAGCTGATGAATCTGAATTACCTGGTAATTATGTTCACGATTTTAGGCGCATAAAGTAATCTACATCTTGTATCTATCTTTCATTTAGACGTTTCATTTTTATAAAGGAGCAGAAAATGATAAAGCAATCTACAAAAAAAACTAAGGGATGTGTCATCCGTGAGGATAAGGACCGCATGGTTATGTATTACGACAAAGATATGCGCATAATATATATTCGGTCAAAAAATCCTGGACACAATATGTTGTATGATCAACCTGGACTAGCTGAACAGATCAGACAGATATTTAGTATCAAAAATCTTAGAAATAATCTAGCTGGAATATTAGTAGCTGGTCTTATTATATCCTTTTCATATCTTGTATTAAGAGTATTGGGGGTTATCAATGGTTGGTAAAATTACTGATAACAAAAAGGCTAGTTGTTCTATAATTAATATGATTATGGGATACAATGATAGAACCTCGCAAAATGATATATTAAAACAAATATGTAATGCTAACGATGGTAAACAAACTGTATTTGAGAGTGATAAATATAGTCCCGCTTGGTGGGGTGATAATGATGAAGCTGATATACTTAAAGCTGGAGCTGANAAGNTNGGTNTAACTCAATTATCTACAGAGATTAAAGAACCATTTGTTCATAAAACATTACCGCTTCAAGGATCAGCTGACGGAACAGCTCTTGCTGAAAACCTTACGATCGAAACAGATGTCGATAAAGGTATATATGTTATGAACAAAGANAATAAAATAACTCTNAATGGAGTAGGGATACTTGAAGCTAAAAACACTTCTGTAAGACCGGAGGATGTACCAGCTCCATCTCGAGGACCTATCCAGGTTCAGGGATTAATGATGTGTTCAGGGTTTCAATGGTCAATTATATCTATTAAGTATCGTGGTGTATTTCATAGAGTATTTGTTTATGNACCGGATCCTAAACTACAAGAAGAGATATCTGAAGCTGTAGTTGATTTNCAAAAAAGAGTNNATACTTACAAAGCTGAGGGTGTCTATGATTTTTATCCGGTAGCTAATCCATTTGACGGATCTGCAACGTATAGTAAATCTGAACCTGATGCACCAGCTATTAAACTAAACCAAGTAGATTTAGAAATGGTAGAAAAACTTAAAGATGCTCAGGAACTTATTAAGTCAGGTAATAAAATAAAAGATGAATGTACTGCATACTTAATGAGTAAGTTAGCTAACCATGAAAGAGGTATAGCTGACGATCTTGAGATAAGATGGGTAATGAATGCTCCTCGTAAAGAATATGTCGTTCCAGCTCGACCTCCTATGCGATCTAAATCTATTAAGATAGTGGAGAAAAAAAATGATTGATACAAATCTTACACCAAAACAAGAAAAGCTTTATAATTATATTTTAGATCATCAGAAAAAATCTAAGGTTGGTCTTAGCTATGATGATATGATTAATTATATGGGATTATCTACAAAAGGATATAGCACGATTCATTATTATGTAAATGAATTAGAGCGAAAAGGATATATCAAGCGCCAGCTAGGAAAAGTCCGATCTGTTCGAGCTATAGCCTAAAAAACGACCCTCTAGGATCCTCCAGGGTTAAGTTCCCGAGGATGCCTGGGGGTAAACTACCTGACTTATTTGCTTTAAACTTTGCTCAAATGTTTCTTTTTCTAAATCTTTATTTTGAAAGTGAATACTATATATACTATGAGATATTGACGTTATCTTATGGGTAGGTTTGAAAAAAATTCTAGGCGTATCCATCATGCAACAAAAAGCAACTATATGACTATTCATTTGTTGTGTTAAATATCTTTTGTTTTTATATGCGCCTTGCTTTGTTGCGAATCTAAATCCATTTCTATCTTTAATTTTAGATCGAGATCCTTTTACCTCTACTTTTATAGTTTTATTTTTTACTTCAGCTACAATATCATAGCCTTGATGATTCACTACGGAAGCTTCATAACCAAGTTTAGATAGATAGTAAGCGACATAGAACTCAGCTTCTTTACCTAACACTATATAGTTCATAAATATTCAAAGGCAAATATTATTAAGCCAGCTCCTACTATGACTCCGACTATTACTAACAAAGTATACGCTAGATCNTCTAGCTGTTTTTGTCTTTCTATTTGTTTTTGTCTAGCTTCTGCTTTAGCTTGNTTAATTCTTTCAGCTCTTATCTTCATAATCTGACCCCAGGTTCCAGGACCAAATCTCATATTGATCAAAGTTGATAGCTCTTGTTCTTTTTCTTTAAGTAATTTTTTTTGGATCTCTTCTTCAACAACTCTTCTCAATCCAATTTGCGATGCGATGCTATTGCTTTTTTTTCTAGCTACCTCACGAACCTGACTAGCTCCCTCAAAGAAATTGTTTATATCATCAACTACACAGCCGATATCTTTAGCTGTACTGATGCTATTTTTTACTGCTTCAAAAGATTTTTTCGCAAGTTGTATACCTACAAGTATTGTCGCTGGATCCATTTATCATTGTCATTTTTTGTTTATAAAACTTGAGATCCCCTTAATCCCAAAGCTTGCAGATATACTAATTAAAATCCCCGTACTAAGCCATGATGGTAGGCTTTCTAAAAACATAAATCCTTGTTTTAATATTGGTTGCATCGGCTCGATGAAGCAAAGTGTCAGGACAGAAACCATCCAAACGGTCCATAATTCGTCTTTCCAGGATCCTTGTGAATTTGCCTGAGCTATATTCTCCCACTCACCGTCCGTTTCAATTTTCTTTTTTGTAGCTTCTAATTTTGTCAGCTCAACTTTAGCTTTAAGCTTTGCTTTTTCTTTTTTACCTTTTAACCACTCACCAGCTAAGCTAGTGATCCCTGAAACTATCGAACCAAACATCAATGTATTATCCTTTCTCCGGTATCTGTTAAGATCCCATCACCTAACATACCGTCTAAATTTGTTGCAACTTCCTGAGCTTCATCCATATTTTCCATACCTAATACTTCTATGCATACGCTCGGTTTTTTTTTACCTAACTGTTTTATGTAAATCATATATCTTAAATTACTATAATATTTTTCATCCATTAAACTTTCATAACGAGGGTTATGACTCCTATAAAAATACTTATTGTTGATGTAGCGACCATCAGCTCTAATCTTGATATTCTTTTCTCAAGTCGATCGAGCATAAGTTGTGTAGATGAACGATACATTGCACATTCTCTTTCGTGAGCATCAAGCTCTGATGATACATCTTGTATAGTTGTTTTACCCATATTAAAAAATCAAAAGTAGTAATATAAATACAGTTAAACCCATAATTATTTTATCCTTATTAGAATGATATTTTTGTCTAATAATGTTCATATATAATTTAATCATTTTTTCTATAACCCCATCTGTTTTCAGATTTATCCCAAACACCTTTCATAGCCCTTGGTATTCTTATCAAAAAATTACCGAACCTTATTATACTTTTAGTTAACTGCATTAGCTTGCTATCTCCGTCCAAATAACTGTACTTGGTGAACCTGATTGACTTGCATTATTACTTCTATTAATAGATAATGTGCCAGATGATACTTTACCTTGACATTTAACTGATATAGCTGATCCATCAGTATTTGTTACACTTGTCAGTATTGTTGAGGGCATATATGCTAGATTGTTCATTGCATCTATACTATAAAATATATGTGTAGCTGTAGGAGTAGTACCTGTAGTTGATAAAAAATCTGTACCATTTATTACCCATTTATAATAACAATATGCTGTATTAGTACTATCAAAATTTGCTACTCCTTGTATAAGAACAATGCTACTTGAAACTGATGGTGTAAAACTACCAAAGTCTAAATCATCTGCATACGAAGTTGCACTTGACCTTGTAGAATTTTCTGTAATCTGTGTAATTTTATGGCTTAATACTTTACCACCTACACCACTTGCTAACGAATTAGAATTAAGTTTTATTATTGCCATTATTTATCTCCCAACATAGTATTCCAAACAGCTTTTATTTGATCTACAGTTGTGGCTGTGTCTACTTGCTCTGGTAAATCTCTTAAAGTATTTTTATCTGCTACTATCTGTGAAGTGCTATCTCCATTTTCAACTGCCTTAGTATAATCAATATCAAGTTTTTCTAGTGCTGACTTTCTTGCACCTCTAATTTTATCTTTCCACACTTCTTTAGCTTTTTCTATGTCAATAGTAATACCCATTAATCTCCTACTCCATCTGTTAATTCTGAATCATCAATAGTCCAAGCATTTCTAAAAGTTCTATCACTAGATATTTCTGAAACATCTACAATCTTATATAACAATCCTGTAGGCACATCTTTTCTTGCAATTTCTTCTATAGTTAACCCACAATTTGTTGGAACTATTATTCCTATGCTACCATCTGTGTTTTTAAATATAATTCTTTTATCCATAATTCTTACCTAACGAAATAAAACTACCATAATATGTGCAACATCTGAAAAACCACCATTATATGTACTACATTGTATTGTTGAAGCAGAGTTAATATATGCTTCTTCATAATCTACTATATCGCCACTTACTGTTCCTTTAGATGCTTCTATTGATACAACTCCATTTGCATCAGCCATAGCACTTGTTAAATTAACTGTATAAACACCTGAACTTACATCAGTTATGCTAGAAACATTTTGACTTGCTCTAATAGATACTGTTCCTGTGCCATTAAAATTCACCCATGCTTTAGCTGTATACCCATCAACCGCATCAGCAAAAGATAGATTACCACTACCATCTGTAATTAATGCTTTACCATTACTTGGAGCTGTGCTTGGCAAGGTTAAAGTATAACTTTGCGATGCTGAATGAGGTGGTCCCTGAATTTTAACACCGTGCGAGTTGTTTTCGCAGTTTAATTGTATGGATCCCGAGCTTCCGCCTCCGCCTTTTGATATAATTGTTGGAGCTGTGTTTAATTTTGCATTAGTTACGGACGAATCTGACGGTGTCCCCGTATCCAAAACATCCCCATATACAAGTATGAAGTCGATCGAATCAGAGCTTGATAGGGTACTTGCAAAAGTAATTGTTGATCCGCTGATCGTAAATGAACTACCGGGACTTTGAATAATACCGTTTAACGAAACAAGCATTGAGTTTATATTTTGCGGAGAGTAATTAGCTCCGTCCCTTTGCATAGTATATGAGGCTGTAGCTGAAGCTGTAATGCTATCAAGCTTTACTATGTTTTGTACCTGAGGAGCTTTACCGATATAAGGCACTATTCACCATCCTTTGGATATTTATCTTTAATAGGTTTAATCATTTCAGTTTTCCATTTTTCTATCCCATCATGATACATCTTATCTAACTGATCTGGAATAGATGGATATTCTCGTTCTCGCTTTTCTGCATATGTTAACTCTGGTGGAGTTGGATTAGCAAAAGAGCCATCACTTTGTTTTATTTGACCACATACTACATTATCAGATACTTCCTCAAACCCATCTTCTTGGTAAGGTTGTTTCTGTATAACTATGTTATCAACTATTTTTACCCAAGCCATATTACTCTCCTTTCTTTTTTATTGTTAACATTATGCGACTTTCCATATTTTAGCCGAAGCAAACACTGATGCTTGACCATCTGTTATTCCACTACCATATCCAAATCCATTACCTTGAGTTCTTTGTGTCCACACCTGAATCTCAAAAACCTTTTGTGCTGATATAGTAAAACGACCATCAATATGAATTGAGCCACTAGCACTATCACCTTGAGATACAAACATTGGATGACCAATTAAATCATAAGTGCTATCTGTGGTATTTCTTAAAACTATTTTAGATTCATTTGTTCTGTATAGAATAGTATTAGCACTTAAATAATATGTACCACTTGGTAAGGTTATTTGATTACTAGATAATGATGCTCCTGTTATCTCATTTGTTTTTACTGTATTATATGGGAGTTTTATAAAACTTCCTGATGTAGACCCCCCACCACCTGTAGCTGTAGCTTGCTGATTTACAACATGTAACAATGCTGTTTCATAAACTCCTTGCCCTACACCACTTGCTAACGAATCTGATAATATTTTACTTAATGGCATTATGCTACCTTCCATATATTTGCATCTGTGTAAACTTCTGTTCCGATTCCTGTATGAACACCCATTCCATTAGTTGACCTATTAGATGATGATTTTGATTGTAGTTCAAAAACTTTTTGAGCCGATATAGTAAAACGACCACTTACAATACTATGTGTATTTTGACCATAAGTTAAATGAGCATGACCACTATTACCTAGTAATACATCGGAAGCATCTGTAGTGTTGTATAATTTTGTTTGATGTTTATTACAAGCATAACCTAATCCATAGGCGTAAATATAATAAGTACCACTTGGCAAAGTTATTTGATTTGAGCTTAAAGATGCACTTGTTATTTCATTTGTCATTACTGTATTAAGAGTTCTTGTATTCCAAGCACTTGTAGATATACTACCACTTCCACCACCACTACTTTCCTCTTGCCTTACATGAAGCAATGCACTTTCATAAGCACCAGAAATACTTGGAGTTGCAAAAGTGTTATCACCTCGTAAAAATGTTGTAGAGTCTTTTGTTCCGGTTGCAGATAGGTTGCCTATCCCAACACTCCCTGAACTTGGACCTATGGTAGAAATCGCCTTGCCCAAGTAAATACAGTACATATCGTCTGAACTGCTTGTAGCTTCTGTTAATGTGAGAGCTGTTCCTGATACTCCATAAGCATACGTTGGCTCTTGTCTTACATTGTTAATAAACAAAGCTATGTCGTTTGCTGAGCTAACACTTTGAGATAAGGTATAATTAGAAGTGGCACTTGTAGTAAAATCTTGCTTAGCAAGGGTCTGAAAGCTTGATGCTGGAGCTGGACCTATATATCCCATATTATGTACTTATTGCATCTACTACACTAACCCATACATCAAGTGATGAAGCGGTATCAGAGATAACTTTCAGAGCATCTCCTGATTGCAAAACAAATTTTGCACCACCATCAAGCACTTGTAATGAGGATCCAGCTGGAATNGATACATCCTTTACTAAATGAATATCATTACTACTATCGTTTATATAACAAGAAACTACGATCCCTGAAGCTGACACATTCGCTAAACTAATTCCTACTACAGTATCATACGAATCAGCTGTTAAAACTGTCGTGGCTACCGTGCCTACGTTATTACTTGTGAATCTCCTGAAATTTTGCGCCATATTTCTCCTTTATAAAGCTATGCTCATTGCTATTGAAAACCCAGCTGAAACTTCTCCGTCAGCTCCCGCACTACCGGTGGCACCCGTATCTCCCCTGGGTATGCCTAGTGTTAATGCACCCGTAGTTGTATTATAAGAAGCTGTAGCTGAGGATCCAGCTGATAAGGTATTTGCTGTAACAGTATTAACAGCTATTGCTGATACAGTAGGATTACCATTTGCATCAAAGCTTAATGATTTAGATGCACGTTCTGATTTTGCTGGTAATGTCATATCAATGGATGTTGGATCAAAAACCGGAGCTTTAATTGAACGATCTGTATCCTCTGATATTTGTTGATTAAAAATTGTTAATGAATCTAATTCTGTATTTAATGAACTTGCTAATAGATCNCCAGCTGTAACAAAGTCTGTAGATCTTTGGATTGTTCTTCCTCCAACAATGGTGATTGTATCTGATGAAGTAGGGGTCGTTGGGTTAGTAGTAAAGGTAATGGACCCCGTTCCATCAACTGAACTTAGATTAACCGTATAATCTGTAGTTAATGTTTTTAGGGTAGAGTTGATATATACTAATAAATCGGTTTGAGCTAAAATTGGGAAGGAAAATGAATAAGGACCCACACCGGATGAACCGGTATAAACCACTCTTCGAGCTACTGCTGTAATTGAATAATTCGCCATTACCTAAACACCTTATTAGATACAACTAATATACAAAATTTTTAATTAATCGCCTATTGCAACACCGATGTTTGGCGGTCTTGAGGGGGTGGTCTTACCTGGTTTCCACCAATACTTTTGATTGTATTCTCTATAGATTCGTCTTTGTTTATTTCTAAATCTTTTCCTGGCTTTTGGATCTATTTGTAATTGTAGTTGATCTAATACTAATCTTTCAAATGCGAGTCGTGAATACCATAAACTAGATCCAGGGAAGTATCGAGCTATAAACCTGACTAATTCTTTTCCAGCGTTAGTATCTTTACCATCAGCAAGTTCTTTAACATTACCGGCTGTTAATGACAAAAAATCACCTACTAAACCTACAACCGGACCACCTATAGCCTCTCCAAATCCTCCACCGGTTCTACTAATTGATGAGTTTATAAAATCTCCAAAGATACCTAAACCACCACCTTGAAATATAGCTCTTACCCAAAATGATGGAGCGTTCATATCTTGAGGATCTTTACCAGCTGACATCTGTTTAATTTGTATAGCCAACCCTCCCATCACCGTCATACCTATAAACCAATCTGCCATATATTGAGCTTTATTAAACTTGCCTTTTAGGTTCATATATTTAGCAACATGTGTATGCATAATTGTAACCGGGTAATTTTTATACATAGCAAAAGATTTACCTAATTCTCTTATAATTATATACGGGGATTCAGATGATAATGTCGCTCTTGCTCTATAAGAAGCTGAGGGTATTGCTGTTTCTGTTTCTGTTACAATAGCTTCTAATACTTTCTGAGATATTTTCTCAGCTCTTACTTCAGGAATATCTGTTCTATTCATAATAGCTTGATAATCAACATAGTAATTATCTTTTAGGGGAGTATCTCTAATTATATTCCAATCATCCTCACCAATACCGTATCGCTTTAAAGTATCCTTTAATGGTGTATCTATTTCATTAAATGTCTTATTAACTTGTGATCCTAAATGTCCTAAAAATTCCATACCAAAAGCGTGTCTACCAGCTTGAGTCATTCCTGATAATGCTGATATTCTCATTACAAAATCTGATATTCTTCGTGTTACTTCAGGACCCGTAATATCACCAAAATATCGTTGAGATAAAGTTGCATTTTCTATCCAGGTATCAGCTCCTAAACCTAACCTTGCTCCTAACTGTGTTTTTTCTCTTGTTACTAATCCACTAAATAATTGTTTAATATATCGACCTAAAATTTTTGCAGAGGGTATACCATTTATTTTTCCCGCCATCCTCATATTTTGTAGATCACCAAGAGCTGATATACTAGCCGATCCAAGTTGAGANGCTTGTAGTAAATGTCTTGTACCAGCAAAGAANTTNTNNNAATCACCATCAATTTTTTTATTATTATATCCGGTATGTTGATCATAAAACTTTCGTGCTTTTTGTATTTGTAATTCAGCTTTAGATGAAAAGTCTGTTTTACCACCAGCTTGATCTTGNTCACTTGCNNTTTTACGNATCGAGTTTTCTATTGCACTCATTGTTGTTTTAGGATTNGGTCCAAAAATTTCTAACTCAGCTAGATCTTTACTCATACCATCAATGTGATTTGTCATAACATTAAAAGCATTTGGATCTCCAAATTCATCCTGGTATTTGATCCAGGATTCTGCATCTTTAAATACTAAGAATCTATGATCCGTTCTTCTATTACCTAAAGANTTTCCGGTAAATGTTGNTTGTCCATCTTTTAATTTATTAAGACCACCGGATGTAATTGTTCTCCATACATCATCCAATACTAAAATTAATTTTTCTCGAGAAAAAGGTAAGCCTGATGATTCATCAATCATTTTTTGCGGATCAAGTAAATTTATAGTTTTATTNANCCAATNATCTTTACCAGCTTTNANTATTTCTAATCTATTATGNATTTGCGGTAATCCCCAATCTTTTNNTTTTTGTATTCGCATACCTAATTGATTTGCTGTTAAGCGNATTCTTTCAACTACATCTTTCCAGGCTTGCGCTAATTCTCTAGCTGAAGCATCCTCAGTAGCTTCTCCGAAAACTTCTTTAACCATATTATTTAGTGTAGCTTTATTTCTTACAGATCCGGTAACACCTCTACCGATTTTATCTAACAGCTCATCTAAATAACCAACATATTTTTTTCTATTTGCATGATACTTTCTTTCTAAATTTGTGTAGTTAGCATTATAATCAAAATCAGCTATCATGCTTTGATATGCTTTTCCAGGATCTCCAGGGTAATCTTCTATATTTTTCATAGCTCTTTTATACGCTTGAGCTTGTAATAACTTTGTTCTTTTCTTATGTATAATGTCAGCTTGTAATTGATCAAAAGTTTTTTTACCAGCTACAGCATCAGCTTGATCCGGACCAAATTCTAATTCAGCTTGCTTTTTATAATCATCATATATTCTTGAAACTTCATCTCCCTGATCCTTAGATATGTCATTATTATTAACAGCGTTTGTAATACATTTTTTAAAATCACTCATACACAATCCCTAAATCTATCTAACATTTTCTTATCATTCTTGAATTCTTGTAATAATTCTTTTTGTGTTTGGAATACCGGAACAGCTTCATTCGTTTCCGGATCGAGTTTTAGATCTGTAGGTATTTGAAATTCTTCTGATTTTTTTACAAAATCTTTTCTATCTATAGCTTGACTTTGGACCGTAGGTGTTTCTGATAATCCTCCCAAGCTTTCTTTCTGTATGTTTCCGCTTTCTTTTCTGCCTTGTCGTAATCGAAAGAGATTGTTTTCTTCTGTGATTTTTTGTTCACCGATTTTTCCGTTTGCATTGATTTCCGCATATCCGTCAAATTTTGTTTTTATAGAATTATATACTTGTTTAGGTTTAATATCAATAGATTCAAAATAATCAATATTTATTAATTTACCGGTATCTAAAAATCTTTGAATCATTCTTTTAAACGCTTCAGCTGGAGATACATCTATATGTAAAACTTCAGTTTTGTATCCTTTACTTTTAAAGTCTTTAAGTATTTTTTTTACATCATCTAATTTATGACCAACTCTTGGTATTACAATATTTTCACCTTGTTCTACAGCTCTATCTATTAAAGAAAAAGACATTAATTTAGATTCAGTATGAACTGCATTAGATCCAATTCCGTTTGCAAATTCAGGTAATGTTTTCTTAGCTTCATCAGAATCAATAATCATAGATTTTTTTCTTAATGCTACTTGATTGGCAAAAGTAGATTTACCACTAGCTGGAGTGCCGGTTATTAATGTAACTGTTTTATCTTTAGCTATAGGATCATTTGTTGGTATTGATCTGTTTGTTTCTCTATAAGCCATAATTTTTGCATCATCATATAACTTATCGATTATGTTTCCATAACCTTGAATTGTTTCATTATTAAATTTATATTGTCTGTTTTGTTGCCATTCTTCAGACATAAAACCTTTCACTTCAGAAGTGTCAGGAATTTTATCAGCATCCTCTATTGCTTTAATTATAGCTGGATGTTGTTTTATTTGATCCTTTGTTGCTCCTTGATCAATAACAGTTCTTAGATCCTCTCGTAACTTAACATCTTCCTGGAAAGCTTCTTTCGGTTCAAACAATTCTGTTTCTGATTTTAGACCATTTTCTAAAACATCAGATTGTCTTGTTACACCTTGTCCTTTTGTTGGTTCGTTAAATTCTTCAAGTTTAGTCGTCTCTGCATTGATACTCTTTTCAGCATCAGTATCGTATCCAACTCTGCCAGCCTCTGACCCTCTGATATTGCCTGATTCAACATCTCGTCTGATAGAGTCTGCGAACTCTTGAGCTGATTGTTTGAGGCTTGTACCCTCTTTGTATTTTTTGGCTTGTTCTGTGAGTCTATCTCCGATCGAGCCGGTTGTGTTTGCAAGTCTTTTGATAATTTGGATTGCTGTTTCATCTTGTTGCTCCCTTAGTTGGTTAATATTTTTCTTTAGTGTATTGCCCTCCCGTTCAATTCTTTCCTGGTTTCTAACTAAATTTGTAAAAGTTTTTTTATCTTGTCTTAATAATTTAAGTGTTTGATCTAAAATCTTAGCTCTTTCTAAATATAAACTTTCTGTAATTTCATCTGTACCAAATAATGTTTCCTGGCTATCTTTTCTAAATCCAAAAGTGTTAGCTTGTTGTATTATCGATTCAGCTTGAAACTCATTACCAGGTTCAGCTTTTCTTAATAAATTTATTAAGGCTACTTGTTGAGCTGGATTATCATTATACTTTCCAACTAAAGCTCCATAATTCTGCGGTATCATCTCATCTACCACCATTTGATGAGCTTCATCACCAAGCTTAGCTAATCCTCGTCCTTGTCTAACTAAAGCGCTATTAGGTGGTAATTCATTAAACTTGTTCGGATCTAACCTAAATATAGCAGAAGCATCAAGAGGAGATCCCGTACCCTCAGCTATATTCTTACGAGCTGATACAGTTCTTACATATTCCGGAGTATATCCATCAGTTTCTTTATATAACTTACCAAACAATCTTGGATTTTGACCATCATTTTGTTCTCTAATTCTTTTCGCTAATCCTAATCTTTGATGCCCATCAACAACAACACGTTCACCATTAGCTTTTTCAAAAACATTTATAATATTACTAAAAGCGTGTTCCCATTTTGTTACACCCTTTAATCGATCCGTAACACCAAACTTATCACCACCTTGTTTGAATTGAAATAATTTTGCATCAGTTTTTAATTCATCAATATTAAATTCAACAATATCTTCAGGATTAGTTTTCTCTAAAATTTGTTCCGATGTATTACCTAAGCTTGGTTCAGATATTGGTTCTTTTATAGGTTGTGGTTCGGTTCCGATATCTTTGTTAAATATATTTTTAAGAGTTTTATTTAACCTATCAACATGTTCTTTTTGTGCAAAAGCTTTTTCTTTATTATTTTCTCCGGTAAATGGATTTTCGTTTTTAAAATCTATATCTTCATTAGCTTTATCTATAAGAAAATCAGCATCATCCTGATCTGTTTTTTTATTAAATATACTATTTTTCCAAGCATCTGATTTTGTAATTGCACTTTTTGTTTTTCCTAATATTTTTCCTCCAGCACCAATAGTAATATTCATAGCACCGCCAAACAAACCTCCTCCGATTGTAGATGTAGCGATATCTCTAAACATATCATTTTCTGTATATTTAATATCATTATTATTTAACCATTTTTTTAATTTAGGTTGTTTAGCCCAAGCATAAGAACCCTCAGCTATAGCTCCCCCTAAAGTGTTTCTTAGTATAGCTCCAGCTGTTAATTCGTTAGTTGTACCAACAAATAATAATAATGAGCTTAATGGATCTGATGCAATCTCTGTTACTTCACCAACCACAGATCCAAGAAAACCACCAACATTAAGACCTCTATTTCTAGCTGATATTTCTTGCGCTTCATAGTAAGCATCTTGTACAATAGGTTTTGCTTGTTCTTTTAAAAATTCATCAGTAATTAATGGTATTGTTTTTATACCACTTTCCATAACTGCTTTGTTAAATTCATCTCTTTTTTTTAGAAATGTACGATAGTTTATTTCACCTTTTTTAAATATTCCCTCACCAGCCCAATAACCAAAATTTTTAAAATCTGATCCGGTTTCTTTATTAAATTCATTAATTATAGGTTCAAGTATTTCAGAATAAGTTTCTCCCCTAGATAATAAAGATCCAGCATATTTATGAGCTTTTCTTGATGCTTTATAGTTTTCTAAAAATGTACTTTCTTTACCTCGAGAGGGAGGTGATTCAGCAAGTAAATCTAAATTAGATTCATAATATTTCAATTAATAACTCCATATTGCTGGTTCAATTCTCGTATCAAGATGTATAAAACGAGTTGAGTGAGCGCCTTTTTGTTGAAAACCAATACCTTTAAATACACCCATAGCCATAGCTTCTTTTATAATCTCATAAGCGTGCGGACCATTTACTAATAAATCGACAGCATTGCCTTTTGTATGTTGCCCAGGCTTTTTTTTTCTAGCTTCAATAGGATGTGAGGGATCCCGATAACCGGATGATATAATAAACGGTCTACCAATCGTTTCCCTTAGGATCGTAAGCTGATCCATAAAATCTTTTTGCATTAAACAATTACCGGTGTTTTTACATTCAAATTCTTCTTTAGTAAAATATTTATAATCATTAAAATTTGCTAAGTACATTATCTATTCCTATATGCTTCTAGTGAATCTAGTAAGTTAAATACTAACGGTTGATAACCACCGGTAGGAGTTTGTGTATAAATAAAACCTGGATCATCCTCATACGGACTATATTGAGATATTCTGTAATTACCCTCTGAGTCTAGTGGTTGTAAATAAAATTTAGCTTTTAGATCTTCTTCAAAATTATCAAATTCTACAAACTCATCATCAACTATGTAACCTGGTTTGTTTTGTTTTGTACCAACTAAAAATTCTTGTAAATTCATGTTTTCTAAAAACTCATCAACTTCATCAGGATTTTCTCCAAACGGTAATAAGACTTTTTCTGTATCTCGATCCATTCCATCCGGATCCCAATTTAACATGGGTCCTACTAATTTTTCTAACATTACATCTACTTTTTCTTGATCAAGAGTATCGTCAAAACCATTTTTAAAATTATCTGTAATATAAGCTCCTCTTACAAATTTTTTATAAAGGAGAATCATATTTTCAGGAAGTCCCGCTCTTGATAATGTTTCATTTACATACAAACCTAATTCATTATTAACACCAGATGCTAATTTTACAGATTCATCTACATCTTTTTTTTGCTCAAGATCTAATCCTTTTACAACATCCATAACTAACGGTGATCCTCTTGAAGCTATATATCCAAGTGTTGCATATTCTAATCCATCAGGAGATTTGTCATCATATAATTGTTCAAACATTTCATCAGATCTATCTCCAAACTTTTCATTTAGATTTGTTATAATTCTAATTTTTTCTATATAACCATTAGCTGTATCTAAAGATGATTTGATTTGACTTGCTTCAGTTTCAGTTAAATATTTTGGTGGCACTTTTTCGTATTCAGAAATATTGTCAATATAATCAAATCTATTTTGTAAATTTTCAGTAGGTTGATTACTTATTAAATTATTAACATCAAGCGCTGGAAATTGTGGATCTGTACTTTCCTGATACCCAGCTGGATCTGTTACCATTTCATCTGTTTTAGTTTTTAAAACTGCATCTAAATTTTTTATTAAAGTTTGTGTTGCTTTAGTATGACCGGTAGTAATATTTAATTCTTTAGCTAAAGCCATTATTTCTTTTTTTGCATCGCTACCAGGTTTACTAGCTAAATCATCAAATACCTGATAAGCTTTTTCTAAAAATTCTAATTGCTCTTTAAGATCAGCATTATCTCCACCCTCTACTGCTTTTCTAATTCTTTCTAATTCTCCTTTGTTAGGTCTGTTACCAGCAAAAATAACATCTTTTAAATCATTAATATTTTTTGCTAATCCAGGATTCTCCTTATTAACTTTAGATTGTGTTTTTTCTAATAAATCTAATAATGTGTTTTCTAATTGTGTAACTTTATTATCAGCATTTACTTCTTTTTTAATTTCTTGCCTTACAAGATTTTGCTCTAATTGTGGTAATTTTCTAAACTCCTCAATTGTTGGAGCAATACTTTGAAGCACTTCTAATTCTTGTTTTAATGGTATTTTATTATCATCATCATCAGGTAAAAAATTAATTTTTTCTTCTAATTCAACAATATTTTCTGTAATTGAGGCGCCTCTTTTAAGAGAATCAGTAATTATAGTCATTCCATTTTTAATTGATTTAACTAATACAGTATTGCTTGAATCTTTTCTGTTTATCTCATTTCTCATATACTTAGAAATTCTAAGTCGAGTTTTAGTATCCATACCAGCTGACAATCCTGATCCTTTTGATCCATCAAATTGTTTTTTAAATTCTGCTTTATTTGTAGAATCATTAAAAAGATTAGTTACTCGAGCTTCTCTTTGTTTATTTCTTTCTTTTAATATTTTACTTTGTGCATCTGACCCGGTAATTTCTAACGATTCTAATAACAATTTATAGTCTGTCAGATGTGTATCTAAATTCTGATCGAATAGTTCATCATCTAATAATGATCCATTTTTAATTTCAAAATTTTGTGATATTTGATCAAAGTGTAATAAGCCATCTCTTTTTAATCTGTCCTGAGCTTCAGTTATAAAATCATTATTGTATTTTATAAAATATGTATTTTTTAAATCTTCTAATTTGATTTGAGTATTAGCCATATCTTCAGGCATAAAGTTTTGTAAACTACTACTATAACCATCTACGATAGATTGCATCTCAAGATTAAAATCTTCAGGAGCCATATTATCTCTATCAGCCTGAGCTATAAGTTTACTCATTTCTAAAGAAGCTTCACTTTCTATTCTAGCTTGTGATATTTTAGATGCTGATTGATAACGAGCTTTGTCAAAAGCTGTAATTGGTGTTCTACCACTTAGATCCTGAAGCGTACCCTCAGAATCCTCAATACCTTTTTTTATACCCTCAGATACTCTTGTTTGCTTATATATATTCATTGAGTAATTAGTCAGCTTATCAGCATTTTGTTTTATTACTTCTTGCTGACGTATAATCTCTCTTTGGTTTGCAAAATCAATATTTGTTAAACCGCCAAGACTTGCTTTTGATTGATATCGAGGGTACCTAGCCATTATCCTATATCCGCAAATCCCATAGCTGTATTACCGAATGTTCCTACAGCTTCATATATTCCGGTTCTTCTAGCTGTCTTACCAGCTTGTCTTAGAATACCAGCCTGATACTGACCGGATGCTTTAGTTATATCTGAGCTACGATTATATGTATTATAATCAGCATATCCCTGATCAAGAGCATAGGATGATAATCNTCCNATACTTCCTGAAAACGGATCTAAGTTTGCAGATCCTGATCGAGCATTAATTCTTGCCATATTTGTTATGGATTCATCTAAAGATCTATTAGCTCGTCTTTGATATTCTAACGATCTTTCATTTGCTTGTACTCGTTGCTGATCAGCTTGCGCATTATAATTATCCTGAGTTGCTTGTCCTTGTCTAATAGATCCTACAGCTGAAATGATACTTGATCCTACAGCAAAAAAAGGAGCTATCGCAGTAATAGTTTCCATTTATCCTCCTACACTTATTTTGTAATCAAGAGCCAATAAATTAAAATTTAAAGGAACTGATTGAGTTATTGTTATTTCTCCTAAGTAATCAAAACCAAGTAATGGTCCTATTGTTTTAATACCGGTATACGGAACCACAGAAGTATCTAAAACATCCTCACCGAATGATCTAAATGCAACTACCTGATCGTTAATTGACATAGCCTGGGTTTGAAATAAATCTGCATTTACTTCTAATATTCTTTTCTTTACACCTTTCATAGATAAAGATGCACCGCCTTGAACTTGTACCGGCATAGTTTTTATTTCAATATCATAAGGTATTCCTATTTCATAAGAGCTAGTAGACGTTCTGACAAAAGTAATTTGACCACTACCATTCGTTGTTTGTTGAGATTCAACAATACCATCGTTAATTATATCTATTGTTGTATTCGGTAAATGTGAAGCTGTAGCTGAAGCATTAGATCCGGTTCCGGTAACAGCTGAGTCTGTATGTAAATCTTCATCAAAAACTTCTATAAAATATTTATCAACACTATCTATTGTTCTTTTTACAGCCATATAAGTAGTATCGACATCTATAGAAACTGCCAAAAAATTTCCGGAAGTTATTATTCGTGATGGAGCTATCACATTTTGAGATCTCAATAAACTAAAAACAATCAGATCAGAATTACCGCTGTTAACAAGGAATAATCTATCGGCTTCTTCCGTACTTGTTGACCGTCTTATAGCCATATCTGTAGGTGTATTTAATAGGTGAGATGATAATAAAGTAATAGATGCTGTGTTATATGCTTGCTCTGTATCAGTAAATGACATTTCATTTAATGATTTTCCCCCTCTTTGTACATAAATAGTTCCTGAATCTAAACCAACTACCGGTACACCTTGTTTTGCACCATTTGTTGTTGCATTTCTTACTACTAAATTTTCAGGAGTAATCGGATCATCTAAGGTCTGAGGGATATAGAACTCTCCACCACTCGTCAGTATTTGTAAATCTCTCCCAGCAAATATATCTACTATAGAATTTAATGATGATGTTGAAATTGTTCCAATTATAGCCTGATCATCAAGAGCTGTTCCTAAGTTAAAATCAAAAAAATTATTTACATTAGATCCAAAAAATGTAGTTGGTAATGATTTACTACCACCAAAAAACAAACGACCTTGATAAAAGGTTACACTTTTAGGGTATCCTCTAGTCGTACTCCACGAAGCTTCATATCCTAATTCAAGTTCATAATCACCGGAACTAACAGCTGAAGTATTAAAAAAATCAACTTCTGTTACAGCTCTTACTTTAGTTGCACTAATAAATTCAATAATTCTTGCTCTACCATAAGTAGTATTAACATTTACAAACTGATTAACATGAGATTCAATAGTAAATTCTGATGTGTTATCAGGTTGAGTTGTCCAGGCTTCACTAACAGTTGCTACTTTTGTAGATCCAACATAATCAGAAATAATTCTATTTTGTCCTGACCCGGTGCCAGCTGTAATTTTAATTGTAGATCCATTATAAATATCATTAGTTGCTACAGCTCCGGTATCTAAAGTTATAGTATCTGTGCCTCCAGCTTGAGCTGTGTTGGATCTTCCCTCATGAAAAATAGATGAACCAGCTGTTAATTCTATACTTCCTGAAGTTCCACTTGGTGTAAGATTACCAGCTGGTTCTCTAACCGTAATACTGAAAGCATGAAAAGGTTCTTTATCAAAAGTAATTGTACTTACTGTCCATAAATTATGATCAGTACCTCTTACTATTTTTAGTGGTGGTAAATCCTCTTGTACAAAAATTGATGTGTCAGCACTCTGAGTAAATTTTAAAGTTGATAACATAGCTGAGGTAATTTGTGTTACAGCTAAATAATCATTACCGGTTCCATTAATATTTGTAACTAACGCTTGATTTCTAAAAATATATATACGTTGATGTACTACAGCAAATATATAGCTATCAGTTACATTAAACTCAAAAGAAAATAATCTAATACCATTTTGCGGATTTGCACTTGATGGAATCTCACTAATAAATTTTAAACCACCTCTACGTTTTATTCCGCCCTGAGGTTGTATAAATACATTTTTAGCTGACGATACAGCATTATAATATTGTTGTAAGTCAACTCGACCTCTAAGTAATGGATCTAATTCTCCAACAGAAAAATTAGTTTGTATGTTTATTGTTCTACCCATTAACTTTTTTTATGTCGTTGTGAAAATTTACGAGCTGATTCTTTACTACCAAAACCCCATTTTCTAAGAGCTAACAATAATCGAGTTGGTCTGCCTTTTTTATCTCTTTCCGGACCTTTCATTCCAGCAAAGCGACTAGCAAAACTAACTCGTCTACCGTCAGTTCCTGATTTTTGTGGTCTTTTTAAATTAGATCCGTCTTTACGTTTGAAGTATTTACGACCCGCTTCATTTAAACCACCGCTAGGGTTTTGATATTTTTTTGCTACCATTACTTTTTCTTTCTAAGTTTTTTTAGATCAGCTCCGGTAATTTTATTTTTTGGTTTTGACAAACTAGCCAATTTTTTTTGTTTAGGTGATAGTTTTTTCATTACTTTTTCTTTCCTTTCTTAGGAAAGCCAGCTTTCATATTTGCATAAGCTTTAGCTGATATTGTTGAATTTTTTTTACTTCTTGAAGTACCCGCTTTTTTACGAGCATTGATGTTAGCGTATAGACCTCGTTTTGCCATAATGTATCTCCTTATCTGACATTGGTTAAATCAAAATCATCAATAATCAAGTTTGGTCTTAATTGACTATCGATTTGGGTTGCTTGCCTAAACATACCACCTCTCATATTCTCTGATGGTAAGCCTACACATATTGTTTTATAATAATCTGCTTTTGTAATTTGATCGGTTACTGATTCTGCTATATGCCAAGTCATATAATATTTTAGTAATTGTACAAAATATGTTGGCATAACATCTTCTGTAGGTCTGTATTGATAATCAACATATACCGTTTCTAGATCTGTATTTAATTCAGTACCTATTATTTCCCAACCGGTGTTAATTGGTGTTACCCCGGTAGAACTCGAATCATAAACCGCTCTTACTCCTGAACCTAAAATGTCTGATGGTAAAGAATATTTGTATGTATATTCATTAACCGGAGAATCAACTAATTGTGATAATTGTGTTTTTTTAATAGTAAAAGACCAGGGATACATTCCTATAACAAAGTCCCTTACATCATCATAAATTCTATCACATATTTGCGCTGAGTCTGTTCCCTCTGAAAAAGAGGATAAAGGTTTGGCTCCAAGGAGAATAAGTGCATCTGAACAAATACTTAATTTACTATCTCCACTAGCCATAAAAACTCCATATAAAAATCGGGAGTAGGGTGTCGGACCTTACTCCCGATNAATTTAATTAATCACTATCAGTTACGCCACCAATAGTAGTACCATTACTGANATCTACTACTCCACTAGCGTTACTGACTACGATGTGGTTCGTAATAGTACGAGTACCACCCGTTGATCCGTGAACAATGATCATATCTCCAACACGAAGTGTATTTGACAAATCATTGAAATAGCCTGAGGCATCTACATCTGTATGAGCTTCAGTTGTTGTATAGCAATACAAGGCTGGAACTGTTCCGCTTTTGGATTGTCCGCCTAGTACCGACCAATTATCTTTATCGAAAGCCATAATTTATCTCCTACTCTCTTGTTGTTATTTTAACGATTCCGTTATCCTGAATTGCTGTCGCTCCTCCTGAAAACATAGACGCCACTAAAAATGAAGTTTTTTCAGGCACATAATCGATCTTCGATTGTTGATTCATACCTATACCCATTCCAAGTGCTTCTTTGTGGAAAGCATAAACAACCCTNTCCGAACTTCCGTCAATGGCAAGCCCCCCCTCATCACGATCACCGATCGTTACAATGTTGAAACCTAACCAAGTGTTAACGCTACCATCAACTAAAGCTCTAATTGTATTAAAGTCAGCTGATTGTACCGCTGTTTGTGATAACAATGCACTNAGCGAGTTCGCATGTATNANTAGNGTTCTATCGCCTGGAGGTACGTTGTTCGCATCAAGATATTTCTTAGCTTCACGAATTTTTCCTGTATTAAGTCCGCTAGCAGATCCAGANGTCCCGTCCTCNNNNACCGTNTTGGCAACCGTGCCGGTGNTAGAACTTGAGCTTAGAGCGTCAATTAATACTTGGTCAATTCTACGTCCCATAGCATTTGCTAAAGATTGAGCTAATTCATTTCTATCATTCCAATTTACTTTTGGTTGATGAAATATCTCACTATACTCACCCGCAACGTAGTCAACCATAGTGGCTGTTCTCTGCGAGTAGGTTAAATTAATTGGAACAATATCGGATTGTGGTACACGAATCGTAGCTTGTCCGGTTCCTAAGCGTGGGAACTTTACTGTGGATCCCACAACACCCGTTTTTTCTCTGACAAGACCAGCAAGAGATCTAGCTCCTTGAAAAGCATGATGAACTTCTGACGTAAACAGAGTAATAAAGGCGTTTGAAATTGATAAAGCCATGTTTATCTCCTTATAAAATTAATATTATGTTTATCGCCTTAGTTTGTCATATTGCTATGGACTAACACTTGTGTAGTTACACACCACCATACCCAGGCTTTTCAGTTATCTGTTAATTTAATTTATAATAAACTAGAGATTGCTACAAATTAGCTCCGGATGTTAGACAGTAAGTGAGTAACGATCTATTCGTTAGCATGAGCATCATACCAACGTCTTTCGATCTTATCTCGATATGCCTGACCTCTTGGAGAATCTTCTGTATATAATGGATCACCCATAGCTGTTGCTAGATCATCTCTTGTCATAGTTATTTCCGGATCTACATTTGTAACCGGTATTGTTTTTTCACCATAACTTTTTCTAATTTTATTAAGAGCTGAAATAAATGTAGCGTTAGTAGAAGCATTTGCAATAGATTCAACCTCATCTTTTGTTAAGGTTCCTGATTCTTCAAAACCAACTAACCATTTATCCATATTTGTAATTATGTTATCAGCATTTTTACCTAATTTTTGTTTTTCTTCAGCTTGTTTATATTTCACATCTTGTTCAATATTTGCATTATTAGAAATATACCAATTTATTAATTGCTCATATTGATCTTGACTCAATGCCATTTCTTTAGCTTTTTCTGTAAACTCTTGCATCTCCGGATCATCGTTAGCTGTTTCTGATGCATCGCCTAAGAACTTTAAATCATACTTACCGTCAGCTGGAGCTTTATGCTTACCCGCTGACATTTTTTCTCTAAGTGCATTTAAATTTTTTTGCATTTGCTCTGTATCAACTTTACCCGTTTTTGGATCAAAATATTGTTCTTCTAAATATTCAGGTTTAATAGGATCCGGTTCTTTTTCTACCGGCATTTCATCTATTTCTTTTTGTAAATGATCAGGAGTTTCAGGAACTTCTCCCTGAACNGATTCNTCNTCATTAGNTTTNCCTGACAATAATGGTTTATTATCTTCAGATTGNTCTTCTACTTTTTCTTCAACTTTAGTTTCTTCGCTCATAATTATTCCTTGGTTTGATGTTTAGCTCTATTGACTCGCATTAAGATTTCTCTAACAATCGAATTTTGACCCTCACGAATATATCCATAACTTGGATCCTCGCCAGGATGAAACGATGGTAAGTCAATCGTTTTACATTTAAAATATTCCAACACTTTTACACCATCTTGAGATGTAAAAAGCCTTAGCATTAATCTATCTATATCACTTGGTAAATCTATTTTATTGTTGTTCTGTGTTTCCCTGAGGTTGTCCCAACTCACCTTGCTCTCCTTGTTGCATAGTTTGTAAAGCGGTTTCGCTTAATTGTTTGATAATCTCTCGTCTTTCTTCACGAGAATTCATTATCTCCCCAGGAATCCCCATTTTTTGTGCTAAGTATTCAATCATATTATCCTGATTAATTACAACCTGACCAATCGGTCCTAGTCCTTGAGCAACTTGCATAAATTGTAATACTGTTTGTAAATCATCCATATTTTGAGCTTGAGCTAGTGGAGATTGTGGATATATTTTTATAACATTTCCATCAACCTCTACCGGCAAGTCTATTATCTTTTGTTCTTTCATAACATGTAAAGTACGAGTAACTATTGGTATTAACGCTTCAGTAATTAATCGACCAAATGCAGATCCAAGATTAGTTGCTAATTCTTTCATTCTTTGCACAACTTCCGTGGCGCTACGAGCTGACATAGTATCCGGTGGTAANCTATCATCCATCAAAGTTCTTTTAATATTNTCGACTAAATCTTTAATAACAATTTGCGCTACATTAAAATCAGATGCTCTTTGTAATGGTTGTAAACTTGGTCCTTGACCACCACCATTACTTGCGACACTAATTATAGATCCTGGCGCTATACGAATATTATTAGGATTTAAAACACCATCATCACGAGCTGTATATACACCAGCAATACTAATACTTGCATTACGAAGTATCATCTCTTTAGTTTTNTTTAAAGTTTTTACATCAGCAATACAACTGACTAACGGTCCTCGTCCATAGATCTCACCAGCTACTTTACTGTATCTACAAATTACCCAAGGACTACTATCCATTTTTCTATATACTATTTCATCGTATGTGTTTTTACCTTTTGTATTATGTCTATGAATTATGTGATAACAATATCTACCGGTATCAGGCATATACATTGTTGCTTCTAATAGTTCAATATCTTGTGTTGGATCATCCTCAATTAATTTATTTAATTCAGGTGTTAATTTTGCATCGGTCCATTGCTGAGTAATTACACCAGCTTTTACTCTAAAATTTCTATAAACATTTTGTACTTTACCATTTGGACCCTCTTCAAATGCTATTAAAAATTGTGGTACAGCTTCAAAACGAACCGGCGGTCCATTATCAGTATCATTTTTTTGGATCAGCATAGCTCCGGTACCCACACATAAATCGAGCAAAAATTCAGAAATAGTGAGATCGAAATTTGTTTGTCTGATAATTGTAAATAATTTATCAGTATAAACATCTAACGCTCTTTGTAATTCAACCGGATCTCCTATTTGTTGCTTAGCAACTTCACCTACCATCAATCGACACCAATTACGATAAGGCGGAAATAATCCGGATTGTAATCTATTAGCAAATCGTTGTACTGAATTTATAGCAGTAGAGTCAAAAACATTGCTCATCTTTTTTTGACCAGGAGATGAGGCTGTGTAATAACCGTCATATAAATTTCTTTGGGGAAGCGCAAATTCATAACAGTCGGAATATAGGTCCCGCCAATTTTCTTTACGAACATTAGCTTTGTCTGATCGTTTTACTACTTCATCAATAGAATATCTTTGTTTCATTAGCCTAGTGTTTTTTCATTACCTAAACCTAAAACTGAATCATTTCTATCAGATAAAAGTAATTTCATCCCACCTCTTTGTCTACGTTTTTTTCGTCCCATAGCTTGTCTGTTTTTTTCTTTACGCTCTGCATCTAAACGAGCTTTTTCATTAGCTTGCGATTGATCAATGACGGGCGGTCTAGGTGGTGGTGGTTTTGGTCTTGAGAATATTCCTCCCATTATTTTTTTCCTTTTTTCTTTTTCATTGGTGGTCTACCAACTTTTTTTCCGTAAGTACCTTTTCCGTATGGCATATTTTTTCCTTAATAATAGCGACCATAACAATTATAGTCAGTTAAATCAGGACCATAATATTTCAATAATCCCTCTTTGTTAAATTTACAGAACTTAGCATATTTATTGTATAGAAAGTTTTTAGAAACAACGTACATTTGTAACCGCTTCAGCTCCATAAAGGTACCAATCTTATCAAATATCCGTAAGCTCGATCGGGAAAACGGTACGAATACGGTACGACAACGGTTGTCTAACAATAACCAGCACTCAGCAACACCTTTCCATAACGGTACAAAACCAAATACAGCATAAGGATTACCATCAACTAAAACTGTACAAGCATATCCATAATTAGCTTGAGCTTCCATATACTGACTATATTTAGGCATTGAATTATAAACCTTTTGTTGTTGTTCATCTAGGTTCATCAAGTCAATATGAAAAGATCTAAAAGGAGACACTTTTGCATAACCTGGAATACAGCTTTGTATCAATGCATAAAAGTCCTTTACCATATATCAAAATCTAATTTTGCTGTATTTACTTGAGATTTATTGTCATTGCCATAATGACCTCTAACTAATTTCTTATGTTCACCACCACCTAACATTAGATAAGCGTATGAGTCCCCAATATGAGAATGCTGGTTTTTCAAAGGGACACTGCGAAATCGATCCGTCCCACCTGAGATACCCACTCTTTTAAAGTGATAACCTCCAGCTAACGCTTTTCGTAATCGTCTACAATTTTTATGGATCTGAAGCCCTGGCTTACCGCCAACAAGCCTGGTCATCGGAAGTGCGCCAGCTTCTCGTCTTACCATAAAATCATTTGATGCTGTAGGTTGAGCATGTAATCCTAATCCTCGTAAATGATCAAAACTTGTAACCTCAAATATCTCATCTCGTTTTTGCCCGGCTGGATCTCCCCATATTAACGGTTCGCAACCTTTAAACCGGGTATTTAATTCATACAATAACATCTGACCAAATCTTTCTAGTCCCATATCATCAGTAACTAATTCATGTAATATATGCCATCGACCATCAGAATAACGCTGACCAAAAACACAAGCGGGAGTCAAACCAAAGTCAATGCCAATTTGTATAGGTAACGATTCATCTAGCGTTAATGTTTCATCAACCATAGATGTATCATCATATTCTTCCCATACTGATTTACCCTCCTTAACAAATCCATAAGATCCACCAACATAAACTCGAAGCCAATCAAGATCCTTACCACCTAACATCTGATGGTAATATCCCTCAGGTAAATTATTTATATTCTCAGCTTTTTTATTATCTTCCCAAAACTTACCACCACCGGAATAATCCGTAGGTATAGATGATTCAATCATACCGCCAGGCTGATTATAAAAATTCCATTTGTATTTACCTTGTACCGGTTCTTTCTCAGCTAACCTATACCACCAGCTGTCATCATCCGGTCCATTTGTATCTGCCCATATACCTCTCCAGGGACACCCGCCTCGAGCTTTTGTCGGGTATCGTCCTATCCGGCTGGTCAAACCCTGGATAATAGCTAAAGGTAATTCCCTGGCTTCATTACACCAGGCAAAAGTTAATTCCAAANNNAGCANTTTTCTNATNTCTTTAGGTTGGTCGAGAGCGATGAAAATNACCTCACAATCCAAACCCGGTATATCATCTTTTGGCGGAAGCTTCAGGTGATGGGTGAGGGGAGGACTCCATCGCATAGGTCCCCATTGCGATTCGTTAAATAATTCTAACCAGGTTTTAATAGTCGTAGTCCTTAGCTCCGGGTATGAGTTCCGAACAACAACAGCTCGTGAATATCTAATATTATCTTTTGGACTTGGTGGTTGGCGTAATGCTCTTAGTAANATCTCACTAGCACTCGCATACGATTTCCCNGAACCTACGGGTCCGCATATTCCCCGAAAAAAGGCGTCATCATGTAAGAACTTCCAAATCGTAGGAGCATTAGAAAANTCTAAATTAATATTTTGTAACGGTAATTCGCTCTTAATTTTCTTTTGTCTATAAGATTTGTCCTTTGCTGAAAATCGTCTAGCCATAATATATATTTACTCATTACCCATTGGAACAATTTCCAATTCATGATTCATAGCTATAAGGAGTTTTTCTATTGTTTCAAAATTACCTACATTTATTTGCTGTTCAATTTTATAGATTGTATCGACACTTACCTTTGATAGATCGCTTAAATCAGTTTGGGTCAATCCTCTATCTTCTCGTAGTTCTTTAATGATCTTAGAATGCCAATAACTATGACTCGTCTTTATCTTCTTGTTTCTCATTGATTTCATCCATTGTTATTTTAGTTACTTCCGGACCTTTTAAATTAATACCTATAATTGCGGGTCTGTTATTATTCTCTTGCGGTTCAAGAATACCGTGATGTTTTGATAATAATCGTAAAGCCGATAATTTATCATGCATCTCAACCTCAAGAGCGGTTCCATATTTATTCGGTGTTGCTTTTATTTTCTTTATACTTTTTCTAGCTCGATGACTTAGATCTTTGGAGCTGTTCATCGTTACATGACCAAGTTCATTCCAAGATAATACGTCCGTGATCTCACTACCAGCTACAGCTTCTAGTTCTTGTAACACTTTTTTTTTATCCTCATCCGAACCTTTTTTTAATATAGTCCTGGCTTTTCTAGTTTTTATTAAATTGCTCAAAGTATGCTTTGTCCTTTCGATAATTTCTTAATGTCTTACAGCTCACAGCTTTTAGTTCGCAAAAACGGTGCTTTTCATATTTATAAAATAAATTACTTGAAGTCTTTTGGCAATCTTTAACCGGATAAATCTTTTTCATAGCTAATTGACCAGCGCACTCTATCCAATATGTCAGAATAAAAACTTTAAACATTATCTTTCAAAAAATTAATTAAACGATTCAGGTACCAATTAGCCTTTTGTAGATCCTGGATCCGATCTTTCTTACGATTTTCTCTCCATAAATATTTAAATACCTGACCTTTTAAGTAACCTATGTACTGATCAGCTGTAAGACTCTCCTCGATCGCTTCAATACATTCGATATTTCCAACATAATGCGGTGGATTATTGACCATATCGCTTTTGTCTAAAATTTTGTGCGAAAGGGACCTACAGAAACGGGCGCCTGGGTGGGAGGGAGGTGTGGTCTGTTTTTTTTTAGTCATAAATGCCGGTTTTCCTGGGGTTACACAATGCAAACGAACAGTTCGGTTTTGCAAAAGTCATAATAATCCCGTTATTTTAGCTAATTCCATCAATCCAGCTGGTAATCGCTTGTTACTTTGGAGCTGTGATCGTACATAATTGCTGGTTGTTTCCATTACCAACTCCGCAGATACTCCAGCTTCTACCAATTTCTCTGCATCAGCCATGTAATTATCAGCAATTTTATGTATTCCACTTCCATTTTCAAAACCTGAACAAAATGCTTGTGCAACACACTTTATTTCATTAATCCGTTTATCACCCTTTGTATCCCTACCTTTATCTATAACCACTTCATCGGGATATTCTTCAGCTATCTTTGGTCGAGGAGCATAGAATTCCTCCTTTGTTGGGAGCTTTGTACTTAATCCATCATACATTACTTGATATCGATTCGTTGCATACTTTGACTTACGTTTAATGCCTGGTATTGCAAAGTGTCGTTTCTTTAGCTTTCTTATGTATCCAAGTTTAATTAGCCTGGTAATGTGTACTGATACAGTTTTAGGATGTCTTGATATATGTCTACCAAGTGTAACTCGAGATGGAAAACAGATACCATACTTATTAGTATGCAAACATATAGCTCCTAGTAATCTAAGAGTTGTAGGATGTATATCATCATCTTGGATCGCTCGAGCTGGCATTACACTATAGCGCCTTGTTTCAGGTTTAGATTGTCTTATTACGGGTTTAAATGTTCTCAAAACGGTATCTCATCATCAAATGGTAGTTCACCGCCTATTACTGATGGACTTACTGTATCAGCCAGCTGTATTATTTTAGCGGGTATAAACTTGACTACCTCGTTAATATTCATAGTTACCGGATCATCTTTATGAGCATCAGGTAATCTATCCTTAAAGAATGTTATTTCGACACCACAGCTGTGTTTTACTTTCCAAACTGTACCTTGATTAGCTAAAGCTTTCTCGACAGCTACCCAACCTCGATGCATAGCTAGTCCTTGTATCTCTATGGTCTTTTTATTTTTGGATATAATTGCATTATCAAACAAAGCTTTTTGTCGTTCAAACTTTTCAAACAGTTCATCAGGGATACGACCTTTGAATTCAGTTCCATATTTCGATTCAACTGAATGAGCAATTTTATCTACTTCACCAATTATATTAATCATAGATCTCCCCTTGCGGGACATGGGACAGACACCCTAGTGGGATGTCCTGTCCCGTCCCGTCCCGCAGTATGGGTTTTAAGTATGTCCCTAGTTGTCCCATGCATAACTAAATCCTTGTTTTCCGGGCTTTTCCGATGGGACATTGATGTCCCGCTCCGATGTCCCGTATGTCCCATCACCAATCCACACATAGTCCTCCCATTTTTGTAAATGTCCCGCTATTTGGAGTGATTTTGCTGATCTATAAAAAGCTTTTCGTTTAGCTTCAGGTGTTTCTGCTAAGGCTCTTGCATAGGCATATTCTCTCCATACAGCTTCCGTAACACATTTACCTTTACCATCGATATATTCACCTTTGACTTGTATTGCTTCTTTCAATGCTTCCAGGCACAGTTGTTGAGCTGGGCTTAGCTTTTTTTCTGTTAGTTGTTGTACTTCATCTGTATATTCCAGGACGATACTTGTTTCTTCTCCTAGATCCAGCTCTGTATCGAGGTCCACGACTACTGATTTAAACCGCATAGGCTTTTGTGGTTCGGAGTCTTTCTGCTTTTCTGTTAATACAGCCACAATAGATTCCTGGCGATCCACCCGCAANCTGACATCGACAGCTCCTATCATTGCGGTTGATCCTCTAGCTCCTCGATCTCGATCCTTACCGCTATGGTGTATTGGCATTACGGTGCATTTAAATACATCCCGGATCCGNTCCATTGANTTNATNGCTTGACCCATATCCTGAGCTGAGTTNTCATCTCCAGCCATACAACGAGCTACGGTATCGAAGATTACGAGCTGTACCTTATCTTTCTTCAGCTGGTGTATTGTTGCTATAAGATCATCGATAGCCTGGTCCTCAAGCAAACCTACTGATTGCGGTATGATCAGGCATTGATCTGAGGCTTGACGGTTATGATGTAAGTGCCAGGCTTTTAATCGCTTTCGTAATCCACCAACACCCTCACCGGCAATATAAAATACTTGACCTTGTTCTACATCTAAACCATGCCACGGTAGACCGTTGGCTATATGCAAAGCCATATCTAGTGCCAGGAATGTTTTACCACTTCCTGGAGATCCATAAACCATTGCCATAGAGTGAGTAGGNATCATNTTATTGACTAACCAAGGCACCGGTTCCATGCTCATGACTTCATTTATNGTCATAACCTTTATAGGTGTNATNGGTTTATTGGATAATATCTTAGTATCGCTAACTAGCTTGAGTAGTTTGTCAGCTGTATTGTCTTGTAGCCAATCGAATATATCTCCTTTTGGCGCTAGGTTTGGTAAGTTGACTAATTTGATCGACTTTGCCACACCTTGGAGCGTACTGATTACGGTTCGAGCGTGCTTTTCTCCCGGTTCATCGTTATCAGGTATTACNACTACATCTCTATCTTTTAAATACTGACTATGATCCTTNGTCCATTTACCGGATCCACCGCTGTTACATGTAGCTAGTAGTCCTAATTCTTCTAATCTTAATACATCTTTTTCACCCTCAACAATGATTACTTCTTTGTTAGGATTTGCTTTTATATTGGGTAAACGATAAGGGAGTAGGGATACTCCTTGTAGATTCCATACCGTTCTACCGTCTATGATTTGTCTTTGTCTAAATGTTTTAGGTTCGTATCGTACAACCTGGTATATCGTTTTACCTGACTCGTCTTGATAATCATATATAGTTTCTTTTTTGGACGTAGATATAATGTCATCAATGTCTTGACGTTTTTCAGACTTCTCAAGTCCAACAACATCNTATAAAAAGTCCTCAATCTTAGTGCCTTTTGGAGCATACGTTTCGATGAGCTTGGTACAACCGCCACCAATTTCCTCTTCAAAGTTGTACCAAGTCCCATCTTGCAAGTTGACCACCTTACTACCGTGGGTACCCCATCGCAATTCTTCCGGTTTGCGAGTAGTGGGTGGTCCCCAAAAAAAGACAGCAACGGACTCTATGCAATTCGCCCATTTGTCTTGCATTACTAAAACTCTGTATCGCTTGGTTTATCAGCTTCATTCGATATTGGAGTTACGTTGTCATTATCACCAGGTCTTGTTACCCAGCCGGCAAGCTTCAATGTTGGTAAACATATCGATGCTTGTCCTACTTTCATCATTTCATTACCGGTGATTTCTATTACAGCTACTTCATCTTTATGACTTTCTTGAGTTGCCTGGATATCTTTCCATACTCTCATGACAGCTTCTCTTGATGCTCTCTGATTAGTCATCCATTCTCTCCAGCCGGTGATCGCAGATCCATTCTTTTCAGATAGATAAATACTTAGATAAAAAGCTTTTTTATATCCATCTTTAAGCTGTATTTTTCCACCAGGAACATCATTCCATTCCCAAATAGGAGCTACACCCTCTTGGAGCTTACCTTGACCGATCTTGATTGATGTTGTATCGATCAGAAATTTCTTTAGATCACATTTCTCACCATCAACACTCCAGGTTTTTTCTTGTGATCTCCAGGCAATATATTCTACTGAATCATTTCCTAAATCTAAATTACTCATTTTCATTTTCCTTTTTAATTGTAGCTGGATAGTTCTCTGCAAGCTTGCTCCAGCTCAAGAATAACTTCCATGTTTTCCAGGGGAGGATGACTAGGGGAGGTTGTTCGTCATCTCTTATGAATAACATATCCGAATCATCTTGAGCTAAAGCTTTGTACAAAGTAGTAAATGATTTTTTTCTACGCTTACACTCAGCAAACATGCCAGCTATTTGTAAATCACTTTTGTATTTACCTTTTAATGCACCTGACATAGGTTGCCTTTCAGCTTGGATGCCCAAAGATAAATGAACTTGTTCCATTTCTTTTTCAAATGTATAGCCTTTTTTCTTTGGGTGTTTAATTGCCATCCGGTTCTCCAGCTGAGGTTATTATTCTCTGAAAGTCCTCAGATTTATTTTGCTGATTAAGTGCGATNCGTAAGATNTCATCAACGATAGAACTTTCAGATCTACGCTCTTTAATTTTACGATCCGCCAATAATCGACAAACATCCTCAGATAAATGTAAGTGTTTTGAAAGAATTTTCATTTTTTTTATAACTTTCTTTTCAATAAAATCAATTACTTACCCGATTTGGTGTAAAAAAGTACCATTTCGGTATTGCAAAGGTACTAAATAAATGCAATATTAACTATAGAAATTAATGCGAAACAAATTAGACATAAAATCGAAAGGAGGTGA
>FUFK010896210.1_pt1 | contig 41406 bp, 55 predicted proteins | sample 1021851 | NCBI WGS metagenome assembly FUFK01 (sample SAMEA51879418, study PRJEB19060) | metagenome
CTGGAGATGGCGACCCTTTAGAATTTATAATGAGAAATAGTGAAACTGTTTATTCAAATCACGGTTGTAGAATTAATTTAAAATTTCCTAATAAAAGAGAAGTGAGAATAAATGCAAGACATCAATTTAAAGGTCATTCAATGTGGAATACAGCTCACGCAGTTAGTAGAGCAGTACAAATGGGTTGGCGAGATCATATTTTGACTGCAGGTCATATACATGTTTCAGGTTATCAAGTCTTAAAAGACCCTAGCACTGGACTTATTTCTCACGCTTTACAGGTTGCAAGTTTTAAAAGAATGGATGAATATGCTTATAAAAACGGCATGGATGATAAAAATATTTTTAATTGCCCAGTTACAATAATTGACCCTCAATATGGCAAAGATGATAATAGGTTAATCACTACAATTTTTGACCCATACGAAGGTGCAGAATATTTAAAATGGAAAAGATCACGGAAATAAACACATTTGATAAAGACTACAACGCTTTTGATGTTATATTAAGGTGCAAAGAAATAGTTGATAATTTAGATATAACAAATATCATCATTGACAACCAATGTTATGAAGAAAAAGAAATGTTATTAGAGTTAATTGAAAAAATAAAAAGTTTAGAATTAGAAATAATTGAATACCCTTTTAAACCAGAGGCAGAAGCATAATGAGTACATATTACGAATCATATTGCAATACAACTACAGATTTGCAATTTATAGAGCCATATTTAAGTGAATATGACCATAAAAGAGTTTTAGCGAGTAATTTTACGACTACAGATACATCTAACCTGTATCAGCTTAATAATACAGGTCATATTACCCAACTTTATAAAGATGGAGTTGAAATGACTTCCGTAACTGATACGCCAAACGCTGATAATGAGTATAATTATTCATCAAGTACAGATTCAGTGCAATTTTTTTTAGCTTCATCTTCAGTTTCTGCATTAAATAATTCTGTATTTGAAGCATCAAGAGATTGGAGTGATTTAAAAACCGAAGCAGTAAAAAGGGCAAGTGATTTTATTCGATCTTATTTACCTTTTCCAATTTATAAAAATAAAGGTGTTGGAACTTCTGACGCAGTAGAAAACGAATACCCTGAAATAATAGTGCGTTGCACGGCTGTAATGGCCGTAGAATCGCTGATAAGACCCTATGATATAGATAAAGCCGATGCAATAAAAAAACAGGCTATAAACGAAGAAAATACTGGTTGGCTAGATATGTTAAGAAAAGGAGAAATTTCTCTTTATTCTAGCGAGTCAGAACAAAAGTACAAAGGTGTATTAAAAGAAGTTAGTATAAATGCAAATACAACTGGTGGAATAGTTGATGTAAAAGGAAAAGCAAGTACACAATGGGATGCTATTAAAATAATAATTTCTACAGGTGGTACAATTACGGCAGGATCAGAAAATACTAGCGTTAAATATTCTACATTTACAAGAAATGAAAAAGGCTTAAAATTAAATCAAGATACAGCAACCGAAATAATAGATTGTGGATGGCAATCAGCTGGTCATAATATGTGGATAAGATTTAGTCCAGGAGTTTATACAACAAATGATGAATGGGAATTAGAAGTGAGTGGCGTTTTAGATCAATCTTTTACACCTATTAAATCAATAAGGGCAACGAGATATTAATGCCGATTACTTTTACAAATACAATTTTTGATAAAATTATAACTACATTAACAACTGTAATTAATAACGAATTTAATATAATTATAAATTATGACGAACATAAAGGAAATCAATCTTTTTTAATTACTCCAGAATCGGACACTTTAGTTAGTAATTTATCTAATGGAATACAAAGAGAATATGAAATTAATATTAGTTATCAAGTCAAACAAGGTGGGCAATACACAAAAAACAATATTAAACAAGTTAGTAATATTATGGAAAGATTAAAGAGATTAATTAATAATAATTTGTCCTATGATAATGGATCAACTTGGTTTGATGCAAATATAAATAGTATTGAATATGAAAGAGATGAAGATGATCCTACATTATTAAGAGGTATCGCAATTTTTAACTGCAATAACATAGAGGTGTTATGATGAAATTAAAAGCAAAAGAAAATAAATTACATAGAATAAATCCAAATACTATTTTGTGTAGTCAAAAAGATTTTCACGATTTAAAAGATGGTAAAGTCGTGGAATTAGCAGACAAGTCTGCAAAACAACTACTAAATATGGGAGTTGTTGAACAAATAAAAAAACAAACAAAAAAGGAGTCTAAATAATGGCTGATACAAGAGTACTCCCTGTAAGTAGTATAAAGTATGGCTTGAAAGCTGAAACGAGTTTTGGCGTTGGTTTAGATAGTGATGGTAATGATAGTACTGCATATCTAACTCAACCTGTTGTACAAGCAGAAAAACCAACTTTTAATGTTACTAGGGAATCGAGATTATTAAGTGGAAGAGGTACTGTTAAAAACGCTGCAGATACAGTAATAAATTTAAGAGGTGGGACCATTACAATGCCTTTTGATATGTTAGCTACACCAAGAACATTAGCTCAACACGCATTATTGGTAGGGCAAGAAAGTGGTACATCTGGAACAACTATACATGAAATGGAAATAGATGGATCAAGTAATGCTAATTCAATAGGAGGTTCTATTACAAGTGGNATACCNCATAGTTGTAATTTAGCATATTATCCAGCTGCAGGNGAAGGTATTAAAGTTGCTGGAGTTGTTTGTTCTGATTTAACAATTACTGGGGATATTGCAGCTAATAACGGATTAGTTAGTATTTCTGGAAATTACTTTTCAGGATTTAGCAACCCAGTTTCTACTTCTACAGCTTTAGAGCAAACATTTGATGGAACTTGGGTNNANGCAGAAACAACNTATTTTAATGTAATGGATGCAGATNNAAGAACNTTAGATGTAGAAGGNAANGCANNATCANNCATTTATTATGAAATCATTTACTTTTAATATCTCTAATGGAATTAATCGTTTTGGTTTTGATACAAACGGAAATGCAGAAGGATACGCTTTTCCAGAATATGTTGTAACAGGAAGCTTAGTGATTAAATATGACGATGAATTTGATTATGGTGCAGCTAATAATGTTATCCAAGATTTTCTTGATGGCGATACATTAAGCTTAGCAATTAAAATTGGAGATGGCACTGTAAGTTCTGAAGGTGAAATGAATATTCTTGCTGAAATACAATACACTGGCGATCCAGGTCAAGACTTATCAGAAAGTGGAGTGTTTCATACGCTAGAATTTGAGTGTGTCCAAAATGGAAGTACAGAAGCTTTTAAAATAAGCACATTTAAAAATGAAGCTGTAACAAGCTGGTAAATAAAAAAGGGAGGTTAAATGGTTGTACATACCAAACACGGTGAATTTGAATGCAAAGACATCACGAGAAAAAAACGCAGAGAGCTTTATAAAAAGGTAAAAGGTGTTTTTCAAGATTTAGAACCTGAAAAAGTTCACGATCTAGCTGATGAATTTGCTTTATTAGCATTTGGTTCTGAAGAAGCAGTCGAAAAAGCTTTAGGAGGTTTGTCTGCTTTAGAAGAAGATGAAGTGTTAATGGAAATAATAAATTCATATATGGGATTTGAAAACCCTTCTGGACTTGGGGATTGAGCTTTGCGATCTGGTGTCATGCGCTTGGATGCAATACTAGATTTAATAACCTCCCATACATTGCTCAATCCCCTTTAAATGGGAAAAAGAAAGAATTTAAAACGGAAAAAGATATTTATAATGAAATAAAATTAATAGTAAAACAACCCTCAACAAATAAATATGGTTTAGGGCAAACTTTATACTATAATTTACCTTTTTTTTGTAATTATAATTTTTTGGTAAAAAGTTGGCATATTGATATGATAAATGACTACTACCTTGTAAAAGAATTTAATGTTCCTATAGGTAGTAATTTAGATAGCCTAAATGCTTGGAAAACAGACTGTTTTATTTTAATTAAAAACGAATTAACCAAAGTAGAAAACTACCAGAGGAAACAACAAAATGGCTAAAAATGTTGTATTAAAAATAACTCAAAAAGGAGCAAAGAAAACTTTAAGGTCACTATCAAAAGTAAGTAGTGGCCTAGCGAATATAGGAAAAAAAGCTGCATTAGTTTCAGGTGGTTTAGGTGTATTGTCTGTTAAATTGGCTGGAGATTTTCAAAAAAGCCTTTTAGAAGTCTCTACATTAATGGATAAAAAATCAGTTCCTTCTTTAGCTAAAATGTCAAAAGAGTTAAGAAGTGTTGCATCAACAAGTGGTCTAGCTCTTAGCTCGTTAAGTAAAGCAAAATATGATATTGTTTCTGCAGGCTTTTCTAATGCCGCAGATTCAGCAAAGGTATTAGAAGCGTCAGCAAAACTTGCTGTTGGGGGCGTAACAAGTGCAGCTGAAGCTGCAGACCTTTTAACAACTTCATTAAACGCTTTTGGATTAGAAGCGAGTCAATCAACAAAAGTTTCTGACACTTTATTCACTACTGTAAAGCTTGGAAAAACAACAATGGGCGAACTTGCTGGAAGTCTTGGCAGAGTCTTGCCTTTTGCAAAGTCTATGAATTTAAGCTTAGATGATGTTGGTGCTTCTATGGCAACTATGACTGCAGCTGGTATCAATACAGCAGAATCGGCAACAGCTTTAGTTGGAGCAATAAACGCATTATCAGCTCCTGGAGATTCTGCAGCAAAAGCTATGTCTGAAGCTGGTATTGGTGTAAAAAGATTTGATGATGGTACAGTTGATTTAATAAACACTATTGGTCAATTTAGAGGTTTAGACCCAGAAGAAATAAAAGCATTTATTCCTAATATTAGAGCTATTGCATCAATACAAACGATGGCGAATAATTTTGATACTCTAAAACAAAATGTAAGCGCATTTAATAAATCTGCGCAAGAGTCTGGAGCTACTGAAGATGCTTTTAATAAAATGTCTCAAGCCTTTAACACTCAATTCTCTATCTTAATTAATAATATGCAAAGCGTAGGAATTGAATTAGGTAATGTAATTATTGAAAAAATACAGCCCAAGATCGAACAAATAAATAAAATATTTAAAGGTTTGGGTGATATTGGATTTGATAATATTGCTAAATCAATAGCTGAAAACTTTGAAACTGTACTTACTGGATTGGCTAATATGTCAAGCCATGTTTTTAATATAATTAGAAACGAAGCATTTTTAATGAAAATTTCTATAATGGATGCTATTAATCCATTTAATGATTTAAGCGATACAATAGCAAAATTAGAAGAAAAAACAAAAGCTGCATTTACAGCAGATATCGCTAGAATAGGATTAGAGTTTAAAAGAGTAACTAATGAAATTGTAACTAATGCAGAAATTGCAAATTTAAAACAAGAACAACTTGCATTAAAAAGCCAAGAGTCTGGAGATGTTTTTGAACAATCTTATGTAGATGCGCTTAAACAATTAGAAAAATTTGATCCTACATTAAAAAATATTACAACATCAGTTGGAGATTTAAATTCATCATTAAAAGAGGTTAAAGTTCCAGAAAACTTAATAAGTACAGAAGGATATTCTGAACAATGGTCTGAATTTAGTATAAACTTTGCAGAAGGCTTAGGAATGGCATTTGCTAATGCAGGAGATAAAAACCAGGAATTTTGGTCAGCTTTAGGTGGAAAAATGCAAGAAAGTTTACAGACTACAAACTCATTTGCTCAAGCTACAAACGGAATATTTGAAGCACAATATAATTATAGAAAACAACTTTTGGACAACGAGCAAAATGACGCTATCAGACAAGCTCAAAAAATATTTAATAATAAGAAAGCTAAAATAATTGAAGAAAATACTGTAAATGGTCAATTAACGGCTGCAGGACAAGAACAATTAAGAAACTTAGAACAAACTCACAACGCTAGTATCCAAAATACAAAAGAAGAATTTCAGCAAAAAGATTTAGACCTTAGAAGAAAAATGAAACCTGCTAAAATAGCTCAAGCAATATCAGATACAGCTTTAGGTGTTGCAAAAGCATTAGGCTCAACAATACCACCTTTTAATTTTGCTTTAGCTGCATTAGTCGCTGCACAAGGAGCTTTACAAGTCAAAACAATACAAGCTCAAGAGTTTGCATCTGGGGGTATAGTTCAAGGTGTTGGCAATAAAGACACTGTTCCTGCTATGCTAACTCCTGGAGAAGTAATTTTAAATCAAGCTCAACAAGAAAATTTAGTTGGTGGTATGGGTGGAATTACTTTAAATATTAGTGCGCCTTTAGTAGATGAAACAATAGTAGACACTATAATTCCAGCTATCGAAAGAGCTCAGAAAATGAATCTTGCATAATGGCATTTACAACTGATATAAAAAAATCAAATATAAATGAAAACTGGCTCTTTGAATTAGAATATTATAATGGTGATACAGGAGGCGATGGTGGAGGTGGTTTTGGTCAAATATTTTTAAGCAACGGAACAACGCCTTTATTAGTAAACGGAGCAATAGATAATTCACAAACTGTTTTAATTCTTGACACTAATACTATGTTGCAAATTGGTGATTTTATTAAAATAGATAGTGAAATAATGGAAATAACTGCTGTAATTGTTTCAGAATCTTCGGCTGTTAGAATCGAAGTAAAAAGAGGAATGTTAGGAACAACAATTGCAACTCATAGTGATAACAGCACTATTTTTTGGAATAATTATTTAGGTTTAGCTTTTTCTGATTATGTTTATAATGAAAGATTATACAAGGGTGTTATATTAAATAAGCCTACAATCAGAGAAAGCATCAACCTCTTTAAATCAACTTCAAAGCGTTCTAATATTTCTATTAAAATTCCAGATTATATTCATAAAGGTTTACCGATTAGTCAGGAATTAAATAAAACGCATCAATATATAAATAGAACTTGCTCAATATATTCTGTAATAAATAATTCAGCTAGGGTCAAAATAGGTTCATTTAGAATTTCTGCAATAAGTACAGATGGAAAATCTATTAATATTTCTATGGCTACATTTCAACCCTGGGATGGTTTAAAAATTCCTAATGTAAAAACAACTACAACTGGTCGATATTTTCCTATCGTTTATGGAGATTTTACTGGAGCCACAAGCGATCATGATAATCCAGCATATATTGAAACGATGCCAAATACAGTATGGCCATTAGAAGTTGATAATTCTACTTTTTATTTTTATTGTCCTATTGCCTATGATTTAGGTTCTACTGCTACAAAATTAAGATATTATGAAGAGGGTTTTAATAAGTTTACACCTTTAGAAGTAAAATATGACGCAGAAGCTTATGAAGGTGGGTATGCTTTAAAAGCAAATACAAATTTAAGAAGGCATTATAAATTTAAAGCAGTTGGNACGATCGAAAGAACTTTAGTGAATCCAGAAAACGCTACTGATGGAACCTCAGATCAAGGAAGTAGTGATAGTTTTGCTCATTTAAACTGGGGTACTGTTGGAACAGATACATCACAAACAGGAACAATTACATTAAATAAAGATACATCTTTTGAAATACCAGCTTTTGATGATCCTCCCGATAAAACTAGCACTTCAAATAATCACGGTTTAACATTAGAAGTAGTTTGGCAAGTAATAAACTTCTATGCCATAACAAGTGGAAATGATTTTGAATCAAATTTGGTGAAAGCTATAGATTTATCCGTTCCTGGTTCAGAAACAACTTTAACAAATGGAGCATATTTAGGGGCAGATATAAGTGATGCTCAAAGTGCGCCTGGAACCACNACAACCTTAAGAACAAGCACAAAAGACATGGCGACTTTGTACAGCACAAGTGGTGGTTTTCCAGATGGTATGATATTAAGGTTTAAAAGAGAAGCAAAAGCAACGGACGGAAGCAATACAACAACAATTCATCATGATACTGACGCCAACAGATTAAAGGTTTATGATTTTAGATTTAAAGCCACTTTTATGGTCGATAAGTTTAACACTATACAAGATGGCGTTCAGAGAATACAAAACTTAAAACACCTATATTCACATTCTGATGGTATGCAAATGCAAATAACTGGTTTAAGTGGAACGGCAGACGATATACAAAAAGCTCATTTAGATTTATTAAATAGGTTTTGTGATTTAGATGTTGCGTCTAGTCCAACTGCAAATATTGATGGTTATCAAAGCACATCATTGCAAAGAAATGATTGGTATATTAGGTGGTGGTGCCATAAACCAAAAGACCTGGGAAAAACTTTAGAGCAAATGCAATTTGAAGGTTGTTTTATTTTTAGATATAAATATGATGGCGAACCTCAATATATTCATATAGCAAACTCACCAAGCTCTATTTTAACTTTAAGTAAAAACGATATTAATAATATTAATTTATCTATTTCCGATCCTAATGAAATTGTTACAAAAATGAATATAAACTATGATATACATCCAGCTTTAAAAACTTATCAATTTAATGTAAGTTCAGAAAATTCTACAACAGTCTCTAAATACAACATACAGTCTAAAGAAAATGTAAGGAATATTGATCTTGATATGTTAGTTTCAAGCATTGGAGATGCAAATCCAGTAGGAGAAAATAGAAATGATAATTTTATATCGTATCAAAACAGTTTATTTGGCGATATTTACTTAAATATTACATTAGACATAGTAAACCCTAGCAAATGGGTAGATTCAAGCTTAAACCCTATAGAGGTAGGCGATATAATAGATTTTGACAATACAAATATGTTTCCTGAAACTCCAATGGGTTTTAATAGTGCAAGTTGGAGTGGTTTAAATTTTGTAATTACTGAAATGAAAAGAGCAGTGGGAAAATTATCAATTAAGGCGAGGAGTGTATAATGGCAAACCAAGATATTGCAATACCAAAATTTTATCCAGATATAATAAACCATTTAATGGCTACTGGTACAGCTCAAGATGGAAACTTTGATTTAATAAGTGGAACCGATTTAATAACAACAATAAATACAGGTAGCGAAGCAGAATTATTTGACATGAATCCACTTAATCAAGTTGTATTTGAAACTTCTGCAAGTTCTACAACTAGAGCAGATCATGTTTTATTAAATATAGATACGACAGGTGATTATAAGATTGATTTTGTAGCAATATTAAATCATAATTTAAGTAGCTGTGATGGGCAGTTTAGAATTTGTCATTCAAATACAGAAGCAAATGTTGATAGTAGTGCTGAAATAGAAGATGGGACTGCAACTAAAGCAAATAATGTAACTCAAGTTTTAAATGCAAATAGTATTACACAAAATTTAGTTAATCCCAATCAAGATGGATCAACTATTGTCTCTTTTGATGCTAGTGATGATCAATATTGGGCATTACAATTTGAAGGTTCAAACAGTAATAATTTTGATGCTACAAATGATTTAAAGATTGGTTGCGTAATAATAGGTGAATCTTATACTATGCCTCATGCTCCAGACTTAAATATTAAAAGATCTATTATTTATGATGGCGTGAATATGCAGGAATCTTTAGGAGGTCAAAGATATACAGTTTCAACTCAAACAGGTAAACAATTTATTGATGCCCAAAATAGATCGCCATTTACTTTAGCAGGTACAAAATCAAGGGTATATAACGGAAGATTGAGTTATGAATTTACAACTTCTTTTTTAAATTCCAGTGATGTAATGCCTAATTATTGGAGTGGTCATGTAGCCAATACGCCTGAAGATACAATTATAGGAGATTTATTTAATAGGACTTTAGGTAATCGGTTGCCTTTTATATTTCAAGTAGATTCAACAAGCACAGGAGCCTCTGATTTTATCTATTCAAGATTTGTAGATAATTCAGTTGAAATGACTCAAGTAGCAAATAAAATGTTTAATATTAACTTTAAAATTGAAGAAGAGTTTTAATTTTTCATAAAAAAGTATTAAATTCATTATTCCATTAGGGGAGCTTCCTCTCACTTTGCTCCGTGAGTTGTTATTCACAATATATCAAGTTCCCCTAATCCCTCTTTTTTTCTTATACACTTATTAAAGAGTTAAAAAAAAATAAATAAACTCTTTACATTGTCAAAAATATTGCTTAATATAATATCGTGAATAACAATAAAATACAGGAGTTTAAAATGAGTTTATACGACAAAGTTAATAAATTTGTAGCTTACCACGAGTATTTTCCAGCAAGAATGTCTGGCAATTACCAACAAGTTCATATTACATTTTATAAAAATCAACTAATCGAAGGCGATAATTTTTATTATCACTTATTACAGTCTATACAAGAACATCCTAGAGTATGGAAAAACGCTGTTATTTCTATCTTTAAGAGCAAAAACAATATAGATATAAGCTTAGTATCAAGGAGTCTATAAAATGGCTAATTACATACAAAAAAGCTCAATTAAAAAGCTTGTAAAAAATAGAGGTTTTAGAATTAGTCCTGGCTCATACGATGGAATTAATAGATCAGTAGAAAAATTAATTGTAAATATGTTGGAAAAAGTAGAGCAAGATGGAATGAAAACTTTAATGGATCAACATACTGGAGTAACAAAAACAACTAAAGTTGTAAAAAGTAAATCTTGTACTAGATGTTGTATGATTAAAGATCAATTTATTCAATGGGCAAGAGCCACTCAAGATTGGTGTATTACAAAAGCTACTACACTATCAAGGCAGGTTTAAAATGACTTGTATTCATTGCGATAAAGATTTTACTGAAAGACAATATAATTCCTATATGAAAATGTGTAATAAGTGCGCTAAAGTTCAAAGATTTTCAATGGAGGTAGAATTTGATAATCCAGGATTAGATTATGGTGTGCTGATAGATGATAATTTAACACGATTGTTATTGCAGTTTTTAGAATGTAAAAAAACAGGTTGGCATATTAGCTTAGGTGGTTGTCCTAATATTAAAATATTAAGCGTAAGAGATAATTTCAAAGGTGAAATTGTTGATCCTAATAAAATAAACAAACTAATGGGAGTAAATTATGATAAGAGAGCATAGCGAAGATCAATATTTAGAATTAGAAACAAATTTTATGAATTTATATAATTCTGTACAATCGCTTTTAACAATTACAGAAGGAGAGGACTTAGATAATGATAAACAAAAAATAATTCATTTTAATGCTTTATGTAAAAGAATAAACGATATAACAGAACACTATCAAAAAGCCTATAAAAAGACTGTAAATGATATGTACAAAGGCGATAGAGACAAACAAGAAAATACACCGCATAGGCATAATTTTTTAAACGAAAAAGAATATAGAATGGTTTTAGAATGTATTGATCATTTTATAGAAATGTATGGCGTTGTTGAAAATGAATTACCATATAAAAATTTGCGTGATAAAATCGCAGATGTAGATGATTCACCAGAATATAGATAAGGAGCAATTATGAGTCAAAATAAAGAAATAAAAAAATATCTTAATCACGGTAATAGATTAACAAGCTTAGATGCTTTTAATTTATTTGGATGCATGAGATTAGCAAGTAGAATAAATGATTTAAAAAAAGAAGGAATGGCGATCGGTTCAAAAACGATTACAGCAGTAAACGGAAAAAGATATTCACAATATTATGCTTTGCATCCAGAAGGTAATAAAAAACAAACTAAATTATTTTAGGGAGGATATATGATTTTAGGAGTTTATGCAGGGGAGTTTTGGGAGTGGAATATGAATTTAAGTTTGTTGGCTAGTTCATTATTACAAATCAGCTTTTTTATTATTACACTTACTTTTTTAATATTTACTATAAATTTTATTATAGAAAATAAAAGGAGTAAAAAATGAAATATTGGTTTGAATCATTAATTGAAAATGGTTTTGATGTAGCTACTTTGGTTTATATTGCAATATTAACAATCATATATCATTACTTAATGCGCTGGTATGTTTCAATAAAATTTCAAAAGATAAATAAACAACTTAAAGAAATTAATAAAACAGTAAATACAATAATACATATGAGGAAATACTATGATTGATTTTTTTGATGATTTACTAGATTTAATTAATTATTGGCTTGATAGATCGATGAAGTTTTGGCTTTTTATTCTAGCAATAATTATAGTTTATAATTTTATAATAACAAAAGGAGTTTAACATGGCATTTTTAAGTTTAAAACAAAAACACCATTTAAATAAACCTATTATAATAAGATTATCACAATCACCTATTGATGTTGTAGGTAAAAAAAACCCTTATTATGATAAAATAGAGTTCACAATAAAAGCTGTAAATATAGGAAAAGAATATTATTGTGCGCCTAAAAAAGATATGAAGCCATTTAAAATAAATATAGATCAAGAATTTGATTTTGTAATGACTGAAACTTTGTTTGGCAAAATAAATGATTTTGAAAAAGATGAACTTGTATGGATTGAAATGCTACCTAATGCAAAAGGAGGTATTAAATGGAATATTGCAAAATCAACTGAAGCTGATATTAAAAACTTAACTAATCATTTAACAGAAGACCCTGTAAAAAAAGATAGAGGTTTAGAAATTAAATGGGGAATGGCTTTTAATAATGCAACTAAGTTAATTGCACAAACCACAACAAGTACAAATCACAAGGATATGGTAGAAGAAATTAAAAGAATTATTGCACCTATGTTTCAGATTGCATGTGGAATGGAAAAAACTATCGAGTTTATTAATAATGGTAATAAAAAAGTAAAACCAAAAGAACAACCAAAAAAAGAAGAAACTCTGGAGGAATTAGAAGATGAATTATTCTAAAAAAAAGTATAAAAATTATAATTTACATTTAGGCACAAGGCTTTCTTTAGTAAAGTTTTATGAAAAGCTTATTGATGATGGAAAAGTAAAAAAAGACGGAGGTGCTTATAATAGATACAAACAATTAAAATACGGGTATCGTGAAAAAATCTCATAAAAAAAAATTACATAGTTTAGTTAGGGAAATTGTAATAAGTAGAGATAAAGCGTGTTTAAAGTGTGGAAAGTCGCAAAATCTTCACGCTTCACATATCTACCCTAGAGGAAAATATCCAAAAATGCAATTTAATCCAGAAAATGTAAAAGCTTTATGCTTAGGTTGTCATTTGTATTGGTGGCATAAACACCCCATAGAAGCTAAAGAATGGGCAGTTAAGGCTTTAGGCAATAAGAGATTAAACAAACTAAAAAAACAGGCAAATACAATAAATAAGAGCCTGTGGGATTATAACGAAATAAAAAAACAACTACAAAAGGAGCTAAAAAAATGGCAAAGCGATTTATAGACACTAAAATATGGGAAAAAGCCTGGTTCAGAAGGCTAACACCTAAAAATAAATTATTATGGGTTTATATCTTAACTAAATGCGATCATGCTGGAATTTGGGATGCAGACTGGGAAGCTGCAGAATTTTTTATAGGTGAAAAAGTAACTTTTAAAGAACTTCCAGAACAAATACAAAATAAAATGAAATATATAAAAGGAGATGATCAGTATTTTATTCCCAGCTTTGTTGATTTTCAATATGGAACTTTAAGAGAAAACAGTAAACCTCATTTAAGTGTTATTAAAAGACTTAGTGAAAAGAGTTTAATTAACTCTTTTAATACTGTTAAAGATAAAGATAAGGTTATAGTTAAAGATAAAAAAATAAGAGAACTGGAATTTAAAACAGAATCTTATAGTATTGCTAAGGCTCTTAATCCTTTAATAAGTCCTGTACAAGTAAATAATTTTATTGATTACTGGACAGAATCAAATAAAAATGGTAAAAAGATGAAATTTGAGATGCAAAAAACTTTTGATATTAAAAGGCGTTTAGTTAAATGGCGAGATAATAATAATGAATGGAAAGTAAAAAAAAAGACTTATCAACCAATAGAATCTAAATTTGATAAAGTTACATCTGGAGCATATTACAAAGCTTACTGCAGTAAATGTGGAAAAAGAGAAATGCCAAGCACTAAATGGGATTTAAAAAAAGGATCAACTTGCTGTGCTGTTGAATATACAAATAGAATACCAGAAAATATTATAACAGATATTGAAGAAGGTAATAACTATAAAGGTGGTGGAGTTGATTTTGAAACATTTAAAAAAGAAAACCCAAAAGCAAAAGGATTACAACATTTAAGTAAGTATCTAAAATAATGGATGAAGAAAATATAATAGAATATATTTTAAGAATACAAGATTATTGGCGATACAGAAAATTTGAAAGAAAAAAAAAGAAATGGAAAGCTGAAAGTGTTGATAAATATGTTTTTATTTGCGATAAATGTAAATGTTTGTGGGAACGAGTAGAAAAATTTATTAGCAGAAAAAGATATATTAAGTATATAAATAATGTTGTACCAAGAATAGGAAAAAAGATAAAAACCTGTCCTGATTGTAAAAAAAATAAATAAAGGAGCAATTATGAGCACTCATAAAAAAAAAGAACCACCAAGCTTATTTAACAAAGATGATTTTTCATATTGGAAAAAAGAATGGAAAGATATGCCTGAATTTAAAATGAAAGAGCTTAATTCTGAATTTAAAATAATTGTGCATTTTAAAAATAAAAAAGATATGGAATCATTTTCTAAATTAGTAAATCAAAAGATATTAACAACAACACAAAGTATATGGTATCCAGAAGCAAAAATTGAAACCTATGCTGATAAATTATATATAGATGAGGAGGAATAATGAACTTATCAAATAAATATAAAATTTTTATACCTTCAAAGGGTAGGTCTAATAATTGTATTACTGCAAAAGAATTAATAAAAGATAATTTGCATTTTAAAATTGTTATAGAGCCTAATGAATATGATAATTATAATAAATATTATTCAAATAAAAATTTATTAAGACTAGATAAAAATAATATGGGAATTGCATATTCAAGACAATTTATTAAAGAGTATTCCATAAAAAATAATCAAAAATATCATTGGCAATTAGATGATGATTTAAAATTTTACAAAAGAGAAAACAATAAAAATGTAAAAAGTTCTGCATTGTATAATATTAATTTTATAGAAAAATATATAAATGATTATAAAAATATAGGTATTGCAAGTATGAGAAATATGGTTTTTGCTTTTTCTATAAAAAAAGAAATATCATTTAATAATCAATGCTCGTCAGGTTTTTTAGTTAATAACAAATGTAAAGCGAAATATAGACCAGATGTTATTGAAGATACAGATTATAGCATGCAGGTATTAACCGAAAACTATTGCACAATTTTATTTAATAGGATATTATTTAATAATCCACCAAATGCTAAAAATTCAGGGGGATGTACAGAAAATTATTATACAAGAGTTACTGAATTACAAAATAATTTAAGAAAAAACTGGCCAGGTTGTTTTGAGTTAAGATTTAACGAAAAAGATGGACTAACTAAAGTAAAACCAAGTCGTATCTGGCGTTCATTTAAACAAAAACCATTAAAACATGAAGAAAAAGAAACAGTTGTGGAGTTATTTAATGAATCCTAAATATCCAGTTTATATAATATCAAAAGGTAGGTGGGAATCAAGATTGACAAGTAAAGCTCTTGAAAAAATGAATGTACCATATCATATTGTTATAGAGCCACAAGAATACGATCGGTATGCTAGTGTAATTAATCCCAAAAAAATATATGTACTTCCTTTTAGTAATTTAGGTCAGGGTTCAATTCCAGCAAGAAATTGGGTGTGGAAACATTCCATAAGTATTGGAGCAAAAAGACATTGGATTTTAGATGATAATATAAATGGGTTTTATAGATTAAATAACAATTTAAAAGTTCCAGTCTCTTCAGGAACTATATTTAAGTGCGCAGAAGATTTTGTAGATAGGTATGAAAATATAGCAATATCTGGATTTGAATATTTTATGTTTGCACCTAGAAAATCAAAATTAGCACCATTTAGAAAAAACACTAGAGTATATAGCTGTATTTTAATTAAAAATGATATTCCTTATGAATGGCGAGGAAGATATAATGAAGATACAGATTTATCTTTAAGAGCATTAAAAGATGGATGGGCAACAATATTATTTCAAGCTTTTTTAGCAGATAAAACTCAAACTATGACTATGAAAGGAGGAAATACAGAAGATTTATATGAAATACAGGATGGAAGGTTAAAAATGGCAGAATCTTTACAAAAACAACATCCAGATGTAGCAAGGGTAACTTGGAAATGGGGAAGATGGCAACATACTGTAAACTACAAGCCTTTTAAAAATAATAAATTAAAATTAAAAAAAGGTTTAAATATACCAAATAGAGTAAATAATTATGGAATGAAATTAATTAAAATAACTAACTCTTAACTAACTCTTAAAAAAAATTAAATAAAGTGTTGCATCGTATTGTTGTAGGTGGTATATTTAGTTGTGAATAACAACAAACAAACAAACAAAACAAGGAGCAATAAAATGTATAAATTCAATAATCAAAAAGGTTTCGGAGTAGAAATAGAGTTTTTAAGACCTCGTGGAGTAAGTCAGCAACGAATTGCTAACGAGATAGATGATGCACTTAACGCAGTAGATGGAGGATGTAGAGTAGAAGTATATAATCATATTACTAGACCACAATGGAAACTTGTTACCGACCAATCAGTTCACGGTTCAGGAAATTTATTAGGCAATAACGAATTAGTTTCACCAATCTTAAAAGGTCAAAATGGTAAAGAGCAATTAATGATTGTTTTAGAGGTATTAAATACTTTAGGTTGTGGAGTAAACAGAACCTGCGGTATTCATATTCATCACGATGTTACAGATACAATGGTTAGAGATCAAAAATCTGTTACTACATTTTTAAACAATCTTATAAAATTTGTAGTAAAGTTCGAGCATATTATTTACAGACTTGTTTCTCCTTCAAGATTAAGAGAAGGATATTCAAGACCAGCAAGATACTATTTTGGAAACATGACAACATCTGTAAATAGAGATTTAAAAACTATCACAAATCATATTTTTAAAAATATCAAAAGAGATGTCGATAGTAAATATGACAATTACGGAATGTCTTTTCCTTCAAGTATTGCACCAAGATCACAAGGAACAAGATACTGCGGTTTAAACTTACAAAACATCTGGACTAGAGGTTCTGTAGAATTTAGATATATGCAAGGTTCATTAAACTTCGATAAAATCTGGTCTTGGACTGTATTAACTCAAGCAATTATTAATGTAACAGAAACAACAAAATCTGTAGGTTTTAAAAGTGTAGGAAATGATTTAACAGGTATGTTCTACTTTAGAAAAGCATTAGGCTTTATCGGTAGCAAGGAAAGATGCGCAGATACAAAACTCGCTAATAAAGTTTCTTTAAAAAGATATAAAGAATTAACAACACCAGAGCAAGAGTCAAGAAGACGCAGATCAAGATATTTTTCAACAATACAGGCTGGTGTTTAAACCAGCCTTTTTAAAAAGGAGCAATATTATGTGTGGATTAGCAGGAATAATTTTAAAAAAAGAAAATAGATCACAAGAAAATATAGATACTATTTTGGATGGTTTTGAAAATATGTTATTAAAAGCAAATACAAGGGGTGGTCATGCTACAGGATTCGCTTTAATAGATATTAATGGTAATTATACAATACAAAAAAGAAATGTAGATGCTTATAAATTCCTAGATACTCCAGAAGCATCTGGATCACTTAGCCTTGTAAATGATAATAATATATGTATTATGGGTCATACTCGATATGCAACACTAGGTTCGCCTGAAATAAATAGAAATAATCATCCTATTAGAGCAGGAAAAACTATAGGAACTCACAACGGGTCAATTCATAATCATAAACAGTTATTTAAAAAATACAATATGAAAAGATTTGCTCAAGTAGATTCAGAGGCAATCTTTAGACTTTATGAAACATCTAAAAGTGCAAAAGACTTTTCAGAAAACAGATTGCCGAATGTCAGAGGTCGTGTTTCGATAGTTTGGTCAGACTTAGAATATCCAGAATACATTTATATGGTAAAAGGTAACAACCCATTAGAATTAGCGTTTGTGCCTAGTTTAAATATATATGTTTATGGAAGTACCAATGAAATAATAAAAGTCGGAAATTGGCGCAAAATAAAGCCAATAAAGATAAATCCATATACTATGTTAAGAATAAACACAAGAACATTAAAAATAAGGAGTAAAAAAATAGTTCATCAAGTACCTAGACCAGTACATAATAGTTATTTTAAATTCAATCAAAATATAGGAGCATATGAACCTGTTAAAAGAAACTACACCAATACTGTTCCTAATTTTGTTCCTAGATATTCTTGGAAAGATAAACAAAGCGAATTATTTAAAAAATATAAAGCCAAAGATGGTTCAACTATAAGGAAAGTAAGATGAAAGAAATGCGTTTATTTGTTTATGGAACTTTAAAACAAGGTTTTCATAATAATCTATTTTTAAAAGATTGTCAATTAATAAAATATATGAAACTAAAACATCATGCCCTGGTTGATCTGGGGCATGGTTTTCCATATATGATTGAATCACAACAAAGAGAATATGTTTATGGTGAGTTATATCGTGTGAATAGAGGTGTTTTAAAAAAAATAGATGTACTAGAAGGGGTGCCAAATTTATATGAGCGTAAATATACAATTCTAGTAAATAAAGATGATGAAGAAATATATACATACTACTATGTATCTAAAATGAAAGATATAAGCCATTTAAAAGTAAAGTACAATTATTGGCCATTACCAAACGATAATAAAAGAATATTTAAAGTAATATTTGAAGATCGAAAATATGAAGATACAGCAGATAAAATTGTTTTTCATATGAGATTTTTTGATGGAGATCGTGCGCCAACAAATAAAGATTATATGAAACTTGTAAAAGCTAGAAGTCACTTACCTATAAATACTGAAAATGAAAATCTATTCTTATTAGATTGTTTTCATTATGATATAGTAAAAAACATTATTTAGTCGTATATTATTATTGTGAATAAATAACTTAAAAGGAGCTTTTATGAATATCTTTGTTTTACACGAAAACCCTATTGCTGCAGCTTATATGCAACATAATAAACATGTAGTCAAAATGGTTTTAGAATCCACACAAATGCTTTGTAGTGCATTCGATCCAATACATAAACCACCATATAAAAAAGCATATTACAATCATCCCTGTACTATATGGACAAGAACTTCAAAAGCAAATTATAATTGGCTATTAATACACGCTATTGCTTTATCAAACGAATACACACGCAGATACGAAAGATCACACAAATGTAAAGATGTTATTAGTTGGTGTTTTTATAATATAGATAAAATAGATTTTCCAAAAGTGGGTATGACGCCATTTGCATTAGCTATGCCAGACAAATACAAAAAAAGCGATGCAGTAGAATCTTACATATATTACTATATAAGCGAAAAACTTAAAAACGCTCAATATACCAAAAGAAACAGACCTCATATTTTTAATAAAGATACTCTAAAGTTGATTAGCAACTAAACACCTATCACATTAAAAATAGCAAATTAAGGGCAGTACCGCATCACTGCTCTTTTTTTGTTTTAAGATACTGTAATCGGGAATCAAGAATCGGGAATCGGGAATCGGGATTTATCCCAATATTGCCTACTGTAGTATTTTATAGATAAGTATTTTATTTAATATATTATTATTTATAAATTATAATGTAAAAAATCAAAGGAGTCAATTATGCCAATGGGCAAAGGTACATACGGATCAAAAAGAGGCAGACCAGTTAAAAAGAAGAAAAAAAGAAAAATTGTCAAAAGAAAATAAAGGCATTACTCTTAATGTTGAATTAGTAGGAATTAAGAATTTAAAAACAACTCATAATTTTAGATTAGAGTTTGATGTATATGAAATCGATACTGAAAATGTTAAAGAGTTAATAACAAAATTAAATAAAGCTTTTATGATGGCTTTAGTTGAGCATGACTAATAAACAAACGCAAAACAAACGCAAAAATGGTAAATTTGCAAAAGGAAATAAATTAGGGAATAGATGGAAAAAAGGTGAATCTGGAAATCCTAATGGAAGGCGTAATGCTTATACCGATTTAATAAAAGATTATAGCTTTAGCAAAATAAACGAAAAAGAACGCAGACAAGTAATAGTATCAAAACTTTTTAATTTAGCCGAGAGGGGCGATTTAAAAGCCATACAGTTCATTATAGAGCGTTTAGAAGGAAAAGCATTAGAGCGTATGGAAACAACTAATAAATCAGAGCCAATACAAGTAATGGTTATTGATGAATAAAATAACAATTAAAAAAATAAAATTAGACAACAACTACTGGACATCAACAAGTTTGTATGGTATTAAATTGGACTTTAAACAAAACAAGAAAAAATATATTAAGTGATTCTGCTAGATTTAAAGTAATTGTTGCAGGTCGCAGGTGGGGAAAAACAATATTAAGTTTAATGTATTTATTAAAAGATGCTTTTCAAGCAGGTGAGCGCAGATGGTTCGTAACACCAACATATAAACAGGGCAAAATGATTGTATTTCCAGTATTAAGACAAATGTTTTCAGGATTTAAAGGTGCTAAGTTAAATGAATCTGAAATGAGCGTAAAATTTGATAATGGAGCTGAATTAGCAGTAAAGGGAGCTGATAACGAGCATAATTTGAGAGGTGTAGAATTAACCAAGTGTGTAATGGATGAAATGGCTTATATAAAACCTCATGTATGGGAGGAAATTATTTATCCTATGTTAGCAACTACACAAGGCGAAGTGCTATTTATAGGAACGCCAAGTGGTTATGATATTATGTATGATCTATACACTAGAGGGCAAGGTGAAAAAGATTGGCAGAGTTGGAAATTTACAACATTAGAAGGTGGTTTTGTTCCAAAAGAAGAAGTGGAACGAGCAAAAAAAAATATGGATGAGGTTGTATTTAGGCAAGAATTTGAAGCATCTTTTGAAACTTCTGGAAATAGAGCTGCATATAATTTTGATAGAAATATTCATTGTAAAAAAGCAACCGATACACCAAATTATTTATGGTGGGGAGTGGACTTTAATGTAGATTATATGACTGCTGTTTTAGCATATCAATATACCGATGGAACAATACATTTTATTGATGAGATTAGATTAAAAAATTCTAACACTGAAGAATTAGCAATTAAGATGAAAGAGATTGCTCCAAGTATTGAATGTTATCCAGATCCTGCAGGAAAAGCAAGATCAACCACCAGCAGAAGATCAGATCATCAAATATTAAGAGATCACGGATTTTTAATAGTTGCTAAAAAATCGCATCCAAGTCATATAGATAGATTAAACGCTTTAAATAGAAAATTAAAAGATGCAGATGGAAATATAGGAATGACAATAGATCCAGCATGTATTTATTTAATTAAAGATTTAGAACAATGCCAAAGAGATAAATATGGAAAGCTGGACAAATCGCAAATAGAATTAACACACGCATTAGACGCCTGTTCATATGCAATAAGTCATAAATTTCCTATTCGTAGAATGATAGGAAAGTCAATGAGTTGGTAAGTATGGGAGAGAATACAAGATACTTAAAATACAATGAGGAATGAACCATGCTTAATTTTGGAAGGTCAGTAAATAAAGTCGTAATCCCTGAATTAGCTGAATCAGTAATAATTGATACAGTGCAGGATGCAGCAAAAAACTATTTTAAACAGCAAGATAATAATTTAATTGAATCAATAGATTATTATTACAATCAAAACTTAGATACTCATTTAGAACAGTGGTTTGCATCAGAAAGCCTTAGCCAAGTTCCTCCATTTATTTCAAGTTGTGTTCCTAGATTTGCAAAAGCTAGAATGATGCTATATAAAGATTCGCCACAAAGAATGATTGCTGGAGAATCTAATGAAGATTATAATAATATTGCATATAGGTTAAATAGTGTAACCAGAGAGTATGCAGAATTAAGTTGGTTGTTAGGTAGGTGTTGGATGAAAAGTGTTTATAATGAAAGAAAGGAACGCCTTGAATATGAAATATTGCCAATGGTTATGGAGTATTGTTTGTATGGAGAGAGAGAGCCATATGGCTATAGCTATGAAATAGACTCTAATGACAACAATAAAAGGTTTGTATTTTGGAGCGAAGAAAGAAATGGAATNCCTGGAATGCACTTTGAGTTTAATGATAAAGGTCAAAGATTTGCTGTAATGGGTAATGAAGATATGATAAACCCTTATAAAATAAACCCTATCAGTAAGGTAGAATTTTCTTCTGGCTCTTATGATGTTACAAGAGCATCTTTACATATTGCTATGGCTATGACTGAAATAGCTTTGTCTGTTCGTTTTAGGTTAGGACAGCCTGTATTTACAGGAATTGATGAAGGACAAAGCAAAATAAAATCAGGTATTGATTCTGCAATAATAATTCCAGAAGGTGCAACTTTTGAATATAAATCACCTGCAGGAAATCTTAATGAATTAATTGATAGTGTAAAAGCATTTGCAAATCAGACTGCAGAAAATAATCAATTAAGAATAAGGTGGGGTGAAAGCTCTGGAAATGTACCAAGTGGTGAAGCTCTTAGAATTTTAGAAATTGAAAACCTAGAAGCAAGAAAAAGTGATGAGAGTTTATTTAGAGAGTGGGAACATATAAGATATGAAATTGATCGCACTATATTAGAAGTACATAACAAAATAAACTTATCTGATGATTATTATGTAGATTTTGGTGAAGTAAGTTATCCAATGAGTCCAGCTGAAGAAAGAGCGTGGCTTGATTGGAAATTAGAAAAAGGTATAATGAGTCAAAGAGAATTACTGTTATATTTTAATCCAGATATGAGTGATGAAGAAATACAAAACAAGATTGATGAAGTGAGAACAGAAACACGAGAAAATGCAGAAGCAACTCAACCACAAAGTACATTTCAAAGACTTGTAAACGCTAATGCCTAAAGTACAACCACTTGTTGATGATTTCATAAAAGAAATAGAAGCCTTAGAACGGAAGTTTGAAAAAGATTTAGCTAAATTAGTTGTTCAACTAAAAGCTATGTCCGATACTGAACTAATAACAGCAACAACACAGTTAAACTTTTTTCAAGAATTATTAGATAAAGGATATGGAAAGTCATTAGATAATTTTGAACAAAGCTATAATAAAATGTTAGCTGCAGCTTTAAAAGAAGGAAGTCAAAGAGGCATTCCTGGATTGGCTGGAGCATCTGTCGAATCTTTAGAAGTTTTAAAAAATATTGATTTTGAACGCTTATTAGGTAGAGCCAGTATATATTCAAGCGAATTACAAACACAGCTGTTTAGAGGTGTTTTTGGAGGTTCTACCACCAAACAAATAACTAATTCATTACTAGAAACACGATTAGCAAGTCATCAATTAAATGTAGTCGCTTATGATGGATTAAGAATTTTTGATGATACTGCTAGGTATAAAGTTTTTGAAGGTCAAGATGTGAGATGGACTTATGTCGGTCCACAAGATGCCAATACTAGAGATGAATGCAAAGCAACAAAATTTAATGAACCTGCAAAAGGATATACTGAAAAAGAAGTAAGTTCAAGTGATACACCTTTTGGTATTCGTGGAGGATTTAACTGCAGGCATAGTTGGATGGTAAAATGAAATTAAAAGATGTTACTAAAATAAAAAAAGAGAGCTGGAAAGAGTTAGGTGGAAAATTAGTTACTAGAATTGTGCAAGATTCTGATAGTGGTATAAGTCAAGATGGCTCAGGTCAAAAAAGAGATTTTAAACCATATAGTTTTGACTATGCTATAAAGAAAAAAGCAGGAATACCTGGACCAAAAGGAGTCAGTACAGATCGCCAAACAAGTCCACCTAATTTAAGATTAACAGGTAAAATGTTAAATTCTTTAAAAGTTCAAAGAGCGACAGCAAATAGTGTAGAAATAAACTACAGAGATGGAAAAAAAGTAATTGGACACTCTAAAAGAAGAGGAAAAAAACCTAAAAGAAATATTTATGGATTAAATAATAAAAATCAAGAATTTGTAAAAAACTATATTGAAGAAAACATTGATGAAAGAATTATAAAATTTTATAAAAAGAAAATAATTTTTGATGTTAAAGTATAGGTATTTTAAAAAAGTTTATTTTAATATTATATTAACCTAAAGAAAAGAGGACAGAATGTCTCAAGAAACAAATACACAGAGCGTGGAAAACCAACCAAAGGCTTATGTTGAAAGACCTGTGGTGGAAAAACCAATATCAACAGAGGTGGCTCCTCAAAGCCAGGAAAAGGACATAGAGTTACCTGACTATGGCCAATTAGTGCAGGAAAGCAAAAAGTACAGGAAGCGTGCGCAAGAATCAGAAGCCAAACTTGAAAAGCTAGTCAAAGAAAAAGAAGTTCAAAGGCAGAAGCAGATGGAAGAACAAAATGAATGGCAAAAACTAGCAGAAGAGCGAGGTTTAAAGCTTCAAGAACTAGAACCTATTGTGGAACAGTTTAGAAAAGAAGAAGCAGAACAAAGAGAGATGATTTTAAGCACACTAAGTGAAGAGGATAGAGAGCAATTTGGTGATTTATCTTTGCCAAAGCTCCGTATTCTAGCTAATAAATTAAATAATAATAGCACCGTGCCTGCTACAAGTTCAACTCCAGCCAGGACAGTCAATCCAACAAATAAACATTGGACTGAAATGAGTAAAGATGAAAGAAGAAGTAACTGGACTGATATTGTGAAAGGGTACGCTCTGCGAAAATAAGGAGTCTTAAATGGCTAACTATTATGGATTTACTGGTGATGTTACCCAGAAATCTGATATAGATGTATTTGTTCCTGAGCTTTGGGCTGATGGAGTTTACAGATACTTTGAAAAGTCTCTTGTTTTTAAACCTTTCTTTGATGATTATTCTAGTTTGGTTCAAGGGCGTGGAGATGTTTTACACATACCAACAATGCAAGAAGTTGCAACAGCTGATAAATCTGCAAATACATCCGTAGAATTTACTGCAAATGTAGAAACAGATATTGATTTAGCAATAGATCAACATGTATATAGTGCAAAGTTGTTTGAAGATATTGCAATGGTTCAGTCTAACGAGCAATTATTTGATAAATATGCTCAGTCAATGGCTTATGCTTTAGGAAAAGCTGTTGATACTAAGATTGAAGCATTATTGCAAACTATTGGAACAACTCAAACTTTAGCTGCAGACAATAGTATGTCAAACGCTGATGTTGAAACTGCTCTTGGTACGCTAATGGCAAATGATATTCCAGCTGACGAATGCGCTTTTTTTGTTAATCCATTAATCTATGCTGATTTAATGAATTCAAAAGCGTTTGTTACAAATAACTCTGGAACAGGAGTTGGTTTTGGTAACGATAACCCTGTTATGCAAACTGGTTTAGTTGGGAATTTATTTGGAATTCCAGTAATGGTTTCAAGTTTAATTCCAACAACAACTTCAACAGGCATTGAAGCTGCATATCTAGTTCACAAATCTGCAATCGCAGTAGCCGTGCAACAGGATATTAGAGTCCAGTCCGAATATGATGTTGCATATCTTGGAACAAAAGTAGTTGCTGACATCATTTATGGTGCAGTTATTACAACTTCTAACCATGTTAAGGGAATCGAGTTTTTGAATCCTTAAACCTTGTTAAAAAATGTGGGGTGGTTTTCTATTTCAGTTCCTTGGCCACCCCATATTAAAAAGGAAAACTTATGATAATACTTAAGAAAGATAATCATTACGAACATACTACAGATACCGATAAAGCTTCTAAAATGCTTGAAAATGGCTATGAAATAGTTAAAGGTAAGACTTTATTAAGTAATGATAAAAAACAGCTAAAAACAAAGAAAAAGCCAAGTAAGAAAAAATAATAATTATGTGGCTCGTTCACGGTTTCCATTAACCTTAGAGAGTAGGAGAATAAATGGGTACATCAAATCTACATAGATATACATCTCAAGAGTCTAGCAATAGACTAGGTGGAGGAGGTTATGATTATGTAACTAACGCCACTGTAAATTCACACACTTATGTTGCTATTCAAGCACTATCCGTTGATTGTGTAGTTTCAGCAACTTCAAGCGACACCGATATCTGGGATACATTAACCGATATAACAATAAAAGCTGGTCAAACTATTTATGGCGAATGGACTAGCGTAACAGTAGCAAGTGGTGATTTTGCTATTATATACAGAAAATCTAGTTAGGAGGTATAATGGCAGACTTACATAAAAGATCGGTTCAAGAAGCTTTAAATGCTACAGTTGGAGGCAACTGGACTGTAAATTCAGCTGGAACTGCAGGATCAAGTGCAGATGTAGCAAATACAACTCACTTAGCTCTAGCAACTATGACTTCAACCATAGGAATACATTCAGCTGTAGAAATATATTTTAATTTTACAACTTCTGCGACTGATGTAAATGCTTCTAATGATATGATAATTCCTAAAAACACATTAACATTTTTAACAGTTCCAAGAGGATTAGGAAATACAGTTTATTTAAATTATAATTCTACAAGTACAACAACTGGAGCTGTAAGGATCGTGGAGATATAATGCAGAGTTCAATGCTAAAAACAATCGTTGAAGATTTTGGTAATGGTGGTACAATAGATGGCGATTTAGTAATTACAGGTGATCTTCAAGTAAGTGGAGGAGGCTCTTTAAGTTTTGATGAAATAATAGAGGGAACTCAAGTAATAGATGTTAATAGTACGGAAGCATTTTTAGTTCGTAAAAACGGAGATGGTGGCGATATATTTACAGTAAATACTACTAACTCTATTGTGGATATTAATGGAACTTTAGATGTAAGTGGCGATGTTACTTTATCTGGTACAAACACCTTACTTGTTTCAAATGGTAGTGCTGGATCACCTAGATATGCTTTTTCAAATAGTGCAACTACTGGATTATTTTTGCCTAGTAGTAATGCTTTAGGTATAGCAACTAATGGAGTTCAAAGAATAAACATTTCTGATGCAGGATTAGTAGGTATTGGTGAAACTGCTTCAAAAACACTTACGATTTCAAGTGCTAATGCACAACTTCATATTAAAGAATCTGACGCTGGAACTAATTTAAAAAACTGGTTATTTAATGCAGAAGGTGGAGTCTTATATTATCAAACATTAACAGATGCTATTGGTGGTGGTTCTACTTATATGCAAGTCAATAGAACTGAAGCAACCACAACAAGTGTAAGTTTTCCAACTGGAAACATTGGAATTGGAACTGCGTCTCCGTCAGTAATGTTAAATTTGGAAAGTGCTACTTCAACTGCTATAACAGCAGAAAACACTGGTAATTCAGCCGTTGCTTTAAATTTAGATGCTAATAGGTCTGGAGCAGATCAAGGTTTAGGAAATATTAATTTTAAATGGAATGGAACTACTGTTGCTCAAATATCTGGAGCAAGTGGTGCTGATACTACTAATAAAGATGATGGTCAAATACAATTCTCTACATCGTCTGGAGGTTCTAGTTCTGTTAATATGACGCTTGATAAAGATGGAAAATTAGGAATTGGAATTTCGCCAGTATTTAATAGCTTACATATTCATAAATCAAACTCAGATTACAACTATCTTCACATTACAAATACGACTACTGGCACAACTCACGATGATGGTTTATTATTTGGTTTTGAATCTGATGAAAATGCATATATAGTAAACAGAGAAAATACAGCTTTAAATTTTTTTACTAATAATGCACAAAGAATGCAAATTTCTGCTACTGGCAATGTAGGAATTGGCGTAACTCCAGAAGCAACTAATTCTCTTGCATCTGCATTACAATTAGGTGGAAATGCTTATTGGCTTAGTACTAAAGCTCAAGGTGCTAGTGGTGAAACAGATTTTGGTCATAATTTTTATTGGGCAGCTGATGGAAATTATAAATATATTAGCACAGACGAAGCTACACAATTTAGACAAGGTAGTGGGAATTTTTATTTTAGAACTGCTCCTAGTGGTACTGCTGATGCAGCGATTACTTTTACAGAAAGAATGAGAATTACCCAAGCTGGAAATGTAGGAATTGGAGACACAGACCCTAGTGAAGCTAAATTATCTGTAAAAAATGCAAGTGGAGCAATATCTGGAATAAAAATTGAACAAGATCAAGGCTATTATGGTTTAGAAATAGACCAAGATGGGAATAATGCTGGAATTTATTTAGATTCAGAAGCCACTACAAATTCAAGTATTTATATTCCTCAACCAGCTAATACAAGTGGTTCTGTTTTAATGGTAGATGGGGCAGATAGTTTAACTACTGGAAGAATAGCATATTTCGGTTCTAATAGCTCAGATACAGGTACAAGAAATTTAGTCGAAATCGTAAATGATCACGCAAGTGCTACTGGTACAACTGCTTTAAAAGTTCAACAAGATTCTACTGGATATGGTTTAAATGTTGCTGGTAAAATGATTGTCGCTGTTGATGCTAATAGTGTAACTGCTGGAGTTATAAGAAATACACACGCGACTGGTTATGGCTTAAAAATAAATGGAGCATCAGACTCTAGTAGATACGCTCTTACTGTAAATGACAATGATGATGATACTGTATTTATGCGAGTTTTAGGAAATGGAAAAACAGGCATTGGAACATCTGCACCAGGCAATACGCTTCATGTATCTGATGGAAGTTCAACTGTTTCTAATAACGACCAAGGTATAACTATAACAGATGCAGATAATGGTAAATTAATATTTGAAGATTCTGGCGAGGGTACAAATGATAAATTAATGATGTTAAACCACTATGATGAGTCATTAAAAATTCAATCTATTAATGATGCTCAAGATGATTGGGTAAATTATCAGATAGCTACATTTCAAAGAGATGGAAAAGTTGGCTTTGGAACTCTTTATCCAGACAACAATGTATCCATAGAAGATAGTGGAGATACTATTGTAAACATAGATAGTTATTCAGACACTACTTCAAATGCTCCAGTTTTTAAATTTAGAAAAAGTCATAATGACACAACAGGAACAATTACTGAAACAACAGATGGGCATTTTTTAGGTTTTCTTGGTTTTGAAGGTGTAAACAGCAGTTCTACATTTTCAAGAGGAGCAGCGATATTTGCAACTCAAAATGGCGCAAGTGGTTCTTCTAGTGTTCCAGCAAAACTTACTTTTCAAGCTAATAGTAGTTCTGGGGCATCAACTGCTATGATATTAGACCACAACTCTCGCATTTCATTATCTAATAATGATAGTGGGACTGGAAACACAGTATTTGGCAATATTGCCGCAGATGATTTAACAAATAATGCCGAGTATAATTCTTTTTATGGATATAATTCTGGTCATGCGGTAACGACTGGAGATTATAATGTTGGTTTTGGTATGAATACAATAGATGGTGCAACAAATCCTCAAAGAGTAGTTGCAATAGGATCTGCGGCTTGTAGAGGCAATTTAACATCAAACGCACAAGGAACTGTTGCTGTGGGATATGCAGCTGCAAACGTTTTAACAACTGGACAAGCAAATACTGCGGTAGGCTATGAAACTTTAACTTCAAATACAACTGGAGAATACAATACTGCTATTGGCTATCTATCTTTAAGAACCAATGTAGATGGAGACCATAATACTGCTCTTGGATATGCTAGTTTATATAGCTTTGAAGCTGGAAGTGATGGTGAAGGTAATAATGTAGCTATAGGTTCAAATGCATCTTTTCATCTTGATACTGGACAATATAATACAATGGTGGGAACAAGTGCTGGTCAATCTTCTGCTGGAACAATTACTTATACTGGTAATACTGGATTAGGTTATAAAAGTTTATTTGCAATCACTACTGGTGGATATAATATAGCAATTGGTAACTCAGCTGGTGATGGAGTGACTACTGGAAGTTCGAATGTCTTAATTGGTAGTTTGGCTGGAGATGGAATTTCTGATGCTGGACATATAATTGCTATTGGAGATAGTGCAGCAAGGCTAGGTACTGTAACTACTGCGGCAAATGGAACAGTTGCTGTTGGAAGTTATGCTTTAGGAGCATTAACGAGTGGTGCTGGAAATACTGCTGTTGGTTATGCAAGTATGCAAAATGGTGGAACTATTAATACATCAACAGCTATAGGTTATGCAACACTACAAAATAGCGTAAGTGGGATGACAGGAAATACTGCTATTGGCTATGGGGTTTTAGATTCTGCAAATAATAGTAACGCAGATGATAATACTGGAGTAGGAAAAGAGGCACTTGGAGTTTTAAGTAGTGGAGCGCAAAATGTTGCCGTAGGAAAAGATGCTGGAAATATAATTCAAGCTGGAAACAATAATGTTTGTATTGGTAAAGGCGCAAACCCAAATGCTCATGGTGGTGCAAATCAAATAGTATTGGGTAAGGATGCAACTGGAGTAGCAGATAATTCAGTAACTTTAGGAAATTCAGATGTTACAGCAGTTTACATGGCTCAAGATAAAGGAGCAACAACTTACTCTGGTGGTCAAGTTGTTCAAGGCGTTGGAAATGAAACAATGTGGAAGGTTGTTAGTAATACTATGGCTCAAGATGTAGAATGGGATACTGGAATAGATACATCTCAATCATTTATGGCTTTTGTAGGTGTAATCGAATCAGATAATACTAATGGAGATACTGCAATTATTGCTTGTGCTAGTGGGACTATTTCAACTGTTGCAACAAATCAAGGATATATTGTTGTTAATTCATCTACTGTGGCAGCCAATAGATATGGGTTTTATTCAACAAGCAACACTTTAAGAGTTAAAACTACTTTTGCTAATGGAGTTGATGTAACTATTGCTGTNATGTCAGCAACATAATTTAATTTAAATAATAGGAGTACCTATGAATTGGTCACAATATAAAGAAAAAAAAGGTAAAACAGCAGATTTTGCTAAAAAAGAAAAAGAAATTTCACCAGCTAAAAAAGAAATTAAAAATGAAGCTGGTGAGGTAGTACAAGCTAAAACAGATGCAATTAAAAAAGAATATATTGCTTATGTTTCTAAGCGTTTCAATTCTGAAACTGGTGAAGCTATGCCAGATAGTGAAAGAGAATACTCACTTGTTGAACTAGAAAATGAAAAGAAAAGATGGGATGATGAATGTGCTAGAGCTAAATCACAATCAGATGGACTTGCTCTTGCAATAGAAGATTTTAAAAAACTTTAATTAACTAAAAGGAGAAAATAATGGCTAAAACAAAAAAAGAAAAGCCTGCAACACTCAATTTTGATGGTAAAGAATACGAAATTGATAAATTAACAGATAAGCAAAAAGAAATGGCTGCACAAACATTAAGATATAGTGACCATGTTAAGGATGTGCAAAATAAGCTGCAGTCTAACTTATTCGTTAGGGAACAATTAGTTGAGACTGAAAAAATAATGGTTGAAAAACATCAAAAAAGCGTTAATGAGTTAAGAGAGTTATTAGAAGAAAAATGATTATTAGGAAATGCGCTCATAATTACGATATTACTATTCATTTAAATAATAAAAAAGGAATGGTAAAAAAGGTGCAAAAGGTAGATGGAACTTTGGTTGATGTAAAATATCCAAGTGAAAATAAATATTTTCTTTGGGTTGATGGCAACATAATAAAGCAGGCTGATACTTTTGAAACGATTGAAAAAGAATATGTCAAGCAAGTTGCAAAGAAAACACCTAACGGAAATGGGCGCATTGATATTGTAAAACATAAATTAGTAGATAATAAAGTTGTTAATAGATGAAAAGTATATTAAGTGTATTTATATTTATATGTTTAAACGCCTGTAATGGGTGGTATATCGCTGGATATGAACTTGAGCCTAAAGATATAGACCCTAGTGTATTTCATACTATTTTTGATCAGGATTCTACAAAGCATTATTATAATGGTAGTATTCATAATGGATTAAATTGGTGTTATAAACACGAAGCATATGAAAATGTAGAAGTAAAATAAATGAAAAAGTATATAAATAAAATTTGGAATATAATTCATAAAACAAGTATATATTTTTTAAATTTATCCTATAGAAAATTGAACCCTATATGTGGAGATAGAAAATAATGGACTTTATAGCTCTATATGGTGAAGCTGGAATGATTGGGGTAGTTGGTGCTATGTTTGTGTATTTAGTTATATCTTTAAGTAAGAAAAGCGAAGCTCAGCAACAAGCTTTAGAGAATTTAAAAGTTGAAAACAAAGGTCAGTCTGAAACTTTAGAAAATATGGAAGGAATGATAATTAAATTAATAGGGAGATGGAATACTTCAGATGATAAATTAGATCGAAAATTTGATGCCTTAACTAAAGAAATCAACTCTGTTGATAATCAGGTTTCAGAAGTTAAAGGTTCACTATCAAGAATAAATGGAAGGCATTAATGGATAGCTTAAAAGTAAGTGGAATTAGTACAAGTCTGGGAATTGTTTATTATACTGATATTATATCTGGATTGTTAATGTGTATAATGTTTTCAGTAAATATTTATTATTTATATTTAAAAACTAAAAAAATGAAGGAGTCGTAAATGTTTGGAAAAATTGTTGCAGATTTTATTTTAGATGACGAAGTAAAAAAAGATATAATTGCACAAGTTAATAGAAATGTAAATATTCCTATGATAAATGAAAAAACAGAAGAAAAAATATTTGAAGCTTTGTGGGAAATATTTAAAAATGCAATTAAAACTAAGCTAGGCGTTTAATTTGAAAAAAGACCCTAGATTAAAAAGATTTGGGTTAAGAGGTTATAATAAGCCAAAAAGAACACCTAATCATCCAAGTAAATCTCATGTTGTTTTAGCAAAAAGTGGATCTAAAATAAAGCTAATTAGGTTTGGACAACAAGGAGTTAGAGGAGCTGGAAAAAACCCTAAATCTGCTAGACAAAAAGCAAGAAGAAAATCATTTAAAGCTAGACATAGAAAAAATATTGCTAGGGGTAAAATGTCAGCTGCATATTGGGCAAATAAAGTAAAATGGTAAAGGATAAATAATGGCAAGAACTGTAAGTTGGACATGGAGAGGTAAAAGATATTCAGGTACTTTTATTAGAGAAACTAAAAAATATATTTATGCTAGAACTAAAAACAAAAAGATTAAAAAAATAGTAAAGAGAAAAAGAAAATGATTAATAAATTGCAAATATTAAAAGTAATTAAATCAACTTTAAAAAAATTAGATGCTAAATACTATTCAGATCAAGCTGTAGATTTAATATATAATACAGGCTTAGTTGAATCAAACTATCAATATTTGCAACAATTAGAAGATGGCCCAGCAAGAGGGTTTTTTCAAATGGAACCAAATACAGCTTACGATATTTCTAAAAATTATTTATGCTTTAGACCAAAACTATTAACTAAAATAGAAGAAGTATGTTTTTTAAATCCTTATGTAATTCCTAATGCAGATAAAAAAGAGTTAGCATATTTATTAGAAACTAATATAGCATTTTCTATTTTAATGTGCAGAATGCATTACAGAAGAGTTCCTAAGCCACTTCCATATACTTTAGAAGATCAAGCAATTTACTGGAAAGCGTATTATAATTCACATTTGGGAAAAGGTACTGTTGAAAAGTTTATAGAAATATGCAAGTGATTCAAAAAGAAAAAGGTGCTTTAATTTATGATACTGATAAAAATGTAGTTAGTTGCTTTTATTGTAATTCAGTTAAAATTCATAGAGATGGAAAAACTCAAAGTGGAAAACAAAGGTATTACTGTTTAAATTGTAAAAGAAGAAGCACAAGAACAAATATTATTTTTAATAAAGACTTTAACCAAGAAAAATATCCACCAAATAAAGAAATGGATATTGATGATTTAATTAAATATAGAATTAAAAAATTTAAGGTAAAGCAGAAAAGAGATTTTTATGAAAAATTAATAAATATAAATATTAACATAGATGGCCCAATAGGAATTGCTCATTTTGGTGATCCTCATGTTGATGATGATGGAACTGATTTATCTGAAATATTTGGAATAACTAAATTAATTAATGAAACTGAGGGTATGTTTGCTGGTAATTTGGGAGATATACAAAATAATTGGATTGGCAGATTAGCAAGACTATACGCAAACCAAACAACAACTGCAAAAGAATCCTGGATGTTAGCAGAGCATTTTGTTAAGTCTTTAGAGTGGATTTATTTAGTTGGTGGAAATCACGATGTATGGTCTGGAGATGGCGACCCTTTAGAATTTATAATGAGAAATAGTGAAACTGTTTATTCAAATNACGGTTGTAGAATTAATTTAAAATTTCCTAATAAAAGAGAAGTGAGAATAAATGCAAGACATCAATTTAAAGGTCATTCAATGTGGAATACAGCTCACGCAGTTAGTAGAGCAGTACAAATGGGTTGGCGAGATCATATTTTGACTGCAGGTCATATACATGTTTCAGGTTATCAAGTCTTAAAAGACCCTAGCACTGGACTTATTTCTCACGCTTTACAGGTTGCAAGTTTTAAAAGAATGGATGAATATGCTTATAAAAACGGCATGGATGATAAAAATATTTTTAATTGCCCAGTTACAATAATTGACCCTCAATATGGCAAAGATGATAATAGGTTAATCACTACAATTTTTGACCCATACGAAGGTGCAGAATATTTAAAATGGAAAAGATCACGGAAATAAACACATTTGATAAAGACTACAACGCTTTTGATGTNATATTAAGGTGTAAAGAAATAGTTGATAATTTAGATATAACAAATATCATCATTGACAACCAATGTTATGAAGAAAAAGAAATGTTATTAGAGTTAATTGAAAAAATAAAAAGTTTAGAATTAGAAATAATTGAATACCCTTTTAAACCAGAGGCAGAAGCATAATGAGTACATATTACGAATCATATTGCAATACAACTACAGATTTGCAATTTATAGAGCCATATTTAAGTGAATATGACCATAAAAGAGTTTTAGCGAGTAATTTTACGACTACAGATACATCTAACCTGTATCAGCTTAATAATACAGGTCATATTACCCAACTTTATAAAGATGGAGTTGAAATGACTTCCGTAACTGATACGCCAAACGCTGATAATGAGTATAATTATTCATCAAGTACAGATTCAGTGCAATTTTTTTTAGCTTCATCTTCAGTTTCTGCATTAAATAATTCTGTATTTGAAGCATCAAGAGATTGGAGTGATTTAAAAACCGAAGCAGTAAAAAGGGCAAGTGATTTTATTCGATCTTATTTACCTTTTCCAATTTATAAAAATAAAGGTGTTGGAACTTCTGACGCAGTAGAAAACGAATACCCTGAAATAATAGTGCGTTGCACGGCTGTAATGGCCGTAGAATCGCTGATAAGACCCTATGATATAGATAAAGCCGATGCAATAAAAAAACAGGCTATAAACGAAGAAAATACTGGTTGGCTAGATATGTTAAGAAAAGGAGAAATTTCTCTTTATTCTAGCGAGTCAGAACAAAAGTACAAAGGTGTATTAAAAGAAGTTAGTATAAATGCAAATACAACTGGTGGAATAGTTGATGTAAAAGGAAAAGCAAGTACACAATGGGATGCTATTAAAATAATAATTTCTACAGGTGGTACAATTACGGCAGGATCAGAAAATACTAGCGTTAAATATTCTACATTTACAAGAAATGAAAAAGGCTTAAAATTAAATCAAGATACAGCAACCGAAATAATAGATTGTGGATGGCAATCAGCTGGTCATAATATGTGGATAAGATTTAGTCCAGGAGTTTATACAACAAATGATGAATGGGAATTAGAAGTGAGTGGCGTTTTAGATCAATCTTTTACACCTATTAAATCAATAAGGGCAACGAGATATTAATGCCGATTACTTTTACAAATACAATTTTTGATAAAATTATAACTACATTAACAACTGTAATTAATAACGAATTTAATATAATTATAAATTATGACGAACATAAAGGAAATCAATCTTTTTTAATTACTCCAGAATCGGACACTTTAGTTAGTAATTTATCTAATGGAATACAAAGAGAATATGAAATTAATATTAGTTATCAAGTCAAACAAGGTGGGCAATACACAAAAAACAATATTAAACAAGTTAGTAATATTATGGAAAGATTAAAGAGATTAATTAATAATAATTTGTCCTATGATAATGGATCAACTTGGTTTGATGCAAATATAAATAGTATTGAATATGAAAGAGATGAAGATGATCCTACATTATTAAGAGGTATCGCAATTTTTAACTGCAATAACATAGAGGTGTTATGATGAAATTAAAAGCAAAAGAAAATAAATTACATAGAATAAATCCAAATACTATTTTGTGTAGTCAAAAAGATTTTCACGATTTAAAAGATGGTAAAGTCGTGGAATTAGCAGACAAGTCTGCAAAACAACTACTAAATATGGGAGTTGTTGAACAAATAAAAAAACAAACAAAAAAGGAGTCTAAATAATGGCTGATACAAGAGTACTCCCTGTAAGTAGTATAAAGTATGGCTTGAAAGCTGAAACNAGTTTTGGCGTTGGTTTAGATAGTGATGGTAATGATGGTACTGCATATCTAACTCAACCTGTTGTACAAGCAGAAAAACCAACTTTTAATGTTACTAGGGAATCGAGATTATTAAGTGGAAGAGGTACTGTTAAAAACGCTGCAGATACAGTAATAAATTTAAGAGGTGGGACCATTACAATGCCTTTTGATATGTTAGCTACACCAAGAACATTAGCTCAACACGCATTATTGGTAGGGCAAGAAAGTGGTACATCTGGAACAACTATACATGAAATGGAAATAGATGGATCAAGTAATGCTAATTCAATAGGAGGTTCTATTACAAGTGGAATACCCCATAGTTGTAATTTAGCATATTATCCAGCTGCAGGCGAAGGTATTAAAGTTGCTGGAGTTGTTTGTTCTGATTTAACAATTACTGGGGATATTGCAGCTAATAACGGATTAGTTAGTATTTCTGGAAATTACTTTTCAGGATTTAGCAACCCAGTTTCTACTTCTACAGCTTTAGAGCAAACATTTGATGGAACTTGGGTAAACGCAGAAACAACCTATTTTAATGTAATGGATGCAGATGTAAGAACTTTAGATGTAGAAGGTAACGACGATCAGGCATTTATTATGAAATCATTTACTTTTAATATCTCTAATGGAATTAATCGTTTTGGTTTTGATACAAACGGAAATGCAGAAGGATACGCTTTTCCAGAATATGTTGTAACAGGAAGCTTAGTGATTAAATATGACGATGAATTTGATTATGGTGCAGCTAATAATGTTATCCAAGATTTTCTTGATGGCGATACATTAAGCTTAGCAATTAAAATTGGAGATGGCACTGTAAGTTCTGAAGGTGAAATGAATATTCTTGCTGAAATACAATACACTGGCGATCCAGGTCAAGACTTATCAGAAAGTGGAGTGTTTCATACGCTAGAATTTGAGTGTGTCCAAAATGGAAGTACAGAAGCTTTTAAAATAAGCACATTTAAAAATGAAGCTGTAACAAGCTGGTAAATAAAAAAGGGAGGTTAAATGGTTGTACATACCAAACACGGTGAATTTGAATGCAAAGACATCACGAGAAAAAAACGCAGAGAGCTTTATAAAAAGGTAAAAGGTGTTTTTCAAGATTTAGAACCTGAAAAAGTTCACGATCTAGCTGATGAATTTGCTTTATTAGCATTTGGTTCTGAAGAAGCAGTCGAAAAAGCTTTAGGAGGTTTGTCTGCTTTAGAAGAAGATGAAGTGTTAATGGAAATAATAAATTCATATATGGGATTTGAAAACCCTTCTGGACTTGGGGATTGAGCTTTGCGATCTGGTGTCATGCGCTTGGATGCAATACTAGATTTAATAACCTCCCATACATTGCTCAATCCCCTTTAAATGGGAAAAAGAAAGAATTTAAAACGGAAAAAGATATTTATAATGAAATAAAATTAATAGTAAAACAACCCTCAACAAATAAATATGGTTTAGGGCAAACTTTATACTATAATTTACCTTTTTTTTGTAATTATAATTTTTTGGTAAAAAGTTGGCATATTGATATGATAAATGACTACTACCTTGTAAAAGAATTTAATGTTCCTATAGGTAGTAATTTAGATAGCCTAAATGCTTGGAAAACAGACTGTTTTATTTTAATTAAAAACGAATTAACCAAAGTAGAAAACTACCAGAGGAAACAACAAAATGGCTAAAAATGTTGTATTAAAAATAACTCAAAAAGGAGCAAAGAAAACTTTAAGGTCACTATCAAAAGTAAGTAGTGGCCTAGCGAATATAGGAAAAAAAGCTGCATTAGTTTCAGGTGGTTTAGGTGTATTGTCTGTTAAATTGGCTGGAGATTTTCAAAAAAGCCTTTTAGAAGTCTCTACATTAATGGATAAAAAATCAGTTCCTTCTTTAGCTAAAATGTCAAAAGAGTTAAGAAGTGTTGCATCAACAAGTGGTCTAGCTCTTAGCTCGTTAAGTAAAGCAAAATATGATATTGTTTCTGCAGGCTTTTCTAATGCCGCAGATTCAGCAAAGGTATTAGAAGCGTCAGCAAAACTTGCTGTTGGGGGCGTAACAAGTGCAGCTGAAGCTGCAGACCTTTTAACAACTTCATTAAACGCTTTTGGATTAGAAGCGAGTCAATCAACAAAAGTTTCTGACACTTTATTCACTACTGTAAAGCTTGGAAAAACAACAATGGGCGAACTTGCTGGAAGTCTTGGCAGAGTCTTGCCTTTTGCAAAGTCTATGAATTTAAGCTTAGATGATGTTGGTGCTTCTATGGCAACTATGACTGCAGCTGGTATCAATACAGCAGAATCGGCAACAGCTTTAGTTGGAGCAATAAACGCATTATCAGCTCCTGGAGATTCTGCAGCAAAAGCTATGTCTGAAGCTGGTATTGGTGTAAAAAGATTTGATGATGGTACAGTTGATTTAATAAACACTATTGGTCAATTTAGAGGTTTAGACCCAGAAGAAATAAAAGCATTTATTCCTAATATTAGAGCTATTGCATCAATACAAACGATGGCGAATAATTTTGATACTCTAAAACAAAATGTAAGCGCATTTAATAAATCTGCGCAAGAGTCTGGAGCTACTGAAGATGCTTTTAATAAAATGTCTCAAGCCTTTAACACTCAATTCTCTATCTTAATTAATAATATGCAAAGCGTAGGAATTGAATTAGGTAATGTAATTATTGAAAAAATACAGCCCAAGATCGAACAAATAAATAAAATATTTAAAGGTTTGGGTGATATTGGATTTGATAATATTGCTAAATCAATAGCTGAAAACTTTGAAACTGTACTTACTGGATTGGCTAATATGTCAAGCCATGTTTTTAATATAATTAGAAACGAAGCATTTTTAATGAAAATTTCTATAATGGATGCTATTAATCCATTTAATGATTTAAGCGATACAATAGCAAAATTAGAAGAAAAAACAAAAGCTGCATTTACAGCAGATATCGCTAGAATAGGATTAGAGTTTAAAAGAGTAACTAATGAAATTGTAACTAATGCAGAAATTGCAAATTTAAAACAAGAACAACTTGCATTAAAAAGCCAAGAGTCTGGAGATGTTTTTGAACAATCTTATGTAGATGCGCTTAAACAATTAGAAAAATTTGATCCTACATTAAAAAATATTACAACATCAGTTGGAGATTTAAATTCATCATTAAAAGAGGTTAAAGTTCCAGAAAACTTAATAAGTACAGAAGGATATTCTGAACAATGGTCTGAATTTAGTATAAACTTTGCAGAAGGCTTAGGAATGGCATTTGCTAATGCAGGAGATAAAAACCAGGAATTTTGGTCAGCTTTAGGTGGAAAAATGCAAGAAAGTTTACAGACTACAAACTCATTTGCTCAAGCTACAAACGGAATATTTGAAGCACAATATAATTATAGAAAACAACTTTTGGACAACGAGCAAAATGACGCTATCAGACAAGCTCAAAAAATATTTAATAATAAGAAAGCTAAAATAATTGAAGAAAATACTGTAAATGGTCAATTAACGGCTGCAGGACAAGAACAATTAAGAAACTTAGAACAAACTCACAACGCTAGTATCCAAAATACAAAAGAAGAATTTCAGCAAAAAGATTTAGACCTTAGAAGAAAAATGAAACCTGCTAAAATAGCTCAAGCAATATCAGATACAGCTTTAGGTGTTGCAAAAGCATTAGGCTCAACAATACCACCTTTTAATTTTGCTTTAGCTGCATTAGTCGCTGCACAAGGAGCTTTACAAGTCAAAACAATACAAGCTCAAGAGTTTGCATCTGGGGGTATAGTTCAAGGTGTTGGCAATAAAGACACTGTTCCTGCTATGCTAACTCCTGGAGAAGTAATTTTAAATCAAGCTCAACAAGAAAATTTAGTTGGTGGTATGGGTGGAATTACTTTAAATATTAGTGCGCCTTTAGTAGATGAAACAATAGTAGACACTATAATTCCAGCTATCGAAAGAGCTCAGAAAATGAATCTTGCATAATGGCATTTACAACTGATATAAAAAAATCAAATATAAATGAAAACTGGCTCTTTGAATTAGAATATTATAATGGTGATACAGGAGGCGATGGTGGAGGTGGTTTTGGTCAAATATTTTTAAGCAACGGAACAACGCCTTTATTAGTAAACGGAGCAATAGATAATTCACAAACTGTTTTAATTCTTGACACTAATACTATGTTGCAAATTGGTGATTTTATTAAAATAGATAGTGAAATAATGGAAATAACTGCTGTAATTGTTTCAGAATCTTCGGCTGTTAGAATCGAAGTAAAAAGAGGAATGTTAGGAACAACAATTGCAACTCATAGTGATAACAGCACTATTTTTTGGAATAATTATTTAGGTTTAGCTTTTTCTGATTATGTTTATAATGAAAGATTATACAAGGGTGTTATATTAAATAAGCCTACAATCAGAGAAAGCATCAACCTCTTTAAATCAACTTCAAAGCGTTCTAATATTTCTATTAAAATTCCAGATTATATTCATAAAGGTTTACCGATTAGTCAGGAATTAAATAAAACGCATCAATATATAAATAGAACTTGCTCAATATATTCTGTAATAAATAATTCAGCTAGGGTCAAAATAGGTTCATTTAGAATTTCTGCAATAAGTACAGATGGAAAATCTATTAATATTTCTATGGCTACATTTCAACCCTGGGATGGTTTAAAAATTCCTAATGTAAAAACAACTACAACTGGTCGATATTTTCCTATCGTTTATGGAGATTTTACTGGAGCCACAAGCGATCATGATAATCCAGCATATATTGAAACGATGCCAAATACAGTATGGCCATTAGAAGTTGATAATTCTACTTTTTATTTTTATTGTCCTATTGCCTATGATTTAGGTTCTACTGCTACAAAATTAAGATATTATGAAGAGGGTTTTAATAAGTTTACACC
>FUFK010040701.1_pt1 | contig 41389 bp, 36 predicted proteins | sample 1021851 | NCBI WGS metagenome assembly FUFK01 (sample SAMEA51879418, study PRJEB19060) | metagenome
TGCTGTTCGGGCTGCACCTGGTGCTGGATGCCTGGCGTATTGGGGTGCCGGTGGGCCATCAGACGGCCTCGACGCTGCCCTGGTGGCCGCTGGCGGCGGCGTTGGTGCTCGTGGGCTGGCGGCGGTTTCCGCCGGCGGGCGTGGCGTTGTGGTGGGGCGCGGCGTTCGGCGCTTTGGCGGCCTGCGGCATTGTGCTGGTGCGTTGGCTGGCACTTGGCGTGGACCGCGTTCACGTGCCGGGCATTAACGCTATTCCGTTTGGCAATCTCTCGCTGGTGCTGGGTGTGCTGTCCCTGGTGTGGGCCTTGCGGCTTTCGCAAATGCCGTTGTTGTTCGGCGCGGCGGCGTTGGCCGGGTTGGTGGCCTCACTGCTTTCCGGGACCCGGGGCGGCTGGGTGACGCTGCCTGTGGTGGCCGTGGTTCTGTTCCTTTGTCAGGGGGCGGAGATTCGGCGCCTCTGGTCGGCGCGGCCACTGCCGGCACGGCTTCTGACGGTCGCCGGCGTGGCGTTGTTCGCCGCTTTCGCGGTATGGCAGGTGCTGCCGCGTGCCATGGCCCTGGTTGACGATCTGCGTGGCTATGTTGGCCAGGACGTGACTCACACCTCGGCAGGGTTGCGAATGGATATGTGGCACACCGCCTGGACGCTGTTTCTACAGAAGCCGCTGCTGGGCTGGGGGGAGGGCGCCATGATGCCGGAGCTCAGGCGCTTGATCGCCGCCGGCGAGCTCAATGAGCAGGCCCGCTACTTCGGCTTTCAGCTGCACAGCGATGTGCTGGATACGCTGGCACGCCGTGGTTTGCTGGGCCTGATCACGTTGCTATTGATGTACGCGGTACCGCTCGCCGGCTTTGTACGCCGCCTTAGATGCACGGATGTTGACGTGCGGACGTTTGCGTTGGCGGGCACGTTGGTGGTGCTGATGTTCGCGGGGTTCGGGCTGACGCAGAGCCAGTTCCGCGACGAGCGGAGTTTCGCGGCTTACCTGGTTTTGGTGGTGACTTGTTGGGTGTTGATGCGGCCCAAGCCGATCGACCCAGTAAAAAGTTGAGTCACTATGATCAGCCTATCAAGACCCCGTAATTCCTTGTTCTTAGAAGGTTTGAGCAACTTATACTGATTAAATCTGTATTTAGTTCACGTTTTTATTTTTGTAATATTGACAAATGTAAAATAACATAAGGTCAACGGTTCAGCTTTGCCGTGATGCCTATAGTTCTTGTCTTGCTTGTCCTTCTCTGAGGTTCTCGGCATGGATGTCGTTTTATTTGTTCATTTTCCGGCCGTTCTGGCCAGTGTTTGCCTTGCCATACGCTATTTGTTCCCCGTTGCCCGTCGTTACCGCTTCGTGGATATGCCCAATACGCGTAAGCGCCATCGGCGCCCGACGCCGCTGATCGGCGGTTTCGCGGTGCTGATCGGCCTGTTCGTGGCGCTGTCCGTGAGCGGTCTGCTCGCGGAGCCCCTCTGGCTGATTTTCTTCGCGGCGGCGTTGACGCTCACCGTGCTCGGCTCGGTGGACGACGTGCTGGATATCAGCCCGCGCCTGCGCTTCGTATTGCAGGGGCTGGTGGTGACGGCGGCGCTGTTCGGCGCCGATCTGGCGATCGAGCAGCTGGGGCTGCTGCTGGGCACCGAGACGCTCTACCTGGGCTTCGCGCTGGGGCTGGGCTTTACGGTGGTGTGCGCGTTGGCGTCGATCAACGCCTATAACATGATCGACGGTATCGACGGCCTGGCCGGCTCGGTCACGGCGGCCACCTTGCTGGGCGTGATGGTCTTGTCGCTGCTCAGCGGGGCGCCGGAGCTCGCTCTGGTGGCCGGCTCCCTGGCGCTGGCTCTGCTGGCGTTCCTGGCGTTTAACCTTGAAATGCCGTTTTTCCGGGGCCGCAAGATTTTTCTGGGCGACGGTGGCAGCACCTTCCTGGGCTTTCTGGTGCTGTGGCTGCTGGTGGTGGCTTCACAGAAGGACATCAGCTTCCGGCCGATCACCGCGGTGTGGCTGGTGGGCCTGCCGATCGTGGACATGCTCACCGTGTTCGCGCGCCGTGCTTTCGCCGGTAAGTCGCCGTTCAGCGCCGACCGCACCCACATCCATCATCTGTTGATGGAGAGCGGCATGTCCGCCCGCCAGACGCTGCTGGTGCTGCTCGGCTTCCACGCCAGCCTGGTGGCCTTCGGCGTGGCCGGCGAAATGCTGTACTGGCCCGACCTGATCATGACTCTCGGCGCCATTGGCGCCGGCGCGCTGTACGGCGCGGTCAACATCTCCCTCACCTCCCGGCAGCAGAAAGCCGCCGCCTCTCCTCAGCAGCAGTAACCCGCGCCCCGGGCCGGCCTTGGAGGGCCGGTCTGCGCCTCCGGCTGATCCCTTCCTTGTGTGAGTGGGCCATTGTGGGAGCGGGCCCAGCCCGCGAAAGGGCGGCCTACCGCCCGGCACCCATCACCTCAGCGAGAAAGCCCTCCCTCAGACCAATAGCTATTCGCTGACAACGATTGACGTTCTGGCCGACAGTTTAGTCGGGTAAGACCTGCCATGCTGGCCCATTCCACCGCCAAGCCAGGCGTTACAAAAATGTTCCCGGAGAATATTGAATAAGAAAAAGGTTTTGACTATGGTTAAAGCATCATCCGCCCCCGGCAGTAAGTCTTCTCTCAATGATCCAGAGAATGCCGAACCCGGGGGCAACTCTTTTCAGGGCGGCAGAAAATCCGATCTTCTCAGGCATGTCACCCCTACCGTTACCGCGGTTATGGTGGATGCTGGCTTCTTTTTGAAGCGCGCCCGTGCAATCTTCGGTTCACTTTCCCCCGAGCTGGCAGCGGAAAAAGTGCTCCATCTCGCTCTTGATCACCTGAACGATTCCAGCGGACGAAGAACTTCGAGGCTGTATAGAATCTTCGTCTATGATGCTCCGCCAGCGAGTTGGAAGGGGCACACACCGCTCAAAAAGGATTCTGTCGACTTCTCCAAGACTGAGATAGCGAAATGGAGAAACGAATTCCACGAAAAGCTACGCGGTCACCGCAAAGTGGCGCTCCGAATGGGGGAAATACCGACGAATCATGTCCATTGGCAGGTGAGACCCCGTGTTCTAAAGGAACTCACATCGGGGCGAAGAAAGTGGAACGACATTAACGACGAAGACTTTAATCTTGATCTGCGGCAGAAGGGCGTCGACATGCGCCTGGGACTCGACATTGCTTCTTTGGCATATAAGCAGCAGGTTAATCAGATTGTTTTGGTGTCCGGCGATGCCGATTTTGTGCCCGCGGCAAAACTTGCTCGTAGAGAAGGTATCGACTTCGTCCTGGACGCTATGTGGGCGACAATCCGTCCAGATCTTTTCGAACATATTGATGGCTTACGCTCCGTCTGTGCAAAACCAGCCAAGGGGCGTGCTTGAGCGCGACGTTCCGCGCCCTTGAGGCCGCCCGCGCTTCCGGCTGATCCCTCCCTTGTGGCACCGAGCCATTGTGGGGGCGGGCCCCGCCCGCGAAAGGGCGGCCTGCCGCGCGGCAAAGGTTGCCCCGCAGTCTTCTATTGACAGCCTACGTCAAAGACGTACGTGATCGCGAATATCCCAGCCCATTTGCTAAAAGCGATCCGCCAGGAGTTGGAGAATGGGTAAAACCAAAGATGATATTACGGGTGAAGAGCCTGGAGAAAAGTTACTTCATGCCGTGCGCGAAATGAAAGCAGGCTACGCCGCCAGGACCACCGAGGTCAGTACCAATGAAGTGGCGTCGGCTCGCCTGCGTACCGGGCTTTCCCAGGCACAGTTCGCTCGTGCTCTGAAGATTTCTCCGCGAACATTACAAGAATGGGAGCAGGGTCGGCGTAGACCTTCCGGAGCTGCGCAAGCTCTTATTCAAATCGCCTTTCGTCATCCGGAAGTGATTGTTGAGTCGCTGAGCGATTCTTAGGGCTGGTGCCTGCTACGTCTCCATGAGCGAGATACAATCTTGAATGGGTAGGAAGAGCTGGAGCCCGTTTTCTTCGATCCTGATGAATTCGTATTTCTCGTAGAACGCGGCGGCCTGCTGATCCTTGGCATCCACCACCAACCCCCCAATGGCGGTGAAGGTACGGGAGATGGTCGCCGCGTCGTCGATGGCGGAGAGTAACGCCAGCTCACCGAACCCCTGGCCCTGAACACTCCGGTGCGTGGCTAGCCGCGCCATTTTCAGAAAGGGAACCGGGTGCGGGTAATCCGTCTCGCAGGGCGCGGTCGAGTAGAAAGCCAGAATGCGTTTCGGCTGATCGGTATCGACCAACACCGTTGTGCGCACCAGGTGCCGCTCGTCCTGCCGGCGTGCGGTCTTCTGAATAAAGGTGTTGAGTGCCGCGACCCCGCAATCGAAGCCGGCTCGGTCGTGTCGCTTGCTAAGTGGCTGCTTTCGGATCCGAGTCATGCACCACGTCCTTGTAGTGTTGTGCGGCCCGCTTCAGGCGGGGCAGTTCGCGAGCCGGCTGGTCCAGGGCCGTCATCATGTTCTCGAAGGCTTCGCGGCTTGCACTGATCCGTGTGGCTCGCTCGGTGACCTCGGCGGCGCGCTCCAGTGCGGCGTCCAGCAGGAACTGCGAGACCGTGGAGCCTTGCAGCTCCGCCGCTTCCGCAATCCGTTGGTGGATCTCGGGCTTGGCCCGTGCCACCAGCCGCTTCTCTTTTTCATGGTTTGTCGCTGCTGTCGTCATGCGACACCTCTTCGTTTGAATATGGTGCCAATATGGCACCGCCTTGGGTGAAAATCAATCTCGCCCTGGACTCGGGCCTGCAATTTGTTACACTTCGAAGTGTAACAAGGAGAATTCCCATGGAAGCCACTACCAAAGACCTCCGCCTGCACACCCGCACGCTGATCGCGGCCACCGACCGTGGGGAAGAGGTCATCATCACCTACCGGGGGAAGCCCCGTGCCCGCCTAATGCCCCTGGTCGGCGCTAATGAAGTGCGTGAGAGTGACCCGGTTCCTTACGGGGATACATCCGGAGAGGCGGCATCGAATCCTCTGTTCGGGCTTTGGCGTGATCAGGACGAGTCGGTTGATGATTATGTGCGCCGACTCCGCCAGCCCCGGGAGTTTTGATCATGCTGGTGGATACGGATGTCCTGATCTGGAACTTGCGTGGCGATCCGGCGGCGGCCGAAGCGCTGGATAGTGCGCCGGGCTTCTGGCTGTCTGCGGTGACCTACATGGAGCTTCTGCAGGGGCTGAGAGACACCCGCGAGCTGCGGCTGCTGCGTCAGGCTTTGCGGTATTGGGATGCCCGGGTTCTGCATGTCAATGAAGAGATCTCCGCCCGTGCCATGTTCCTGGTGGAGGAGTACGCGCTCAGCCACAACATGCGGATGGCGGATGCCTTGATCGCCGCCGGCGCCCAGTACACCGGCTTACCCCTCTTTACCGCCAACGACCGTCATTACCGCCATATAGACGGCCTGGACCTGCGAATCTTCCGCCCGTCCTAGCCGCCGCGAACGGTGGTAATTGAATGTCCAGACATGCTTCCGGTAAGCTAGAAACCGTTGAAATGAGTGGGTTGAGAGAAATGCATCAGCGCAATGATTACCATATTCCGGAACAGCTGCCGTTTTTGACGGCGGTATGTTGGGATTTGGCTGATGTGCACGCTCTGACCATTGACGAGATGCTTAACCGCTACGAGCGCGGCTGGGACTATCGCGGTACTTTGGCCGATCTGGAAGGCCAGGAAAAAGTGTTCGTGCGTGAGTTGGCTATCGCCAAGGGCTCCTGGCTCCAAGTTGATGTTTAAGTACGAGCATCACAACAAGATCCACCGTATTCTCAACTCGCTGGATACCGTTTTATTTCGCGATATCGGTGCCCACTTTGGTGGTGGTACCTGGATTTCCCTGCTCCATGGCGAATATCGTTGGAGCAAGGACGTCGATTTTCTTTGTCCGATCGGGGCGGGTTACAAGCGACTACGCGAAGTAATCGCGGCTTGCGATCCCGCCGTTTTGTTTTCCCAAACTTCCTCTTTCACTTTTCCCAGATCGCTGACCGCCAATCAGTATGGCGTTCGTTTCTTGGTAATAGTTGATGATACGCCTATCAAATTTGAAATCGTGGCGGAGGCCAGGATCGCGTTAGCGGCACCTGAATACCCCACGTGGTTGGACGTTCCCTGCTTGGCTAAAGTGGATCGCCAAGCCGAGAAGCTGCTTGCCAACGCGGATCGTTGGGCCGATCCAAGCATCGAGTCACGGGACCTGATCGATCTTGCAGTGTTGAGGCTGCATGAAGGTAAGTCAGACGAAGCCATGTGCAAGGCTGAAGCGGCTTATCCCGTGAGGGAGCCGCTTCGGAAGGCGCTGGTGAAATTTCAGGGGTCCGAAGAGTATCGCGACAAGTGCTTTTCCGCGCTTCAGATAGCAGACCGTGCCATGGTCATTGATGGTGTTGATTTGCTGGCGGCTGATTGTGGTTTGGAGGGGACTCGTCGATCCCACTATGAGTTCCGTCGGGAGTTTTAGCGGCTTGCCGGGAGCTTCGCTCCCTTTCGCGGGCGGGGCCCGCTCCCACAAAGGCTGCCCCCACAAAGCTCGTTCCCACACAGGGGTTACGCGGCGGTACCCAGCATCCGACGAATCAGAATACTGACCTGCTCGAGCGCCTGTTCGGGCGTCATCTGGCCCTTGGGGTTATACCAGTAGGCCATGCGGTCGCACTGGCTGAGCAGCGCCAGGGTGACCACCTTGGGGCTCACCGGGGCGTCGTCGGCGACGTAGTCGCGCACCAGGTCCTGGACGGTGTGGCGGTAGCCGGCCATGCGGCCGCTGAAGTGCCGGGCGGTGTCCTCGGGGAGGAACATGCGCGCGAATTGCGGATCGATCAGGCGGTCGTTGGCGCGGGCGATCAGCCGGTGGCGCATTTTGTAGCCGGCGTGCCGGCGCACGATTTCGAACAGCCGCTCTTCCCGGGGCACGTCTTCGATGCCGTCCAGGATGTAGCTGAAGAAGTCGGTCATGCCCAGCTCGATGGCTTCGACCAGCAGTTGCTCCTTGGAGGCGTAGTAGTTGTAGAGGGTGGGGGCCTTGAGGCCCACCCAGCCGGCCAGGGTGCGCATGTTGAGGTTTTCGTAGCCGCGTTCCGCGAACAGGGCGATGGCGGCCACCAGGATGCGGCTTTGCATGGTGCCGCCGCCGGTACGCTCGCTGACTTCCCGCAGGTCTTTCTCGATGTTCTCGCCGAGGTAGCGCGGTGTGGTCTGGTCGGCCGGCAGGCGCGCGCCGTTGCGGGTGCGCCGTGTTTTCGGTTCGGTCATAGGTTCTGTACTTCCCGCCACATGATCTTGCCGCTGCCGTTCTTGGGCAGGGCGTCCACGAAGTCGACGATTTTAGGCACTTTATACGCGGCCATGTTTTCGCGGCACCATTCTACCAGGGTCTCCGCGTCCAGGCCCGGGTGGTCGGCGCGGCGCACCACCACCGCGCGTACGGTTTCACCCCGGTAGGCGTCCTGGCTGCCGACCACGCAGGCTTCCTGGATGCCCGGGTGGCGGAACAGCAGGTTCTCCACTTCAGCGGGCCACACCTTGAAGCCGGAGGCGTTGATCATGCGTTTGATGCGGTCGGTGATATGGAAGTAGCCCTCGCCGTCGCGCCGCCCCAGATCCCCGGTGAGGAAGTACTTACGGCCGCCGATATAGACGAAACTCTTGGCGGTGGCGGCGTCGTTGTTCCAATAGCCCTGGAACACCTGTGGGCCGTGGATGGCGATTTCGCCGGGCTGGTTGTCGGCGCACTCTTCGCGGGTGTCCGGGTCCAGGACTTTCACGTCGGTGCTCATGAACGGAATGCCCAGGCACTGCAGCTTGGGGCGGTGGCAGGGGTTCATGTGGGTGGGGCCGGAGGTTTCGGTGAGGCCGTAGCCTTCCACGAAGTTCAGCCCGTAGGTGTCCCTGAGCCGTTCGGCCACGGCTTCCGGCATGGCCGCNCCGCCGCCGCCGATGAACGCCAGCCGCGACAGGTCGTAGCGTTCCAGGTCCGGTGAGGCGAGCAGGTCCACCACCATGGTGGGGATGCACAGCCAGTGGCTGATGCCTTCTTTTTCGATCAGATGGCTGGCCAGGTCGCGCTGCCAGCGCGGCAGGATCACCAGGGTGCCGCCGCCGAAGATCGTGCCGTGCATCACGCACACCAGACCGGTGATGTGGAACAGCGGCAGCACCGCCAGCATCACGCTCTCCGGGTCGCCGTTGATCCAGTGCCAGCTGGCCACCGCGTTGTGCATGATCGAGCCGTGGTGGTGCACGCAGCCCTTGGGCGCGCCGGTGGTGCCGCTGGTGTAGGGAAGCAGGCAGGGCTTATCCGGGTCGCCGATCAACACCGGCGGCGGCAGGGTGGTGGCCAGCGCCTCCAGCCAGGGCGTGACCGGCGTGCGGCCGTCCACCGGCAGGTCGCAGGTGTTGAGCCAGCTCCGCCACTCGTCCGGCACCGGCAGCTCCTGGCTGGCGCTCGGGTCGAAGGCGTCGGCGTAGCGGGTCACCAGCAGCCGCTGCAGTTGCTCGTCGCGGGGCAGCTCGTTGTTGGCGCCGGTGAGCTCGCGGGCCAGTTCCGCGGAACAGATCGCCGCCTTGGCGCCGGCGTTGCGGATGTAGTGGCCCAGCTCGGAGGCTTTGTTCATCGGGTTGATCGGCACCACCACCGCATTGGCGCGCATGATCGCGTAGTGGGCGATCACCAGCTGCGGGCAGTTCTGCATCATCACCAGTACCCGGTCGCCGGGGCGCACGCCGGCGCCGCTGAGCCAGGCCGCCAGGGTCTCGCACTGGCACAGCAGCTCGCGGTAGCTGAGCGCGCGGTCGAAGAAGCGGATCGCGGTTTTTTCCGGGTAGCGCCGGGCGCTGGTGACCAGGTTGTCCCACAGGGTGGTGCGCGGCGGCCGCAGGCTCTTGGACAGCCGCGGCGGCCAGTGATCGTGAAAGGCGTCAGGGGTATGGGTGGTCATGATTGGGGCTCCGCTGCCGGGGTGGGGGGACGGACACGGCGGCGCAGGGCGTCGAACTCGCCCATGATGCCGCGCCGGAAAGCGAGTACGCAGATCACGAACACGATGCCCATGATCATCATTACCGACTCGCCCAGGGTGGCGAACCAGCCGATGCCGGTGATGCCGGCGAGCAGCGCGCCCAGCTCGCCGATCTTGTTCTCCAGGGTGACCAGCACCACGGCGCCCACCACCGGGCCGGACAGGGTGCCCAGGCCGCCCACCAGGGTCATCAGCAGGGCGTGGCCGGAGGTCATCCAGTGCACGTCGGAGAGCGTCACGAAGCCCAGGCCGATGGCCTTGAGCGCGCCCGCCAGGCCGGTGAGCGCGGCGGACAGGGTGAACACCAGCAGCTTGTAGCGGTCCGGGTGGTAACCCAGCGATACCGCGCGCGGTTCGTTGTCCTTGATCGCGGTGAGCGCCTGGCCGAACGGCGAGCGCACCACCCGGGCAATGAACAGGAACGCCGCCACGCCGATGGTCAGGGTGGTGTAGTACATGACGCGGTCGTTGTGCAGGTCGATAAAGCCGAACAGCAGGCCCCGGTCGATGCCCTGCAGGCCGTCCTCGCCGCCGGTCTGCGGAATCTGCACGCACAGGAAATAGACCAGCTGCGCCAGCGCCAGGGTGATCATGGTGAAGTAGATGCCGGAGCGGCGGATCGACACATAGCCCATCACCAGCCCCATCAGCGCGCCCACCGACAGGCCGGCGAGCAGCGCCAGTTCCGGCGACAGCGCCCACGCCTTGATGCCGTAGCCGGCCACATAGCCGCCGACGCCGAGGAAAGCGGCGTGGCCCAGGGACGCCAGGCCGGTGTAGCCGAGCAGCAGATGGAAGGCGCAGGCGAACAGCGCGTAGCAGAGAATCTTGGTGCCGAGCACCGGGTACAGCCCCATCCAGGGGGCGGCCACCAGGGCCAGCAGCAGGAAGCCGTAGCACATCAGGCGGGTCATTCCACACCTCCAAACAGGCCGTTGGGCCGCACCAGCAGCACCAGCACCATGACCAGGAACATCACCATGGAAGAGGCTTCCGGGTAGTACACCTTGGTGAGCGCTTCCACCAGGCCCAGGCCGATGCCGGTGACCACGGTGCCGGCGATGGAGCCCATGCCGCCGATCACCACCACCGCGAACACGATCACGATCATGGTCTGGCCGGTGAGCGCGGACACCTGCATGATCGGCGCGGCTAGCACCCCGGCGAACGCCGCCAGGGCGACGCCGAAGCCGAAGGTCAGGCTGACCAGCACCGGCACGTTGATGCCGAAGGCTTCCACCAGCTTGGGGTTCTCGGTGGCGGCGCGCAGGTAGGCGCCCAGGCGGGTGCGCTCGATGGTGTACCAGGTGGCGGCGCACACCAGCAGCGAGGCGACGATCACCCACAGCCGGTAGTTGGGGATCATCAGAAAGCCCAGGTCGGTGACGCCGGAGATCGGCGCCGGGCCGTAGGGCTTGCCGGACACGCCGTAAACCGAGCGCACCGCGCCTTCGATGATCAGGGTCAGGCCCAGGGTCAGCAGCAGGCCGTAGAGATAGTCGAGCTTGTAGATGCGCTTGAGAAACAAACGCTCCAGCACGATGCCGAACACGCCCACCACCAGCGGCGCCAGGAACAGCATCACCCAGTAGTTGAGCTCGAAGTAATAGAGGCCGGCCCAGCTGAGCAGGGCGCCCAGCATGAACATGGCGCCGTGGGTGAAGTTGATCACGTGCAGCATGCCGAAGATGACCGCCAGCCCCAGGCTCAGGACCGCGTAGAAGCAGCCGTTCACCAGGCCGATCATCAGTTGCGCCATGAGTGCCTGCACCGGCACACCGAATATATCCATAGCCTTACCTTTATTGTTTTCAGACGCTGAGCATGCGCGCCACTTCGTCGGCGTTGTCGTCCAGTTGGTCCGGGGTCAGGGTGTCGATGATGCGGCCGCTCTCCATGAACAGCAGCCGGTCGGACAGCGCCGCCGAAAAATGAAAATTCTGCTCCACCAGCAGGATGGTGTAGCCGCGCCGGCGCAGCTCCTGGATCGCCTGGCCGAGGGTGTCGACGATCACCGGCGCCAGCCCTTCGGAGATTTCATCCAGCAACAGCAGCCGCGCGCCGGTGCGCAGAATGCGCGCCAGGGCGAGCATCTGCTGTTCGCCGCCGGACAGCGCCATGCCCGGGCTGTGCTTGCGCTCCTCCAGGTTGGGGAACAGCCGGTAGACCTCATCCAGCGAGAGCCCCGCCTCGGTGCCCTTGAACAGCGGCGGCAGCAGCAGGTTCTCCTCGCAGCTGAGGCTGGCGAAGATCCCCCTCTCTTCCGGGCAGTAGCCGACGCCGAGTCGGGCGATGCGGTGCGTGCTCAGGCCGATCACTTCCTCGTCAAACACCCGTATTGAACCGCTGCGCCGGCCGGTGAGACCGAGCAGGGCTCTCAGCGTGGTGGTGCGCCCGGCGCCGTTACGGCCCAGCAGGGTGACCACCTCGCCGTGCTGAACGTGGAAGTTCACGCCCTGCAGCACGTGGGATTCGCCGTACCAGGCGTGCAGATCGCGCACCGTCAGGGCCGCTGTTTGCGTTGCGGTGTTCATGCCACGCTCTCCTTGCCGTGCCCCGGGGCGGTGCCCATGTAGGCCTCCATCACCCGGGGGTTGGTGGACACGTCCTGGTAGCTGCCGCTGGCGATCAGCCGGCCGCGCTGCAGCACCGACAGGGTGTCGGCGATGGACGCCACCACTTTCATGTTGTGCTCCACCATCAGCACGGTGCGGCCGACGGCCGCCTGCTGGATCAGCGCGGTGACCCGGTCCACGTCCTCGTAGCCCATGCCCTGGGTGGGTTCGTCCAGCAGCATCAGCACCGGATCCATGGCCAGGGTGGTGGCCAGTTCCAGGGCCCGCTTGTGGCCGTAGGGCAGGCTGCCGGCGGCGTGCGAGGCGACGCCGGTGAGCCCCACCGAATCCAGCAATTCCATGGCGCGGTCGTTGAGCCGGTTGAGCACCCGGTCGCTCTTCCAGAAGTGAAACGACATGCCCAGCTCGCGCTGCAGTGCCAGCCGCACGTTGTCGAGCACGCTCAGGCTGGCGAACACCGCGGAGATCTGAAACGAGCGCACCATGCCGCGACGCGCCACCTCGCGGGGCGGCAGCGCGGACACCGAGCGCCCGTTGAAGTGGATCTCGCCGGCGCTGGGCTCGGTGAAGCGGGTGAGCAGGTTGAACAGCGTGGTCTTGCCGGCCCCGTTGGGGCCGATCAGGGCGTGGATGTGCCCCTTTTTCACGGACAGATCCACGTTGTCGACGGCGGTGAAGCCCTTGAAGCGTTTACTCAACCGCCGGGTGCCCAGTACCTCGTCCGTCATGTCTGTCCCCTCCCTTAGCTGTTCTTTTAGCTATTAACCAGAGGGCAGCGTGACTCGGAGAGCGGCTGGTAGGCTTTTTCCGCCGGCACGGTTTCGCGCAGCTTGTAGTAGTCCCACTCGCCGTCGGACTCTTTCGGGCTTTTCACTTCGTAGAGATAGACGTCGTGAACCATCTGGCCGTCCGGGCGGATGCGGCCGTTCTTGGCGAACAGGTCGTTGATCTCCTGCTCGTGCAGGTAGGCCAGTACCGCGTCGGCGTCGTCGGTGCCCAGCTCCTGGGCGGCGCTCAGGTAGTTGGTGACCGCCGAGTAGGTGGCGGCGTTGAGCATGTTGGGTATCTTGCCGGTCTTTTCCTTGAAGCGTTTGCTCCACTCGCGTGCCGCGTCGTCCTGGTCCCAGTAGAACCCTTCCACCAGCAGCATGCCCTGGGTGACTTCCAGGCCCAGTGCGTGCACGTCGGTCATGCTGGCGGCCAGGCCGACGATTTTCTGCGACTGGTTGATGCCGAACTCGTTGGCCACGCGCACCGCGTTGTGCAGGTCGCCGCCGGCGTTGGCGATGCCGATCACATCGGCGCCGGAGCTCTGCGCCTGCAGCATGAAGGAGGCGAAGTCGGAGGCGCCCATGGGGTGGTGCAGGGAGCCGAGCACTTCACCGCCGGCGTTTTCCACCGCCTTGGTGGCGTCGTATTCGATGGATTTGCCGAGCGCGTAGTCCACCGTCACGAAGTACCAGCTGTCGTGGCCCTGTTCGGTGATGGTGCGGCCCAGGCTGTTGGCCAGGGAGTAGGTGTCCCAGGCGTAGAGGATGGTGTTGGGCGAGCACTGCTCGTTGTTGATGGTGGTGGAGCCGGCGCCAGTGACCATCAGCACGCGGTCCTTGTCGCGGGTCACTTCGGACACCGCCAGGGCCACCGCGGAGTTGATCACGTCGGTGATCATGTCCACGCCTTCGGTGTCGTACCACTCGCGGGCGCGGCTGGCGGCCACGTCCGTTTTGTTCTGGTGGTCGGCGGTGACCACTTCCACCTTGAAGCCGGGTTTCTGCTCGGCGACGAAGTCGTCCACCGCCATGCGCGCGGCGGTGACGGCGCCTTCGCCGCTCAGGTCGGAGAAGATGCCGGACATGTCCGCCAGCACGCCGATTTTCACGGTGTCGCCGGAGATGCCCTTGGCGCTGTCGTTCGCGCCGGCCACGGCGCTGGCGAGCAGGGCGATGGCGAATAGGCTGTTTGTTATTGGCTTATTCATGATGCGTCCTCGTTTTGTTGTTGTGGTTCTGATCGTTGGGTTCAGCCGGTGACGCGGCGCGCCCAGCGGCTGATTTCATTGAGGGTTTCGGTGGTTTCCGGCAGGAACGGGAACAGGGTGTAGACGTGCACCGAGTCCTTCACCGGCACCATGGTCACGTCCACGTCCGCTTCCCGGGCGCGTTCCAGCAGGCGGCTGCTGTCGCTGTACAGGGACTCGCCCTCCACGGCGGACAGGAACAGCGGCGGCAGGCCCTTGAGATCGCCGAACAGCGGTGACACCAGCGGGTCGCGGGGCTCGTGCTCCTGGAAGTAGGACGCCGCCATGAACGCCAGGGTGTCGCGGTTGGCCGCCGGGTCCTGGCCGGCGAANTCCTTGATGCTGGCGCCGGACAGGGTGAGATCGGCGAACGGGCAGATGGCGATGATGCCGGCGGGNTGTTGGTCGCCGGCCATCTTCAGGGTGAGCGCCAGGGCCAGNGCCAGNCCGGCGCCGGAGGACTCGCCGCTNAGCAGAATCCGCGACGGGGCCACGCCGCTGTTGACCAGCCCNCGGTAGGCGTCCACCGCGTCGTCNAGCGCCGCCGGGTAGGGGTTTTCCGGGGCCAGCCGGTAGTCCACGGTGACGCAGTCNCCGNNCACCGCCTTGGCCANCCGGCCGGCGTANTCCACCGANCCCTTGGCGGAGCCGAGCATGTANCCGCCGCCGTGGAANTGCAGCACGGTGGTGCGGTNGTCGGCGGCGGTGGCGCNGGCGGCGCGCACGCGCAGCGCTTCCACGCCGCCCAGCTCGGCGTTCTCCACGGNCAGGTCGTCCGGCGCCGGGAAGTGGGTGGTNAGGAAGCGGTCGTAGCCTTCNCGCATGCCGTCGTGGCCGCGCGCCACGTCCTCGGCGGTGAACGCGGACTTCCACATATCGAAGGCGCGCTGGCTNTCNGGGCGCTCCATCTTCTTGTCTTCGCGGGTGGCGGACAGGCCCTGCACTTCACCGGCNGGNCGCTTCACCTCTTCCAGCACGTTGTAATCCCANACNAACGCCCAGGTGGCCTCGGTCATCGGGTCGATGTGCTGCATGCCTTTCCAGCGGCCGTTGCGCGCCTTGATGCGCTCCGGCTNGGACTCGTGCACCAGCTTGACCATGGCGCGGGCGCCGGACTGAACCCGGGTGGTGCGCGGGCGGCGGCGCTGCTCGTACTCTTCCAGCGCGGTTTCCAGATTGTCCTCGCCGTAGTGCTCCAGCATGGTGGCCAGCACCCAGGCGTCCTCGATGCCCTGGCAGGCGCCCTGGGCCAGGAACGGCACCATCGGGTGGGCGGCGTCGCCCATCAGCGTCACGCGGCGGTCGGTCCAGCGGTCGATGGGGTCGCGGTAGAACATGCCGGTCAAAAACGCGGTGTCGATCTGATCCATCATCGCCTGGGCGCGCGGCTCCAGGTCGGCGAAGGAGGCGCGCAGCTCGTCGATGTCGCCGCTCTCGGTCCAGGACTCGCGGTGCACCTCGCCGGAGGGCACCGAGGCGAGAATGCTGTAGAGCTTCTTGGGGCGGATCCAGTAGGTGATCAGGGTGCGGCCGGGGCCGAACCAGTAGTTGCCGCGCTCATCCAGGTCGATGCCTTCCAGCTTCTCGGCGGGAATCAGCGCCCGCCACATNAGGATGTTGGAGAAGTGCACGTCGTCCTCGCCGAACANCTGCTTGCGGATCACCGANTGGATGCCGTCGGCGGCGATCAGCACATGGCCGTGCAGGTCGTCGCCGTCTTCCACNTGCACGGTGACGCCCTTGTCNTCCTGGNTGAAGCCGGTGCAGTGCACCCCGAGCCGCACCGACTCGGAGGGCAGGGCGTCGGCGAGAATCTCGATCAGGTCGGCGCGGTGGATGTTGTACAGCGGCGCGCCCCAGCGCNGNGCGCCTTCCTCGCCCAGCGGCGACACGTACAGCAGCTTGCCGTTGCGGATATCACGCATGTCGAACGACTTCGGGATTACCGACTTGGCCGCCACGGCCTGCTCCAGNCCGAGCTCGCGCAGCACCACCGAGCCGTTGCTGGCGATCTGGATGCCGGCGCCGATCTCGGAAAGCTGCGGGGCCTGCTCAATGATGGTCGCGTCGATGCCCTTGTGGCGNAGCGCGATGGCGGCGGTCAGGCCGGCGATGCCGGCGCCCACGATCAAAACGTGCATGGTTGCTCTCCCTTGTTATTCTGTTTTGTGCATTACGAACGAATGTTCGTACGCAGTAGGGGGCAGTGTTCCCCAACCGTGAAAGCTCTGTCAACACTTTTGCTTGGTGGGCGGTTTTGGTGGGAGCGGGCCCCGCCCGCGAAAGGGAGCGAAGCTCCCGGCAATCTCCTACATTCACAATCGCCCCTGACCGACAGACCGGGCTACGGGGCCTTGCCATAGTCAGGCTTTGGTACCCGGATAATAAATTGTTGTCATTTGACAACAGAAGGCTTCTATGGGACGCTTCCAAGGACATGCAATGGCACGGAAAAAACACCCGAAAGCAATTGTGGAGCAGGCGGTTCAGTACGCCGAAAAGCACGGTTGGCAGGTGAAGGGCTCAGGGAAAAGCGCCCATGCCTGGGGCATTCTGCAATGCCCGAACAACGACCCGGCTTGTCGATGTGGGCGTTTCTGCCGCAACAGCATTTGGTCGACACCTCGAAATGAAGAGGGGCACGCCAAAAGCATCAGGCGATGGGTCGATAACTGCGAATTCGGGCTGCGATACGTGGGAGATTTGGACGATGAATGAATACGTATTTCAGTTGTACTACCAGCTCCCGGAAAGCGAACCTGATCCGGAAGCCTGGCTTGATGCTCTGTTCGAATCGGGCTGTGATGATGCCCTCGTCGGGATTGGCGTCGCTGGCCATATGGCCCTGGATTTCACCCGGCAAGCCCAGTTCGCGCTGGCGGCTCTGCGCTCCGCGATTGACGACGTGCAGCGCGCCATTCCCACAGGGCGGCTGGTCTGTGTTGGGCCTGACCTGTTGAATCTTTCCGAGCTTTCAGCATTACTGTCCGAACGTCTCTCGAAAGTCAGTCGTCAGGCGATGAGGAAATACGCCACCGGCGATGTGCGTAGGATCAAAACCCGCTTTCCGCCAGCGCGGGTGTCCGGTTCAACACCGCTATGGCACCTTGATGAGGTTATCAGGTGGATGAAGCACAACGGCAAATTCGAACCCGAGGTCGCCGAACGCGCGGACGCACTTATCGAACTTTCGGCCGCTATCAGGACACTGAATGCTCTCGACGAGTATGCGGCCAGCCGTGCCGCTTATCCGGATCTGACTGAACAGGCGCTCGACCTGGCCCGGTCCTGAAGGTAGGAGCGGGCCCCGCCCGCGAAAGGCCGGCGAACGCCGGCCGGCCATCCCGCCAGCGATCTCCTACATCCGCAATCGCCTCTGACCGACAGACCAGGCAGTTCGACCTTGTCATAGTCAGCCTTCCCTCGGGACTCGAATACAGCTACTATTTATCATCAGGTGATATGGTTATATGTCAAAGGACCCAGGCCTGGCTGGCTTGCTTGATTTGCACGGCTCGATCATTGATCAGGAAGGAGGGTTTGATGTGGACCGGGTCCTGGTGGAGGTTAAGAAGCGATGAAAACGCTAGTGATCGGCATTATGACCCAGGAGAAGATTCGCGAACGGATGCTGTCTATTGCCCGGGGCGAGTACAAACCGAAACCGGGTGAGCCCAAGGTCTGGTTTACGTCCATGAAATCGCTGGCGGAGGTCCTGAGTGATGATAACCGTGCCTTGCTTCGCGTGATTACCGAGACGAAGCCGAAATCAATCTCAGCGCTGGCCGAAACCACCGGCCGCAAACCCGGGAATTTGTCCCGTACTTTGAAGACGATGTCCCGCTACGGCATCGTGGATTTGAAGCGAGACAAGAATACAGTCCGCCCGATCGCCAACGCGACGCGGTTCCGCATCGTCGCGGCCTGAGCACCGCGCCTACAATTGCGTCGCGATTAATGAGAAAATAGCCGGCTTTCGGGCGCGTGGCCCCAAATGACTGGCGAAAAGGCGTTTTTGTGAGCAGACAGTGTTGAGCGGAAAGCGGATTCTCAGTGTCTTCGGCACCCGCCCGGAGGCCATCAAAATGGCGCCAGTGGTGAAAGCTTTGGACGCCGACCCCCGCTTTGACAGCCGGGTGTGCGTGACCGCCCAGCACCGCGAGATGCTGGATCAGGTGCTGGCGCTGTTCGAGATCACGCCGGACCACGATCTGAACATCATGGCGCCGGGCCAGGACCTCTACGACATCACCACCCGCATTCTGCTCGGCCTGCGCGACGTGATCCGCGCCGAGCAGCCGGACATGATCCTGGTGCACGGCGACACCACCACCACGCTGGCGGCCTCGCTGGCCGCCTTCTACGAGAAAGTGCCGGTGGGCCACGTGGAGGCGGGCCTGCGCACCGGCAACCTGCTTTCCCCCTGGCCGGAAGAGGCCAACCGCAAGCTCACCGGGGTGCTCGCCGCCGCCCACTTCGCGCCCACCGCCAGCGCCCGCGACGCCCTGCTGGCCGAGGGCGTGGACCAGGCCCGCATTCTCACCACCGGCAACACCGTGATCGACGCGCTGCTGTGGGTGAAGGCGCGTCTGGACGGCGACGCCGCGTTGCGCGAAGAGCTGGCCGGGCGTTTCCCCTACGGCCTGGAACGGCCCATGGTGCTGATCACCGGCCACCGCCGGGAGAGCTTCGGCGGCGGGTTCGAGCGGATATGCCGGGCGGTGTCGCGGCTCGCCGGGGCGCACCCGGGCACCGATTTCGTCTATCCGGTGCACCTCAACCCCAACGTGCAGGAGCCGGTGAACCGGCTGCTCAGCGGCCGGCCCAACGTGCACCTGATCGAGCCCCAGGACTACCTGCCGTTCGTCTGGCTGATGAGCAACGCGACGCTGATCCTCACCGACTCCGGCGGCATCCAGGAAGAGGCGCCGTCGCTGGGCAAGCCGGTGCTGGTGATGCGCGACACCACCGAGCGCCCGGACGCGGTGGACGCCGGCACGGTCAAGCTGGTGGGCACCGGCGCCGACGCCATCCACGACGAAGCGCACCGCCTGCTCACCGACCGGGCCGCCTGGGACGCCATGAGCCGCGCCCACAACCCCTACGGCGATGGCCGGGCCTCCCAGCGTATCGCCGACTACTTGGCTGGCAATTAGTGTTGGATACTTTCAAAAAATGAAAGTATCCTACATTTTATGGAGACATTGACCCGGACTCTGATCGATCAAGGACTGACGGAGCAGGTGCTGACCGAGAAGCAGCTGGCACGCTTGCTTCGGGGTACCGATCAACGGCGCTATAACCTGGTGAACCGCGCATTGCACGCCCAGGAGCTGTGGCGGCTGCGCCGTGGGCGCTATTTGTTGTCCCCGATGGTGTCGGGCTACCGGCCGCACCCTTTCGTGATTGTTCAGTCTCTTCATCCGGGGGCCTATGTGTCGTTCGAGGCCGCGCTGTCGCATCACGGCTGGATTCCTGAATCAACGCCTTTGGTTCAGGCGGTCACGCCGGGGCGGCGCCGGGATTTGGTTACTGTCACCGGGGTTGGAGAGTTCCGTTTCTATCCGTTGGCGTTGAATCCTGGCGGTTTTTTGCGCGGTGTTGAACGCTCTGTCTTGTCCGGCCATCCGGCGCTGGTGGCCAGGCCGTTGCGCGCGTTGCTGGATTTGCTCTGCTTGCGTAAGGAAGAATGGCCGGGAGAAACCGCCCTTCTTCAGGGCCTGCGCATTGATGAGCAGGCCTGGAAGTCGGTGGACGTTTCAGAAATGGACGCATTGCGGGCGGTGTATAAACATCGCCGCATGCAGCGTTTGATCGACGCTCTACAAAAGGATTTGGCCGATGATTGATCTGTTGCGTCAGCGCCTGGAGCGCTACGCGTGCACGGATGCTCTTCAGGAGGAGCACGCCCTCAAGGAAATTCTTCAGGAAGTCGCGCTGTATGGCTTATGGCGGGCGAATTTCTATGAAGTGGCGGCGTTCCAGGGTGGCAGCAGTCTGCGAATACTGCATGGGTTGCCGCGCTTTTCGGAGGATCTGGATTTTATTCTTATCGAGCCCGACAAGGATTTCCAGTGGCAGCCGTATTGTGATGAGCTTCAAGAGGTTTTGCTTGAGTTTGGTGTCCGAGCGGAGCTTTCCGACCGGGGAAAGATGGACCGCGCCGTTCGGCAGGCGATGCTCAAGGACGACTCCATCGGTCGACAGCTGGACCTCTCTTTCATGCAAACCGATTCCGGAAGAAAGCTACGGGTTAAACTGGAAATCGATACCCGGCCCCCGGCAGGCAGTGGTTTTGAATCCCATTACCTGGATTTCCCTCTCGATTTCGAGGTGCGCAGCCAGGACCTGGCCAGTAACTTCGCGTTGAAAATCCACGCCCTGCTTTGCCGGGACTACCTGAAGGGGCGGGACTGGTTCGACTTCAATTGGTATATCAAGCAAGGTGTGGCGCCGAATTTGAGTCACCTGCAGGCCGCGCTGCGACAGGCCGGCCCATGGCAGGGGACGGATCCGGTGGTCGATGCGGCCTGGTTGGACGCGGCACTGACGGAAGCCGTGAACGCCATCAACTGGCGACAGGCGGCGGACGACGTCGCCCCTTTTCTGTCGGCAGCGGAACGTCATGGCCTTGCCCTATGGAAGGCGCCGTTTTTCTTGGATAAGGTTCGCAAACTCGGCGCTTTGCTTTCCACCCCCGCGACTAGGAATTAGTGCCTTATGAATGTTTTGGGGTTGCTGCCGGTGGTGGGGCAGCCGCGTTTCGCCAAGCGGATCACGATGATGCGGGAGCAGGGCGCCGAGGTGCGCTGCCTGGCGTTTGACCGGCCTTACCACAAGGGGCGGCCGCCCGACTGTGCGTTGGAAGTGCTGGGCCGTATTTCCCATGGCCGCTATTTGTTCCGGCTGCGTGTTTTCTCGCGGTCCATCGGCGTTATTCGCCGGCGGACTAAAGACGTGGATGTGGTCTATGCCTTCGGGCTGGACATGCTGCTGCTGGGGTGGCTGGCTTCGCTGTTTTTGAACAAACCGCTGGTATTGGAAATCGGTGATATCCGCGCTGTCCAGACGGCGGGCGGATTGAAGGGCCGCCTGTTTCGCGGGCTGGATAAATGGCTGGTGCGGCGCGCCGACCTGGTGGTGTTCACGGCCGAGGACTTTTGCCGCCGCTACTACCGGGACTGGCTGGGGCTGCACCTCAATCACCGGGTCATCGAGAATAAAATCGATTTTCCGGTTACGGCGACAGCGCCGAAGCCGCTGGCCGATGGCGATACGCTGGTGATCGGTTATTTCGGGGTGCTGCGTTGCGAATGGTCGGTGCGTGCCCTGGCCGCGCTGGCGGACGCCTACCCTGATCGGCTGCGCATAAAAGTAGCCGGCTTCAGCCTGCTACCGGCGGCGTTGCTGGAAGACTTGGACCGGCGCGCCAACGTCACGGTTCAGGGGCCGTACCGCTCGCCACGGGATCTGCCGGCGCTCTATGGTGACGTCGATATGATCTGGGCCAGCTACGCCCCGATCGCCGCCGATGACTGGAACCTGCGGTGGGCCCGTACCAACCGGTTCTATGAAGCCTGTGCCTTCGGTCGTCCGCTGGTCACGCGTCAGGGCAGTAACGACGGCAAGTGGGTGGCCGAGTATGATATCGGCTTGACGCTGGACGCGGTGGAGCCCGAGCAGGTGGTGACCCGCTTCAAGGAAGTCAGCCCGGTGGTTCTGCGCCGCTGGCAGGAAAATATGCACGCTCTGCCGTCGTCGGTGTTCGCCTACACCGATGAGGCGTCTTCACTGCATGAAGCCATGCGGGAATTGGTATCACAGGGACGGGATCATCGCCCATGAAGCAGGTTCTGCAAAGTCTGTCCGACGGCTCGACCGTGATCACCGAGGCGCCGGCGCCGCTGGTGACGCCCGGCACGGTGCTGATCAACAGTACGCAATCACTGATCTCCGCCGGCACGGAACGCATGCTGGTGGATTTCGGTAACGCCTCTTATCTGGATAAGGCCCGGCAGCAGCCGGAAAAAGTGAAGATGGTGCTGGAGAAAGTGGCCACCGACGGCCTGGCGGCCACGGTGGACGCGGTGCGCTCCAAGCTCGCCGAGCCACTGCCGCTGGGCTATTGCAATGTGGGTGTCGTGGCCGCCGTCGGCGCCGGGGTGACCGATCTCAAGCCGGGGGACCGGGTGGCCTCCAACGGACCCCATGCGGATGTGGTGCGGGTAGGCCGGAACCTCTGTGCCCCTGTTCCTGATGCGGTCAGCGATGAGGCCGCCGCGTTCACCGTGGTGGCCAGTATCGGTCTCCAGGGTATACGGCTGGCACGCCCGGACCTCGGTGAGGCCTTCGTGGTGACCGGCGCCGGCCTGATTGGTTTGCTCACTATTCAGCTGTTGCGCGCCCACGGTTGCCGAGTGCTGGCGATTGACCCGGACCCCGCCAAGCTGGTGCTGGCGGAGCGGTTCGGCGCGGCGGTGTGTAACCCCGCTAACGGTGAGGATCCGGTGGCGGCCGGGCTGCGTCTGAGCCGGGGCAAGGGGGTGGATGGCGTTATCATTACCGCGTCCACGTCCTCCAATGACCCGGTGCGCCAGGCGGCCCGGATGAGCCGTACCCGTGGCCGCATCGTGCTGGTGGGCGTGACCGGCCTGCAGCTGGACCGCGCGGATTTCTACGAGAAGGAACTCTCTTTTCAGGTGTCCTGCTCTTACGGCCCGGGCCGTTACGACCCGAGCTATGAGGAACAGGGCAACGACTACCCCTATGGCCTGGTGCGTTGGACCGAGCAGCGTAATTTTCAGGCGGTTCTGGACATGATGGCCGATGGCCGTCTCGACGTGGCGCCGCTGATCAGTCACCGCTTTCCGTTCGACCAGACCCCGGAAGCGTATCGGACGCTTACCGGTAGCCGCGAGGCGCTGGGTATTCTTTTGCAGTACGACACCGGGGCCGAGCGCGCCGGTAGCCGGGTGGCGTTGCGCGCGCCCGAGCGGTTTGACCCTGCCAGGCCGATGGTCGGTTTCATCGGCGCTGGAAATTACGCGTCACGTATTCTGATTCCCGCTTTCAAGGCCGCCGGCGCGCAGTTTTCCAGCATCGCGACGTCCGGCGGTATCAACGGTGTCATCCACGGCGCGAAAGCGGGCTTCGCCGAGGCGACCACGGACGTGGAAGCGCTGCTGGCGGACCCGCAGACCACCGCGGTCGCGGTGGCGACCCGGCATAACAGCCACGCCGACTTCGTGTGCAGGGCGCTTGATGCGGGTAAGCATGTCTTCGTTGAAAAGCCGCTGGCGTTAACCGGCGAGCAGCTGGATCAGGTGGAGGCGCACTGGCGCCGCAACCTGGCTCAGGACCGGCCTTGCCATCTGATGGTGGGGTTCAACCGGCGGTTCGCGCCGCAGGTCCAGACGCTGCGCGTGTTGCTTGATGCGGTGGCCGATCCGAAGTCCTTTATCATCACCGTTAACGCCGGGGCGCTGCCGGGCGATCACTGGACTCGCGATCAGGACGTCGGCGGCGGCCGCATCCTCGGTGAGGCCTGCCACTTCATCGATCTGATGCGTTACCTTGCCGGCGCCGAGATTGTCTCGGTGCAGGCCAGGGGCATGGGCCCAACCGCCAACGGTGACGGCACCGAGGATAACGCCACGGTGACACTCGGCTTCGCCGACGGCTCGCTGGGCACGGTGCATTATCTGGCCAACGGCTCCTCGCGGTTTCCCAAGGAAAGAGTGGACGTGTTCGCCGCCGGCGGCACTCTGCAACTGGATAACTTCCGCACCCTCCGAGGTTTCGGTTGGCCGGGCTTCAAACGGCATCGCTTGTGGCGTCAGGATAAGGGCCAGCGCGCTTGCGCGGCGGCGTTTCTCAAAGCCCTGCAGGAGGGCGCCGAAAGCCCGATTCCCGCCGATCAACTGTTCGAGGTTTCACGGGCGACCATCGAGGCGGCACAGCAGCTAAGAACTCAACAAGGAATGCATTGGTTATGACCTTCGATACCGTATGCGTCGTCGGCCTGGGTTACATCGGGCTGCCCACCGCCGCGGTCTTCGCCGGCCGCCGCAAGAAGGTGATCGGCGTGGACGTGAACCAGAACGCGGTGGACACCATCAACCGGGGCGAAATCCACATTGTCGAGCCGGAGCTGGATATCGCCGTGCACGCGGCGGTGAAAGAGGGCTACCTGCACGCCACTACCGAACCGGAGCCGGCGGACGCGTTTCTGATCGCGGTGCCGACGCCGTTCAAACGCCAGGCGGACCCGGACGCGGTGCCGGAACCGGACCTCAGTTTTATCCGCGCGGCGGCCCGTTCGGTGGCGCCGGTGCTGCGCCAGGGCAACCTGGTGATTCTGGAATCCACCTCGCCGGTGGGCGCCACCGAAGCGATGGCCGCCTGGCTGGCGGAAGCGCGTCCGGATCTGAGCTTTCCCCAGGACGCGGGGGAGGGCGCCGACATCCGCGTGGCGCACTGCCCCGAGCGGGTGCTGCCCGGGCGCATCATGCACGAGCTGATCGAGAACGACCGTATCATCGGCGGCATGACGCCGGCCTGCGCCGAGGCCGCCGCCGAGCTGTACCGCACCTTCGTGCGCGGCGACTGCCTGACCACCACGGCGCGCACCGCCGAAATGGCGAAGCTCACCGAGAACGCCTTCCGTGACGTCAACATCGCCTTCGCCAACGAGCTGTCGATTATCGCCGAGCGGCTGGACATCAACGTCTGGGAATTGATCGCGCTGGCCAACCGCCATCCGCGCGTCAACATTCTGCAGCCGGGCCCGGGCGTGGGCGGCCACTGCATCGCCGTGGACCCCTGGTTCATCGTCAGCGAGACGCCGGAGCTGGCGCGGCTGATCCGCGCCGCCCGGGAAGTGAACAGCGGCAAGCCGGACTGGGTGGTGGAAAAAATCAAAACGGCGGTGGGCGAGTTTCTGCAGGCGAACCCGGACAAGCGCGCCGGCGACGTGACCATTGCCTGCTTCGGTCTGGCGTTCAAGCCGGACATCGACGATCTGCGCGAAAGCCCGGCGCTGGATATCGCCACCCGGGTGGCGGCGGAACACCCCGGGCCGTTGCTGGCGGTGGAGCCGAACATTCATGCACTGCCGGATCTTCTCTCCGGCCACGGGGCTCGACTCTGTAGTGCCGACAATGCTCTGGCGCATGCCGACATCGTGGTCGCCCTGGTGGCGCACCGCTCGTTCCGTGCGCTAACCACCACTGCACATTTACACAATAAAGCAGTGGTGGACGCTTGTGGGCTTTGGACGACCTGAGAAGGGGTTTCAATGAAAGGGGATATTCTCTACGTCCTGACCACGCCGGCTTTCTTTGTTGAAGGCCGTTGCGGTCGGGTCAGCCATGCTTGCGGTTTCGTCGCCGGCGCGGCCGCCCACGGTAGCCGGATCACGCTGCTTTCCGGGCCGGGAGCTGAGGACTATGTGGCCACACCTGAAGGCGTCGCCTTGCGCTCTTACCGGCGCGGCGTGCTGTGGTGGCCGAGGCTGATGCTCGAATCGCTGCGGTTATTATTCTCCCACCGGCTGATGGTGGTGCGCTGGCGTCCGGTGATTCCGTTTCTGTTCTGGCCCGTGCTGTTGATCAACCGCAACGTCTGGGTCGAAGTGAACGCTTTGACGGGTATTGATTCCAACAAGGCCCCGGTGCGGCTGGGGGTGCGTTTGGCGGTGTGGCTCACGACCCGTCTGTTCAACATCATCACCGTCTCCGATGTATCGATGGATCGTATCAAAACCCTTGCGCGGCCGTGCCGGCGCACCTATGTGATGCCCAACGGCTTTGATCCGGATCAGCTGATTGATTTCGAACCGCTTTGCGATCCCCGGGTGCCGCCCTGGCTGGTTTACTTCGGTAAGGAGCAGCCGTATTACGATTGGGAGCTGTTGTACCAGGCCGCCTCTGAACTGACTGAAAAAGGCGTGATCAGCGGGCTGAGGTTGTTCGGCGTTGATCAGGCGCCGTCGTCTTACCCTTCGGTGTTCGCCCATGGTGCTTTTGACCGGGAGTCGCTGGTGCGGGCGTTGTCCGATATTGAGAATCCCATTCTGGTGGTGCATTCCTCAGCGTCCGACGCCGCCCGCGCCACCAGCCCGGTGAAGCTGTTCGAGTATGCNGCTCTGGCTTTACCGATCGTNTGCTCCGNGTCGATGAGCCGGCAGGCCGGNCGNNTGCACGGNGTTCGGTTTTATCCGGCNGGCGATNAATCCGGGTTGGTCGAGGCGATCCATGANCTGGCCGTGGATTACCCGCTGGCGCGNGAGCGTGCCGCCGGGTCCAGGGACGTGGCCATGGCGCATTACACCTGGCCGGCGGTGGTGGGCGACTGGCACAAAGGCGCNTTATGAAAGCGGGCCGGTTGCGCGGCACCCTGGTGCGGACCTTCCTGGCCCGNGGGNTGGCGGTATCCGGCAGCCTGTTGCTNATCGTGGTGGCGGGGCGTNTGTACGGNCCGGCCGGGGTCGGGGTGCTGGCNCTGGCACAGAGCCTNATNNTGGGCGTCGGNACCCTGGCCCGGTACGGGATGGGCGGCNCCCTGATGCGCTACGTNGGACGTGANCCCGGCGACCCGAACAACCGGATCTATCTGCGCNGGGCGTTGTTGACCGCCTTGCTGGCCAGTCTGCTCGGTGGTGGGCTTCTGTGGGCCTTCCGGGAACCGCTGGAAGATCTTTTCCAGGCGCCGGGGCTGGCCTCGGCACTCGCCGGTATCGCTCTGGCTACGCCGGCCTTCACTCTGGCGCTTGTTTTATCCGGCTTTTTCAAAGGGCTGCGCCGACCGGCTGCCGCGTCTCTGTTAGAGAACGGCGGTATCGCTCTCGGCGTGGTGCCGTTCTTGTTCTTGCTGCGCGGGCTGCATCCGGAGGGCGAGCTGGCCACGCTGGGTTGGGCCTATGCCCTTTCCTCATGGCTTGTGCTGGCCTTGGCGGCCTGGCCGCTTTGGCGTTGGCACGGCTCACTGGCCGCTGCCCCGGCGGCGACCGGGACGCTTGAGACGCCGCGTGTATTCTTCGCCACCTCGCAGGCGTTCTTTTTCACCAACCTGGCGGTGCTCCTTCAGTCGGTGGTCGGCATTATGCTGGCCGGCTGGCTGCTGGCCAGTGCCGAGCTGGGGCTGTTCAAGGCGGCGCAGCAGCTGGCGTCCGCGGTGAGTTTCGTATTGGTGGGAATTAATGCGATTTTCCCGCCGTTGTTCGCCGAGAGCTACCACCAGGGGCGCCCGGAGCGGCTGGCGCGGCTGGCCCGGCAGGGTGCTTTGCTGGGCATTCTGATGGCGGCGCCTTTGTTGTTGGTGCTGCTANTGTTTCCCGCCGCCGCTCTGGCCCTGCTTGGCGACGGCTTCGAAGGCGCCGTGCCGCTGTTGCGGGTGATCGCCGTGGCNCAGCTGGTCAATGTGGCCTGCGGATCCGTGGGTTTTGTTCTNAATATGACCGNCCATGANGTGCTGATGCGTAANATCAGTCTGATTTGCGCGCTGNTCAGCCTGAGCCTGTTCCTGATACTGATACCCTGGNTGGGCGCATTGGGCGCGGCTCTGGCGCTGGCGGCGGCTCTGGTGGCCCAGAATCTGGCGGCGGTTTACTTTGTATGGCGCAGGCTCGGCATCTGGACCCTGCCGGGCTTTAACACGCGGGAGCATCGTTAGGCATGTCGGAGTCCTCAAGCAACGCCAAGATTATCTATATTGTCGCCCATGGGCATTCCGGGACCACGCTGCTGGATACCCTGATCGGCAATATGCCCGGTGCCGTTTCCACCGGCGAGGTGGAACGTATCGCCCAGTGGGCGGTATCGGATGATCCGGATAAGGTCTGCACCTGCGGCGCGCCGATTACCGAGTGTGAGCTTTGGGGGCCCTGTTGTGACCGGCTGCGCAGTAACGCCGGCGAAGAGACGCTGACACGCCGCTCGTTCTGGGCGCGTTTCCCGGTGCACCTGGGTGACCACGGCAAGCGATTCTATGTGGGTTTCCTGCTGCCGTTATTACTGCTGCTGGGTTCTTCGCGCCTGCTGGGTCTGTTCCGGCGTTATGCGCCGGTGAGCGCGGCTCTGCGCGCTACCGATAACAGCTGGCATTTATTCCGTGCTCTTCAGTCGGTGAGCGGGGCACGGATTATTGTCGACTCTTCCAAGTCGCCGCTGCGTATGAAGGCGCTCTATCTGACTCGCCGGGCTCTGGGCCAGCGGCAGCCTCTGTATATTATTCATATGGTTCGTGACGGTCGGGCTATCGTTTCCTCTTATCAGCGCCGGATACCGCGCAGCGTGGCTCACTACGCCAACGAATGGCGGCGGCGGCTGTTTTACCGGACGGCCATGCTGTTCACCGTATCCGGGAAGGACAGGCTGACCCTGAAGTATGAGGATCTGGCCTCGTCTCCGCTGGCGACGTTGCAAGCGATCTGCACCTTCATCGGCGAGCCTGAATCGCTTGCCGGCGAGGCGTTCGAGAACGCCGGTGCGGTGAAGCATAATGTCAGCGGCAACCCGGCCCGGCTTGATCGCGACGCCCTCGCCCGGGTGCGTCTGGACGAGCGCTGGCGGCAGGAACTGAGCGCTGAGGATCTGTCGGCTTTCCGTCGGCGGGCCGGTCTTTTAAACCGCTGGCTGGGGTATCGATGACACTGGCGCTGAAGATTCGCACCGCCTGGGCGCTCGGTCCGCTGAACATCGCCCGGGTGCTGAGCTACCGGTTGAGCCTTAAACTCGGCATCAACCGCGCGGTGCGTCGACCGCCGGCGGCGGTGACCGGGCCTTTCTTCCGCGCGCCGGACCGGCTTCGCCTGGAGCTTGCTCCCCGCCGGGGGTGGTATCAGTGGCGTGAGGCGTTCGGTTTGCGTGTCGATGCCGACGCCGACATGGAAGCGCCGCCGGAATGGGCACGCAGTCTTGTTACCGGCGTTGCCGTCCCCGACACGGATCGGCCCTGGTGGCGGATCGCGGATTTCGATCCTCGTGTCGGCGACATCAAGGGGGTTTGGGAGGCGTCCCGCTACGATTGGGTGCTTGCCTGTGCCCAGCAGGCTCTGGCCGCCCGCGACGCTCGTGAACGCGGCCGTGCGCTGGACCGGCTTAATGCCTGGCTGAGTGACGCGGCGGAGCACAACCCCCCATGGCGGGGGCCGAATTGGAAATGCGGTCAGGAAGCGTCGATCCGCGTTATGCATCTGGCTGCGGCGGCGCTGATGCTGGGACAGGTTTCGCGGCCGGAGCCGGGCTTGCCGGCGTTGTTGGCGGTGCATTTGAAACGCATTGCGCCGACGCTGCATTACGCCATGGCTCAGGACAATAATCACGGTACTTCCGAGGCGGCCGCGCTGTTCATCGGCGGCAGCTGGCTGGCGTCCCTGGGGCTGCCCGGCGGCGAGCGCTGGGCCCGGCGCGGGCGTTACTGGTTGGAAAACCGCGCCGAGCGCCTGATCGGCGCCGATGGCAGCTTCAGTCAGTACTCGGTGAACTATCACCGTGTGATGCTGGATACCCTGTGCCTGGCGGAATGCTGGCGCCGGCAACTGGCCGTGGCGCCGTTCTCTTCCCGCTTTTACGAGCGTGCCCGCGCCGCCACCGGCTGGCTGGGTAATCTGGTCGACCCCGGTAACGGGGACGCGCCCAATCTGGGTGCCAATGACGGCGCCCGCTTGATCCCCCTGACTGACAGCGACTACCGGGATTACCGGTCGACGGTGCAGGTCGCCTCTGTTTTGTTCGCCGGGGCGCGGGCCTATCCGGACTGCCCGTTGGCGGACCAGGCGCTGCTTTGGCTTGATTTGCCGGTACCGGAACCGGTTCGCTCCTGGCAGCATAGCGCGCTTTACGCGGATGGCGGCCTGGCGGTGGCCCGCAGCGGGCCTGCGATGGCGGTGCTGCGCTTTCCCAATTTCCGGTTTCGTCCGGCGCAGAGCGATCTGCTGCATCTGGATCTGTGGCGTGGTGGGGAAAACCTGCTGCGTGACGGCGGCACCTACAGCTATAACCCGGGCCAGGAGGACGGCGACTGGCAGGACTATTTTCCGGGCGTGGCCTCTCACAATAGCGTGCAGTTCGACGGCCGCGAGCAAATGCCGAGGCTGGGCCGCTTCCTGTTCGGCGCCTGGCCTTCGGTGCGGAATCTGGACGGCCCGCGTGCCGACAACGGCGACCAGACCCTGGCCGCCGGTTACCGTGACTGGCAGGGTGCCGGTCATTATCGGCGGGTGTGGCTGGAGGCCGGGCGGTTGAAAGTGGAAGACCGGGTCGACGGCTTCAGTCGTGAGGCGCGCCTGCGCTGGCGGCTTTGCCCCGGTGATTGGCAATGGCGGGGCGACGATCTGGTTAACGGCACGCTTCGCATTCGTGTCGGCGCTGATGTTCCGGTGCGTGAGCGATGCCTGGTGCAGGGTTGGGAGTCCCGTTATTACAGCCAAAAAACGCCGCTACCGGTGCTGGAAGTGGTGCTTGAGGAAGCCGGTGTGTTCACCACGGAGTTTGAATTTCCGACATGAAGGTTTTGTATTTCCATCAGCATTTCTCGACCCCCAAAGGCTCCGCGGGCACCCGTTCCTATGAGATGGCGCGTCGGCTGCTGGCGGAAGGGCATCAGGTCACCATGGTGTGCGGCTCCTACCATGGTGGTCGGACCGGCCTGCAGGGCGCGTTCCGCAGGGGCCGCCGCGAAGGCCAGGTGGACGGTATCCAAGTGGTGGAGTTCGACCTGGCCTACTCCAATGCCGACGGCTTCCTGAAACGCGCTGGGCTGTTTCTGCTGTTCGCCTTGCGCAGTGTTCTGGTTGCTTTAACCCGGCGGTACGACGTGGTGTTCGCCACCAGCACGCCGTTGACCGCCGGTATTCCGGGTATCGTGGCGCGCTGGCTGCGCGGCAAGCGCTTTGTTTTCGAGGTGCGTGATTTGTGGCCGGAGCTGCCCAAGGCAATGGGCGTGATCACCAACCCGCTGGTGTTGTGGCTGATGTCCGGGCTGGAGTGGCTCTCCTATCACTCCGCGCATCGGCTCGTGGCGCTGTCGCCGGGCATGGCCAAGGGCATCCGGGCGCGCGGTATCGACCCGGCGCGCATCGCCATGATCCCCAACGGCTGTGACTTCGGCATTTTCGCGGCGCCCGGGCCCGGTTGGCGCCCGGAAGGCGTGGAAGTGACCGATCTGATGGCGATTTTCACCGGCACCCACGGTATGGCCAACGGTTTGGATGCGGTGCTGGACGCGGGCGCCGAGCTCAAACGCCGTGGCCGTACCGATATCAAGCTGGTGCTGGTGGGGCAGGGCATGCGTAAACCGGCGCTGCGCGAGCGCGCCGCCGCCGAGGGCCTGGACGGCGCCGGTGGCGGCCCCCTGGTGTTCCATGATCCGGTTGATAAGGCTCGCCTGGCCGGCCTGATGGCGGAAGCGGATCTGGGCATGCAGATTCTGGCGAACGTTCCCGCCTTCTACTTCGGCACCTCGCCGAACAAGTTTTTCGACTATATTTCCGCCGGTCTGCCGGTACTGAATAACTATCCGGGTTGGCTGGCGTCGATGATCGAGGAGAGTGGGTGTGGTTTTTCGGTGCCGCCGGATGATCCGGCCCGCTTCGCCGACGCCCTGGAAGCCGCGGCCGACGACCGCGACGCCCTGGCCGCCAAAGGCGACGCCGCCGCGCGACTGGCCCGGGAGCGTTTCGACCGGGATACCCTGGGCCGTGATTTCGTGGCCTGGGTAACCCGTGGCGAGCCGCCCGCCGGCCGTGTTCAGGAGGGCCCCGATGCTTAAACGCCTGCTTGATATATGCGTATCCGGCCTGGCCCTGCTGCTGCTGTCCCCGGTGCTGGTGGTGCTCGCCATACTGGTGCGGGTAAAGCTCGGCTCGCCGGTGTTGTTTCGTCAAACCCGGCCCGGCCTGCACGGCGAACCGTTCGAGATGATGAAATTCCGCACCATGACCGATGGCCGCGATGCCAACGGTGAGCTGTTGCCGGACGATCAGCGGCTGGTTCCATTCGGCCGTTTTCTGCGCAGCTCCAGCCTGGACGAACTACCGGAGTTGCTCAACGTGCTGCGCGGTGACATGAGCCTGGTGGGGCCGCGCCCCCTGTTGATGGCCTATCTGCCGCTCTACAACGCCCACCAGCGCCGCCGTCATGAGGTGCGCCCCGGTATTACCGGCTGGGCGCAGATCAATGGGCGCAATAATGTCACCTGGCAGGAAAAATTCGATCTGGATGTGTGGTATGTCGACCATGCGGGTCTGTGGCTGGATCTGAAAATACTGCTGCTTACGGCCTGGACGGTGCTGCGCCGCGACGGCGTTTCCAAGGACGGCCACGCCACCACGGACTACTTCAAAGGTAATGACGACGAATGATTAACGTACTTTTCATGGGCCGCAAGCCCGTGGCCGCCAAGGCGCTCGCCTGGCTGCTGGAACGCGATGACGTCTCGGTGGTGGGTGTAATCACCGACAGTCACCTGGCGGTGTCTCCGACCAGTGAGGTGGCCCGCGATGCCGGCGTGCCGATACTCAGCCGTGAGGAGGTGGAGGCCGGGGTGGCCGACGGCTCCTTGTCCGTGGATCTCGGGCTTTCGATGCTCTACTGGCAGAAAATCCGCCGTCCTTTGCTGGATCATTGCGGTCGAGGGGTGGTCAATTTCCACCCCGCGCCCCTGCCGGAATACAAAGGCACCGCCGGCTATAACCTGGCGATTCTCGAAGACCTTCCCCGTTGGGCGGTATCCGCCCATTACGTGGATGAGGATATCGATACCGGCGAGATCATCCAGGTGCGTGAGTTCCCGGTGGATCGACAGCGCGAAACCGCCCGCACCCTGGAGGCCAAGGCGCAGCCCCTGCTGCTCGCCCAGTTCCAGGAGATCGCCGAGCGACTATTGGCGAGCGAGCAGCGCCTGGCCACCACGCCCAATACCGGTGGCCGCTACGTCAGCCGGGCACGGATGGAGGCCATGAAGGAGGTAAAGGAGGGCGATGACGTGGAGCGTAAAATTCGCGCCTTCTGGTTCCCTCCTTATGACGGCGCCTATAAAGTCATCAACGGGGTGAAGTGCACCCTGGTCAGCCGCACCATTCTGGAGTCCCTGGCCGACCCGTCCACCAGCAGCCTGTTTACCCAGCCCTCGGATTGAATCTATGTTGAACGGACCTTTCCCGCCCTGGCCAAGCTATAGCGAGGAAGAAGCGGACGCCGTCCGCCGGGTGCTGCTCTCCAACCGGGTCAACTACTGGACCGGCGAAGAGGGGCGTCATTTCGAGCGCGAGTTCGCCGCTTTTACCGGCACCGAGCATGCGGTGGCCGTGGCGAACGGGACCCTGGCGCTGGATCTCGCGCTGCGTGGGCTGGACATCGGCCCGGGCGATGAGGTGATTGTGCCCCCGCGCACCTATCTCGCCACTGCCAGCGCGGTGGTGAACGCCGGCGCCCGGCCGGTATTCGCCGACGTGGACCGGGATTCCCAGAATCTCACCGCCGCCACCGTGGCGGCGGCACTGACGCCGGCGACGAAAGCCATTCTGTGCGTGCATCTGGGCGGCTGGCCCTGTGATATGGACGCCCTGGGCGCGCTGGCGGAAGAATACGGGCTGTGGCTGATCGAGGACTGCGCCCAGGCCCATGGCGCCACCTGGAAAGGCCGCCCCGTGGGTGGTTTGGGGCACGTGGGCTGCTGGTCGTTCTGCCAGGACAAGATTATGACCACCGGTGGCGAGGGCGGCATGGTCACCACCAACGATGCGGCACTGTGGTCGCGGATGTGGAGCCTCAAGGACCACGGCAAGAGCTGGGAGGCGGTCTACGAGCGTGACCATCCCCCCGGTTTTCGCTGGCTGCACGAAAGCTTCGGTCATAACTGGCGGCTCACCGAAATGCAGGCGGCCATCGGCCGCATTCAACTGCAGCGCATGGGTGAGTGGACCCGGCGCAGGCAGGCGCACTGTCAGACCCTGTGGGACGCCGGCCGGCGCCTGCCGGGCCTGCGCGTTCCGGCACTGCCGGAAGCCGCGGAGCACGCCGGGTATAAAGGCTATGTGTTCGTGGAGCCGGAAGCATTGAACCCGGGCTGGAGCCGTGACCGGGTCATGACCGCCATGGTGGAGCGGGGCGTGCCATGCTTCTCCGGGTCCTGTTCCGAGGTGTATCTGGAGCGCTGTTTCCAGGACGCCGGGCTGGCGCCCGCTCGGCCCCTGCCGGTGGCCCGTGAGCTCGGCGAGACCAGTCTTATGTTCCTGGTGCATCCCACCCTGGAAGACGCTGATATGCAACGAACTGTCTGCGCTCTCGCTGAGGTGATGAACGAGGCCGCCGGCTGATACCGGGAGCGGTGTAGCTGGCGCACCATCCGCCAAGATGCGGTAACCTTGCTTGTAAGGTGTGTATCGGGTGAAGATGCGCGCCGCCGGCCCCGGATGTGGAGTGAATCGCCGTTGAAAGCGCTGTTGTATAAGGTTGCTGCCCTGGTGCTGCGCTGTAATAGGTCGCAGAAGCGGGCGATTATGATGCTCTGCGATGCCGTGGCGCTGCCGATACTGCTGTGGGTGGCCTTCGCCCTGCGCTACAGCTCCGTGACCCCGCCGGTGGACGGCAACTGGATATTCGCCGCCGCCACCATTTCGTCTCTGCTTTCATTATACGCCTTCGGCTTCTACCGGCCGATGGTGCGCTATTTGGGCGCTGAGGCCGCCAAGTCCGTTTTCACGGGCATGGCCGCCTCCGTCGTGGCTCTGGCGGCTCTCTCCTACATGGTACCGGTCATGGTGCCGCGCTCGGTCTTCATTATTTTCTGGCTGTTGGGTTGCGGTTATCTGGGTGTGAGCCGTTATCTGGCGCGTCGCTGGCTAGGGCGCTTGTCCACCCGTGGACTGCAGCGGCGCCCCGTGGCGGTGTTCGGCGGCGGCAGTGCCGGTGCCCAGCTTGTCGCCGCGCTGCAGGCGGGCCGCGAATTGTGTCCGGTGCTGGTGGTGGACGACGACCTGGGTAAGCAGGGCACTCTGCTGAGCGGTGTGCCGGTGGTCAGCCGGCAAGGCTTGAGCGAGGCGGTGCGCCGCGGCCGCTTGGACACCGTCCTGCTGGCAATGCCCGCCATGCCCCGGCACCGGCGTATTGCGCTGGTCAACTGGCTTGAGCAGCTTAATGTTCGGGTGCAGACGGTGCCCACTTTCAGCGATATCGCCAGCGGTCGCGCCCGTCTCACCGAGATCCAGGACGTGGTGATCGAGGATCTGCTGGGCCGCGATACCGTTCCGCCGAGGCGGGATTTGCTGGGCCGCTGCATTACCGGCAAGAGTGTGGTGGTCACCGGAGCGGGGGGCTCCATCGGTTCCGAACTCTGCCGTCAGATCATCAAGCTGGCGCCCAGCCACCTGGTGCTCCTGGAACAGAGCGAAGTGGCCCTCTACAACATAGAGATGGAACTGGCGGACCTGATCCAGCGCCATCACTTCGACCTTAAGCTGGTCGCCATGCTCGGTTCCGTGGTGGATCCGGGGCATGTGGAACGGCTATGCCGCGAATTCGACGTGGATACGCTGTATCACGCCGCCGCCTATAAACACGTCCCCATCGTTGAGGAGAACCCCGCCGCCGGCGTGCGCAACAATATTCTGGGCACGCTGGCCGCGGCCCAGGGCGCGGAAGCCGCCGGCGTGAGCCACTTTATTCTGGTCTCCACCGACAAGGCGGTGCGCCCCACCAATGTGATGGGCGCCACCAAGCGCTTCTCCGAACTGGTTCTGCAGGCCATGGCGGGGCGGGGCAGCAGCACGGTTTTCTCCATGGTCCGCTTCGGTAACGTGCTGGGCTCCTCCGGATCGGTGGTGCCGCTGTTCCGCGAGCAGATCCGCCGTGGTGGGCCGGTGACGGTGACGCACCCCGATGTGATTCGCTACTTCATGACCATCCCCGAAGCCGCCCAGCTGGTGATCCAGGCCGGTGCCATGGCCAAGGGCGGTGAGGTGTTCGTGCTGGACATGGGCGAGCCGGTGCGGATTCTCGATCTGGCGCAGACCATGATCCGCCTGATGGGGCTGTCGGTGCGCGACGAGTCCAACCCGGACGGTGATATAGAGATTGTATTCAGTGGCTTGCGGCCCGGGGAGAAGCTCTTCGAAGAACTGCTGATCGGTGACGCCAGTGTGCGAACCGAGCATGAAATGATCATGCAGGCCCACGAAGAGGCGCTTTCCAGCGAGGAAGTCGCGGCGGCCTTGCAGGCTTTACGCGCGGTTCTGGATCGGGGCCAATCGGCGTCGTTGAAAGCGCTGCTGTGCCGGTACGTCAACGGCTACCGGCCCCGCGAAGAGGTCGAGGGCGAGGATCCGGAGTTGCCCTGCATTGAGGGCGATGAAACGGCCGCCGGCGCCACCACGACGGCCGCGGCCGCGTCCGGAAAGGGCGTGCATTAAAAAGGGCGCCGCAAGGGCGCCCGGGGCTCGAGGTGACGGAGACTCAAGACATCACTCGATATTTCGCGGTCCGGCCACATCCTTGTCGTTACTGTCCATTCCACGAAGCGCAAGAGCCTGCCACTGTGTGAGCCCGGTCTCAATTCACAGGCTGATACTTTCTGTATACCCCTGCTTCTTCCCGCCCATAAAAAAGGCGCCCGTGGGCGCCTGAAGTCACACAAAACGACTATGGAACGATGCCCCGGGGCCTGCGGGAAGGGGGTGAGATAACCCCGGGGCACGCTTAAAGCCTGCCATTATGTGACGCGTATCACAATATGAATTTACAGTACTTCGGTACGAAATAATGAAGCTTTGGCGTGAAGGGTAATAATAGTTGCCGCAATTTATATCACTATTAAATCTTAGTTTTTACTAGGCCGAATCTATTGTTTTGCGTTTTTTAATCCAAAAAACTATTAAAACATTGTTTTTCAACGTGTACAGGTTTTGTATCACTGTGTACCATTTGCGAATCTGTGATTAAGTTGGCATCTAAAACATTTTGTATGCGCTAGGCAATTTAATGATTATGCCCGGGCGCTGTGTCAGTTCCATTTAGTGATCTGTACCTGGGGGTATCATGAATTCATATCATGAAATTGAACGTTTTCAACGTAAGGCCGGCCAGGCCGGCTTTCCCTTCCGCGATACCGGCGTGCCGGCGCACCAGCGGCGCGAGACCGGCTGGAATCTGATTGACCAGGTGGCGTCGGCCGCCGCCTCCCCGACGGCCCGCGCACCGGCTGCCCCGGTCGCCGGGCCGTCTTTGCAGGCGCGCGACGGCCACGGTGGGGCGGTCAGTGCCCACCGGCCGGAGCCGGTCCAAGCGCCCGCTGGCCGGGGCCCGGAGCAGGTCCAGGACGTCGCCCTGGAGCGCTTCGCTTCTCTTCTGAAAGCCCGTCAGCAGCGCAAAAGCACCGTTGCCGAATCCGGCGAGTCCGCGTCTTTGAAGCAGTTGCTGCGCAACATCGCCGTGGGCGCCCCGGCGGATGAGCACTGGCCCACGCAGTGTTAATTGCCGTCGCGTCTCCCAAAGGGGGCGTGGGCAAGACCACCTGCGCGGCGCATCTTGCTTACGGTAGCGCCGCCGCTGGTTACCGCGCCGTGGCCGTGGATTTGGACCCGCAGAATAGCCTGCGCCTGCATTTCGGCATTCCGTTAAGCGAAACCGGCGGTCTCTCAAGGGGCGAACTGGCCGCGGGCGACTGGCGCGGCCGCCTGCTGGCCGGGGCCGGCGGGGTCGAGGTACTGCCCTACGGCGCCTCCGATGCCACCGCCCGCCGTGGCCTGCACCGCTCCATGGAAAGCCCGGGCGCGCTCAGCGCCGCGCTGCGAGGTCTGGCGGAATCCGAGGAGACCGTGGTGGTGGTGGATTTGCCGCCGGGACCCTCGGCCGCTCTGGACGCGGTTTCGGCACTGGCCGACCTGCGCTTGACCATTTTGTTGGCGGACTCCGCCTCCCTGTCGTTGCTGCCGGCGGTGGAGAAGGGCTATTACCCTCCCTGGGTACCGGCGTCTTCCCAGCACCGGTTGGTGCTGAACCAAGTGGATATACGGCGTCGTCTCAATCGGGAAGTCACCGAATTTGTTCAGGCTCAATATCCTGATTCGTTGCTGGCCACGGTGCATCGGGACGAGGCCGTGCCGGAAGCGGCGGCCCGTCAGATGTCCGTTGCCGAGCACGCGGAATCGTCCCGGGCCGCCCGGGATATGGGTATACTGTGCCGCCGATCACTGGCGTTGTTGCTGAATCGGGCGGAGACGTCCCATCAATCATCGCTTTGGGGACCGGCTCTTTAGGCCGGAGGGAACGAATGACTAATACCAATACCCGGCCGCCGGTGGGGAGGCGGTTTCTGTTCGCGTGCGCCTGTCTTTTGGCGGCGCCGCCGATCCTGTTGTTCATCACCACGCCCATGGACGCCGGGCACCAGGCTTTGCTGGGGCTGGCAAGCGTCCTGGTGATGGCCTTGGTGAATCGTTTTCGGCCGGACTCCCGGCGGGTGTCCTTGTGGCTGGTGGCGCTTTCGCTGATCGTCTCAAGCCGCTACATCTGGTGGCGCGCCACCTCGACGCTGCATTTTGAAAGCGTGCCCGAAGCGGTGCTCGGCTACGGCCTGTTTCTGGCCGAGCTGTACGCGCTGGTGATTCTTCTGCTCGGCTATCTGCAGACGCTGTGGCCATTGGAGCGCAAGTTGGTGGCGTTGCCGGAAGACACCGGCCTGTGGCCCACCGTGGACGTTTATATCCCCACCTATAACGAAAGCCTGGACGTGGTCAGCGACACGGTGCTGTCGGCGCAGAACCTGGATTACCCCGCCGAAAAGATGCGCATCTACATACTCGACGACGGCCGACGGGACAGTTTCGAGGCGTTCGCCAAAAGCGCCGGGGTGGGCTACATCACCCGCGAGGACAATCAGCACGCCAAGGCCGGCAACCTGAACAACGCCCTTGGGCAGACCGACGGTGAACTGATCTGTGTGTTCGACTGCGACCATATTCCCACCGCCGGTTTTCTGCAGGCTACCGTGGGCGGCTTTGTCGAGGACGCCAAACTGGCGATGGTGCAGACGCCGCACTATTTCTATTCCCAGGATCCGTTCGAACGCAACCTGGGCGTCGGCGAGGAATTGCCCCGCGAGGGTGAGCTGTTCTACGGGCCGGTGCAGAAAGGCAACGACTTCTGGAACGCGACCTTCTTCTGCGGCTCCTGCGCGGTGATCCGCCGGCAGGCGCTGGACGACACCGACGGCTTCGCGGTGGAAACCGTCACCGAGGACGCCCATACCGCGTTGCGCTTCCAGCGTAAGGGCTGGCGCACCGCGTTCGTNAGCCTGCCGCTGGCGGCNGGCCTGGCCACCGAGCGGTTGTCGCTGCACATCGGCCAGCGGGCCCGTTGGGCGCGCGGCATGACGCAGATNCTGCGGATGGACAACCCGCTGTTCGGCCGCGGGCTGANCCTGGCNCANCGGCTTTGCTATCTGAACGCNATGCTGCATTTCCAGTTCGCCTTACCCCGGGTGGTGTTCATCACCGCGCCGCTGGCTTATCTGCTGCTCGGGCAGAACATCATCGCCTCGTCCGCGTCGATGATTTTCGCCTACGCCCTGCCGCACCTGTTCCACGCGATCTGGACCAACTCGCGGCTCAATGGCCGNTTCCGCTACACCTTCTGGGGCGAGATTTACGAGTCGGTNCTTTGCTTTCACCTGGTCAAGCCGACGCTGGTGACNCTNTGGGATCCNAAGAAGGGNTCNTTCAACGTNACCGAGAAGGGCGGCCTGCTCGAGAANAGTTTTTTCGANATCAGCGCGGTGCGCCCNCATCTGGTGGTGGCGTTTCTGCTGGCGCTGGGGCTGGGCAGCGGNCTGGTGCGNTTCTACTGGAATGANTTCTACGCCATCGAGCGGGACGTGATGCTGCTCAATGTGTTCTGGGCCGGCTTCAGTTTGATCACCTTGCTGGCGGCGATCGCCGCCGCCCGCGAGCAGCGCCAGGTGCGTACCAATGTGCGGGTGCCGCTGGTGTTGCCGGCGTCGATCTATCTGGCCGACGGCCACGTACTGAAAACCCGCACGCTGGACGTGTCGCTGGGTGGGGTGCGGCTGGCCAACCCGGTTGACGAGACCTTCGACGGCGAGGTGGAGGATGTGGAGATTCGCCTCGACGACCTGAGCGTGGTGTTGCCGGCGCGGCTGGTGAGCGCAGAGGGCAAGGACCTGCGTTTGCAGTTCGGCCTGATGAACCTCGGTCAGCAGCGGCAGATGCTGCGCATCGTCATGGGACGCTACGACGCCTGGCTGCCCGACCATGCCCACCCCAAGGATCGGCCGTTGCATTCGTTCCGAATCGTGCTGCGGGTGGTGATCCTGATGTTCTTCGGCCGCTGGCTGGCGCGCGGCCGCAAGGAACGCGAGATCGACGAAACCATGCGCGCCAACCACCTCTGGCACCGCTTCATGCCCCTGGCGGTGCTTGTGCTCCTGGCCCTCCTGGCCCTCCTGGCGGTCCGCCCGGCCCTGGCCGCCGACTCGGTGGGAGCGGGCCCCGCCCGCGAAAGGCCGGCAACGCCGGCCGGCAGGATCCCAGAGACCGCCACCAAGGACGGCGCCACCCTGGAAACCCGCACCCACCAGCAGACGTTGACCTTCCGCCAGCTCGGCCAGGTGGACGGCCTGACCCTGGCCGGCGCCCAGTCCCAGGCCGGGCTGGGATTTTCGGTGGGCCGCGATGAGGTGGTCACCGGGGCGGAGATGTACCTGAAGCTCACCTACGGCGAGGAGATTCTGCCCGGCACCGGGCGGTTGGTGGTGGAGATCAACGGCGCCCGCGTACAAACCCTGGCGTTGGACCGCGACGCCACCGAGGCGGAATTCCGGCTGCCGGTGAACCCGGCCCTGCTGGTCACCAACAACCGCATCAACTTCCGGCTGGTGGGGCTCGCCGACCGGGCCTGCCCCAACCCGTTGGACAAGCGGGTCTGGCTCACCGTGGCCCCGTCCTCGGCGATTCAGTACCAGGCCGACCGCCTGCCGCTGGCCAGCGACCTGGAAATGCTGCCGGAACCGTTCTTCGACCTCACCTCACAGAGCCGGCTGGACCTGCACCTGGTGCTGCCCGATGAGCCGGACAGCGACGTGCTGCGCGCCGCCGCCATCACCGCCTCCTGGTTCGGCGCCCAGGCCCGTTACCGGGGTACGCGCTTTTCGTTGCACGACAACGAGCTGCCCGCCGCCCATGCGATTGTGTTGAGCACCGACGCCAACCCGGTGTCCGGGCTCAGCTCGGAGGCCGGCAGCCACTTGTCGGTGATTGATAACCCGGCCGACCCGTTTTTTAAACTGCTGGTGCTGCACGGCACCGATGGCGCGGACCTGGTGCGCGCGGCGCGCTATCTCACCCTGCGCAGCGCGCAGTTGCGCGGCCGCCGGCAACCGGTTCAGGACGTGGACAGCCCGGTGCGCGCCGCCCATGACGCGCCCCGTTGGGTGTCCACCGAGATGCCGGTGGAGCTGGGCAGCCTGGTGTCCGGCGATCATCTGCGCACCCAGGGGCTGTATCCGGGGGTCATCGACGTGGGTTTCCGCGCGTCCCCGGACCTGTTCCTGTGGCCCGGCGAAACCGTGCCGCTGCGGGTGCGTTACCGCTTCGCCGAGGGCCCCTGGCTGGATAACGACAAGTCACGTCTGGACGTGGCGCTGAACGGCCAGTTCCTCAAATCGCTGCCGCCACCCCGGCTGGATTGGTGGGGCAACATCAAGCGCGAGCTGGGGGCCGGC